>Ga0214473_10011547_pt1 | contig 10374 bp, 6 predicted proteins | sample RVTome_7_FD_203509 | JGI IMG/M metagenome (GOLD analysis project Ga0214473, IMG submission 203509) | Soil microbial communities from uranium-contaminated site in the Upper Colorado River Basin, Wyoming, United States - RVT98D197 | ecosystem: Environmental > Terrestrial > Soil > Contaminated >... | reverse complement strand
TTTCCGTTCACCGGCGTGCCGTTGAACACCAGCGTCTTCGCGGTGAGATCGACCGGATCGTCGTCGCCGACCACCGCGGTCGCGGTCCCGTCCCCGATCTGGGCGTCGCCGCAGCGCTGCAGGGCGACGTCCACCGGCTGCTTGTCCAGCAGGGCCGGATCGCACTGGACGGGCTCGGTCTTAGGATTGAACTTGACGTTCTTGTCGAACGACACGTTCACCTGAGCCGCCGGGTCGACCCGGCACCCGGGCGGGGTCGGCGGCGGAACCGCAGTGGGACAGCCGGGCACCGTCTCGTGCGTGCCGAACGTGATCCCGTTCTTCTTGAACTTGGACTTCGGCGCCTTCGCCTTGTCCACCTCGGCGCTCACGCTCGGGATGTTCGGACCAGTCCGGGCAGCCCACGCCGTGACGACGCCTGTGATCGTGACCGCGCTCGCCAGCGTCAGCGTGACGGCCATCAAGGTGCGCTTGCGCATCCCCTGTTCCTCCTCTTCCTCAGCGGGGGCCGGCAGGACATAGCACGCCGACGAATCCCTGGTTCTCGTACCGGTTCGATTGTCGTCCCCGTACGAGGAGAGGCAACCGTATTGACCCGCAGTCCCACGGTGGCAAAGCGCGGTCCGCACATCGGCAACCGAGATAGGCGCGGGGAAACTACGGCCCGCGGTAGGTACGGACACCCGATGGACCAACACCGTTGCCGGACGTATGGTCTCAGGCGAGGGAAGAGGTGATTGAGGCAGGCGCTTCCGGAGGCGACAAGGCACCGCGCCAAGGCTGGACGGTGGCGCGCGTGGCCACGATCGGAGCGCTCGCGGCCACGGTCCTGCTCCTCGCGTCGCTCTTTCTCACTGGCGGTGAGGGACGCACCTACCGGGTCCTGTTCGAGAACGCGGGGCAGCTCGTGGCGGGAAACCAGGTCCTGATCGGCGGCCACGAGCTGGGCTCGGTGGAGCGCGTCTCCCTCACCGACGACTACCAAGCGGACATCGAGATCTCCACCGACGAGCCCCTGCACGAGGGAACCACGGCGGTGATCCGCTCCACCTCGCTGTCGGGTATCGCCAACCACTACGTCGCGATCTCGCCCGGCGCGGACGATGGGCCGGAGCTGGCCGACGGCGAGGTGATCACGCAGACGGACACCACCAGCCCGGTGAGCCTCGACCAGCTCTTCGACACCTTCGAGCCCCGCACGCGGGAGGGCCTGCGGGGCGTGATCCAGGGCTTCGCGGACGTCTACTCGGGCCGGGCCACCGACGCCAACCGGACCTACCAATACCTGAACCCCTCTCTCGTCGCCGCGCAGCGGCTGCTGCGCGAGCTGGCTCGTGATCAACAGGCGTTCACCGACTTCGTGGGCGACAGCTCGAGGGTGGTGACCGCCGTGGCCCAGCGCCGCGACGATCTCTCGGCGCTGACCCAGAACGCGAACGAGGGCCTCGGCGCGATCGCCCGACACAGCGACTCGCTCGACCGCGCCCTGGTCGCGCTGCCCCCCGCGGTCCGCCAGGCGAACACGACCTTCGTCAACCTGCGCGCGGCCCTCGACGACCTCGACCCCCTGGTCGCGACCTCGAAGACGGCGACCCGGGACCTGGCGCCGTTCCTGCGCCGGCTGCGACCCACCGTGACCAGGGGCGTGCCGGTGTTCCGAGACCTGAAGCGGGTCGTGCTGCTGCCGGGCAAGGCCAACGACCTCACCGACGCGCTCACCGATCTGCCGGGCACGCGGCGCGCGGCCGCGAACACCGTGCCGCGGGCGATCGCGGCGATCGACGACTCGCAGCCGATCTTCCGGTTCGCGCGTCCGTACGCGCCCGAGCTGGCCGGGTTCATGAGCAGGTTCGGCCAGTCCGCGTCGTACTACGACGGCAACGGGCACTACGCGCGCGTCGCGCCGGCGAGCTCGAACATCTTCGAGCGCAACGGCGCCACTGGGATCCTCGATCCGATCCCGCCGTCGCAGCAGTACGACTTCTTCGACACCTCCCCGCTCGGCAAGGGGATCTTCACCCGCTGTCCCGGCGGCGCCACGCAGCCCAACGCCGGCTGGACCGCAACCGGGTCGGGGGACGACCATCCGTTCACTGACGACGGCGAACTGCTCGGGGGCCCGCCCCCACCTGCCATCAAGTGCGACACCGCCGACGTTCCACCGGGGTTCGGACCGTGAGGCGGATCGCCCTGATCGCGTGCACCGTCGTCGCGGCCGCCGGCCTGTGGGTGGTCGGCCCCGCGTCGGGCGGCGACGGGGGGCCGTACTACGTGCGGGCGATCTTCGACAACGCGAACTTCCTTGTCGAGGGGGAGGACGTCCGCATCGCGGGGGCCAAGGTCGGCGAGGTCGACTCGGTCGGCGTCTCGATGCCGGGCGAGACCGTCAGCCTCGAGGACGGGCCGCGGGCCGTGTCAGGCAAGGCGGTCGTCGTGCTCCGGATCGACGACCCCGCGTTTCAGGAGTTCCGGCGGGACGCTTCGTGCATCACCCGGCCCCAGTCGCTGCTGGGCGAGAAGTTCGTCGAGTGCCGGTCGACCCGGCCGCGAGCGCCCGGCTCAGAGCCGCCCCCCGAGCTGACGGAGGTCCCCGAGGGCCAGCCGGGCGCCGGCCAGCGACTGCTGCCGCTGGAGAGCAACGGCCACTCGGTGGACCTCGACATCGTCCAGGACATCCAGCGCCTGCCGTACGCGCAGCGCTTCCGGATCATCCTCAACGAGCTTGGTGCCAGCGTCGCCGCGCGGGGTGGGGACCTGCGGCGGATCATCGAGCGCGCGAACCCCGCGCTGCGCGAGACGGACGAGGTGCTCGGCATCCTCGCGCGGCAGCGACGGGTCCTGGCCCGGCTCGCCGATGAGTCCGAGACGGTGCTCGCCCCGCTCGCCCGCCGCCGCGCCTCGGTCAGCGGGTTCATCGACAGCGCCAACGCGACCAACCAGGCGGTGGCGGAGCGGCGGGCCGACCTGGAGGCGGGCCTGGAGAGGCTTCCGGCGGGGCTGCGCGAGCTGCGCCTGACGATGGCCGATCTGGGGCGGTTCTCCGGCGCCGCGACACCGGTCGTCGCCAACCTCCGCACCGCCGCGCCCGACCTGTCCCGCGCCGCGGCGGGACTGGCGCCGTTCTCGCAGGCGGCGACCCGGTCGCTGGTCACCCTGGGCGACGCGGCGCGCGCCAGCCAGGCGGACATCGTCGGGTCCGACCCGATCGTGAAGGCCGTCCGTGACCTCGCCGACGAGGCGGCCCCTGGAGCGAAGAGCCTGCGCAAGCTGATGCGCAGCCTCGACCGCAGCGGAGGCTTCGAGGAGCTGACGCGATTCGTGTACTTCACGACGGGAGCGGTGAACGGGTTCGATCGCTACGGGCACTTCCTCCGCGGGCTGCTGCGGATCAGCAACTGCGTCGACTACGTGACCGAGCCGCTGACCGGGTGCAGCGCCAAGCTCGACGAGGGCGCGGACGCCGCGGGGGCGAGCAGGCCCTCACCCGCCGAGCTGAAGCGCTTCCTGCGCGACAACTCGCCCGCGTACTCGACCGACACCACACGCGCTCTGACGCGCTTCCTCACGGGAGGCGATCGGGGACGATGAGGCGGCCGATCGGAGTCATCGCGGCCAGCCCGACGATGGTCGGTGCGATCACGGTGCTGGTCGCGATCGTCGCCGTGTTCCTGGCCTACAACGCGAACCGGGGGCTCCCGTTCGTGCCCACCTACCAGATCACGGCTCAGGTGGAGAACGCAAAGGCCCTGGTGCCGAGCAACGAGGTCCGGATTGGGGGACTCCGGGTGGGGCTGGTCGACGAGATCACGCCGGTCGAGCACGAGGACGGGTCGACCACCGCACGGCTCGAGCTGACGCTGGATGACGAGGTGGAGCCGCTGCCGAAGGACTCGACGGTGGTGATCCGGGCTCGCTCCGCCCTCGGGCTCAAGTACCTGGAGATCAACCGGGGATCCTCCTCCCAAGGCTGGGCGCCGGGCTCGGTGGTTCCGCTCAACCGCGCCCGACCCGAGCCGGTCGAGCTCGACCAGATCCTGAACACCTTCGACCAGCCGACCCGGCTCGGCGTGCGGCGCAACCTGACCGAGTTCGGCGGCGCCCTCGCCGGGCGCGGCGTCGACCTCAACCTGACGCTCGGCAGGCTGTCCCCGCTTCTCGGACACCTCCGGTCCGTGATGCGGAACCTCGGATCGCCGGCCGCGAGGCTCGACCGCACCTTCGTCGCCCTGGAGGCGACCGTGGCCGAGGTGGCACCGGTCGCGGAGCTGCAGGCGGAGGCGTTCACGTTCCTCGACATCACCTTCTCGGCGCTGGCCCGCGTCGCGCGGCCGTTCATCCAGGAGACGATCTCAAGAGCTCCCGCCACCCTCGACGCCCTGACCGCCCAGTCGCCGCGCATTCGCCCCTTCCTGCGGCACGGGCGGGCGCTGGTCGGCGACCTCGCTCCCGGCGCCCGGTCACTGGCCGGCAGCGCCCCCGCGATCGCGGATGCGATCACGGTGGGGATCCCGGCGCTGAACGAGGCGCCGCAGCTCAACCGGCGGCTGCCGCCGACCGCCGCGGCCCTGAAGCGGTTCAACGACGACCCCGACGTGCAACAGGGGGTGTCCAGGCTGACAGCGACCTCCGAGCTGCTCAGTCCCACGCTGCGTTTCGTCGCCCCCGCCCAGTCGGTGTGCGACTACGCCACGCTGCTGCTTCGCAACGGCGCCACGGCTTCCGCGACGGGAGACGGCGGCGGGCTGGGCACCTACCAGCGGTTCATCGTCTTCGACCCGCCGACGGGACCCAACAACGAGGGAAGCCCCTCCTCGGCCCCCGCGAATGGCGGCGGGAGCGACGTCAGGAACTACCTGCACGCGAACCCCTACCCGAACACGGCCTCCCCGGGCCAGCCCCGCGAGTGCGAGGCTGGCCGGGAGCCGTATCTGATCGGCGAGCAGGTGATCGGGAATGTGCCCGGCAACCAGGGGACGCCGTGATGGCCCCGAGGCGAGACCCGAAGCGTGCGATCGGCAGCGAGAAGCCGTACAACGAGTACCTGTACCCGCGCGGCCCGCGGGGGCTGAGCAGGGTCACGGTGGGCGCGATCGTGGCCGTGCTGGCCGTGATCCTCACCTACCTCGCGTTCGCCAAGTCGATCCCCTTCGTCGGGCCCGAGTACGAGCTGAAGGCAGTGTTCCGGGACGCCTCCACGCTGCGGGTCGACAGCCCGGTCCGGATCGCGGGCGTGAACGTCGGCGAGGTGACCGACGTCCGCGCGAAGGGCGAGGCGACCGAGGTCACGTTCACCGTGAAGGAGGAGGGGCGTCCGGTTCATGACGACGCGACGGCCGAGATCCGGCCGCGGCTGTTCCTGGAGGGCAACTTCTTCGTCGACCTGGGATCCGGGACGCCAGACGCCCCCGAGCTGTCCGACGGGGGCACGATCCCGATCGCCCGCACGGCCACGGCGGTGCAGCTGGACCAGGTCCTCACCGCTCTGCAGGAACCCGAGCGCGAGGACCTCCAGGTCGTGCTGCAGGAGCTCGGCTCCGCGCTGAACGAGGAGCCGAGCGCGAGCGAGGACACCACCCAGGACGTCGAGGTCCGGGGTCTGAGCGGAAGCGAGGCGCTGAACGAGTCCTTCCGCTACGGCGGCGCGGCCGGGAAGCGGTCGGCGATCGTCGCCGACGCGCTGCTCGGCACCGCCCCGCGGGATCTCTCACGCGCGATCGCGGCGTCGCGCCGCGTCTTTGGGACGCTGGCCGACCGCGAGGAGCAGCTCAAGGAGCTGATCACGAACCTGAACGTGACCACTGGCGCCCTCGCCGCGGAGTCGACCAACGTGAGCGCGTCGGTGCGCGAGCTGGCGCCAACCGTGGAGGAGGCCCGGCCGTCGCTGGCCCACCTGAGCCGGGCGCTGCCGCCCCTACGCAGCTTCGCCCGCGAGCTGGAGCCCAGCATCAGGGAGCTGCCGGGCGCGATCGACGCCGGCAACCCGTGGCTGGGGCAGACCCGCAGGCTGCTGGCGAAGCGCGAGCTGAAGCGGCTGGCGCGCCTGCTGCGGGACGCGACGCCGGGCCTGGCGAAGGTCAGCGCGGAGGGCCGGGGCCTGTTCGGAGAGCTGCGCAGGCTGAGCCGCTGCGGCACCGAGGTGCTGATCCCGACCGGGAACCAGGTAATCGACGACGCGGGCGGCTCGTATCCGTTCAGCACCGGACAGCTCGCGTACCGGGAGCTGTTCCAGGGGCTGGTCAACCTCGGCGGCATCGGCCAGCCCTACGACGGCAACGGCAGCTACCTGCGCCTGCAGGTGGACGGCGGCCCGCTTCAGGTCCGCTCCACCAACCCGGGCGGCGGGTTCGAGAACGAGCTCGAGTTCGGCCACGCCGTGGCCCCGCCCCTCGGGGTGCGTCCGGCCGTCGACTTCCGCCAGCCACCACCGTTCCGGCCGGGCGCCAAGTGCCACGGGAACCCGGCTCCGGACCTGAACGGGGCCGCCGCGGCCATCGGCGGTCCGATGCCCGAGGTGATCCCGTGAACGCGGTGCTCCGCCGCCACGTGCGCGACGTCCTGGCGATCATCGTCTTGCTCGTGATCGGGGTGGCGACGACCGTGTCGATCCTCTCCCGTCAGACCACCGCGATGCCCGAGTGGGTGCCGCTGCTCGGCGAGGACCGGTTCGAGCTCAAGGCCGAGCTCAGCTCCGGTCAGGCGCTGACGCCGGGCCAGGGCCAGAAGGTGACGATCGCCGGAGTGGAGGTCGGCGACATCACCGACGTCACTGTCGAGGACGGCCGCGCGGTGGTCACGATGCAGATCGAGCAGCAGTACGCCCGGGCGATCTACCCCAACGCGACCGCGCTGCTGCGGCCTCGAAGCGGGCTCCAGGACATGACCCTGGCGATGAACCCGGGAAGCGGCGACGTCGCTGTGGAGGAGGGCGAGGTGCTGCCCGTCTCCCAGACGCAGCCGAACGTGCAGTCGGACGAGATCCTCGCCTCGCTTGACGCGGACACCCAGGCGTACGTGAAGCTCCTGCTGAGTGGCGCGGGGCAGGGGCTGAAGAACCGGGGCGCCCAGCTGGCGGCGGGCCTGCGGCGGCTGGCGCCGTTCACCCGCGACATTGCCAGGACCAACGCAGGCTTGGCGAAGCGGCGCCACAGCCTGGAGCGGGTGATCCACAGCTTCCGGCTGCTGAGCGAGGAGCTCGGCCTCCACGACCAGCAGCTGGGCGAGTTCGTCGACTCCTCGAACGCGGTGCTCGCCTCGTTCGCCGCGCAGGAGGGCAACCTCCGTCGCAGCCTCGGGGAGCTGCCCGGCGCGCTACGGGCGACGCATACGGCGCTGGAGAGCTCCGACCGGCTGGCGCTCCAGGCGGCCCCCACGCTGCGCGAGCTCACCCCCGCCGCCCGCGACCTCGGCCCCGGCCTTCGGGCGACGCGAAGCCTGTTCCGGCGCACCGTGGAACCGATCCGGTCCGAGATCCGCCCGTTCACCCGCAAGGTCCATCCGACCGTCCGCCACCTGAAGCAGGCGGCGGGTCCGCTTGCCGAGACGACCAAGGGGCTGCGCGGCGGAACCGAGGAGCTGAACCGGCTATTCAACGCCCTCGCGTTCAACCCGTCCGGGAACGCGGAGGGGTACCTGTTCTTCCTCAACTGGCTCAGCCATGACCTCAACGCGCTGAACTTCATCCAGGATGCCCACGGCCCGATGGGCCGCGTGCTGCCGATCTTCTCCTGCAGCGATTCGCGGCTGATCGAGGCGACCGTCGAGGGGAAGCCGTTCCTGCGCACCGTCAAGGACCTGACCAACATCCCCTCCACCGACGAGATCGCCACCCTTGGGGGCTGCGGGGGCTAGATGCAGACTCGCGCGCTGACAGCCAAGGAGCTGCTGATCGCGGTCGGATTCGTGCTCTCATGCTTCGCGCTGCTGCTGTTCCTGTGGCTCGCGTTCGGCGGGCCGACGCCGCTGAAGCCCCAGGGGTACCGGATCACCGTTCCCTTCGACGAGGCAAGCCAGCTCGCGGTCGAGGCGGACGTGAGGATCTCGGGCGTCCCGGTCGGCAGGGTGAAGCAGATCGAGCTCGGCGAGCAGGGGCTCGCCGAGGCCACCGTCGAGATCGAGGAGCGCTACGCGCCCGTCCCCGCCGACACCAAGGCGATCCTGCGCGAGAAGACCCTGCTCGGCGAGGTGTACGTGGAGCTCACCCCAGGGGACCCAGAGGGACCGTCGATCCCCGAGGACGCCCAGCTCCCCAGGGCCCAGGTCGCAAAGACGGTCCAGCTCGACGAGATCTTCCGCACCTTCGACGAGCCGACCCGCGTTGCCTTTCAGCGGTGGATGCAGGAGGGCTCGATCGCCCTGCGCAACCGCGGCGTGGATCTGAACGCCGCGCTCGGCAACCTGGACCCGTTCTCGGTCGAGGCCGAGAAGGTGTTCCGAATCCTGGACACCCAGAGAGCCGCCGTGCGCCAGCTCACCGACAACACGGGCGAGGTCTTCACGGCGCTCAGCGAGCGACGGGGACAGCTCCAGGGGCTGATCCGAGGCACCAACGCCGTGTTCGGCGCCACCGCCCGTCGCGACCGCGACCTCGAGGCCGCCTTCGTAGCCCTCCCCACCTTCCTCGACGAGTCCCGGCTCACCCTGGACCGCCTGGGACGGTTCGCCGCCGACACCGATCCGCTCGTCCAGCAGCTCCGTCCCGCCTTCCAGGAGCTGAGCCCGACGCTGATCGAGACCGCGAGGCTCGCCCCGCAGCTACGCGACTTCCTGGTCGGCCTCCGGGGGACTGTGGCGGCGTCCAAGCGCGGCCTGCCCGCGCTTCGCAAGCTGCTCGACGACGACCTGCCGCCGCTGCTGGCGGCGCTCGACCCCTGGCTTCGCGAGGTCAACCCCAGCCTCGACGTCCTGAAGCAATACAAGCACGAGATCACGGCGTTCCTCGCCAACACGGCCGCGGCGCTGAACGCGTTCGAGGTCCCGCCGGAGGCGCCGGATCTCGAGGCCCACTACCTGCGCACGCTCGCCCCGCTGAACCCGGAGACCGTCGCCTCCTACCCGGAGCGACTGAGGATCGACCGCACCAACCCCTACCTGAAGCCCGGGGACTACCTGTCGGTGGCGAGCGGGCTGCCGGGGTTCGAGACCCGCCAGTGCGGCTCCGGCATCGAGGCGTCGCTCGACCCCGGCACCGCCGCCGACCCGGCGTTCACGGATCGCTTCCCGACGCTCGAGTACGCGCAGGAGGCGTTCCAGCGGCTGCGAACGTTCGCCTTCAATGGCGCGTCCGGCACCGGCGGCGTGCCGGCGCCCCCGTGCGCTGAGCAGGGGCCCTACGAGTCGATCGGCGGGATGTTCCCGGAGCTGAGCGCATACCTGCACGTGCGGAAGGACCCGTAGGCGACCCGGCCTTCCGTGACGTCGATCACGCAGGCCTGGCCAGGCGGCCAGTCTTGATCTAAGCTGCGCGTCGTGGCGACCAAACAGGCTGTTCGCAAGGGGGCTAGCGACAACGGCGGCGGCGATTCGAGCGCGATTGCGTCGATCGGCTACGAGGATCTGTACCGGCGGTGGGAGCAGGGCAACTGGAGCGCGACCGGGATCGACTTCTCCCAGGACCGCGAGGGGTGGCGGGAGCTGTCGGAGATCCAGCGACGCAGCGCCCTTTGGACCTACTCGATGTTCTTCTACGGAGAGGACTCTGTCGCGGACAACCTGTCCCCGTACATCGATGCGGCGCCGAAGGAGGAGCAGAAGTACTTCCTCGCTACGCAGCAGGTGGACGAGGCGCGGCACGCGATCTTCTTCTCCCGGTTCTTCAACGAGGTGATCGGCGCCGGCGAGAGCATCGCCTCGGGGCTCGCGTACACCGAGCCGCAGCTCACGTGGGGCTTCCGCAAGGTGTTCGACCGCCTCGACCGGATGGCGGACGAGCTTCGCCGCGACCGCTCGCTGCCGAAGTTCGCGCAGGCGATCGCTCTTTACCACATGGTCGTCGAGGCCGAGCTCGCGCAGCCGGGCCAGCACTTCATCGAGGACTTCTTCGTCAAGTCGGGCACCCTGCCCGGGTTCGCCGAGGGGATGAAGAACGTGTCCCGCGACGAGCAGCGCCACATCGGGTTCGGGGTCAAGGTGCTGTCGGAGTGCTTCGCCGAGTCCGAGGAGTGCAAGCAGGCGGTCGGGGAGCTGCTGCGCGAGATCCAGCCGTACACGCTCGCCGTATACATCCCGCCGAACTGGGACCGTCGCTACACCGAGGAGTACGGGTTCACGCTCGAGGAGATCTACGCGTGGGGCTTCCGCTCGGTCGAGACCAAGTGGCGGGCCGCGGGGTTCCCGATGGAGGAGATGCCGCCGGGCGCGTTCCCGGTCGACTTCTCG
>Ga0214473_10011545_pt1 | contig 10375 bp, 6 predicted proteins | sample RVTome_7_FD_203509 | JGI IMG/M metagenome (GOLD analysis project Ga0214473, IMG submission 203509) | Soil microbial communities from uranium-contaminated site in the Upper Colorado River Basin, Wyoming, United States - RVT98D197 | ecosystem: Environmental > Terrestrial > Soil > Contaminated >... | reverse complement strand
CCCTAATGATACGGAGGGGAGTTTAGCCACTCCAATTAGACCAAATTCATAATTTATCAAAAAATGAAAATAATTTCTGAAAGAAGAGGTGTAATTCCTTATAAAAATTGGAGGAAAACATCTAAAGATCGGAAGGATGACATGAAGGAGGCAAATATGGAATAGAGGGTCAATTCCTCGATCGTTACATTTTGTAAGAAACCCTTTGAATAAATTCTGAGCATTTCAATCATCGCTCAGCCGATCCCTCAATCTCCTTCGCTCCTGGCTCACCGATCTGTCACCCACTCGGAAAAGCTCTCCAATCTCCAGCCCCTTAATCCTCCTGCCCGGTAAAGTAACTCCATCCCCATCTGACGAAGAACCCCTTTCTCCTCCGAAGCGGTGTTGCCATTTCAGGGCTTTAGTATATTCTTATATCGCTTATCAACGATGAAGAATTGCCCCATTGACCCAGGCTCTATTGTGAATAGTGTAGACCAGGCACCTATGTTTTTTCCCATTCCACCAAGGCGTATTTCCTCCTCGTATTCAATGGTTCCCTATCTATATAAATCTCACATAATAGGTTTGAAATGGGGACAGTCGGCCGTTTTGGTTGCCTCAGAGGATGGAATCGCGCCGCTCCTCTGATTCATGATTTACCGGTAACAATTAAGAAATTAAGGAACGTCCCTCATTTCTTCCGAAACTATCCGTGTTACATGCATTAAGCCCGACTGGGATTAAAGATTGCGGCCGCTTCTTGTTCTGCAACATCGCAAACCTGATCCAGCTTCTTGACATGAAAACACTCTTCTATAACCCTATTTTGCATCTCGCCCTTTGCCTCAAGGGCTAAGACGCGCTCCGAGCGAGACAACATCTTCCTGCAATTGGTCGGAAGATCTCCGTCTCACAACAAACCTCTTCAAATGCGCAGAAACGGCAACAAAGATGTGTTTCAAAACCCCAAATTTCACAAAATGCTTCCCCTTCTTTTCCACTTCTCGCACCACACCGGTTGCGATTATTAATTGTTATTTCGCTTGCTTTGGCTTCGGTTACATCTCGATGAGCACAATAGTACATCTCACCTGATACGAAAAAGGACCTTGGATGGATTGACCTGGTTCGGATAGGTGTTGGGTTCGAAGCCATGCCAGCATGCTTACAGCGATCCCAATCATGATAGGGGCAGGCTGCAAATGAGGATTCCGCTTTTAGATAATGTGTTCGATCACATGTAACTAATAGAAATTCATCTGCCCCAGATAAAAACATTCCCGGAAGAGTCTCAAAAGCCTCTTTGTCTCCATAGTGAGTTTGCGGTGATTGAGGATTATTTCGGATGCCAAGAGTTGTTTTCACTGTTTCGAGCAAATCTTCTGCCCTGGCCTGAATCTCGGCCAAGTGCGGAGGCATTGAGTTAATATTATAAGGAATCTGGAATTCGCTCGGAGGCTGCTCTACACGAACCCAAGTTCCATAATTGGAATGCAAAAAGATGACGACTGCCAGTCTGATTACGGGTGATACATCGTAAATTCCTGGTTGCTCAATATACCGCAACCGTACTCCGTGCATCACGCGATCTATATTCAACCCTGTAACATGAAAAGAAAGTTCCCCGGGTGAAAGAGGAGAAATCTCCTCTAGAAGCTTTTGATGTTCTAAGTATTGAAAAATGATATGAGAATGAGTTAGTATATCTTCCTCATTCTCAAACACCAGAATGTTATCTGAAGAGCACATACCATCTTCCAAGAAGGCATCACTCGGATCCAAGAACAGCACAAGCCATTTGCCATTTGTGATAACAACTCGCTTCGGAGCTCTCCTCACTCTTTCATTCAGTGACCTTATATAGTCCCGCAGGTCATTGAGCCAACTTGCCCATTCACCGGTTAATGCATTACCTTTAAGTCCGAAACTTATCAAGTCGGCAAGCAGATGTGACCTCTTTCCCTCCAAATTGATTCCCTCGAATTTCATCTTCTTTTGAACTGCCTTCGCCATCTTGTCAGAACGGTCTGCATCTTGTGGAAGGTCGCTACTGGGCCGTTTTACTTCTATTACCAATAATGGTTGATCAGTTTGATGTTCGATTCCTAAGTAGTCTAAAAAGCGAATAGTTCCTCTGCCCACAGATCTTACAGGCGCCTCTGGAACTAAATTGGGAAGGTCATTTTCCGCTAAGCTGTCCATACGCCAGTTCAATGCTGCCAGTAAGGCGTTAATTACGTAACTTCTAATGTGAACCTCTAGACTCTCGTCAAGTAATCGTTTCTCCTCGGAATTTAAAGCATACTTTTCACGCAATCTCGCTATTCGAGGCCTAAACATCTCTTCGTATCTAGCAATTATCCTTCGAAATTCTAGACTAAATTGGTTGGCATTGCGGACTCGGCTCATCGATAGATCTCCTCCAACCTATACGATAGACGCCTTGCCCTTGGCCATCCAGCCTTAACGAAAATATCAAGTATATCTATTAGGATATTGCGGCATTCAGTATTTTCTCTTAGTAGCGGCCGATATTCTGCAAGATACCGTTCAATCAAGCGAACGAAAAGGCCTTCGGCAAGAGATTCATATTGATACCCAAATTTTTTCCCACCTTGAAGCACGCGGCCGACTTTCACAAATACAGCTGCGGGGTCTACCTCAATGAAAGATTCTAAGGTCTCAAGTAAGTGATGAACAATCGAAGGGAATCCAAGGGCTGCTAGATCATCCAAGATTGGTTCCGTCTCTCTAAGGAATCGTTTTCTCTCTGGACCTGCAATGTCAATATCGGGACGTTGCTCCTTGCCTTTCTTCAACTCCGCTGCTCCGGAGGAGAAGTAGATTTGCCTACATATTGAGTCGGCGATGCGTCCCAGTTGGTTCGCCTTCTCGACTTCTTCCTCTGGCCAGGAAGGCGAGTCTTTATACTTAGTCTCCATTTCGGTAAATTTGCTCAGAATGGACCTAAGAAGGAGGCGCACTATATCTAAAGCACGATCGCGGCTTTCCTTCTGGTGTAAATCATTCAAAGCAGCACGCTCATGCTTAAGAATGTTTCCAATGTCGATAACGACTTGATGGGCTTCGTGGTATGATTCGCCTGGGTTATCTACAATTTCGAGGATGATCTCTTTACACACCTGATTACCCCGCCAGAGATATAAGCCGGTGAATATTGAAACACATATTGTCCTAACTTCCTTCGCTCCCTTCCCATCTTTGACTCTGTCGAAAACAGTCTTCCCAAGTTCTATGATTCGATCTGGATTAGTACCCGCCAACGCTTTAACAGGCCAGGCTAATAAACCTTGAAGGACCCCTCGACTTGTTTCTTCATGACACAAACGCCCCAACATGGCCCACATGAGGTCAGGGGCAGTCTTGTATAGGGCGTGTAAATGCGTCGCTACTTGAAATCTGACTGCAGGCACCCTATCGCGACTCAACCTTTCAACTCCCTCAAGGACGCTCATGTTAGCACAAGACGGGTGTCGGGCGATCCAAGATAACCCGGAGGCCGCTTCTATTCGAGGAGAGGGACTTCCCCAAGACGGATGCTCATCAAAATGAGAATCATGTTCTGGGTCGTGGACAGGAACTGTGTGGCTTGAAGCCTCAAGTAGGACCTGTATTACGAACGAACCAATATTATCGTCACACGTAAGCTGTTCATGTTTTGTTATCCTTTCGCAGGCTTGTGCAAGATATCCCCAGGCATAGTCACGTAGCTCAGGATGAACCCCATCTTGGTCCGCTGCTTTGAGTGCTTTTAAAAGAGTTTGAATATCAGGAAGTATTCGTTGGACATCATCTACAGCTGGAGAAGTATTTAGGAATTTGTTTGCAAATTCTTTGACAGGTTCTTCTAAGTTTTGGATACGCAGGTTGGGTTCGGCATCTACTGGTATACCCTTCTCCAGTAGATGTTCTTTCTCACCATACGGGACACTCGTTACTCCACTAAATCTGATAGGTGGTTTATTGGGCGGAGGCCCGCCCCGCCTGGTAAGCTCGCGCAGAATTCCCCTGGCCTGGTCAGTTACAATTAATTCAAGTGGCAAACAGCCCAGGAGCCGATCTCTTATGCGCCGTGCCGCGTCGCGGTGTTCAACTAGCATCGAAGATGGAATCGCCAGCACAGCGGTTTCGATCCGTTCTCGCTCATGAGCTTTTAGACTACCAAAAATCTTAGTCAAAAACTCACCAGCAATCGAAGAAGTATCAAGGCAAACGAGGATTGGATTTGCCCAAGCAAGACAGCGGATATCCTGACCAAGGGTATGGGGGTTTGCCGTCCCAACAATCATCAATCGGCGCCAAATAACTGCAAGATCATTCTTTGCAATAATGATTTCAAGCAGCCTTCCACGTTCGTCAGCCCGTGTGTCATCTTGAGATAGCTCTCGAAGGTGTTTTTCAAATATATTTAGGATCTTTATCGGTTCATCATGCTCGTAAGTATCACCTTCGTCCCAGATGCAACTGTAATCACTTTTTATGATTGCTATTTTGTCCTCAATTTGAAATGTTTTTCCGCTCGTTCCGTTGGATTTATTCGAATGTCGGTTTTCTACATAAGCTTTCATTAGAGAGATAAGGGTTCTCGTGGCTTGGAGAGGGGCCGTCTTCAGAAATTCTGGGTAAACTTCAGCAAGCTCATAGCGGGCACTTTGCCAATCCTGTTTCCTAGTGGAGGTGAGTGGCAATATTCTACCACTTCCCATTTGAGTCTTATCCTCTCGAGTTTCCTCGTACGAAAAAGCAGCCTCGTAAATATCTTGAACCAGATTGGGATCTACCTGAATTAAATGTTTAACTTCTTGACCTAACCAAAACATTTCTTCGAATCCGTGGTTACTTAAGTATATCGGATCGAGATGCATTCGGATCAGCCCTGCAGAGGCATCTCTATCACTTCCGAAGGTTCTACAAACAGCCTGCAATGCGTGCACAACAAGCCACTTATCGCGTGGCTGCTGAGACCTAGCAAATTGGAGAAGACGCCGCGCTGCAATCCCACCTAAGTGAAGTTGATTAGGGTTCAAGTTTCTGGGTTCCTCAGTGATCACTGATAGCAGAGACCTAATAGAGTATGCGGTCCGTGTTCGCATAATCCTTGAAACCCGTTCGAGAAGATCACACCATGGTTGTGCATTCTCCCCCACAAGTGGACGTTTCGAAGTCGGATATTGAGCTAGGATTGCTCCAATTAGATGTTGCAAAGCGTTCTCCGCGGTATCGTTAGAGGCGAAATCACTAATCTCAAAGGTTTTTATTAATGGTTCGAAATCAAGAAGAGTTTTCCCCAATTCGGCCGCTACACCGAGACCAACTATTTTACCAATCTCCGGGATCCGTGGAGAACGAATCACCCTGAAGACTAGGTCCCAAAAGACCTGACGATTTGAATGAAGCATCCAAAGATAATAGAAATGCAAGACCATGCTCGGCCGTATCGCCAAAAGGAGATCGGGTTCTCCTTCAAAAAGTGCCATGAAGGACTCGGGCAATCCCCGTAGCAAAAGGCGTTCAACTGAATAATCAAACAGCATATGATGGGCATAAGTAAGCACATAACGGTCCACAGCGGCTCCGGGAAACGGCTGCCATTCTGTCACTACATGTGAGCTCAGGAGTTCATTGAGGGATGTCCCAACTGATCCTGCTAAGACATCCGAACGATTGACGCGCAGCTGGCGCTTTTCTACCATTTTTTTAGTTATCTCCGCTAGCACTTTTTCGCGGAGGTCGCCTTTGTTATCTGATTGAATTACGCGCTCCTGCCAATAACGGTCGAGCAATTCAATCTGGGTTCGAATCTGTGTCAGATTTTGAATGTCAATTCCCACACCAATCAGATCCCCTATTAATCGGAGATTGAATGGGACTCGGAGTAAATTACGGAACTCCATTTCTGCAGAAGACAAGAGGTGACCCATTTGTGGTGATTTATTCGAGATCTGCTGAAATTCTTCGTCGTCCAGGAGAGGAATATTGAGATGCCTGACATTACTAAATTCGGGATCAAAATACTCGGTTGCTGGTTTGCCCCGGAAAAGTCTATGTAGCTGGGGGCTATAGCGTAGGTCAAACTTACGTATTGAAGCCAAAACCCGCCAACGTCCCTGAGACGCTAAGATATTCGCAATTAAATCCCGAAAGGTTTTGGCTGAGTCTGCGGACCGTGCTGCATCAAGCGCATCGATTATCACAAAGCCTGGCCCGATACCAGACCAGTTGTGAAGGATGTCATCTAGGTTGTGTTGTAAGCCAATTTCCATCCGGAGAGCTCCCATGCTAGAAGCCTCAAGACGGTCAATTGCAAAAAATACTAAATCAAATCCCTCATTGAGGAGAGTTACAGTGACATCATGCATCGCACCAGATTTTCCTGATCCGGGTTCCCCAACCACTAGGAGAGATCCATTTATAGCTAAATCATGCAGCACCTGGGTTGATCTTCTTTGGATCTTCAACTCGAATGATCCGATGTCAATCTTTGAACATTCGGATACGCCAGTGATGGCGGAGCGAGAGATCTGTTTTAATAGATTAATATCGTCCTGATAGCTTCGGGGACATGAAACACAAATTCCGGCTTCCAAAAGTTGCCGCTGAAGCCCAAGGCGATCCGTTCCACTACGATTACTTGCGTAGTCTGCACAGAACTGAATAAGACAATTCCACGCTGAATCTGCCTGGGTCGGATCTTGGAGAACGGCGGTTCGAAGTAGCTCCTTTGCTTCATGTTCACCGTCTGCACCAGTATCTATAGTCAACGTTTGAACACGCAAAAGGGATAAGAAGCTGATAATGTCAGCTTCCTTTGGGTTCTCCCCTACGGCCTCTTGCCATGAACGCATCAGATGTTCTTTTAGGGTGGACATGACGCGATGTTGCTCTCTGTTTCTTGCCACATCAATAACGCGTTGACCTGGCACGAGAGCGCGGATATTAGCTAACACAGCTGGCAGGTGCGCACGTATTGGCATTGTACTACCCTGTCCTGTTATTAAAACAAGACGGTCTAACTCTCCCTGAATTGGCCTTTCCCACGGACGGAGGCCGTTGGTAATATTTCGGTACGCCAGAAACTGTTTTACAAAATCATCAATAACATGGGCAAATTCAGAGCCAGGCTTTGATCCCAAGCTCAAAGAACGTTTGACTTGGATGAAAATGTATCCCTGCGATGAGGTTCCAACAAGTAAGTCGTCAACCGGTTGCTCAGTCTCGCATCGTAGAAACTGTAATGTCACATCACCTGGAAGATCCCAGGGAGGACTCGCATCTTGTTCTGCAAGGACGCGTACCGCGATCCAGGCAGCGACACGGTTCTGGAAGCTCATACCTGCCTGAGCAGCCGCTCCGCCTGAGTCTCCTTGAGTACCCATAATTGCCTCCTCTTTCGAGACTAAACGATTACTGCATATCTCACGATGTTCATGGCCACCGCAAAAGTACTAAGCGAATCGCATTCCCGATCCCTGATACATAGAACCCATGGTGCTCTATGAGTAGGTCTCGCTGAGTCTTGGGACTTAATTTTAGGGGAACTTCGTCAAGGGTTTTCCCGTATCCATCAAGAAATTCGAATAAAAACCGACTGCTTGGGGATAGCAGATGGGTTGCCTCATGGCGCGCACCTTCCCCCGCATTTGCTTCCAAATCAAGGAACCAATTATCACGGAATTTCTTTAATTCTTTGAAATCGTTTTGCTTAACGATATTTGCATCTTTTTTTGGAATTTCTTTCAAAACAGTGGCCAAACCGCATTTTGTTCCGGTGTTCAACTCGTATGCCAGGTCAAGCAGAAGAGCTATGCGATCCCACCCACTTGACGCGAGCCGTAGCCCGAAGTCGATATGGTACCAAAAGAAATGATTTCCGGCATTCGGAAAGTAAGCCTTCCCGGCTTCTGCAATGTAGTCCAAATATAACGTAGCAAACGCGATAGCGTACGCAAGTTGGTTCGCCACTTTTGGAATGTCTTGCGTAAGTACGTCAAGTCGATACTTAGCTATTATATCCCAAAAGGTATTTGCTAAAAGAGGACGTCGTGTTTGTGCGCCCTCGGTCTTCAACAAGTAAGATCTTAAGCCAGAACAGTGACCCAACAATTCTCCGAGAAGGGGATGATCACCGTTTATAACTTTGATTCCAATTTTTGGAAGGATTTCAAAGACCTCTTTTGCTAATGGAATTTCCATATTTGGTCGCCTCTTATGACCCGAAAAAAGGTTTAGGGTGGAACCCACTACACTTCCTCAATTCGATCATAGACAATGTTAAAAAAACAGGGCCTTCTGCCATCCGAATATGTGTTTCCGCCGCCTCAAATCCCGTTCGCTGTTCTCATATTGACAGGTTCGAGGGCGTGAGGTCTTTCACATTCTGAAGATGTCATTTTCCATGGATACATCCTGCTTAAAGGCTTCGGTTAGCCAGTCGAATTGAATCACTTGTACCTCTGTAGCTTGCTCAACGATTCATTTACTGAAATCTTTGCCAGAGCGACCCTCTACCCGTAAGCACTTGAGCCTCCGGGCTGAATGCATCAGGCTGATTTCTATAAAATGCTCGTCTTTGCGAAGCAACTTTTCGACGCCGATCCTGAATTCTTCAGATCTGTTCCAACCCCCCCCCCGGAAGTGACCTCTTTATACCAAAAATTGAATATTATGGCAATTTTCAGATGGTCCAGGATTGTTGCTTAGGGAGGGATAGCATCCATCCTTCGTCCCGCCTTGCGGGACTATGGAGGACAGGTAGCGCATAGGGCCACTACAGAAAGGAGAGGCCACTTCATGGCTCAAGCTTGCCCACCGGAACCTTGGTGCAGGAGGGGGTCACCCCCCGGCCATGGGCGAACGAAGGAATTGATGAGGAAGGTGGAGGCCCCTTTGGAAGTCCTTCTCACGGCTGGTTTAAGGATGGCAAATTGGGAGCCGGAAGAAGCTCAGCGGGGTTGCAAGCCTTACGTTCGTCTTCTTGTCGAAAATCATTCAGTCCTGGGTGAGGAACTAAACTTGGCCGGAGAAAGGCCTTCGTAGTAGCCGGAAAGATTCAAGTGGGTCGTTTGTGCAGAGCGTACTTCACATTAATAGGGAATCAAAGTCTGAGGTCTGGTCTATTCTTTGACAACTGAAGATTGCATTCTTCCTTTGATCCGTTATCCAATGGAGCTAATGGTGTATAATCAGGATCAGAACAGGGTTTAAAGTCTTCTGGCCAAGATGTGGTGATACTACACAATAAGCGTAATTGCATCGGAGCCTCAGAATTAACTCTTTCAACAACCACCCTCGTATTCCTTGGGGGCTCTTTTAAGAATGCGTGAAAATCCCTATTTAGATATCTTGGAATATATCCGACAATTACAGGAGGATCCTCCGTTCTTAATGCAATCGCAAACAAGTCATTTGGATTTTGTGGATCTGGCATCAAATACAGCAAGTGTCCAGGGGTTAAGGTATTGATTCTCCGGATAGTTTCACTAGGAAGATACCTAATTCCTTGGCTAAAGAAGTGGAGATGATAGGTGTTTTCTTCAGTTTTCTCTGGACAGGGAAATACCATTAACGAATCTGTTTCCCGAATGCCTCCCGAGCGGGCTAACAGCGCAAGAGGATCTTCCTCAGATTCCTTCACATTAAGCCAATAAAGAAAATCTTTATACTCTGGGCGAGACTTAGACAGCAACCTATTCGCAAAAAGAGGGAATAATTCCTCTGACTCGTAAATTGCACAGAGATCAGTCATCCGGCCGAAAGGAATGAAATTGGCGAACCTCAGAGCTCCTTTGGTGTAAACAAAGCGGTACACTCCATTTTCAAAACTCAATCTGCCTACTGGAACCCAGTTTCGGTCCTCTGGGTTCTGCCAAGCCAAATAGAGAACTTTCATCATAATCTCCCTTTCAGGGTCAGCAGTTTCTTTCGGTTGAGTTCAAGGACTTTATGAGCGAAGTCGACCCCAACCGAAGAAATCCGATCTACCGGAACCTGTTCTAAAATTGATCTTGTGTCCGAGGCAGAAACCTGCTCAAGTCGGCTGAGCCAGGCATCAGCTGCTTCTGGGTACAATTTACCCGCATCAATAAACGCTTCAATTGCTAACAATGGCCTTTCAGAAGAAGTGGATTCAAAAAAGGCTGATATTGCCTTGTTTATGTATTGGTCCATAGAACGGCGCATATCATGGGTTTTTAACCGTTGTAATCGGTTTTCATCGTTTTCGTGACATCCAAGACTCGAAGCATGGTCATACGAAGGAGCCAGATGGATTGTCTCGGACTCTAGCCTAACGACAAACCCCCAGTTTTCATGATGTCGGTCTTGGTTGGCTATCCATGCATCCATCATAAGATATCCCACAAATACTTCA
>Ga0214473_10011544_pt1 | contig 10375 bp, 6 predicted proteins | sample RVTome_7_FD_203509 | JGI IMG/M metagenome (GOLD analysis project Ga0214473, IMG submission 203509) | Soil microbial communities from uranium-contaminated site in the Upper Colorado River Basin, Wyoming, United States - RVT98D197 | ecosystem: Environmental > Terrestrial > Soil > Contaminated >... | reverse complement strand
GAGTTCACAGAGGTTATTTTCTACTCCCCCTTCTCCGCGACCTCAGCGCCTCCGCGGTGCAATTTCCGAGTTCTTGCACTGAAATAGCGTTGGCCAGGTTATCGGGCAGTCGTAACGGCAAAAGGTCAGATCGTGATTCCAGCCAAGCTGCGCCGCAAGTTCGGCATCAAGAAGGGGACTCAAGTCTACGTCTACGAACGTGACGGCGCAATCGCGATCATGCCCATCACCGACGACCAAATTCGAAACATGGCCGGCATGGCCGGGACTAAAGGCAAACTGCTCAAAGCCTTGATGGCGGGAAAAGCCAAGGAGCGGGAATTGTGAGGGCCGCCTTCATCCTTTCTTTTTTGCCTTCCCCTCCCGCCTCACGGCTCACACCTCATGCCTTTTTTCCATTGACGCCCCAATTGTTGCGAGTAGAATGAGCGGTTGATAGCGTCGGCTTTTGGCCGGACGTGATTTGAGGTTTGAGGGTCTACGAACACGAGCCACGGACACGGTCCTTGCCGTCACAGCCATCGACACGACTGTCTAATCACGGCTGGGTCTCTCGATCCGGTCACATTGTTGATTCCACGCGACCGCCCGCACTGGATTTCCCAGTCGGTTTTTTCTTTAATGGGAATATCCGGCATCAAGCAGATTCCAGATTCAAGACCCCGGCGGTTCGAGATGGTTGTGTCTGACGCCGGAGGTTAGGTTAATGACGGCCATATTCACAGTCAAAAAAACCGCTCTCAGGGATCTTGGCGCGGAAGAAGCTACCCGATTGTTTTGTGGCCTTCTTTGGTGTGAGACTAGGCGGGTTGGTCTGTCCCCTCATAACGTCGTCATTTCCTTAGACACGAATGTTGCTGACGGGGGCATTGACGCTTGCGTTACCGGAAATATCAACTCGGACTCGATACTTGTAAAAGGGACTACTCGTTATCAAGTAAAGGCGGGGCATCGATTTAAACCATGGCAACTATCGGCTCTAAAAAAAGAACTCTTTGGCAAATCAACCGTCAAACCGAACAAGAAAACTCTAGCACCCGAGATTCGTGACTGTTTGAACAAAAAAGACCGCTATGTCCTAATGACGTTCGGATACGACCTCACGCCTGCTCAGCACTCCGTAGCAAAGAAACACCTGACAAAGTTACTCCGAGCCTGTGGGTATCGTGCGCCCAACGTCGACGTGCTCGGACAAGGGCAAATTATCGGTCAACTGTCCCTATTCCCCTCACTATCTCTGGCGTTTCAGAACAAAAGTGACTTATCGTTTCTAACCGTCGAGGAGTGGAAAACTCGCGCTGACATGGTTCAACCGTTGCAGCTCTCTGAAGAACAAAAGCATACTATTAAGACGATTCGAGACGAGCTTCGCGGAACGAAATACAGACATATTCGGGTGATCGGCGAGCCGGGATTAGGCAAAACCAGGCTTGCTCTTGAAGCGGTGTCAGCCGAAGATCTGGCTCCACAGGTGTTATACGTACCCCACGCTGAAGACTTCCAACGAAGTCAGCTCTTTAATGAACTCCTGCGAACAGACAGTTGCGAAAACGTCGTTCTGGTTATCGATGAATGCAGCGAGAGGGAACGTGCATCAATTTGGAATTCATTTCGTGAAAGGAAAAACATCCAGTTGCTCACGATTGACCACGGACCAGAGCAAAGCCGGGATGACGCGATGGTGGTTTTGGATCTTCCTCGACTACCCGACGAACAGATAAAAGCTATCCTTGGTTCATATGTTCGGAACGTCGATCCGTCACACTGGGTCGCGTGGTGTGAAGGCTCGCCTCGCGTTGCGCATGCTGTGGGTGAAAACCTCAGATCCAATCCTGAAGACCTCCTGAAACCGCCGGCTACGGTGCCGCTATGGGATCGCTTCGTCGCAGGTTACGAGTCACTCGACAGTCAGACCTCACAGGAGAGCCTCACGGTTTTACGACATCTCGCGTTGTTCACAAAATTTGGATTTGAAGACCCGGTAGCCAAGGAAGCCAAGTTCATTTGGCAACTTGTCCAAAGGGCAAATCCCGCTATCACCTGGGAGCGTTTTCAAGAACTTGTTAGTCGGTTTCGACTGCGGCGAATATTGCAAGGGAAGCGAACTCTTTTCATTGTTCCAAAAGCCCTTCATATACACCTCTGGATCAACTACTGGGATAACTACGGGCGAGACTTTTCTTTCGCTGATTTCTTTTCCACGGTTCCATCACAGCTTCAGAACTGGTTCTTGCAGTCATTTATTTATGGTCATGCTAGCCCCGTTGCCAGGGACGTCATAGCCAAAATTCTTTCGCCCAGTGGCCCGTTCTCTGATCGCGCATTTCTGACCGGGCAAGCGGGAACACGATTTATCAACTATTTATCAGAAGCTGACCCAGGCAGGACCTTGGCGTTCATCGAGCGGACCTTTGGCGCATGGACAAAAGAGAATCTTCTCGGCTTCGAAGACGGACGACAAGATATGGTTTGGGCGCTAGAGAAGATCGCGGTTTGGAAAGAGTACTTCCCGCGCGCCGCTAGGGTGCTCGTAAAATTGGCACTTGCGGAAAACTCAAAATATGGCAACAACGCAACAGGAATCCTGCGCGGCTTGTTTCGGACTCACCCGGCGGGCTTGGCGGCGACACAGTCAACCCCTTTTGATCGGTTCCCAATAATAGCGGAATCGCTTCAGTCCCAAGATGAGGCCGAAATCGAATTGGGACTTTCCTTATGTAAGGAATGGCTAAGTATGCAAGGAGGGTTCAGGACGGTTGGCGCCGAATATCAGGGCCTACGAACCGTGCTCGAATTTTGGAAACCAAAAATATGGGGAGAGTTATTCGATGCTTGGCGCCTTTGTTGGCGACATCTTTGGTCTGTGTCTCGCAATTGGTCGCCTCAGCGGCGGCAACGAGCAAACCGAATTTTGGTTGATGCTGGTTTAGAGCTTGTGAATGTTAAGCCGCTTTCGGCTGAAATGATGAAAACTCTATCTGAAATTGCCGATGACGAAGCCACGGATCGACGCGAATTTACCCACCGTTTAATTGGAAAGCTGCGCTTTCGCAGCGAGCGTCTACCTAGGAAAATAGTAACGCAACTCCGGGCTTTGGACCAAAAGCTTACAGGTGAATCATTTTGGGAACGCTTTTGTCGATTCGTGCTTAATACGAACTGGGACGAAGACTACACGTTTAAAGGAGATAAAAGTAAAGAATCACCGATCCCTACTCGTCGGGTAAAAAAGCTCGTCGGAGAGTTTGTTGCGCAAAGGCGTGTTCTAGCCGATCACCTCCCCAAAATTTGTAGTGCCGAAGGGCATCGCCTGTTCGATTTTGGTCGCCTTACGGCCGCGGAATTGGACGAAGACTCGGTAGTCACTGAAATCATTGAGGCACAGCTAAACGCGGACCTGGCGAAGAACACTCAGTTTATTGGGGGATACTTCTCGGGACTTCGAGTGAAGAACTCCGAACGCTGGGAGGGATTCGTTCAAGAGCTTCTCGGTTCAGAACGTACGAGGGCTTTGGGAATAACCGTCGTGCTGTATTCGGGGCGATCTGAGTCGATTCTAAAAACCCTGCTCAAAATGTTTCGTTCGAAGGCCGCCGATGCCTCTGTGTTCAACGGGCTTGGCTGGGAGGCGCCGAAGGCAAGATTCTCGCCAGAAGTTGTCGAGGAAGTTCTTGAGGCTCTGGTAAGCGATAATGATGAGCAGTCACTGCGCGTGGCAATCGAGCTGGCAGATTACTATTTTTTCGAGAAAGAGAATCCCCGCAGTTGCGGCGAGCAGGTACTCTTTCAACTGATTACAGCTCCATATTTTTTTCGACGGGACAACAACGATCATTATCACTATGCTTGGCACCGAGTTGCCCTGGGATTTAGGGATAGATTCCAACACCGGGATATAGAAATCCTTAAGATTATACTCTCAAGTGGAAACGACCTTGGCATTCGTCATTCAAATTACCCCGCGCAGATCGCGGATGCGATTGCCCGTGCTCATCCCGACGACGCGTGGGCGATCGTCAGCAAGAACCTAGAAAGGGACGACGAGCGCAGCGTGTGGCTCGAAATGTGGCTCGGAGAAGAGATGAGTTTCGACGATGACAAAGTCGTTGGACCCATCACGTCATTCAACCCGGAACAGGTAATGGAGTGGGTTATGGAGGACCCAAAGACGAGAGCGCGAAAACTCCTGCGTTGTTTGCCGAAGACACTCGATCAATCCCGAGGCGGGAAACTAACAAAACTTTTCGCGGAAACCTTCGGTGACGGCGAACTAGGCGACTCACTAATGTCCCATTTTTGGACTCGCGGATGGTCAGGGCCGGAAAGTGCGTATCGAGCTGGGAAACGCGACAAAGCGCGGGAATGGGTGTCGGAGATCAAGTCGGGAAAGATTTTGGCGTGGCTATATCGCTACATCGAGCTCCTCAACGAGCTGATAGCACGGGCTGAGATAAGAGAGGAAAGAGGATTTTAAAAAGCAGAGACTGAGCCTTCATGAACCGCAAGCGGCGACAAATCTAAATTTCAGAGAGGCGCGGGCGTTCCGTCTCGGCCCTTTTCTCGGCTTGACAGTCAGCACACAGTTGCTCTATAAACGCGACACGAGCTTCGGCTGGGTCCTTCGACCCCGTCACATCTTTGCTCGCACACCATCGCCCGGACCGGCTCTCCCTAGCTGGGTTTTTGTATTCATGGGTCTTAAACTCAGAAGTTTGGCAGGTAGAGCCAAGCGCAGACTGAATCCCTTTGAGGCCCCTTTGACAGTATTTGCGCAGTTCTTCGGGAGGAACCCATGTTGACGAAATCGTTTCTGCTCGCGCTCACTGCCGTTGTCCTGTGCTCAAGCCTACCCGCCCACAGCCAGACGCCGCCGAACCTGCCCGACGGGCCCGGCAAGGAAGCCGTCGTGAACTATTGCAGCGGCTGTCACGGGCTCCGCCGCGTTGCTGCTTCAGGCTACCCTCAGGCATATTGGCACACCGCTATCAGAATGATGCTCAATTTCGGCGTCCCGATTCCGCCCGATCAGATCAACCTCGTCACCGACTATCTGGCCAAGAATTTTCCGGAAAAGCCGAAGCCCGTCGCCAACATCATCCCCGGACCGGCGCGGATCGACATCAAGGAATGGCAGGTGCCGATACCGGGCTCGCGGCCGCACGACCCGCTCGCCACCCGGGACGGCGCCATCTGGTACACCGGACAGATGACCAACAGGCTCGGACGCGTCGATCCGAAGACCGGCCAGGTCAAGGAATATCCGCTCAAGACGCCGCTCACCGCGCCGCACGGGCTGGTCGAGGACAAGAACGGTAATATCTGGTTTACGGGAAATAACGCATCGATCGTCGGCAAGCTCGATCCAAAGACGGGCGCCGCGACCGAATACAAGATGCCGGACCCGAACGCGAAAGACCCGCACTCGCTCGCCTTCGATCAGAGCGGGATCCTGTGGTTCACGCTGCAGCAATCCAACATGATCGGACGCCTCGATTCAAGCAGCGGCGAGATCAAGCTCGTAACCGCGCCGACGCCGCGTTCCCGCCCCTACGGGATCATGGTAAATTCAAAGGGCGTTCCGTTCGTTGTCCTGTTCGGAACCAACAAGATTGCGCGCATCGACCCCAAGACGATGGAGATCCGCGAATACACGTTGCCGGATGCGAGGGCGCGTCCGCGGCGCATGACTTTCACCAGCGATGACGTCGTCTGGTACTCGGACTTCCCGCGCGGCTATCTGGGCCGTCTCGACCCCGCGACTGGTCAAGTAACCGAGTGGCAATCGCCCGGCGGGCCGAAATCCGAGCCCTACGGCATCGTCGCTTCGAAGGACGTCATATGGTACAGCGAATCCGGGACCAAGCCGAACACGGTCGTGCGCTTCGACCCGAAGACGCAGAAGTTCCAGACCTGGGTGATCCCCTCCGGCGGCTACATCGTGCGCAAGATGGACGTTACGCTCGACGGCAACCCCGTGCTGGCCACCAGCACAGTGAATGGCGTTGCCCTCGTCGAGGCGAAGTGATCGTAGGGAAATTGAGGGTCAGAGGGGTAGAAACTCCGGGGACATAGTCTTAATTTTGTTTTTTGCAGACGCCAGCTCAGGCTTTCTTTTCCAGACAATTTTGGCAGAGCAACACCATCCGCATCTTGGCCGGATCGTGCCGCCGGGTCCGTGATTTCCGCCATGCGTTTCGACGGAAAAGTTTTCCGCTAATGCGTCTTGAAAGATCGCGCCACTGGTCCGCTTCTCGGTCTTTGATGTTCTCTACACGATCTGGCATCTCCAAGCGACGCTGTCGCTTGTCGTCTTTGCGCAATTGCGCAAACTATCAACTATAGTGGCACGAAGAGCACGAAGGCTAAGATCACAGATATCGGAAGCCTCTATCCCGCCACAACTGTATTCACATCTTCTCGTAGTTGAAATTCGCGCGATTTCCGTTCACCTTCATCGGCAAGAGTACACGATGAAAAAGATCCCTGCGCTCGAACTCCGCGACGTTTCCTACGTAGGAGACGGCGGCAAAAAAATTGTTCGCTCGATCAACTGGACGGTTCAACCAGGAGAGCACTGGGCGATTCTCGGCCCCAATGGATCGGGCAAGACGACGCTGCTCAAACTCGCCTGCGGCTATCTCTGGCCCAACGCCGGCGGAGAAATTTATCGCAGGGGTAAGACGCTCGTTAACCTTCGTGAGCTAAGAAAAAGTATCGGCTGGGTGACGTCGGCGTTGGCAGCGGAGATTCCGGCATGGGAAAGAGTCATCCGCACGGTGGTCTCCGGAAAATTCGCCCAGATCGGTCTCCTCGAAGGCTTCGGCGGCGATGCGACGAAGGCGGACTACCGCTTGGCCGAGCGCTTGTTGGAGCAAATGGGCTGCGTCTATTTGCGGGACCAGGATTTCGGCACACTGTCCCAAGGAGAGCAGCAGAAAATTGTGATCGCCCGGGCGCTCATGACGAAACCTTACCTGGTGGTTCTCGACGAGCCTTGCGCCGGCATGGACCCGGGAGCGCGGGAGAGTTTTCTTGCGACGCTGCGAAAAGTCGGGTCGCAGAAAAAAATCCCTTCATTGATCTACGTCACCCACCACGTCGAAGAGATTCTACCCCTGTTTCGAAAGACGCTGGTCCTGCGGGAAGGGAAAATTCTTTATGCGGGCGGGACCGATCGTGTCTTGCGGCCCCGCGTGCTGGAGGAATTGTACGGCGCGCCGCTCGCGGTCGTGAAAAGAAAAGGACGCTACTGGCCGGTCAGTCGATAGAGAGTTCAAGGTTCAATGTTCAAGGTAGGACGGTCGTACATCGCTGGAGACTTTGAACCTTGAACTGGGCCATGGCTTCCTTACCGCGCCGAAACCGCTGGTGGTCCTTGTCGGTAGCGTCGATTGCGACGTTGATCGTGACCGCGGACACCGGGCAACTGAGCATCGCGCTGCCGGCGATCATCACGGAATTCAACGCCGACTTGACCCTGGCCAGTTGGATCGCTCTGGTCCATGCGTTGATCACCGCTTCGCTCTATCTTCCCTGCGGCCGCTTGTCCGACCTCGTCGGGATTGGGAAACTTTTCCTGGCCGGTTTCATTCTGTACGCCGCGAGTTCGATCGCGGCGGGGTTGGCCCAGGGGGTCGGATCCTTGCTTTTTTTCCGGGCCATGCAGGCCGGCGGCAGCGCCCTCGTCATGGCCAATAACTTCGCTCTGGTCACCGCCCTGTTCCCGCCGGAGGAGCGCGGCCGGGCGATGGGAATCGCCGGCGGCACGATATCGGCGATGGGTTATACGCTCGGTCCCGTGCTCGGCGGGCTCCTCACTCATGGCTTCGGCTGGCGCTCGAATTTTTACGTTTCCGCCGGGCTCGCCGTCGCCGGCTTTGGCGCCGCCCGATTTCTCTTGCCGCCGGAAAGTTTTACCGGCTCAACGGCGAAAAAGGAGCCCTTCGATATTGCCGGGGCGCTCACCTTCGCGCTGAGCATTTCTCTACTGCTGTTCGCGCTGATGGTCCTGCAAAAGGGAGCCGAGCGGCAATCCCTGGTCGGCCTTGCCGCCCTCGGCGGTATCGCCGCCCTCGGTTTTTTCCTGTGGTGGGAAAAACGGCAAAGTTTTCCGTTGCTCGACCTGGCATTGTTCCGCATTCCGGCGTTTACCCTCGGCAACACCGCGCGGTGGATCAGCTTCGTCGCGATGAGCGTTAACAATCTGCTCATGCCCTTTTTCTTGCAGTTGGTTATGGGTCTCGATCCTCTGCGCGCGGGCTTTCTCGTGGCGCCGACGCCCTTCGCGATGGCGCTGCTCGCGCCCGTCACCGGATGGATGTCGGAGCGATTTGCGCCCGAGCGCCTATGCGCGCTGGGACTGGCGCTGACCGGCGGAGCGTTGGTCTTCCTGAGTTTTCTCTCGGCGGGGGCGACCGCGTTCGAAGTGGTCTTCGGGTTGGCTTGGCTGGGCTTCGGCATGGGACTCTTCCAGACACCGAATAACAATTTGTTGATGAGCGCGGTGCCGCGTCATCGTTTGGGCATCGGCTCGTCTGTTCTGTCGATCGTGCGCAGCCTGGGCTACTCAACCGGCGCGGCGCTGGCGGCGGCGATTGTCAGTGGGCGGTTGGTTGCGGTGACCGGTCAAAGTTCCTTGCAAGCTTTCGGCGGCCAGTTGGGATTCGAAAGCGGCTCTTCGGTTCTCGTCGCTTTCCTGCAAGGCTATCGGTACGCCTACCTGACGGCGGCAATTCTTTGTTTCGTAGGGGCGGCGGCGAGCGCAGTGCGCGTTTCCGAGCGGTAAGGCGAGGGCGTTCGGATCAACCCGGATTCCGCGTTTGAAAGTTAACGACGGAGCGAGGTGCGAGCCTTCCGTAGCGAAGGCAATGGACCTCTGCCTCTAAGAGAGTTGAGATCAGCGGTGTCCCGAGTGGCATCCGTGACCCGCTGACAACAGATTGCCAAGCACGAAAAACGACTTTGATACTGCGGAACTCGGTGCCTTCGCTACTCCAGTCTCACACCTCGCTCAGCACAGATTGTAACTTCAACTGCGGAATCCGGGATCAATGGTCGCCCACGCCGAGCCGGCCGATGAAGGGGAGTTTGATCGCGGGCTTGTAGAAATCGATGCCGAAATTCATGCCGAGTAAGTTAAGTTCAATACCTTCTTCGCGCGCCAGGGTGACGCCGAACAAACCGAACAGTGAAAGTTGATATCCGGTGCCGCTGGGCGCGCGGTCGATCACGGACCCGTTGATCGGATAGTCTTTGCCGATCGCGGTTACGGGGAGATCCATCTGTAGTTCCGGCACCTGGCGCCCGACATGGGCGGTGAAGGTATTGCTGTTGGGACCGGGCCAGACCTTATATTCGTTGGGATAGGGATAGGTGCCAATGGCCTCGATGATTTTCGGTATGGCGCGCGCCGCCGCCTCACCACGCAGCTCCGCGATCAACACGGGCTCGTTGCCGAACCAACGGCCATCCGGAATCCCCGGGGCCGAAAAGATCGCCGGCAGGTTACGGTACAAGCGCCAGCCGATCACCTGGTGCACGGTGTAGTCGGGCGCGTTTTCCGGCTTGGTCGCGATCCAGCTATGGACGCCGAAAATTCCGCGCCAATTGAGAGCGCGCGCGGCGTAGACCTGCACGACGGCCTCGGGAGTCGTGGCAGCGAGTGGCGCGATGCCGGCACTGGAGCGGTCCGCCGTGCGGAAGTCTCTGCCCAGTTGGGCCTGCCCGGAAACAACCATCAGTAATGGCAGCCCGACAAGCACGAGCAGCGACAATAGAAAGATCCGGGTCAGCTTCTTTCTCCTTACTTGGGCTGGATTATAGCCCACGGATCGACGTAACTCTACACGGCATTGTCGCCTGGTTGAATGTTTTGACGCTTCGAGTGATGATGCGAGCGTAATGCTTGTTCGAAGATCAAGGAAACCGGTCGGTTGATGGCTCAAGAATTTCGCATCGGACATGGCTTTGACGCCCACCGCTTTCGCCGCGGGCGGAAACTGGTTCTGGGCGGCGTGATCATCCCCCACTCCAAAGGGCTCGTGGGCCACTCTGACGCCGATGTCTTGCTGCATGCGCTCATCAACGCGCTGCTCGGCGCGCTGGGGGAGGGGGACATCGGCCAACACTTCCCCGACGCCGACCCACGTTACAAGGGAATCTCAAGCCTCAAGCTACTTGACGTCGCGCTGCGGCTGATGCGGCGCAAGGGCTATGAGCTCGTCAATGCGGACGTAACGGTGATCGCTCAGGAACCCAAGCTCGCGCCCTATTACAGCTCCATGAGAAAGCAGGTCGCAATGCATATCAAAGTCCCTGGGATGCGCGTCAACATCAAAGCCGCTACCACCGAGAAATTGGGTTGGATAGGTAAGGG
>Ga0214473_10011543_pt1 | contig 10375 bp, 8 predicted proteins | sample RVTome_7_FD_203509 | JGI IMG/M metagenome (GOLD analysis project Ga0214473, IMG submission 203509) | Soil microbial communities from uranium-contaminated site in the Upper Colorado River Basin, Wyoming, United States - RVT98D197 | ecosystem: Environmental > Terrestrial > Soil > Contaminated >... | reverse complement strand
GGGGTCACCGTCAATCTGGATGCCATCCTCAATCAACTCGTGATTACGTTCGAGGATGATGGCGGAGGGATCGCTCCTGAGAACATGGCGCGGATATTTGATCCGTTCTTCACGACCAAGCCGGGCATCAAGGGCACCGGGTTGGGTCTGGCCCTGTGCAAACGAATCGTACTTGACCACGATGGCAGAATCGAAGCTCGAAGCGAGCCGGGTAAAGGCGCCATCTTTACCCTCCGCTTCCCGGTGGCATCATGAAATCCAAAGAGTTCAGAATCTTGGTGGTCGATGATGACATCGAATACGCGCGTACCTGCGCGACGGTTATCGCCCGCGCGGGGTATCTCGTCGAAGCGACGGGGACGACGGCCGAGGCGTTGCGAGCGATCCGAGCCGACGACAGGATTCGGTTTGTGCTGTCCGACCTAAGAATGGCAGGGACAAGCGGTCTCGACTTGCTTCGGGACATCAAAGCTTACGATGCGAGTATTGAAGTCGTCATCATGACGGGCTACGCATCAATCGAGTCGGCCATCGACGCGATCCGGGCGCGGGCGGCGGAGTATATCACCAAACCGTTCGACAAAGATGAACTCCTCAATGCAGTCTCCAAATTATATGAGATATGGAAACTGCAGGACGAAGTCCGCCGGCTGAAAAGTGTGCTGCGTGAAAAGCTGCGATTCGACGGTTTCCTGTTCAAGAGCGAGAAGATGGCCGACGTCTATCGGCGCGCCTTAGCCGCGGCGGAGAACGACTGCTCCGTGTTGATCACGGGCGAAAGCGGGACCGGCAAAGAGCTGATCGCCCATGCGATCCACAACAACAGCCGCCGCGCAGACGGACCGTTCGTTGCGATCAATTGCAGCACGCTTACCGGCGATCTCATGGGAAGCGAACTGTTCGGCTATCGCCGTGGGGCTTTCACGGGGGCCAATCGCGATCACGACGGGTTGTTCCTCGCCGCGGACAAAGGCACGCTCTTTCTGGATGAGATCGCCGAAATGCCGCCGGGGTTGCAGGCCAAGTTGCTGCGCTCGATCCAGGACAGATCGATCCGGCCGGTCGGCTCGATTGAGGAAGTCCGTGTCGATGTCCGTTTCATCTCGGCTACGAACATCGATATTGGGATGGCGCTGTCTGAAAAGCGGCTCCGTGAGGATCTGTATCATCGGCTGAACGTCATCCCCATCCACCTGCCCCCATTAAGACAGACACCCGAGGACATCCCCGCGCTTGTCGACCACCTGATTGCGAATGCAAACGAGCGGCATTCGCACGCGGTCCGGTCGGTCGATGACCGTGCCATGAGACTCCTTGTTGATTACGCCTGGCCAGGCAATATCCGAGAGTTAGAGAATCTGATCGAGCGCATCTTCAGCGTGGACTGCACAGAAGTTATCACCATTCAAAACCTCCCGTCTAACATCACACAGACCAAGTCCCGCCAATTGAGAGAGCCAGGGTCGGTCCTCTCCCTCTCAGATGCAGAGCGTGACCTGATCATCCGGGCGCTGCACGAAGCCAAGGGGAATAAGTCCAAGGCGGCCGAGATCTTGGGGATTTCCCGTCCCCGCCTCTACAAGAAGATCGAACTGTACAATCTTCAAGACCTGTAACTGTAACGAATCATTACACAGGGGCAGTCCCTTCGACATTCCCCCGATCCGCAAGGGGATAGGTCGCGTCGGCGACAGGAGGCGTAACGAAACGTGACAGTCTGCGCGCCAGTTGCACCCTGGGGCCAAGCCGCTTAGCTTTTGTGCTACAATGTCTTATCCCTAGACAGCCCTTTTGGCATGCCCGTTGCCATGGGGAACATGGAGGGAATTTCGATTCTCAAGACAAAGTCCGAAATACAGTTACGAGAAGCGCGTCGGTCTGAGCATTCTGCTGGCCTTCCACTTCTCGGCAAACGCTTCAACATGGAGGTTGCCCGTGAGACGTCTATCCTGCGCTTTGCTCATTGTGTGCGCGATAGCGCTGGTCTTCTTCACCGCTGGTGATTCGGAGGCCGTCCCAACGTTTGCACGCAAGTACAAGACCAGTTGCACGACGTGTCACTACGCTTTTCCGAGACTTAACAACTTCGGCAAGGCTTTCCTCAACAATGGCATGCGCTATCCGGGCGACGACAAGGAATACGCCAAAGAGGAAGCTGTCAGCTTGGGTGCCGAAAACTACAAGAAGGTATTCCCCAATGCGATCTGGCCAGCTGATATACCAGGGGCGCCAGTCATTAGTTTTCGTGCGATATCTCGCGTCCACTTCCAGCCCAGCAAGAATGGGAAGGCCGAAGAGTTCTCGTTTGAAACCCCACATGAACTCGAAGCATTCATGGCTGGCACGATCGGTGACGAGATGTCGTTCTTCTTCGAGTTGGAATGGGAGCACGTAGGTGAGTTCGGCTACGGCGGCTGGCTGGATTACATGTTCTCTCCGCAGTTCCATGCGCGGCTCGGCAACATCGATTATCTGCCTGTTCATGATGGCATGCGCTTCACGCGTGAGCACTACAACTACTACGATTACTTCGGCGGACTCGATGCCTCGGGGATTGAAATCTGGGGCGCCGCGAATGGGCCTGAGGATCGAGGAGGTCTTGTCTATTCCGTCGCCGCTTTCAATGGCGAGAACGATGGCGGTGACAACATCGACAAGAATTCCAACAAGGATGTCATGGCCAAGGCGAGCTTCAAGATAGGTGGCATGGGGGTGGTGGGTAGCACCACAGCGAGCGAGACCTCCGCGTTCTGGAAGGATAACTCCATGACACTGGGGGGATTTGCCCAGACGGGCAAAATGTCCAACGGCTACAAGACGCGAAACGTCGGCGGGAACGCGGACTTTTTCTTCGAGAATCTGAACGTATTCGGTCTGTACATGATCTCGTCAGAAAAAGCGCCCAGCATTGCGTCGCTCACTGCCGCCGCCGAGCCGGAATGGAACAATTCGAATATCGCCTTCCTCGAGGCCGACTATGTCGTCTACCCCTGGCTGATTCCGCTGCTTCGATTCGAGTACGCGAAAGAGGATGGGGCCGAGCGTGCGAAGAAGCAGTTGGTTCCCGGCATCGTGATTATGGCACGGGCGAATGTAAAGTTCATTGTCACGGGACGGCATGACCTGAACGGCGATTCCGACCGTAACAGGTATAACCTGCAGGCTGAAGTAGGATTCTAGAACAGTTGGGAGTTGCATCTACACGGAAGCACGTGACAAAGTCGGCGGATAGGGGGAACCAAGCCATGGAAGCGAAGATCATCATAGACCCTCCTTATTTATGGCTGAGACTCGTTGGTGCGGTTCCCCCTTTCTCCCAGCCCTCCAGTGCACAAAGCGACCACCCAAACAAATGAGAGGCGTTATCATGAAATCTCCGAGAACAGTTCTGCTCGCTGCCGTCGTGGTTGTCGCTATGGGAGGCCAGCTGGCGCTCGCGGGAACGATCAAGGGGACAGTGACAGCATCAAAGAAGAAGCTTCTTCCCCACACAATCGTTTATGTTGACAGCATCAAAGGCGATTTCGAGTGTCCCAAAGAGCACGTGCTCATGAACCAGAAAAACAGTGTTTTCGTACCGCATGTTCTTCCGGTGTTGGCAGGTACAACAGTGGACTTCAAAAACAGCGACGATGTGGCGCACAATGTTTTTACGCCTGACAAGAACGCAGACAAGTTCAATCTTGGAACGTGGCCCAGCGGAGAGATCCGGTCCCACACCTTTGAAAAGAGATGCGACAAAGTCTGCGACGCTGTCATGCTGTGTAACGTCCATCCGGAGATGGAAGCGTTCGTGCTAATCATGGAAAATCCGTACTTTGCGGTGGCTAATGACTCTGGCTATTTTGAGATTCCGAAGGTCCCGGCGGGCGGGCAGACCATCCGGATCTGGCACCCCACGATGGATGCAGAGGCGCAGCAGGTGAATGTGGCGGATTCCGGGTCGGTGGCCATCGAGTTTACACTGGTGGGAAAAAAGAAGAAGTAAGGACTGATTGCATGGCGACCAGCAATCGGACCTACCAGACTACAATACCGGACGTCCAGTACTATCTGGATCTGATCCCGTGCCGTGCTGCCTGCCCGGTAAACACGCATGCGGGCCGGTACGTCCAGGCCATCGCAGCGGGTGATTTTCGTGAGGCCTACGATGTCGCGGCCGCGCCCAACCCGCTCGCCTCTATCTGCGGCCGAATCTGCGCGCATCCTTGCGAAACCGCCTGCCGCCGGGGTCGGATCGATCAACCGATCTCAATTCGTGCATTGAAACGGGCCGCTTGTGAGCGATTCGGTCCGGAGGCGGGACGCGCGTTGAGTCCACGCCGACGTCCAGAGACCAACCGTATCCGCGTGGCAGTGGTCGGAGCCGGAGCCGCGGGTCTCTCGTGTGCTTATTACCTGGCATTGAACGGTTACGAAGTCATCGTCTTCGAAGCGTCGCCCGTTGTCGGAGGAATGTTGTACCTCGGGATTCCTGAGTATCGCCTCCCTCGATACCTGATCCGCATGGAAGTCGAGCGTATTCTCCGATTGGGAGTAGAGATAAAGACCGATTGGATGCTCGGGCGGGATTTTTCCATCCAAACACTGAAAGATGAGGGATTCCGGGCTGTGTTTTTGGGGATCGGAGCAGGGAAGAGCCGGAATATCAGTCTTCCGGGAACTGATTTAGACGGTGTCGTCCACGGGATCGATTTTTTGATTAATGTCAATTTGGGTTACAAAGTTGAGCTTTCCGAGCGTGTCATCGTCGTCGGTGGCGGTAATGTCGCGATCGATATCGCCCGGACAGCGATCCGGGAGGTGGACGAGACTGAAATCGACGACGGCAGTGCAACGATCGACGCTGCTCGCCTCGCCTTGCGACTCGGCGCCAAGGAAGTGCACGTTGTCTGTCTGGAGTCCTGGGAGGAGATGCCCGCACACCGCTATGAGATTGACGAGGCGCGGACGGAGGGTGTTTTCTTTCACACCTCCAAAGGCCCCAAGGAAATCCTCGGAAAAGACGGAAAGGTGACCGGGTTGAAGGTCGTCGATGTCCTGTCTGTATTTGACAGCCTGGGGCGGTTCAACCCGACACTGTTGGAGAACACTGACACAGTGATCGAGGCGGGAACGATCATCCTTGCCGTCGGGCAGCAGATGGATCGTGGAGCGCTGGCACTCGATCCCGACTTGGAACTTGGTCCGTCGGGAAACCTTAAGGTCGATCCGGAGACCCTCGAAACCAGCGTCGCAGGCGTGTTCGCTGGAGGCGACGCCGTATTCGGGCCACGCATCGTCATCGATTCAGTTGCCAATGGGAAGCGCGCGGCACGATCGATCATGCGCTACATCAAACCGGAGGCTGTCACTGGTCAGGCCTATCATTTCGCGACGCTCCCGACCGCATCATATGCCATGCCCGATGGATATGACACGGCCCGCCGCGTGGACATCCCGCAAATCGAAGTAGACCGACGTGTTGGATTCAGCGAAGTGGAACAGGGATACTCCGAAGAAGAGGCGCGTCGCGAGGCGGCCCGCTGCCTGAAATGCAACATTAACACGATCTTCGATGGGAATAGATGCATCCTGTGCGGAGGGTGTGTCGATGTTTGTCCGATGGACTGCCTTTCTCTTGTGAATGTCGAGAAGCTACGGCTTGAGGAAAAACATGCCGGATTGATCTCCGGGAAACCGGATAGGACCTTCGCCATTGTCAAGGATGAGGCGCTCTGTATCCGTTGCGGTCTTTGCGCCAAGCGTTGCCCCACACAGGCGATCACGATGGAGAAGATGGTATTCCATGAATTCTCCAACGCGTGACATTAACGCCCGCCCGCCGCATGGAAAGCCCACGCGGAGAGGATTTCTGGAGAGACTGGGGAAGATCAGTTTCTTTGGCGCCTTGGCAGGCACACTGACATCGTCCGTGCGATTCCTGCTGCCCAATGTTCTCTATGAACCCCCCACAGCGTTTCCTATCGGTAGAGTGGAAGACTTCCCCCCGGACTCGGTCACGTTTCTGGAAGATTACCGTCTCTTTATCTTCCGCAAGCCGGAAGGGTTCTATGTCATCTCGTCGGTGTGCACCCACCTCGGATGCAACGTGCGTTGGAATGGAGATGGCGAGCAATTCAACTGTCCGTGTCACGGGTCAATCTTTGACAGGAACGGAGCGGTGGACCGCGGACCGGCGCCGAAGCCGCTCGAGTGGTACGAATTGACGCGCCTTGGCGACGGCCGCCTCCAAGTCAACACGCGCCGTCTCGTAAATGCAAAGTTCAGGTTCAAAGCGTGACTCAGTGGTCCTATCATAGTCTGAAAGAGGCCATCGTCCGCCATCGCGTATGGAGATCCGCCTTCCGCCGCGACATGGCCGACGGCGATCTGGGCAACGCGGTTCGTGTTGTCGGGAATGTTTTTCTCCACCTCCATCCCGTCAAAGTACGCAAGGACGGGGTTCGGTTCTGGTACACGCTGGGGTTGGGCGGCATGTCCTTCTTGTTATTCATGGTGCTCACCGTGACGGGCATCCTCCTGGCCTTCTACTACGTACCGTCCGCGAAACTCGCCTACCAGAATATCAAGGACATCGAGATGGTCGTCTCGTACGGCCGGATCCTCCGCAACATGCATCGGTGGGCGGCGCACGGCATGGTGATTACGGTGTTCCTGCACATGTGCCGTGTCTTTTTTACGTACTCATACAGCAGGCCGCGGGAGTTCAACTGGGTGGTCGGCGTCACCCTCCTGGTTCTGACTTTGGGTCTGAGCTTCACCGGATACCTCCTGCCGTGGGATCAATTGGCATACTGGGCAATCACCGTCGGCACGAACATGGCCACCTACGCACCCATCATCGGCGAGGATATCCGGTACACCCTCTTGGGAGGCAATATCGTCGGGCAGGGAGCGCTGCTGCGGTTCTACGTCCTCCACTGCTTCGTGCTGCCTGCCTTCGTGATCGTCGCGCTCGCCGTCCACTTTTGGCGCATCCGTAAGGACGGCGGTATTTCCGGCCCGGAAGAAGTCGCTGTGCCGGAAAAGCTGCCGGTCGCAACTGTTCCGGGGAAGACCTACGGCCTGATGGAAATCGCGCAGGGGACGGAGTTGACGGTGGAACGGGACCCGGCCGACTATGTGTTCACCTGGACGCACCTTGTCCCCAAGGAGTTTTTGGCGGCGATTATCATCATCACGATTCTGAACGTTGCTTCGGTCTTTTTCAATGCCCCCCTTGAAGAACTGGCGGATCCCAGGGTCACTCCCAACCCAGCGAAGGCCCCTTGGTATTTTCTGGGTCTGCAGGAGCTCGTGCACTATTCGGCGTTCATCGGCGGGGTGTTGGTCCCGTTCCTGATCGTCGCGACGCTCTTCGCGCTGCCTTATATAGACACGGGCAACCGGGGCGCCGGGGTGTGGTTCGCACCCGAGAGAAAAACGCAGAACATCCTGTTCGCACTGTTTGTCTTGATCATGCTGACGCTGATTGTGATCGGCACATTCTTCCGAGGCGCGAATTGGGCGTTGATTTGGCCGTGGTGATCGGAAATCCGAAATGAGCCGATGGATATACATTACAGGTGTCGTCCTGCTGGCCAGTTTCTTCCTCATCCTGACGGACGATTTCAACCAGGAATGGAAACAGACCCAAGCGCGCTTCACGCAGATTCCGGAAAACACCTATCATTCGACGGCAGACGGCGGCTTCTCCTTCGATCCCGGCGTACGCCAGATCGTCGCTGAGGGGTTGGGCCGGGTCGACCGTTGCATAACCTGCCATCTTGGAATCGACGACGCGCGATACCAGGACGCTGAGCAGCCTTTCCGCACGCATCCGGGTGACATCTTAACCAGCCATGACATCAAGCACTTCGGCTGTACATCCTGCCACCTCGGCCAGGGGTACGCGGTCTCTTATGACGGCGCCGCGCACTCCAAGCTGGATTTCTGGGCCGAAACGATGCTGCCGCGTGAGCTCATGCAGGCATCGTGCGGAACTTGCCACCTCTCGGAGGAAGTACCGGAAGCCGGGATTCTGACCCGCGGCCGCCTGCTAATCAAAGACAAGGGCTGCACCGGCTGCCATGAGATCAACGCTTTCTTCGAGGAGGAAAAACGCGGTCCGGATCTTGACGGTATTGGGAACAAGGTCACGCGGGCCTGGCTCTACAATTGGCTGAAGAACCCCATGACTTACCTCGAAGCCCCCCGCATGCCCTCATTCCACCTCGATGAGGAACAACTGTTCGCCCTAGTCGAGTACATGATGAGTTTCGACGGCAAATCGTCTCCTCCCTCGAAGATCACAGATCGTCCATCGGTGGCGGGTGATGCCGATCATGGGGAAATCCTGGTCAGCGAATCGCGCTGCATCACTTGCCATACCATCCACGGCCGGGGAGGGAAGCTGGCGCCGGAACTCGAACGTGTCGGCGACAAGATACGGGAAGATTGGCTCGCCAATTTCCTGCGCAACGTGCACTACTACCAGCCCAGTAAGACCATGTTGGAGTACAATTTTTCGGATCAGGATGCACTCGACATTGCCGCCTTCATTCTTGAGGACTACTCAGAAGAGGAATATGAACTCCCGAAGGGGGTGGAATCACCGTCCCGGCAGACGCGGGCGCAGCGACAGGCGTCGATCGACGCCGGGCGTAAACTGTTCGCGAGCCATGGCTGCAGCGGTTGCCACAATACGCCGGACGCCGGACAGCTCGTCAGGGTCGGCCCCAAGCTGAACAATATCGGCAATCGCCTGGAGTCAAAACTTGACTTCGGGACGCACGACGATGTCCTCGCGACCCTCTATAACTGGATTTATATGAAAGTCAAGGATCCGGCGGTGTTTGATTCATCGAGCGTCATGCCCAACTACTTTCTCAGTGACGAGGAAGCTTTCGAAATTACGATCGCTCTTCTGGGGAACAAGCAAAGTGGGTACGCCAGCGAGTTTCTCTTTCCGGAAATCGACCGTTCACTCTACAAGAAGCCGGCGGGCGAATTCGGCGAACTCTTCGAGCGGTACAGTTGCATCAGTTGCCATTCCATCGATATGTACGGCGGCACGCTTTCGACCGCTCCGCTGACGATCGAGGGCAGCAAGGTGCAATATGAGTGGCTGAAAAAATACCTGATCAACCCGTACGCGATACGCCCGATTCTGACGGAGCGCATGCCCCGATTCCGCATGACCCAGAGAGAAGCCGCACTGATGGCGGATTATATCAAACGCGTCTATGTCAGTGACGAGATCCCACGTTACCTGGAATTCGATCTGACCGCGGCCGAGGCCGCTGATGGCGGACGACTGTTCGATTCTCTTGCCTGCGTCAACTGTCATATCATCGACGGTCAGGGGGGATACGTTGGACCGGAACTCGACGATGTCGGTACGCGTCTGGAAGCGGGTTGGATCTTGGAGTGGCTCAGGCAGCCGCTCCGGTACCGGCCGGAGACAATCCACCCCGATTATGGATTCACTCCCGAACAGGCCAGGCGGTTGACGGCCTTCCTGACGACCAGAAAGCGAGCGGCGCCATGAGAAGCACAGCCACACTGATGCTCGCATGCGCCCTGCTGACGCTATCCTTCTGCGGAGGATCCGTCGAAGAGCGCAAGGATGTTCTCCTTGAAGCGATACAGAGTATGGACGACGTTCTCGATACGCCTCTCAGCCGGGGACGGACCCTCTACAGCAGGTACTGCTCGGTCTGCCATGGCACGCAGGGACTCGGTGACGGTTTTAATGCATTCAACCTGACTCCTCCTCCGCGGAATTTCACAGATTCCTCTTTCGTGGTGCGACTTGATACCGCGGCTGTCATCGAGACAATCACCAATGGAGGTGCCTCTGTCGGCCTGTCTCCGTCAATGCCTCCCTGGGGACGCACCCTCACCGCACGGGACATTGAGCTGCTCTCTCGCTACGTCTTTTATCTTGGTGGATTGACAACGCAGTAGCGGGACGCTCGCCCCGTCTTCGAGATCACGGCTCTTTCTCAGAGCATCATTCCCAATCAGAGGACCGACGTGCATGGGCGCGTTCCCGACAGACGCAGCGAGCCGAGTTGCCAAGAGCGATTCTCACCCTTCGTCGCCGGGGCGGGGTCAGCCCTCAAGCCCTGAATAGGAACCAGATCGGCTCTTGGGGCAAGCCACCCCTGCTACGGGAATTTCGTCTGCTGTTTATCCCGTTGGTGATCCTGTTGATTATCCTGCTGTCGTTTCGCCTCTTGCTGCTCTTTCTCAGTCTTCTGTTTGGCCTTGTCCTTCTTGCTGCCCTTGTCTCCCATTGCGTGCTCCTTTTCGACTGCCAGTCATCATCTCGCGGTGACACGACCAACTCCCGCAGGTCATGCCACTTTCAAAGTCAGCGCGGCTGTCT
>Ga0214473_10011542_pt1 | contig 10376 bp, 10 predicted proteins | sample RVTome_7_FD_203509 | JGI IMG/M metagenome (GOLD analysis project Ga0214473, IMG submission 203509) | Soil microbial communities from uranium-contaminated site in the Upper Colorado River Basin, Wyoming, United States - RVT98D197 | ecosystem: Environmental > Terrestrial > Soil > Contaminated >... | reverse complement strand
CTCCTTCTTGCCAAAGACCACTGAATGCGGAGCTTACCACCGTGGCAGGCTCCCAAGGAGAACCGCTTCTTTTTCAACTATTCACGGGACATGCTCCAGCGCCCGTGCCGACCCCCGGCTGGGCTGGACATGCCCACGGGCCTTGCGGACAATTCCCCGTATCAGCGGGAGTGGGCCCCGGACGGGTGGCGGCGGTTTCCGGCGTTTTCGATTCGCCGCACCCGACGGCACAGCAAGTCACGGAAGACGGTTCCGCCGCGCCGGGATTGGATTGGCAGGCGTGGAGATGTCCACCAAAGATTCGATCATCGTAGTCCAGTGTGCTTGTGGCAAAACGCATCGATTTGCCTCCGAGTTCGTCGACCGCATGGCGCGATGTCCTGCCTTACGGAGGCGATTCCGCGTACCGCCCACAAGTGGCCATGTCCTTTTTATTTCCGACAGTGATCAACCGAACAATTCAAACCCGCCGGGTGTGCCAGCCTCTCCTGCGCACCCAGTTCAGCATATTTGCACATCTGATCCTATTTTACGGGAAGGAGACATCCCAGTCACTCTATTAACATCGGAGAATGTGCCACAGCCTGGGCGGCCAGGTGCAGGATTTTGGCACCGGCTCCTTTCGACTGTCCTCGGCGCAGAGACCCGCCTGCTCGCGGCCGCTAAATCTGGCAGATTGAAAACCGTTAGGCTGTTGTTAGATGACGGTACCAATCCGAACGCGACGGGCGAGGAGAAGAGAACTCCGCTACACTGGGCGGCCCACGCCGGCCATTTGGAGATATCGCAGCTCCTGCTGTCCCGTGGTGCCGATCCAAATGCAAGGATGGATAAGAAACGGGCGATTACCCCGTTGCACGCCGCGGTTCACGAGGGGCATGTGGAGATCGCCCGGATCCTTCTTGCGCATGGGGCTGACCCTAACGCAAAGGGCGCCAGAGGCCTTGACTCCCTGATGTTGGTCGGGCTTAGCGACAGGAGCGGCTTTAGCCATTCTGCCCGCGTCGAGTTGGCAAGATTGCTCCTCGAAGCCGGGGCAGATGTCAAGGCCGGCGCCGACCACTGGCCTGTCATGCCTAGCGCGCGTGGAGCGACTGCGTTGCATTTTGCAGTGATGGACGATAACGATAACGACCAATTGACCGAGCTACTCTTATGCAGTGGCGCGGAGGTCAACCAGAAAACGAGCCACGGGTGGACTGCCCTTCATTTTGCGGCAGACAGCGGGAACATGCAGTTGACGAGGCGTTTGTTGCGTAGTGGTGCTGACATCGGGGCGCGCAGTAAGGACGGTCAGACGCCGATGGATGTAGCTATCAGCAACAAAAGAAAGGAAGTGGCTACTTTCCTGGCTTCCCTTGCTCCCGACGGTGAGCGGATAAATCGCGCTCAGGAAGCAACTGACGGTGCTACCGATTTGCAGTAAGCCGTCTGCTGGTGGTTTACGTGCCGAGGTGCCCATTTGAATGGTTTCACGTTTTTAGGAGGACCCCTGCAATGACGAGGGTAAATGCTGTCTCGGCAATTCTGTTATCATCAGTGTTTCTCGCGAGTTGTTCATCCGAGGAGGGAGAATCGGCCTCAAAGGCGCGGGCACGAAGTGGGTCGCCGAGAGAAGTTTCAACTGACCCGTTGCAGGTCGTACTCGAGACTTGCACAGTTCAACGTGGGTGGACATTCGAATCCGGACCGAGGCCCATTACAGAGAACGTAGAGCAAAGAACTGAATCCCTGAAGCGAATTCTCAAAGAGACCTTTCGCCAAACAGGAAGTCACGACGGCCAGACGCTCGCAGAGGGCACACGGCTAGGGCAACTCCCCGTCGCGGTGGAGAAGATCGCTCCGCAATTCCCCGGCTTCGCATTTGCCATGAATGTTCAATGTGCACTTGGCTTTGAGCAGATCCTTGATCGGCTTGGCAATCGTAATTCGGCGGCAACTGCCTCAGTAAGGACGGCTGGTACTGACAGCAACGAGACTTGGACAACGAATGGTTGGTGCCAGTTCATCATCAAGGAGAGGCACGTTGTGGCTATTCGGGTGAATTGCGACGGGTTCGTTCCTTCGAGTTCGTCGAGTCCGTGAAAGGCTGTCACCCGATTGAGGTGGAAGTGCGTAGGGGCGCCGGTCATACCTCGACAATTCGGCTAGCCTGCAGTAAGGAGACGCTGTGCCCGTGGTCGACGAGAGCGCCGCGGAAACGGAAAACGGCCGTGGAACAGCAGGACGACACAATCGCCGCGCAATGTCGTTGCGGAGAACTGCACAAGTTCAGCCGCCGGTTCGCTGGCCGCATTGCTAAGTGTCCAAAACTCGGTAAGCGCTTTCGGGTTCCGTTGGTTAGCGGCCCCGTGGACTTCGTGGCAACGGACGATTTGACCCAAACGCAGCAACAACAACACTCAACCAACGCAAGTCCTGCTCAGGCCTGCGCTTCTGCTTCCGCGCACGAGGAAAGCGAATGGGTTTGGCGAACAGAGCGCGTACTGGTGGTTCTCCTGACGCTGCCGACGATTATCGTTCCGTTCGCCTACTTTGTTGTATGGCAATGGAAAGTTACCGTGGAACGCGACAACAAGCCGTTCTTCAAGCGCCCTCGCTCCGATGTCATGGCGGACGCCTTCCCATCGTTTCCCGTACGGTTCTTGATTGAGCTTTTCCGTGCTTGTTGGTTCGTGGTGGTCATGTACTTCATTCTAAAAGCCTTCGCGCCGCGTCCTTAGACACGCGTCGACGCGCGCGACCGGGCCGGGACCGGCTCCGGTTACCCGGCGAGTAGAAGCGTGGCCAGTCCGCCGCTGTCGCTCAGCAGGTCGCGCAGGGCGAAGCTCAGGTCACGCGCCGATTGAATTCGCTGTTCGGGCTTTTTCTCGTGGCAGCGCATGATCACGCGATCCAACTCGGAGGGAACGACCCGGCCCGAATCGGAAAGCGTCGGCGGCTCGTCTCGGAGGATCGCCGTGGTGATCTCTGCCACGCTCTCGCCGCCGAAGGCCCTGCGTCCCGAGATCATTTCATAAAGGACACAGCCGAAGGAGAAAATGTCCGTGCGGGGGTCAGTTATCCGCCCGCTGATCTGCTCCGGGGACATGTAGTTGACGGTTCCCAGCACCGTCCCCGGCCGGGTGTCGAGCGTCATCGTCGGGGTGTTGGCCTGCAATTCCGCGGGTACGGCGGCGCCGGGTGCGGCACGCGCCAGGCCGAAGTCGAGGATTTTCAGGTGGCCGGCGGTGGTGATGAAGAGGTTCTCGGGTTTGAGGTCGCGATGGATGACGCCTTTGGAATGGGCGGCCGACAGACCCTCGGCGATTTCGATGCCGATCTCGACGGCCTTGCGCCAGGGGATCGCCGACCGGCGCAGCCGCTCGCGCAGCGTCTCACCCTCTAACAACTCGGTGACGACGAAAGAGATGCCGTGTTCGTGTCCGACATCATGGATCGCCAGGATGTTGGGATGGGAGAGTGCGGCGACGGCTTTGGCCTCACGCTCGAAGCGGGCCAAGGCGAGCGGGTCGCGGGCGAGTTGCTCGGGCAGCACTTTGACGGCCACGTCGCGGTCGAGGCGCGTATCCCGCGCGCGATAGACCTCACCCATGCCACCGGCGCCCAACGGCGCGACGACTTGATAGGGACCGAGCTTCACTCCCGCGATGAGGGTCATTACATGATTCATTCCCGAACGAGACAACGGCCGGACCAATTATGCAGCGGAACTTGGCCTGAGGAAAGTTGGGCTTTCACACGCTGACCGGCCCTGACGCCGGTTAACGAGTGTAATCATTGATGCGATGTCCCGCTCGACGTCAATTCACCGTGGGACCCGCGGAGGTGCGCCGCCTACACCGCGATGACGGAAGCCGGGCCTCGCTCACGGAGCTTGAGTCCCACGGGCGAGTTCCTGGGCCACGTTCGCAACATGCCGATTGAACTCGTCCGGCCGTTCGAGCATCGGGTAATGACCCATGTGTTTCATGATGACGGCGTTGAAATCGGCCTTGATCTTCCTGACCGAGCCAACGTCCGTCGGAAAGAGGTCGCCGTTGATGGCCCGTAGTGGAACGGCCAGCTTCCGGGCTGAGGCCGCCGGGGTGTATCCGGCCAGACTGACAAACATGGCATGAGCTGTTTCGGGTAGCGTTTTCTGCATGCGCCTTTCGGCCTCGGCCACCAGCGCCGGATTCGCGTCGGCGTGAAAGAGCATCTTCACCATGTTTCCCAGGCTGCCGGTGTAGTCGGCTCGGAAAGCCTCGGCTCTTTGGCGAGCCTCTTCAGTCGACATGGAATAGTCGAGGCTCTGAAACGTGTCGATGCCGACCACGCCGATGACGCGGTCCGGAAGGAGCAAGGCCGTTTCGATGGCCGTCGGCCCGCCGAGGGAATTGCCGAAGAGAATGACCCGCTTCAGTTGTTCGGCTTCGACGACGGCTTTGACATCCGCGCCGAACTCCGGAAGCCCCCATTTCGTGCGGTTCGCGCCGGATTCTCCGTGTCCGGCGAGATCGAGAGCGATCACACGGTAGCGGTCGGCGAAGGCCTTGAGCTGTCCATCATAGAAGGTCCTGTCGGCCAACCCGCCATGGACAAAGACCAGCGCTGTCTCGCCGGCCCCGGCCGCCGAGTACACAATCATCACCCCGTCAGGTGCTTCGCAGGCCTTCCGCTCGATGGTCACGGACGTTGGAACTTCTCCCCGCACCGCGGCGCCGTTTTTCACGACTAACGCCGCCGCCAGCGCTCCCAGAACGATCAGGATGGACACTCTCCGCGTCATCAAACCCTTACGCGAGATCATAAGTCACCAGACCATGGTGTTCCACAACATTCTGGACCTATGTAAAGTTCGTTGTGCGGACAACTCGCGACCTACATCCGAGGTCCACGGAGCGGACCCTGCTCGATAGCGATACAGCAATAGGCCTTTGCGACGAAACCTTGGTTGGCTTGCGGTTGATGTTGTTGCTCTTTGTTTTCGCCTGACGCGAACGTGAATATGACCGATGGAGTGGGTTGCACCATACCCCCCGCCGCCGCGTACAGATTCATCCCGGACGGGCCCACGAGCAAAGCTGACACTCGCGAGACCCTCGCGCTCAGCAACGGGTTAGATCGAAAGGCTGGAGCGGACGATTTCGCAGACGGGCTCCCCCTCCCAAAGCTCCGTCCACATCACTGCGCCGGGCAGGACTCGAACCTGCGACCGTCGGATTAGAAATCCGATGCTCTATCCGACTGAGCTACCGGCGCCTCGTCTTCACACCTCCACAGACTTATCACCGAGAACGAGCTTTCGCAATCTTCAATTGATGTCTATCTATTTTTCCACAAACTTAGCAGACTTGGAAGAATCAACCCGGATTGTCTCCCTTTTCCCCTGTTAATTGTTGCCAGACAGCTTCTTCCGTGGTAACTTAGAGATAGTCTCGGTGATAACTGCCGAATCCCAACGTCTAAGAAGCATGGGGTAAAGAGGCAGGCGGCGAAGGAAGCTAGCGACAGGAGCCCGAAGCCACGCGCCGGCGGTTTCGGGCTCCCGCTTTTTTCGATTCTGGAACCCGCTGAACGCAAGCGCGCGCCGTGACCCGACGTGCGCCGACGAACATGGAACTCAGTTTCGAGGCGGATTCCGAGCCCGATCAGGTCCAATATCTCTCGCCTTCCGGAGGGTTCGTTGGCCGCTTGATCATCATGATTTGGGAATTCTTCTTCACGTCCGGCAGGCAAACACCCCGTTCGTGCAAGGGAGTGAGTCAACCTCGGCTCAACGAGGCCGCTGTCGCCTATGATCCTCCGGCCGCCTCCGGCGTTCTAGCGGGCGCGCCGAACCATGTTGACACGTCGAATCCATCCGACTCCCGCCGTTTGGGGAGACTGTGCCAACCGATTAATAGCAACCCGACACCGTACATCAAGATGAAGGCGCTGCAGAAACGATCATAATAACGGAAGTACAAGAAAAACGCGTACAAGGTATAAGCGCCCAGTAGAAACTCCAGTATCCACAAACGCCCCTGCGCAATCTGATAGGGAGAAGCCTTGGCGCGCCGCGCCACACTTCCGGATTTCGGCGTTCTCACGAACTCGCCCCCGCGCTCCCGCAATCCTCGAACCACCGCCAGCGTGTTGTTGACGCACAACCCGCATCCCAAAATCATGAGCACCGGGAGTCGCAGAACCGCGTCCCAGCGTCGATCCAGATGATACCGGGCATACGTATAGGCCATCGACGGCGCCACCGCGGAGATCATCACCAACAGCCACACGACCCACATCCACGACGCGGTGAACCGTCCGTCGGCATGAACCAGCAGCATCGGGCGGGCGACCACGGCGAGAATCAGCATCCAAATGGCCACGGAGTATTGAGTAAGGTGAAACGTCGCTTCCAGCTTCGCCGGGATCGAGATCGGTGATTTCCAAATGCGCGGCAGCAGCTTACAGGCGGTCTGCATGGACCCTGTCGCCCATCGTCGCTGTTGACTCTTCAGCGCGCTCACCGTGTTGGGAAGCTCGGAGGGCGATTTCAGACCAATGACATACTCCATCCGCCAGCCGGCGAGCTGCGCGCGATAGGACAAGTCCATGTCCTCGGTCAGCGTGTCCCCGCTCCATCCACCCACGTTCGGATCGGTGATCGCCGATTTCCGCCAAACGCCGCCGGTCCCGTTGAAGTTCATCATCAGGCCGTTCCAGCCGCGGGCCCCTTGCTCGATCCCGAAATGTCCGTCGATGCCCAGCGCCTGCGCTTCGGTCAGCCACGACTCCTCCCGATTCAGATGCGACCAGCGACCCTGCACGCATCCGACTTTTGCATCGAGCTCCAGCAACGGAATCGCCCGTCGAAGAAAATGCGGCGGCGGAATGAAATCGGCGTCGAACACCGCCGCATACTCCCCCCGCGCCCGGGCCAGACCGTAGGCCAACGCCCCGGCCTTATAGCCTTCGCGCGTGGGTCTTCGTATCACAACGATATCGGCGCCACTTTGCACCAATCGATGCGCGGTGCGATCAATGATGTCACGGGTAAAATCCTCGCTATCATCAAGCACTTGGATTTCGTGGCGACCGGGCGGGTAATCGAATGCGGCGACGGACTCGATGATCCGCGACGCGATCTGGCCTTCGTTGTAAATCGGAATCTGCGTGGTCACCACCGGCCATTCGTCCTCCCCGCGGCTCCCGAGAAAACCCTCGATCGCCTCCCGTTGACGGCGGGAGGTGTCCTTCGACCGCCGCATCGCCAGGAACATGAGTGCGTACATGTGCAGTCCGATGACCGTCAGCGCCAGCGTCGAAATGCCGAACAGCACGAAGACCACGACCAGAAAAACCGAAACCAAGCTTAGCCTCCTTCGTTGGCGATCTGCACCAGCCTCATCGTTTTACGCCCGAAGCCGGCGGGCAGCCGCAACCACGCAACTCACGATTCGTTTCCAAGAACTGCTTCGTTCACGAAGGCGCGAGGAACGAATCCGAAGAACAAGCCCCTCAATGCACGACCGCATACGCGGCGTGGATCCTCACGATCCCTTACAAAGTGTGCATTCGTGAATGGGACCTTTCTATCCCCGATTCTACTTCGCGCTCCCGAAGTTCCGTTTCGTACCCCGGGGTTGGAACAGCACGATTCTCATGATCTTTGCCCAGAATCCTGAACCTTGCCTCCAAGCACTGCGCGGATCAAGGGGCTGGCACCGCAAGACACCCGGATGCCATAAACGCGGCATTCCATTAATCATTGTAACCGGTGAAAACGCCAAAGCTATAGGAAAACGACCGCTGCGCAAGACGACGAGTTTACCAAGTTTGACAAACGCGAAACGTCACACGTACAATCATCCGTTCCCGGCGTTTCTAAATCGTCCGGCGGTCTCTTGGCGCAAATGGACGGTTTCCTTGCGACTTTGCGAACTCTGCCAATTGTTGGAAAAATCCGGCGTCTCCGCCCGTCTCGACGGTGAAGATCGAACCGTTGAGGGGGTTAACACGCTGGAATCCGCTGAGGCCGGGGAGATTACCTTCCTTGCCAATCCAAAGTACCTCCCCGCCGTCGCGGTTACCCGTGCGTCAGCCATTCTCGCACGAGTCGGTGTCCAGCTCCCCCGCGGGCTTTCTTCCATTCGCACTCCCGATCCCTATGCGGCCGTCACCGTGGCGATCATTCACCTCCACGGCCACCGCAGCCACCCCACGTGGGGGATTAGTGAACGAGCCAATATCCACCCCTCCGCCCGGATCGGCCCTCACGCCAACATCGCGCCAGGTGTGGCCATCGCCGCCGACGTCACGATCGGCACGAATGCGACGATCTACGCCGGTTGTTATGTCGGGGATGGCGCAACCATCGGCGATGATTGCGTCCTGTTTCCCAACGTCGTCGTTTACGACCAGTGCGTCCTGGGCCATCGCGTAACGATTCACGCCGGGTCCGTGGTCGGCGAAGACGGTTTGGGGTACGCCCCGGTCGGCGACAAGTGGATCAAGATTCCTCAAGTCGGAAAGACCGTCATCGGCGACGACGTCGAAATCGGCGCGAACTGCGCCGTCGATCGCGCGACCCTGGGCCGTACGGAAATCGGACCGGGAACGAAATTCGGCAACGTCGTCGTCATCGGTCACGGCACCAAGATCGGCCCCGATTGCCTCTTCGTCGGACAGGTCGGCGTCGCCGGCTCGGTGACGGTGGGCAAGCACGTCACTCTGGCCGGGCAAGTCGGCGTCGCCGGTCATCTGACTATCCATGACAATGTACGTGTCGGCGCACAAGCCGGCATCTCCGGTGACGCGGAGGCCGGATCGGAAATGCTCGGTTCGCCCGCCATCCCCGCCGATCAGGCCAAACGATCTCTGCTGGCCGTGCAGAAACTCCCCGAATGGATTAGGCGAATCAAAGACCTGGAACGAGAGGTCAAAGAACTTCGCGCGAAATTCGACGGCGCGAATATCCCATGATGGCCCTGAAGCGAGCCGCAGACTTTTGTTCGCACGGGATGACATGCTCGACACAGACAGGTAAGGGTCCGGGCCGCGGACCCGGTGTGTACTTCAACTTCAGTTTCCAACCCATTCCACGAAGGCTTCCGCACAGTGGCTCCCGCCAATCGAGTATTCTCACGCGCCTGGAATAAACCGACGATCTTAACGAATTAACCGTATGCCATGAACCTTGAACACTACCAGGCGCTCTACTATGCTTACGCTGCCGCCCTCGTCGGTTGGTTCATTGTCCTTTGTTTGCGACCGAAACTTTGGCCGGTAGACGTCCCTCGCTTCCCCCAGCCTTGGCGCGAGATCGGTTACGCCCTCCTCGCCGGACTCGCCGTCGTGGGAATCGGCAAGCTTTACACCGCCGGTATCCGATTTCCCACCAGTGGTTTCTGGGGTCCTGTGCTCGAATCGGCCAATCAAGCCGTCATCTTCTCGCCGATCTTCGTCCTGCTTTGGCTTCGCGGCCAGGGATGGGAAACGGTCTGGCTTCCGAAAAAAGCCATCCCCCTCCGGCTGCTCGTCGGGGTCATTCTGAGCCTTCTCACCCTGTTCGTATTCACCGTATCCAAGTTTGGATTCACGTCCTACCTGGACGTGCTAGGGAATGTCTATTCATGGTCTAACGCCCGTGTTCTGACGCAAGTTTTCTTTGAGGATGTGGCGATCGCTTTATTGATGGTACGATTCACCGCGGCCATGCGCAACGCTTGGCTCGCCGCTATCGTGGTCGGCTTACTTTTCGCCGCCGGCCACATCCCGCCGATGCTTTCGCAAGGCGCGAGCACGAAGGAATTGACCGCGCTCCTCTTCGATTTCGCGCTGGCGACCGGCATCGTTCGCGTCCTTCAGCGCGCCGCCGACATCTGGTGGTTCTGGCCCATCCACTTTACCATGGACATGACCCAGTTCGTTCGACTGACGTGATTCCTTCGGTTGACTGATATGGCATTCTCATTTGCGGACGCTGATTCGACGCCCCCCGAGCCGCGGGCTTCAGCCCGCGCGACGCCAGATAAGCCGGATCTCGAACCGCGGGCTTCAGCCCGCGCGATTCCTTCCAATCCAGATATTATGCAACCGCGCCATCTCGGCCTCATCGCCGGCCAAGGCCGCTTTCCCTTCATGGTCGCCGAAGGCGCCAAACGCGCCGGGTGCCACCTCACTGTCATCGCTCTTCACGACCTCGCCGACCCCGCCCTCCGCGATTTCGCCGACCGCTTCTACTGGTCCGGCCTGGCCCGCGTAGGCCGCTGGGTTCGCCTCCTCCGCAAATCCCGCGCCGATCAGGTCATCCTCGCCGGCGCGGTCCGCAAAACCAGCATGTACCACCCCTGGCGGCTCCTTCGCTTGCTCCCCGACCTCACCTCCCTCAGAATCTGGTTCACGCGGAT
>Ga0214473_10011541_pt1 | contig 10377 bp, 7 predicted proteins | sample RVTome_7_FD_203509 | JGI IMG/M metagenome (GOLD analysis project Ga0214473, IMG submission 203509) | Soil microbial communities from uranium-contaminated site in the Upper Colorado River Basin, Wyoming, United States - RVT98D197 | ecosystem: Environmental > Terrestrial > Soil > Contaminated >... | reverse complement strand
GCAGCAACCCGATCACGGTGCAGGAGAACTGCCCGATCCGCACCTGGGCGTCCACCGGGTTCTCGTTGCCATACAGGTTGCGCCGCACGGACTCGCCGACGACGCAGACCGCGGAGCCAGCGCGCATCTCGGCGTCGGTGAAATTGCGGCCGGCCGCGATTGTCCAGTTGCCCGCCGTGAAGTAGGCGTTGGTCGAACCGGTCACGGTCGTCATCCAGTTGCGGGCGCCGAAGACGGCGGTGACGCGGCGAGTGGCGCTTGGCGCCACGGCCTGCGCCAGGCCGACCTGCATGCGGATCGCTTCCGCGTCCGCGGCCCTGAAGTTCGGCGCGTCGCCCGCCCCGGGGCCGAAGCCCTGGCCGGGACGCACGATCAGCAGGTTGCTGCCCATGCCGGAGATCTGGGCGCGAACCGACTGCGTGGCGCCGTTGCCGAGCGTCACCATGGTGATGACCGCCGACACGCCGATCACGATACCCAGTATCGTGAGCAGCGAGCGCATCAGGTTGCGGCGGATCGCGCGCAGGGCGAGGAGAAGGGTGCTCCAGAGCATCAGTGCACCGCGGCATTCGGCGCGTTGTCGGATTCAACGCGCCCGTCGACGAAGTGCACGATGCGCCTCGCGTACTGCGCCATGTCGGCCTCGTGCGTGACCATGAGCACCGTGATGCCCTTGTCGCGGTTGAGGGTGGTGAGCAGATCCATGATCTCGCGGCTCGTTTTCGTGTCGAGATTGCCGGTCGGCTCGTCGGCGAGCAGCACCGCCGGGTTCGTCACGATCGCGCGCGCGATGGCGACGCGCTGCTGCTGCCCCCCCGACAGCTCGGCCGGGGTATGCGTTTCCCAGCCGCCGAGGCCCACCGACGCGAGCGCGGCGCGCGCGGCGGCGTGGCGCTCGGCCGCGGGCGAGCCGCGGTACAGGAGCGGCAGCTCGACGTTCTCCAGCGCGGAGGTGCGCCCGAGGAGGTTGAATCCCTGGAACACGAAGCCGAGGAAATGCCGGCGCAGGAGCGCGCGCTGCTTGCGCGACAGCCGCTCGACGTGCGTGCCGTGGAAGAGATATTCGCCCGAGCTCGGCGAGTCGAGGCAGCCTAGGATGTTCATGAACGTGGACTTGCCCGACCCGCTCGGACCCATGACGGCGACGAACTCGCCTTCGTCGACGGCGAAGTCCACGCCGCTCAACGCCTGGAAGGCCGCCTTGCCCTCGCCGAAAGTCTTGGTGATGCCGTTCAGCGCGAGGAGGCTCACTGCGGCTTGCTCAGCATCTCGGTGATGACCTGTGCGCCCGCCTCGATCCCGCCGGTCACTTCCGTCATGCGGCCGTCGCTGGGGCCCACCGTGACGGCCACCGCCACCGGCTCGCCGTTGCGCAGGATCCAGACGCGCTGCGTTTCTCCCTTGGGAGACGTGGTGGCCGGACTCCGGGCCCGCTGCGGCCGCCGCGGGATCATGGCGCTCAGCAGCCCGCCGCCCGCCTTCTCGGCGGGCTTCGCGGCGGGCGCAAAGCGCAGCGCCGCGTTGGGCACCAGCAGCACGTTTTCGCGCTGCGCGGTGAGGATGTCGGCGGTCCCGGTCATGCCGGGGCGCAGGCTCAGGTCCGCGTTGTCCACGGTGAGGACCGTGAGATAGGAAACGACGTTTTCCTTGGTCTGGGAGCCGAAGCCCACGCGGGAGACCTTCGACGGGTAGCGGCGGCTCGCGTAGGCGTCCACGCTGAAGGTCGCGCTCTGGCCTTCCCGCACGCTGCCGACATCGGCTTCGTCCACGTCCACCTCGAGCTTCATCTGCGCGAGGTCCTCGGCGATGGTGAAGAGCACCGGCGCCTGCAGCGACGCGGCCACCGTCTGCCCCGGGTCCACCTTGCGGGTCAGCACCACGCCGTTGATGGGCGAGCGGATGGAGGCCTTGGAGAGGTTGGTCTCGTCGGACTTGAGCGTCGCGGCGGCCTGCGAGATCGACGCGCGCGCGCTGGCCTCGTTGGCTACGGCGCGCTTCAGCGCCGCCTCGCCCGTCTCGAGCTCGGCCTTCGAGGGCACCTTGCCCCCGGAGAGCTCGGCGACGTGCCGGAGGCGCTCGAGATTGGCGCGCGCCTCGGCCTCGGTCGCCTGCATCAGCTGCAACTGGGCCTCGGCGGCGACCAGCGCGGCGCGCGACTTCACCACCTGGTCGTTCAGCTTCGAGATATCGAGGCGCGCAAGCACCTGGCCCTTGGTGACGCGGTCGTTGTCGTCCACGAAGACCTGCTCGACGATGCCGGAGAGCTCGCTGCCGACATCCACCTGGTTGGTGGGCTGAAGATGGCCGGTGGCGGAGACCCTGACCACGAGGTCGCCGCGCCGCACTTCCTCAGTCACGTACTGCGGCGTGGAGGCGTTGTTGCCGGAACGTAGCAGGGCGTAAGCCACACCCGCGACGACGACGAGCGCTGCGGCCGCGGCGAGCCAGCGCCAGTAACGGGCGAAGCGCCCGGCGGGTTGATCGGCGCCGAGGATTTTGGCGAGGTCTTCCGGTCCGCTCATGAGGATCGCCACCCGCCGCCGAGCGCCTTGTAGAGCTGGATCAGCGCCGAGGCGCTCTGGGCCTGCGTGGCGGCGAGGTTGTCTTCGATGGAGAGCAGCGTGCGCTCGGTGTCCAGCACCGGCTGGAAATCGATGAGGCCGGACGAGTAGCGCAGGTGCGCGAGCAGCGCCGCGTTGCGCGCCGCTTCGGCGGCCGCGCGCAGCGCCGCCTCGCGCTGCTGGCTCTTGCCCAGCGCGACGAGCGCGTTTTCCACGTCCTCCAGCGCGGTGAGAATCGCCGCTTCGTAGCCGATCAGCGCCTGCTCGGCGACCGTGCTCTGTATCGCCACCTTCTGCCGCAGCCGTCCGCCGTCGAAGATCACGGCCGCGACGCTCGCCGCGAGAGAATTCGCGGCCGCCCCGGCGGCGCCGAGACCGCTGAAGGTGAGCGCTTCGAGGCCGATGGACCCGGAGAGCTTGAACGCCGGGTAGCGCTCCGCCTCGACCTGGCCGATGCGCGCGGTTTCTGCTGCGAGCGTGCGCTCGGCCGCGCGCACATCGGGCCGCTGGCGCAGCGTGTCGGCGGGAATGCCGACGGCGACGCCCACGGGCAGCACCGGGATGGGGGCTTGCTGCGCGAGCCGTTCGTGGACCGCGCCCGGCGCGCGGCCGAGCAGGACGGCAATCCGGTGCTCGGCCTGCGCAAGACTCGTTTCCAGACTCGGGACCTGCGCGCGCGTCTGCTCGAGATTGGTCCGCGCCTGCTCGACGTCCAGCGCGCCGACGAGTCCGGCCTGTGCGCGCCAGTCGGTGAGCTGGAAGGTCTCGGCCTGACTGCTGAGATTGGCCTTCGCGCTGGCGATCCTGGCCTGGAAGGCGCGCACTTCAATGTAGTTGAGCGCGACTTCGGCCGCCAGCGAAACGCGCGTGTTCTGCAGGCTCGCTTCCCTGGCTTCGAGATCCGCCTGCGCCGCCTCGATGCCGCGCCGCACGCCGCCGAAGACGTCCAATTCCCAGCTCGCGTCGAAGCCGGCGCTGTAGAACTCGCTGGTGAGTCCGCTGCCGGCCTGCTCGCTGCTCGTCGCGCGCCTCGCCGCCGCCGAAGCAGATACCGTGGGAAACTGCCCGGCACCGGCGAGCGCACGCGCAGCGCGCGCCTGGCGCAGCCTGGCCTGCGCGCCCCGCAGGTCGAGGCTTCCGGCAAACGCTTCCGCGATCAGGCCGGAGAGCGCCGGATCCTTAAGGCGCTCCCACCAACGGGACAGGTCCTCCTTGCCGGGCGCGGCGACGCCGCTGTCGCCAGCGCGCTGCCAGGCAGCCGGTACCCCGATCTGCGGCTGCGAATAGTCGGGGCCGACCGAGGCACAACCCGCGAGCCCGACTAAGAGCGCCACGGGCACCAGCCTTAACGCAATGTTCATGGAGTGACCGTTCAAAGATAAAGATGGTAGCGAACGCCCACCTCCCGGTTTTGATCTCCATCAACATCGACCAGTTTCTTCTCAAAGTTGATTGCAGACGCACAGACGCTCATAGGAGACCGATAGCAGTCAACGTAGTGAAAACGTGACAAACACGGCGAGCGTCCGCGCGCGTCGGCGCATGAGGGTGTGAAAATAAACAATAAAAACAGCGACTTATATCGATTATCTGCAGGCTCATGCCGAGACCGCTGCGCGCGTGTCCAGACGAAGGGCGACCGGCGTCACCAGCAGGTCCGGACCTTGCGCGGCGGCAAGCCCGCGGTGATTCCAGTCACCGGCGGCGTGGTGTTCGGCTATTTCCCCGCACGCAAGGCGGCGCAACTGGATCCGATCGAGGCGTTGCGGCACGAGTGACGCGCGGCAGGAGCGCCCAGAAAATCCGGTCCGCCTTTGGCTCAGAGCACGAGGATCACGCGATAGTCGTTGACGTTGGTGCGCGTGGGTCCGGTGACGACGAGATCGCCGAGGCCGCTGAAAAAACCGTAGCCATCGTTGTTTTCCAGCATCCTGCCGGCGGAGAGTTTCTTTTTCTCGGCGCGCTTCAGGGAGTCGGGCGTGAGCAGAGCCCCCGCGTTGTCCTCCGAGCCGTCGATGCCGTCGGTATCACAGGCGAGCGCGTGGATGTTCTCCGCGCCGTCGAGATCGACTGCGAGTGACAGCAGGAACTCGGCGCAGCGCCCGCCGCGGCCATTGCCGTTCACGGTCACCGTGCACTCGCCGCCGGAGATCAGTGCCACCGGGGCTTGCCACGGCAATCCGTGCAGTTTGACTTCCCGCGCAAGCGATCCGTAAACCTTGGCGACTTCACGCGCCTCGCCGGTCACGGAATCGCCGAGGACCGCCGGGTGAATGTCACGGGCAATGAAAAACTGCGCCGCGGCCTGCAGCGAGGCCTGTGCTGTGGCGATCACCCGGTTCTCCACGTGCTTGAAAGTCCCGTCTCCAGGTTTCGGCGTTTCCGGAATTTCGCCTTTCGCTCCGCGCGTCAGGTGTTCCGTCACTGCATTGGGTGCTCTGATCGCGTAGCGCGCGAGGACGTCGAGTGCGTCCTGGTAAGTGGTCGGGTCAGGGGCGCACGGCCCGGACGCGACGTGCGTCGTGTCGTCGCCCGTCACATCTGAAATTACCAGCGCCAGCACCGGCGCCCGGCATGCCGCGGCGAGTCTGCCGCCCTGGATCGCCGACAGATGCTTGCGCACGGTGTTCATGTCCTGAATCGGCGCGCCTGACCTAAGCAATTGTTTTGTGACGAAGGTCAGGTCTTCCATCGCCAGCCCTCCGACCGGCAGCGCCAGCAGGCTGGAGCCGCCGCCCGACACCAATGCAAGCAGCAGATCGTCCTTGGTCAGCATCTTCACGCGGCGCAGGATTTCGTGCGCGGCTTTCTCGCCGGATTCGTCCGGCACGGGGTGCCCGGCTTCGATCACCGTAATGCGATTGGTCAGCAGTCCGTGCTGGTAGCGCGTGATGACGAGGCCGTCGAGCGGTGCCCCGGCCGGCCAATTCTGCTCCACCGCCAGCGCCATGGAAGCGGCAGCCTTGCCGGCGCCGATCACCAGCGTTCTGCCCTTCGGTGGATGCGGCAGATGCTGCGGCACGATCTTGAGCGGATCGGCAGCGCCGAGCGCGGCATGGAAGCTGCCTAACAGGAGGTCACGGGGTGACATTTACAAGAAGCGATTAAGTGATTGAGTGATTGAGTGATTGAGCGGCCCATACGCTATGAACAATAGCGAACGTCGTGCCGACCCGCGGCTTGTTTTTAATCACTTAATCACCCAATCACTTCGTCACTGGTTTTTCTAAGCCAGCACGGTTTTGAGATAATGCCCGGTATGGCTGGCCTTGTTCCTGGCCACATCCTCGGGTGGGCCTTCGGCGATGACGCGTCCGCCACCGTCGCCGCCTTCGGGGCCGAGGTCGATCACCCAGTCGGCGGTTTTGATGACGTCGAGGTTGTGTTCGATGACCACCACAGTATTGCCGTGGTCGCGCAGCCGGTGCAGCACGCGCAGCAGCAGATCGATGTCGTGGAAATGCAGTCCGGTGGTCGGTTCGTCCAGAATGTAGAGCGTGCGGCCGGTGTCGCGCTTGGAAAGTTCGAGCGCGAGCTTGACGCGCTGCGCCTCGCCGCCCGAGAGTGTGATTGCGCTTTGTCCCAGCGTGATGTAACCAAGGCCGACGTCGAGCAGTGTCTGCAGTTTTCTAGCGACCATCGGCACGGCGCTGAAGAATTCCGCCGCCTGCTCGACCGTCATCTGCAGCACTTCGTGGATGCTCCTGCCCTTGTACTGGATTTCGAGCGTCTCGCGGTTGTAGCGCTTGCCGTGGCATACGTCGCACGGCACGTAGATGTCGGGCAGGAAGTGCATCTCGACCTTGAGCATGCCGTCGCCCTGGCACGCTTCGCAGCGTCCGCCCTTGACGTTGAACGAGAAGCGTCCCGGTCCATAGCCGCGCTCGCGCGCCGCCGGCACGCCGGCAAAGAGTTCGCGGATCGGCGTGAACAACCCGCTGTAAGTGGCCGGATTGGAGCGCGGCGTGCGGCCGATCGGGCTCTGGTCGACGTTGACCACCTTGTCGAAAAATTCGACGCCCTCGATCGCTTCATGCGGCGCCGGCTCGGCAGAACTCCCGTAGAGGTGGCGCGCGACGGCGCTGTAGAGCGTATCGTTGATCAGCGTGGACTTGCCCGAACCGGACACGCCGGTGACGCAGATAAACAGCCCTACAGGCACGCGGATCGTGATGTTCTTCAGGTTGTTGCCGCAGGCACCCGCGATCACGAACTGGCGCTTCGGGTTTGCGCGGTGGCGCAGCGCCGGGATGTCGATGCGGCGGCGGCCGTTGAGATACTGGCCGGTCAGCGATTCGGGATTGCAGCTCACTTCATGCGGCGTGCCTTCTGCGATCACATTGCCGCCGTGCTCGCCGGCACCCAGCCCCATGTCCACGACGTAATCGGCGTTCATGATCGCTTCGTGGTCGTGTTCGACGACGATCACCGAATTGCCGATGTCGCGCAGGCGTTTCAGCGTGTCGATTAGCCGCGCATTGTCGCGCTGGTGCAAACCGATCGACGGCTCGTCGAGCACGTACATGACGCCGGTCAGGCCGGACCCAATTTGGCTGGCGAGCCGGATGCGCTGCGCCTCGCCGCCGGAGAGTGTGTCTGCGGAGCGGTCGAGCGCAAGATAGTCGAGGCCGACGTTGTTGAGAAACTGCAGGCGGTTGATGATTTCGCGGACGATTTTGTCGGCGATCGCCTGCTTCATGCCCGTGAGCCGGATATCTTCGAAAAAGCGCACGGCCTGCGCGAGCGGCAGGGCGCTGATTTCGTAGATTTTGCGGCCGGCGACCGTGACGTGGCGCGCTTCGCGCCGCAGGCGAGTGCCATCGCATTCCGGGCAGGTCTGGGTGTTCAGGTATTTCGCCAGTTCCTCACGCACCACGATGGAATCGGTTTCGCGGTAGCGGCGCTCGAGATTGGGGATCACGCCCTCGAATACATGCTCGCGCGTGAACTTGTTGCCGCGCTCGCCGATATAGAGGAATTTGATCTTGTCGCGGCCCGAGCCGTGGAGCACCGCGTTCTGCACCGCATCCGGCAGTTCGTTGAACGGCGTCTCGATATCGAAGCTGTAATGGCTGGCCAGGCACTGCAGCATCTGGAAATAGAACTGATTGCGGCGGTCCCAGCCCTTGATCGCGCCGGAAGCAAGCGACAGATCGGGGAACGCAGCCACCCGCCTGGGGTCAAAGAAGCTGATCGAGCCCAGGCCGTCGCAGCGCGGGCAGGCGCCCATCGGATTGTTGAAGGAAAACAGCCGCGGCTCCAACTCCGGCAGCGAATAGCTGCATTCCGGGCACGAGAATTTTGCGGAGAACAGGTGTTCCCTTGCGCTGTCCATCTCGACCGCGAGTGCGCGCCCGTCGGCATGGCGCAACGCGGTCTCGAACGATTCCGCCAGACGCTGCTTGGCATCGGCGCGCACCTTGAGGCGGTCGACGACGACTTCCACCGTATGCTTGACGTTTTTTTTGAGCTTGGGCAGGGCGTCGATCTCGTGCACCGCACCGTCGATCCTGAGCCGGACGAATCCCTGCGCGCGCAGCTCGTCGAACAAGTCGACCTGCTCGCCTTTTCGCCCGACGATCAGCGGCGCGAGGATCATCAGCCGGGTATCTTCCGGCAACTGCAGCACGTGATCGACCATTTGCGACACGGACTGCGCGGCAAGCGTGATGTGATGATCCGGGCAGTGCGGATCGCCGATGCGCGCGAACAGCAGGCGCAGATAATCGTGAATTTCGGTTACCGTGCCTACGGTGGATCGCGGGTTGTGGCTGGTGGCTTTCTGTTCGATCGAAATGGCCGGCGACAATCCTTCGATCAGGTCGACGTCGGGTTTTTCCATGCGCTGCAGGAACTGGCGCGCATAGGTCGAAAGCGACTCGACGTAGCGCCGCTGGCCTTCCGCGTAAAGGGTATCGAAGGCGAGCGAGGACTTGCCGGAACCCGAGAGCCCGGTGATCACGATCAGCCGGTTGCGCGGCAGGTCGAGATTGATGTTCTTGAGGTTATGCGTGCGTGCGCCGCGGATGCGAATGAGGCCGGCGTTGTGCGCCGGCGTTTCCGGTTCTGACGCGTGCAGGCGGATGACGGGAGTAGGATTGGCGGCCACGTAAGGGGGAAAAGCTCACCTAAACCTGCTAATATACCGGACTTCGAAGTCAATTCCCAATCGGTTTTTATCCCTTTTTTATCCGCGGTAACCCATGTCTTCCAGCAATCGAATGAGTCCCTCGGAACTGCGCGCGAGTATCGGCCTGTCCGGAATTTTCGGGCTGCGCATGCTCGGCATGTTCGTGATCCTGCCGGTGTTTGCGATTTACGCGGAACACCTGCCCGGCGGCAACAATCTGACGCTGGTGGGCGTCGCCATCGGCGCTTATGGCCTGACGCAGGCACTGCTGCAGATCCCGTTCGGCTGGTGGTCCGACCGGATCGGCCGCAAGCCGGTGATTTATGCGGGATTGCTGCTTTTTGCGCTGGGCAGCTTCGTCGCCGCGCTCTGCAGGGTACGGGCGCGATATCTGCCGCGGTGATGGCATTGGCCGCCGACCTCACGCGCGACGAGCAGCGCACCAAGGCGATGGCAATGATCGGCTCGACCATCGGCCTGACGTTCGCGGTGTCGCTGGTTGCGAGCCCCTGGCTCAATCATCTGATCGGTGTGCCGGGCATTTTTGCAATGACGGGTGTGCTGGCGCTCGCCGCAATCGGCGTGGTCTACCGTGTGATTCCCGACGTGACCGAGCCGCCGCGCCCCCGCGCCCCAAACCAGTTCCGGCGCGTACTCCACGATACGCAGTTGCTGCGGCTGAATTTCGGAATTATGGCACTGCAGGCGGTGCTGATGGCGCTGTTCATCGCGGTGCCGTTTTCGCTGCGTTCGGCCGGGCTCGCCGTGGCGCATCACTGGCACGTTTATCTGCCAGTGATGCTCGGCTCATTCGTGCTGATGGTGCCGGCGGTGATCGGGGCCAGGAAAGCCGGGCAGATGAAGGCGGTATTCATCGGCTCCATTGCGGTGCTGCTCGCCGGATATCTCGCGATGCCCTGGCTGACGGGCAGCATCTGGCTGATCGCATCGTTTCTCCTCGTGTTTTTCACTTCCTTCAACGTGCTCGAAGCGTGCCTGCCCTCGCTGATTTCGCGCATGGCGCCGCCGGACGCGAAGGGGACGGCGATCGGCGTTTACAGCAGCGTCCAGTTTTTCGGCAGTTTTCTCGGCGCCGCGGGCGGCGGCTTTCTGTATCAGCATTGGGGCGATGTGGGCGTCGTGATCTTTGCCTCGGTCCTGCTCGCGATCTGGCTGATACTCGCGCTCGGCATGAAAGTGCCGGCGCTGCTGAGCAAGCGCGTCTACACGATTCCGGAACTCGACATCGGGCGGGCTGACCGTCTCACGGCGGAATTGCAGGCGCTGCCGGGCGTGCACAAGGCGCGGGTGGCGGCGAGCGAGCACGCTGCCTATCTGGAGGTAGACAGCGCTGCTTTTGACGAACAGAATGTACTCAAACTCATCGCGGGAGGAACCTGAATGGCCTCGATCAACAAAGTCATCCTTATCGGCAATCTCGGCAAAGACCCGGAAACGCGTTATTTGCCGAGCGGTGACGCGGTTACGAATATCACGGTCGCGACCAGCGAGACCTGGAAGGACAAAAGCGGCGAGAAACAGGAGCATACGGAATGGCACCGCATCGCCTTCTTCGGCAAGCTGGCCGAGATCGCCGGCGAGTATCTGAAGAAGGGGTCGCCGGTTTACGTCGAAGGCCGCATCCGCACGCGCAAATGGCAGGACAAGGAAGGACAGGACCGTTAT
>Ga0214473_10011540_pt1 | contig 10377 bp, 5 predicted proteins | sample RVTome_7_FD_203509 | JGI IMG/M metagenome (GOLD analysis project Ga0214473, IMG submission 203509) | Soil microbial communities from uranium-contaminated site in the Upper Colorado River Basin, Wyoming, United States - RVT98D197 | ecosystem: Environmental > Terrestrial > Soil > Contaminated >... | reverse complement strand
CTCCCGCTCTTCCTTGAAGAAGACCTTGTCGATGAAGTTGGTGTCGAAGCTCCCCTCGATGAAGTGCCGGTTGTTCATGACGCGGATGTGGAACGGAATTGTCGTCTTAACGCCTGTGACCACGTATTCGTTGAGCGCCCGCTTCATCCGCGCGATCGCCTCGGTCCGGTCCTTCCCCCACGCGACCAGCTTGGAGATTATCGGATCGTAGTAGATCGGGATCTCGAACCCCTCGAATACGCCGGAATCGTCGCGAACGCCGGGGCCTCCGGGCGTCCGCAGCGATGTGATCAGGCCCGGGCAGGGCATGAAGTTCCGGTCGGGGTCTTCCGCGTAGACCCGGCACTCGATCGCATGACCGGTCTGCCTGATATCCTCCTGGCGGAAGGAGATCTTCTCGCCGGCGGCGATCCGTATCTGCTCCTTGACGATGTCGATCCCCGTCACCATTTCCGTGACCGGATGCTCGACCTGGAGTCTCGTGTTCATCTCCAGGAAGTAGAAGTTGCGCTTCGCGTCGACGAGGAACTCGCAGGTACCGGCGCCTTCGTACTTCACCGCACGGGCCGCCTCGATCGCCACCTTCCCCATGGCCGCTCGCATTTCCGGGGTGACGATCACCGACGGCGACTCCTCGATCACTTTCTGGTGGCGGCGCTGGATCGAACACTCTCGCTCGTATAGATGGACGTAGTTGCCGTGCCGGTCGCCCAGGATCTGGATCTCGACGTGCCGCGGCTGCTCGATGTACTTCTCGAGATAGACGGAGTCGTCGCTGAAGGCCGATTTCGCTTCGGACTTCGCCATCCGGAGGGCGGAATGGAGCTCCCCCTCTTCCCTTACAAGGCGCATGCCCTTGCCGCCCCCGCCCGAGGTGGCCTTCAGCATCACCGGAAACCCGATCTCCCTGGCGATCCGCACCACTTCCTCCTCGGTCGCGATCGGATCGATCGTTCCGGGAACCACCGGCACGCCGGCCGCCTGCACAGTCTTGCGGGCGACGGTCTTCGACCCCATCGTCCGCATGGCGTGGGCCGACGGGCCTATAAGCTTGATCTTCTCCGCTTCGCACCGGTCGGCGAAACGGGGGTTCTCGGCGAGGAAGCCGTACCCGGGGTGGATCGCATCCGCGCCGCTCTTTTTCGCCACGCCGATGATCTTGTCGATGACGAGATACGACTCCGCCGCGGGGGGCGGCCCGATGAGAACCGCCTCGTCGGCGCACCGTACATGTAGCGCGTGCCGGTCGACCTCCGAATACACAGCGACGGTCGGGATACCCATCTCGCGGCACGCCCGCTCCACGCGGACGGCGATCTCCCCCCGGTTCGCGATAAGGATCTTCTTGAACACGTGAAGGCCTCCTATAAGGGGATGTTGCCGTGCTTGCGCGGCGGGTTGGAATCCCGCTTGTTCGACAGCATCTCGAGCGCGCTGATAACCTTGGGGCGAGTCTCCTCCGGCATTATTACCTCATCTATGTAACCGAGCTCGGCCGCCTTGTACGGGGATGCGAACCGCGAGCGGTAATCCGCGACCAGCTCCGCCTTGGTCTTCTCCGCGTTGGAGGACTTGAGGAGCTCCTTGCGGAAGATGATGTTGACGGCTCCGTCCGGCCCCATCACGGCGATCTCCGCCGTGGGGTAGGCGTAGTTCACGTCCGCGCGGATGTGCTTCGACGCCATGACGTCGTACGCCCCGCCGTACGCCTTGCGGGTGATGACGGTCACCTTGGGGACGGTGGCCTCGGCGAACGCGTAAAGCAGCTTCGCACCGTGTTTGATGATTCCTCCGTACTCCTGCGCCGTGCCGGGAAGGAAGCCGGGAACGTCGACGAAGGTCAGCAGCGGGATGTTGAAGGCGTCGCAGAACCGGACGAACCGCGCCCCCTTTATCGAGGAGGAGATGTCCAGACACCCTGCCAGCACCGCGGGCTGGTTTGCCGTGATCCCGACGGTCCGGCCGTTCATACGGGCGAACCCGATCACGATGTTCCTGGCGTAGTGCTCCTGGATCTCGAAGAAGTAACCGTCGTCGACGACCCTCTTGATGACGTCGCGGATGTCGTACGGCTTCGTCGGGATGTCGGGAACGATCTGGTTCAGGCTTTCGTCCCTACGGTCGGGAGAGTCCTTGGGAGTCACGACCGGGGGGTCCTCCATATTATTCTGGGGGATGAAGGATAGAAGCTCACGGATGAGGTAGAGGCACTCCTTCTCGTCCTCGGCGGCGAAGTGCGCCACGCCGCTTCGCTCGTTATGGGACATCGCCCCGCCCAGGTTTTCCTTGGTCACCTCTTCGTGAGTCACCGTCTTGATGACGTCGGGCCCGGTGACGAACATGTAGGAGGTGTTCTTGACCATCATGATGAAGTCCGTGATCGCGGGGGAGTAGACCGCCCCACCGGCGCAAGGCCCCATGATGGCGGAGATCTGCGGGACGACGCCTGAGTAGATCGTGTTCCGGAGGAAGATGTCCGCGTACCCGGCGAGGCTTTGCACGCCCTCCTGTATGCGGGCACCGCCCGAGTCGTTCAGGCCGATGACCGGCGCGCCGTTGCGGGCCGCGTGGTCCATGATCTTGCAGATCTTGATGGCGTAGGTTTCCGAGAGGGAGCCGCCGATGCAGGTGAAGTCCTGCGCGAAGATGTACACGAGGCGCCCGCCTACCTTGCCGTACCCGGTGATGACGCCGTCCCCGAGGATCTTTTCCACCTCGAAATCGACGCAACGGTGTTGCACGAAACGGTCCAGCTCGACGAACGAGTTCGGGTCGAGCAACAGCTCGATCCGCTCCCTCGCCGTGAGCTTACCCTGCGCGTGCTGCGTGTCGATCCGCTTCTTGCCGCCCCCCTCCATCGCAAGGGCGTTTTTCTTCTTCAGCTCGTCGAACTTTTCCTGGAGTGACATGCCGCCCTCCTGGGATAAATGCGAGACGGTAATGGAGTTTCATAACATCCGGTAGAGTTGGATGTCAACGGCGGGAAAGCGCGCCCGCGACGAGCTCGGCGATATGGACGATTTCCAGGGACGGATCGGTGCGGGCGGCCATGTCGCGGAGCTGGAGGATGCACCCCGAACAGGCGGTGGAGATGACCCGGGTGCCTCCCCCGGCGGCCAGCGAGACCTTGTTCTCCCCGATCCGCGCGGAGGTGTCGTAGTCCCGGACGTTGAACGTCCCCCCGTACCCGCAGCACAGGTCGGCGCCCTTCATCTCCGCGAACCCGGATCCCACGGCGCCCTCAAGCACCTCCCGGGCCTCCGCCCCCTTCCCGAGCGTGCCGGAAAGGTGGCACGGGTCGTGGTAGCCGATCTCCCCGACCTTCTCCCCTTCGGGCGGGTCGGGAAGGCGGGAGACGACTCCGGATTCGAGGATGAAGGTCGCGTAGTCCTCGCACCTGTTGGAGACCCAGACGGCGTCCTCCCGCAACGGGTGCTTTTCCGGGACGAGGGAGAAGAGGTTCCTCTTGAACATCAGCAGGCAGGAGCCGCAGGGGAAGACGATCTTCTCGGCTTCCGCGGCGCGAAGGCGGCGGACGTTTTCTTCCGCGCAACGGAGAGACGACTCCCGGTCGCCGGACACCATAGCCGGGAGGCCGCAGCAGGCAGCGTCCCGGAACACCGCGATCGGCTTCCCCGAGGCCTTCATCGATTCGTAGGAAGCGCGCCCCACCCGCGGGAAGACGTGATCGAAGACGCAGCCGACAAACAAAATCACGTCCCCCGCCGCCGCTTCCCCGGGCTTGAGGGATTCGATGAATCCACGGGCCGGCAGCTTCGGGACCGTGCGCCCCGCCAGGCCGAACGCTTCGGGAAACCGGTAATGCAGGCCGCTTCCCGTGGGGATCTTCTTCGCGAACAGCTTCTGCGCCGCCGAGGCGGCGGCCCGAGCGGCTTCCCGGCCCCGCGGGGACGGCATCACCTTGCCGAACAGCACCTGCTTCCATGCGGGGATGCCGATCTTTCGGGCGACATCGGCCCTCCCCTTCATGAGGATTTCTTCCACCAAAACCTGGTTGGGGCATGCCCGCTCGCATCGTCCGCAAAGGAGGCAGTCGGCGAGCGCCTCCTGGACCGCGTCGAGGTTTCCGTCCCTCCCCTCGAGCGCCGCGTCGATCAGCGCGATCTTCCCCCGCGCGACCGAGATCTCCGCCTTCCTTTCGGGGTAGAGGGTGCAGACCGTCCGGCAGGTGCCGCATTTGGCGCACGCGCCGGTCAATGCGCGCAGCTCGTCGTCCTTCACCGGCGTACCGCGGCCTCTTCCAGGAATATTTTTCCCGGGTTGAGGATCCCGTTGGGATCGAAACAGCTTTTCAGCCGTTTCATCACCGAAACACCCAAGGGGCCGACCTCCATCTCCATGTACGGGGCTTTCGCGATTCCGATCCCGTGCTCCCCGGAGATCGTGCCGCCCAGCTCCACGGTCTTGCGGAAGACCTCCTCCACCGCTTCTTCGGCGCGGCGGCGTTCGTCCTCGTCCTTCCCCGAAATCATTACGTTGACGTGGATGTTGCCGTCTCCCGCGTGGCCGAAATTCACGATCTTGAGGTTCTTCCTCTCCGCCAGGCCCGACAGGAAGGCGAACATCTCCGCGAGGCGGCTGCGTGGGACGACGATGTCCTCGTTGATCTTCACGGGGTTCACCTTCCGGATCGCCGGGGAGATCGATCGACGCAGCGCCCAAAGCTTGTCCCGCCCGGAGGCGTCCGCGGCCCTTCTCACCTCCAACGCGCCGAACCGGCGGCACGCTCCCTCGACCCGGTCCGCATCCCGCGCCACGGAGGCCTCCTGCCCGTCCACCTCGATCAGCAGGGCGCATCCGGTTTCGTCGGGGAGCGACAGGTCCGCCACCTGCCGGACGCAGTCGACCGCGGTGCGGTCCATCAGCTCCATCGCGCAGGGGGTGATCCGCTCCTCCACGATCCCCGCCACCGCTTTCGCACCCTTCTCGTTGGTGGGGAAGAAGGCCAGGAGGGTCGCCGCGGACTCCGGAAGGGGGATCAGCCGGAGCGTCGCCTTCGTGATGATCCCCAGCGTCCCCTCGGAGCCGACGAGCATCCGGGTGAGGTCGTAGCCCACGACGCCTTTCACGGTGGAGACGCCGGTGCGCACGAGTTCCCCGGTGCCCAGGACCGCCTCCAGGCCGAGGACATAGTCCCTCGTCACGCCGTACTTGACGGCGCACATCCCTCCGGCGCACTCCGCGAGATTCCCGCCGATCGTGCAGAATTTGAGCGACGCGGGATCGGGGGGATAGTAAAGCCCCTTCTTCTTCACTTCCTCCTTCAGCGTCTCGGTCACCACACCCGGCTCGACGACCGCGACGAGGTTCTCCGTGTCGATCGATAGAATCCGGTCCATCCGCTCGGTGGAGAGGACGACCCCTCCGCGCACCGGCAGGGAGCCGCCGGAGAAGCCGGACCCGGCCCCGCGGGGGACCACAGGGAACCGGCGCTCGTTCGCAAGGAAGACCGTGCGGCGAACCTCCTCCGCGTTCAGCGGATAGGCGACGGCGTCCGGGAGGAACTCCTTCCCCGTGGCGTCGTAGGAGTAGCAGATCCGGTCCTCGAGTGAGGTCTTGAGTCGCTCTCCGTAGATCTCCCGGAGCGCGGAAATCGTCTTCTCATCCATCCGGACAGTTTACCACGGCGCCGGCCGCAGCCCGGGGCGCTACACGAGCGAGTGGAGGAAGGAGGCGATAACGTTGTTCACGTCGCCCGGCTTCTCGAGCATCGCGATGTGTCCGGCTCCGTGCACGATCTTGAGGACGGCGCCCCGGATGTTGGCGGCGAGAAACTCGGAGTACTTGAGGGGAGTCAGGCGGTCGTCGTCGCCGCAGATGGCCAGCGTGGGGACGCCGATCTCCCCCAGGCGGCCGCGCACGTCGAATGCGTCGCACGCCCGGAAGTCGGCGACGAACGCCTCCGGCCGCGTCGAAAGGACGTCCTTCGTGATGTCGTCCCTCAGAAGGCGGTCGGTATCCCTCGCCATCATCCATTCGACCAACTCCGGCGCGAACTCCCGGAACCGGTGGACGATCCCCTCGAAGATCACCGGGCTGACCTTGAGCCTGGCCCCCGTACCGGCAAGGATCAGCGCCGATAGCCCCGGAATCCGGTTCAACGCCGCCTGCAGGGCGATCGCTCCCCCCATCGAGTGGCCCGCGAGGATGAATTTCTTCAGCCCGGCCTCTTTCAGGAATTCGGAAAGCCAATCCGCATACGCCTCCACCGTCTCCTTCGGAGCCCCGAGGGATTCGGCGTGCCCGGGCAGGTCCGGGACGAGCAGACGCGCAACTCCCTTTAGTCCGGCCCACTGGTCGCGCCAGGTGTGGTGCGACCCCCCCGCGCCGTGGAGAAATACGACGGAGTGAGGCAGGGACTTCACGGTATCCTGGAAATGGACGTCGAACCCCTGGACGAAGATCTCCGGCATGGCGCGCGACCTCCCCGGCGTGTTGGTCCCAGTATATCCAATCCGCGGCGGCGGTTTTGCGCATAATTGCCTTTACGGACCGCGCGATGTTCTAATAGGAACGTTCACGTGGACCGCGCTCACTCCCTGGATGAGGTGCCACCAATGAAAACCGTCGGTCGAGAGATCCTGTGGAACCTGCCCCCCTGGTCCGCGACGCTGATGTACGCCCTGTTCGGGGCGGTCGTCGCCGTCTTCGCATGGGGGCTCTTCCAGCGGATCGGCGCTTACCGGCGCGGGCGCCCGGAAAGGGAGAACCGGCTGGACGACCTGTGGGAGCGCACCCTGGACGTTCTCCGGATCGGGCTCGGCCAGCGTAAGGTCCTGGAAAGGAACGTCGGCGGCCTGATGCACCTCGCCGTCTATTCCGCCTTCATCGCGTTGTTCCTCGTCACCTGCCTCGTCGCGGTCGAGTTCGACCTGGGCATCCGGATTCTCGACGGCAACTTCTACATCGGATTCAAGCTGTTCGCGAACACCTTCGGGCTGGTGCTTCTCGCGGGGGTCTTCGTCGCCCTCGTGCGCCGAACCCTATTCCGTCCGAAGTATCTCACGAACGATGGGGATGACCTGCTGCAGCTCCTTCTCATCGCGGCCATCGGGGTCACCGGTTTTCTGATCGAGGCCCTCCGGCTTGCGGCGACCCGGCCCCTCGCCTCCTCGGTGTCGTTCGTCAGCGCCGCCATCTCCCCTCTCTTCGCCGGAGTCCCCATGGAGGACCTCCTTTCGGCCCACCGGGCGCTCTGGTGGACGCACCTGCTGCTCGCCTTCGGCTTCCTCGCCGCGATCCCGATGTCCAAGATGCTGCACATGGGAGCGGGAACGGTGAACATCTTCCTCCGGACCTCCCGCCCGAAAGGGGCGCTCCAGCCGATCCCCGGCATCGAAGACGAGGAGAAGATCGGCGTCACGGACGTGGAGGATTTCTCCTGGAAGCAGCTCCTTTCCTCGGACGCGTGCACGAAGTGCGGCCGGTGCCAGGACGAATGCCCCGCCAACGCCGCGGAGATGCCCCTCTCTCCGCGGGACGTGGTCCTCAAGACTCGGGAGCAGATGAGCCGGGGGATCTACTGGAGCCTCGTCCCATCGGCGGCGAAGCTCGACAAGAAGACGGGGAAGCCCGTCGTCACGCCGTTCACGTTCGGCGTTCTGTCGCCCGACGAGATCTGGTCCTGCACCACGTGCCGCGCCTGCATGCAGTCCTGCCCCGTGCTGATCGAGCATATCGACATGATCGTCGACGTGAGGCGCGGCTACGTCGCGGGGTCCAAAATCCCCGACGGGGCGCGCACCGCCCTGAAGAAGATGGGCGATACGGGAAACCCTTGGGGGCTTCCGCAGGACGACCGCATCCGGTGGACCGCCGGTCTCGGCGTCCCCGTGGCGGCGGAAAAGAAAACCTTCGAATACCTTTACTGGCCGGGGTGCGCGGGGGCGTACGACCCTCGCAACCAGAAGGTCACCCGCGCGATCGTCGGACTGCTGTCGCGAGCCGGCGTCGACTTCGCCATCCTGGGCCTCGAGGAAACGTGCTGCGGCGCCTTCGCCCGCCCGATGGGCGAGGAGGGGCTTTTCCAGTTGGGAATGGTCGAGATGGTGAAGGAGATCTTCGCTTCCTATAATGTACGCAAGGTGATCACGCAGTGCCCCCACTGCTTCAACTCGTTCCGTAACGAGTACCCGCAGTTCGGCGTAAACGTGGAGGTCGTCCACCACTCCGTCCTTCTCCGCGACCTGATCGCGCAGGGAAAGCTCGCCCCTTCGAAGACGGTCAACCTCCTGGTCGCGTTCCACGATTCCTGCTACCTCGGAAGGCATAACGACATCTACGACGCCCCCCGGGAGGTGCTGGGCGCAGTCCCCGGCATCACGATCAACGAGATGGAGAAATCGCGCGAGCGCGGATTCTGCTGCGGCGCGGGTGGAGGAGGCATGTGGCTCGAGCTCCCCGGTAAGAGGATCAACCACCTTCGTTTCGACCAGGCGATGCGCACGGGAGCCAATGCCATCGGATCCGCATGCCCCTATTGCCTCTCGATGTTCGACGACGCGTCGAAGTTCAACAACCTCGACGAATCGGTGCAGACCAAGGACATCGCGGAAATCATAGCCGAGTCCCTGTAATCCTGCCTGAAACCCAACATGCAACTATAGTTGCATCCTTACAACTATCCTTTTATCGTTGACATTTTTTATTGTATCTACACAATATAATTTGTATACAGGATGCAACCATACATTCCGCCCGTGTGGAGAGGTCAACCGATGGATGCCGATCAGAAAAACATCCTATCGAAAATACTCAGAAAACGCGTTGAGTCCCTTGGATACGTCTCGCTGAAAAAGTTCTATTCCGACAGGAAGGAACTTGGCTGCAGCTACGAGCTTCTCCGGCAGGTGGTCTACGGCGGGCGAGTTCCCAGGAGCGAAACCTTGCTCCGAATCCTTCACGGTTTGCGTTTTTCCCCCGCACAGGTTCGCCAGGTCATGGAGCTCCATTACAAGGGGTATGTGGCGCTGGACAATCCGGCCGAGATCTCCTCACCGGATGCGGGCGAGGAAACCGCCGCTCCCGCCGCGGACGCATCCGGCGGCGCCCCCACCGAAACTTCCCCTATAAGTTCTTCCGCGGAAGGGGAACCTCCGCCGGCGGCGCTGTCTCTCCACGATCCGTCGGAGGTCGTCTCCGGCCTATCCCGTACCCTTCTTAAGATTCCCCTGGCGGGGAACGAGGACTTCTGGGAGATCGTCCGACAGGTCACGCGCATGGCGGAGCGCAAGGTATCGGACCTCGCGCGCAGGAAGGAGGACCAGCCACTCCTTTTCGGGAAGGAGCCGGAGGCCATTTACCATTTTCTTGTCCGTCGGGCGAAGATCCCTTCCTTCATGTCGAAGGGAGAACACCTTCCGCTGGCGTTCGACCGGGGGATCGACTACCGGGACCGATTCCGCGGCGCGCTGCTGGGAGCGGCGATCGGGGAAACGATCGGAAGGCCTGCGCAGGGTCTTTCCCCGAGGGATGTGGCCGAACTCTACGGGAAGATCGAGGGGTACGCCCCGTTGCGGGCTTCCGGGAAGGATGCGGCCGCGGATCCCCCGCCGCCCGCTCCCCTTCTCCTGGCGCGTTCGCTGCTCCGCCAGGGCCGGATCGATCCGGAGGAGATCGCCGCGCTTTTCGCCGCCGCCGCCGCGCGTCCCCGCAGCGTTGCCGAGGCGGAGTTCGCCGCGAACCTTTCGGATCGCGGGTATCCGTGGTTCGAAGCGGGAACCTTCGCGGCCGAGAGCATCCCCGCCGCCCGGATCGCCCCGCTTGCGCTGCTGCGCGCGTCCGACTTCCGCCGGTTGAAGCTGGAGACCGGGATCGTGGCCTCCGTGACCCACCCCCACCCGGCAGCCATCGCGGGCGCCATCGTCCAGGCGGTCGCCGTCGCACGCGTCCTACACACCCCGCGGGGCACCCTGGATGTCCTGGGGTTCGCCAGGGGGATTTCCCCTTCCATCACCGGCATCGAGCCGGACCGGTCCCCGCGGAGCCGCCAGAGCCGTCAGTCTCCCACCCTGCTGCGGAAGCTGGGAACCGAGCTTGCGGCCCTTCTGCTGCGGCGAGCGGAGATCGAGGAGATCCAGGAAACGATAGGAAACGGGACCGCGGTGCACGAGGGGCTGCCGTTCGCATGGGCCTGCTTCCTCCGCTCGCCGGAGGATTTCACGGAAACGGTCCTCTCCGCGGCGAACTTCGGCAACGATGCGGAAGGTACGGCCTCCCTGGCGGGAAGCCTGTGCGGCGCCTACGCCGGGGAAACCGCCATCCCCGACCGGCTCCTGTCGGGTTTCCCGTGGAGGGACGAGATCGTCGCCGCGGCGGACGGCCTGCTCTCCCTCTCGCGCAAGGAATCCGAGAAGG
>Ga0214473_10011539_pt1 | contig 10377 bp, 11 predicted proteins | sample RVTome_7_FD_203509 | JGI IMG/M metagenome (GOLD analysis project Ga0214473, IMG submission 203509) | Soil microbial communities from uranium-contaminated site in the Upper Colorado River Basin, Wyoming, United States - RVT98D197 | ecosystem: Environmental > Terrestrial > Soil > Contaminated >... | reverse complement strand
GGGAGCCGGGCGGTCGCCTCGAGCACGCGGCGCTGGAAGTCGCTCCGGGCCCATCGGAAATCGAGCGGCCAGTCGAGCTGCGTCCGCCGCCCGTGGAGATAGTCGAGCAGGTCCCGGTACAGAGTCTCGGTCTGGGCCGGGCTCTCGACGGCATCGTGTCCGGCGAGGCGCGCGAGGCGCGAGGCCGCGGCCGCTTCGCTCGGCAGGTACTCCACCATGGACACGCCGAGCTCCGACCGCGCGATGAGAATCGGGCCGAGCGGCGACGAGAAGACCCCGAAGGCGACCAGTCGGCTCCGAAGATCGGCCAGGCGCGACTCGAGCTGCGCGCGGGCGAGCGTCGGACCCGTCTCCGGGGGCGCCGCGCTCCGGAGGTCCGCCACGAGGCCCTCGACGGCGCGGTACTGGTGAAGCGCGTCGCGGCACGGAGGGCAGCCGGCGATATGCTCTTCGACCGCCCGGGCGGCCGCGGGCGCTGCCTCGCTGGCGGCCACGGCCACCAGATCGGCTTCGATGTCACGGCACGTGGGGCTTGTTCTGGTCATCGCTTCGGCTCCGTGTGGACGATGGCGCTATCGTTCAGCTCCCGGCGGATCTTCCGGAGAGCCTGGAAGACGTGGGCACGGGCGCTCTCGGCCGAGCACTCGAGGCTCGCGCCGATCACCGCATAGTCGAGGTCGTGCAGCTTTCGCATGGTGAAGGCCAGGCGCTGCTTGAGCGGCAAACCGCCGACGATCGTGTCGATCCGGGCGGTCGCCTCGCTGAGCAGGAGCGCGCCGTCCGGGCGCCCGCCATCCATCACCGGCGCCTCGGCGCTCGCCGCCGCGAGCGCCAGCCGCCGCCGCTTCTCCCCGCGGAAGTGGTTGCGGAAGAGGTTCGTGGCGATGGCGAACAGCCAGGCCCGGAGATTGGACCCCGGCGGCAGCGCCCGGTGGGCTCTGAAGGCCCGCAGAAACGTCTCTTGAGACAGGTCATCGGCATCGCTCACCCGGGCAGTCACCCGCACCAGATAGCGATGAATCTCGCCATGATGCGCCGCAACTATGGCCTCGAACGGATCGTCGCCCATCACGCTACTCATGAGACACCGGAGCCGCGGATGTGTGAAATGGCCGCAGCGCCATACTTCATGGGGCCTGGGGCTTTCCGCTACCCGCCGTAGAAGACCTTGTCACCCAGCTCGCGTAGCCACAGCGTGGCATCGTCGGCGCGGCCCTCGGGCGCGCGGCTCACGCCGGCCTCCACCACCTCGCCCACGAAGATCGAGTGGTCGCCTTTCTCCACGGTGGCGACGAGGCGGCACTCGATGAACGCGGGCGTATTGGCGAGGATGGGCGAGCCGGTCGTGCCCGCGCGAAAGGGCTCGCCCGAGAGTGTCGAGCCCTGGCGATCGGCCGGCTTGAAGAACGTGAACGCCATCGCCTGCTGCCCCTTGCCGAGCACATTGAGGGCGAAGGCATTGGACTGCTTGATCACCGCATGCGCGAGGGAGTCGGCCTTGACGCCCACCGCCACGAGCGGCGGCGCGAACGACGCCTGGGTCACCCAGTTGACGGTGGCCGCCGCGGTGCCGGCGGCGCTCTCCGCCGTCAGAACGTAGAGGCCGTAGGGAACCATCCGCAGCGCGGTCTTCTTGTCGTTCGGATCCATGCGGGAAGCCTCCTTGTCATGGTGATGCAGGATTGTGGGGGATTCGGCGGAACTGTAGCACACCGCCGGGAGTGGGTCAGCCCGGCGCGGTGATGACCAGCGAGATGCGGTTTCTCCCGCCGGCCCGGCGGTACTCGACGTCGCGCGCCATGGAGGCGACGAGCAGGACGCCGAGCCCGCCCACCGGCCTCTCCTCCACTCCCGCCGCCTCGTCGGGCGCCGCGACGCCGGCGAAGGGATCGTGGGGCGGGGCGGTGTCCTCGTAGGTCAGCGCGATCCGGCCGGGCTCCACGTCGAAGGCGAGCCGGACGGGCTCCTCGCTGTCCCCGCCGTGCCCATGCGCGATCGTATTGGTGAAGAGCTCCTCGACGAGCAGGGTGAGCCGCAAGCACGCGTCCATGGCGAGGCCGGTCGCGAGGCAGACCTCCGCCGCGAATGCCGCCACCTGCGGCAGCGCGCTCATCCGCGCGGGGAAGATCTTGAGGTGCTGGCTCATGCTCTCCATGTGTCCATCGCCACCGGGCTATTATAGGCGGGCGCGGGGAGCGCGCCGGCCTCCGACCGGTTCGCGTCACCCCTCACCTCGTCGCACCCTACCCTCTCCCCAGAGGGGAGAGGGTTCCGGTTCCGTCCTCACCACTTCGATTCCCTCGGCCCCGGAGGGGAGAGGGTCACGGTGAGGAGGCGGGGCCGTTCCACCTGAGGACGAGGATGGCGAGATCGTCCGCGGGCTCCACGCCGGCCGCGAAGCGCCCCACATCGGCGCGCACCGCCTCGCCGACCTCGCGAACGCCGGCGCCCGGCGGCAGCGCGGCGAGCAGCGCGGCGAGCCGCTCCCGCCCATAGAACCGGTCGCCGACGCTCGTGGCCTCGGTGACGCCGTCGGTGACGAGGCAGAGCGCCTCGCCCGGGCGCATCCGGTAGGAGACCGCCGCGTACGGAAAGTCGTCGACCACGCAGAGCGGCGGCCCGCCCTCCCCGTCGAGCCGGCCGAGCGTCTCCGCGCGCCGCGGCAGGAGATACGGCGCGTCGTGCCCGGCATTGCAGTACTCGACCTCCCCGGTCCGCGCGTCGAGGACCGCGGCGAAGGCCGTGACGAAGAGGCCCTCCGCATTGTCGCGCGAGATCTCGCGGTCGGCCTCGCGCATCACGGCCCCGATATCGCCGGACCGGCGGAGGGCGATGCTCTTGAGGAGCGACTTCGCCAGGGCCATGAAGAGGCTGCCCGGCAGGCCCTTGCCGGACACGTCACCGATCAGCAGCAGGATGCGATCCTCGTCGAGGCGGAAGAAATCGTAGAGGTCGCCGCCCACCTCGCGGGCGGGCTCGAGAAAAGCGTAGAGATCGAAGCGCCTCTCGCCGGGAAAGGCCGCGGCCGCGCTGGGCAGGATGCCCATCTGGATGCGCCGCGCCGCCTCGAGCTCGCCGGCGAGGCGCGCGGCGGCCTCTCGCTGCAGCTCGACCTGGCGGCGGAGGGCGCGGCGCTGGCCCTCGGCCTCCGCGAGCGTCACGCTCAGCATCACCGTGAACAGCCCGCCCAGCGCCACGGCCGGCGACACGGCGTCGAAGAGGATGTGGAACATCAGATAGAGCAGGACGGCCAGGGCGACGAGAAGGCCGATCACGAGCAGCAGGAGAGCGGCGGAGGTCCTGACCGGCAGCGCGGGGACCACCCAGATGAACAGCAGCCCTCCGACGAGGAGGATCGCCATCTCCGCCCATACGATCACGCCGGGACGGAAGAGCAGGTCGCCGTCGAGGATGCCCTCGATGAGCTGGGCGTGGATCTCCACGCCCGGCATACGCTCGGCGACGGGCGTCGGCGGGTAGTCGGAGAGCCCGAGGGCGGTGGCCCCGACGAGGACGAGCTTGCGCGCGAACTGCCGGGGATCCGCCCGGCCCGAGAGCACCTCGCCGGCGGAGACGAAGCGCGCGGGGTCGTGGCGCGAGTAATGGAGCCACACGCTGCCGTCGGGCTGGGTGGGCACGAGGAGATCGCCCACGCCCACCGCCTCGATCCCGCGCGGGCCCACGCGCACCGACACCGCCGGCTCTCCCCTCGCCACGCGCAGCATCTCGATCCCGAGCGTGGGCATGATCGTCGGGCCCACGGCGGCGACCAGCCGGATGCGCCGCACCACGCCGGCGTCCAGGTCCAGGCTGAGGAGGCCGTGGCCAGGGGCGGCGGCATCGATCTCGTCCACGCTCTTGAGCGCCGCGACGAAGCGCTTCACGAACGGGCCGGGGTCGCCGCCGAAGGCGCGAACGGGGGGCGCCCGCAGCCCCGACGCCGTCGCGGTGGGCTCGGGAGCGTCGAGACCGGCCAGCCCGAGCACGACCGGGAGAGATCGCAGCGCATCGGCGAGGGCGGCATCGTTGCTCGGCAGGCGCAATAGCCGCTCCGCCAGATCCCTGTCCATGCCGGGGACCAGTGCGGGCACCCGGCCCGGCGAGAGGCGATCGGGCTCCGGCATCAGGATGTCGATGCCGATGGCCGCGGGATCGGCCTCGGCGATCGTCTTGACCAGGCGCGCGAGCAGGGTGCGCGGCCAGGGCCACTGACCGTGGTGTGCAAGGCTCGCCTCGTCGATCGCCACGATGACGGCGGGCGCCGAGGCGCGGGCGCGCGGCAAGAGAGAATGATAGGCGTCGAAGCCCGCCAGCCGCAGGAGGCGGGTCGGCGCCAGCTCGGGGCGCAGCATCAGCGCCACGAGCGCGATCAAGAGGACGAGCCCGAGCGGGCGGCCGCGAGCGCCCCGCAGCGCGCGGACCCACGCGCGCTCCAACCAGGCGGGCGTGTCGACCGCGGCGGGCGCGGGCGAGGATACAGGCGCGGCCACGGCGCTTCTCCTGCCGCCCTAGTGCACTCTGTTCACGGACGCACCGCGTGGCCCGGGCGCCCCCTCACCCTGGCCCTCTCCCCCTCCGGGGCGAGGGGATCGGACGACTTCGAGGGTCGGGGTGAGGGTGGCGTGGCTTCGCGCATGATCCGGGCTACGCGAGAGCGCTCAGACCGTGATCTCCAGGCCGTCCCACGCGGCCGACACCTCGAGACGGTGGTCGCCGCGCGTGATCTCCTCGAGGCGGCGCGTCTCACGAAGCACGGTGGCGATCTTCGCGTCGTCGAAGGTGGGCTCGTGGTGATACAGGCACAGGTGCCTGGCCCGCGCCATCTGGCAGAGCTCGACGCCCACGATATTGCTCGAGTGCCCCCAGTCCTCCTTCACCGAGGTCGCGTCGGCGAGCGAGTACATGGCGTCGAAGATGACGAGGTCAGCGTCCCGGAAGAATTCCACGAACCCCTGGGTCTCCTGCGGATCGTCGGGCTTGTGCTCGGAGTCCGTCGAGTAGACGACGGTCTTGCCGTCCTTCTCGAAGCGGTACCCGTAGGAGTCGCCGCCGTGGCGCTGGAGCTTGGGGCGCACGCCGAGGCCGGCGATCTCGTAGCTGCGGCCGGCCTCGAGGCGAACGAACTCGATGGCGGCGCCCATCCGCGAGAAGTCGACGGGGAAGGAGGGCGCCGCGTTCTGGCGCCGGAAGGCCTCCTCGAGCGCCGCGTGGCAGCCGTAGATGCGCACCCGGTTGCCGGGAAGATAGGCGGGCATGAAGAAGGGGAAGCCCTGGATGTGGTCCCAGTGCACGTGGGACATGAACGCGTGAAAGGTGCTGCCCGCCGGCCCCCGCGCGGCGAGGACGTGGTTGCCGAAGGCGCGGGCGCCGCTGCCGAGGTCGCAGAGCACGTACTCGCCGCCGCCCGTGTCGATCTCGACGCAGGAGGAGTTGCCGCCGAAGGTGTGGGAGACCTCGAAGTCCAGCTCGCTCTCCACGAAGGCCCGCGCCTTGTCGGGCGTGTCGAGGCTCCGGCCCGCCGCCTTGACGAGCGCGGCGACCAGCTTCGCCTCGATGGCCGGCGACGTGAGCGCCACCGGGATGGATCCGCGCGTGCCCCAGAAGCGGACGAGCATCACGTGGTCCAGTCGCTCATCGGGGCGTGTCGAAGGCCGCGAGGGCGGTCGGCGAGATCCGCGCCAGCGCCTCGCGCACCGACGCGAAGATCTCGAAGACGACGGTGAACCGGCTGATCTCGAAGATCTCCTTCACGATGGGCTGGAGGGCGGCCACCACGAGCGTCCCTCCCTGAATCCTGGCCTGCTTGCGCGCGAGCATGAGCACGCGCAGCCCGGCGCTCGAGATGTACTCCACGCCCCCGAGGTCGACCACGATCTGGTCCTGGCCGGCCGCGCAGCGCGCCATGAAGGGCTGCAGCGCCTCCCTCAGGGTCTCGGAGCTCTCATGGTTGATGCGGCCGGCGGGGCGAAGGACAACGGTGTCGGCAAAGCGTCTCGGCGCCAGATCCATGCGCTCCCCTCTCCCCCGGCGCGGAGCAGCCTATCTCCGCGCCCGCCGATTCTACCCCGGATCACGCGCGAACACGCCCCCCACCCTCTCCCTCTCCGACCGGACGCACTCGCGCCCCTCCCAGCCACCGTGCTACGATCGCGCTACCGGAAAGCGCCATGACAGAGCGCAAGCCCCCCAACAAGAAATGGGAATCCTGGATCGAGGAGCAGATCCAGGAAGCGCAATCCGAAGGCGAGTTCGACCGCCTCGAGGGCAAGGGCAAGCCCATCCCCAGCCTCCACACGCCCTACGACCCGCTCTGGTGGGTCAAGAACCTCCTCGAGCGCGAGAAGCTCTCCGTCCTCCCTGCCGCACTGGAGATCCGCGCGAAGGTGGACCGCGCACTCGAAGACATCTGGCGCCTCAGCGGCGAGGCCGAGGTTCGCGCGCGGGTCACCGCGCTCAACGCCGAGATCGCCCGTGCCAACCGCACGACCGCCGAGGGGCCACCCACCACGTTGAGCCCGCTCGACGTCGACGAAGTCCTCGCCCGCTGGCGAACCCGGCGCCGCGATCCCTGACGCCCACCCGACGACAAGGAGACATCCCGGCGTGCCACACGACCTCGTGATCGACAACGCCCGCATCATCGACGGCCTCGGTGCCCCCGCGCGCGACGGCAGCCTCGCCGTCAAGGACGGGCGCATCGCGGCCATCAGCGCCGACTCCGCGGGACGCGCTCTCGGCGCCACCGCCACGCGCGTCGACGCGGGCGGCCTCGTCCTCGCTCCGGGCATCGTGGACATCCACACGCACTACGACGCCCAGCTCACCTGGGACCCGTTCGCGACACCGTCGAGCGCCCTCGGCGTCACCACCGTGGTGATCGGCAACTGCGGCTTCACCATCGCCCCGTGCCGGCCACCCCACCGCGACATGATCGTCCGCAACCTGACCCACGTCGAGGGCATGTCGCTCGAGGCGCTCCGCGCCGGCATCAACTGGGACTTCGAGACCTACCCCGAGTACCTCGCCTCGCTCGAGCGGCGCGGGATGGTGCCGAACGTCGCCTCCCTCGTCGGCCACTCCTCCGTGCGCACGTGGGTGCTCGGCGAGGATGCGAGCAAGCGGGCGGCCACGGAGGCCGAGGTCGCGGAGATGCGGCGCATCGTCCTCGAGGCGATGCGGACGGGCGCCATCGGCTTCGCGACCTCCACGCTCGAGCAGCACAATGGCGAGAACGGCGTGCCCATGCCCTCGCGCCTCGCCGACGAGCGGGAGATGCTGGCGCTGACGGGCGCCCTCGGCGAGGCCGGCCGCGGCGTCTTCATGCTGACGAAGGGCATGACCTCCACCATCCCCTGGCTCGAGAAGATCGCCGCCGAGAACGGCCGGCCGGTGATGATCGCCGCCATGTTCGTCGACCCCGGCGACCCCACGCGCGTCTTCAAGGAGCTGGGCGAGATCGAGGCGGCGCGCACCCGCGGCCGCGAGCTGTGGGCCCAGGTCGGCTGCTTCCCGCTCGGCATGGAGTTCACGCTGCGCCATCCCTATCCGCTCGAGGCGTTTCTCGCCTGGCGCCCGGCCATCCTGGCCGAGACCGAGGACGCCTATCGCCGCGTCCTCGCCGACCCGTCCTTCCGCGACGGGCTCAAGCAGGAGATCGGCCGGCCCGGCGTCCCCAACCGCTTCAGCGACAAGAACTGGGCCTACCTGACCTTCGCCCACGTCACGCGGCCCGAGCATGCCGCCCTCGTCGGCCAGACCATCGGCCAGCTCGCGCGCGAGCAGGGCCGCCACCCGTGGGACTGCTTCCTCGACTTCGGCCTCGACGGCGAGCTCGACGCCCTGTTCGACTGCCGCCTGTTCAATGTCGACGAGGCCGAGGTCCAGAAGCTCCTCCGCCATCCCAACGCCGCCGTGGCGCTGTCCGACGCGGGCGCGCACCTCTCCTTCCTCTGCGACGCGGGCTTCGGCCTCCACCTCTTCGGCCACTGGGTGCGCGAGCGCGGCGACCTCACGCTGGAGCAGGCCGTGCGCTCGGTGACCAGCGCGGTCGCCGGCGCCTACCGCATCAAGGACCGCGGCGCCCTCGTCCCCGGCGCCTGGGCCGACCTGATGCTCTTCGACCCGAAGACGGTGGCCCGCGGCACCAAGCGCCGCGTCAACGACCTGCCCACGGGCGCGAGCCGCCTCGACACGCCCGCGATCGGCCTGCACGGCGTCTGGGTCAACGGCGTGCGCACCGTGGACGCGCGCGGCCTCATGCGCGAGTGCGGCCGTCCCGGCCGCCTGCTGCGGGAGTTCGCCGCCTAGCCTGGATTATTCGCGAACAGGCACCCACCCTCACCCCGGCCCTCTCCCTCGGAGAGGGAGTCAATTCGATGCCCTCGCCCCCGGAGGGGGAGAGGGTCAGGGTGAGGGGGCGTGGAGGACGCCGAAGACGCGATCGTGAATGGAGCAGGCTAGTTTACTAACGTCGGCCTTGGTAAGTACCCGAGCACGGCTTGACTGCCGCTGCGCGAGCCCCGAGCCCGCTCAGGACGCTCAGGCCGGCGACGAGGCGGGGGCCCGGGAGAACAAGCGCCCTCGCCGGGCTGCTCTTCATCGCCGGCGCCCGACGATCGCTCATCAGCTAGACGAGCCCTCGCGGAGCGGCTTGCCGCGCCACATGATGGGGTCGGCCTCCCAGCGATAGGGCAGCTCGACGGCGCCGCCGGGCGCGGCGATGATGGCGAGCGCCCGCAACGTGTCCGTGAGGACGCTCTTCTGCTTGTCGCGGTTGCCGGGCTCGCCCAGCATGCTGCCGCGCGGGAAGCGGACGTGGGCCCAGCGGGGCGGGCAGATCCGCCGCGTCGCCCCGGGGTTGTTCGACAGGGAGATGGTCGGGATGCCCCACGCCTCGATCTCGCGCTGGACCAGTCCGCCGGACTGGTGGCAGACGGGTCAGACGGGGACGACGAGGGCCACGTCGGCCCCCGCAGCCCGGAGGCCGGCGGCGATGGCCGGCGCCGCCCCCTCGGCGAGGTCGGCCGCGCGCGTGCAATAGCCCATGATGCTGAAGTGCGTGTCGGCGAGGCCGCCGATGAGCCCCGCCGATTGCAGCTCGCGCAGCCGGTCCAGCGGGAAGATCGTGTTCATGTCGGCCTCCGCCACCTCGTGAGCGAAGTGCTCGTGGGCGATGGCGAGGGCCTGGATCGGCACATCCGCCGGGATCGACCGGAAGCTCCGGTCCCCTTCCGGGGCGCCGCCGTCGAAGGGGGCGTCGACGCCGGCCCGGTAGAGGCCGCCCGTCGTCACGACGCCGATCCGGCTCCCGGCGAGCGGCTTCGTCACCGGCGTCCACGGCGCCGTGGAGAACGCCGGCCAGGGATACGTCTTGAAGGCGGTGGCGTAGTCGTGGCGATCGATCATCGGCCGCGCCTCGGGCCACCAGTCGGCGTAGCGGGCCCGGAACTCGTCGATCCAGCCGGAATCGGCTTTCATCATCGGTCGCTCCCTCGCGACGGGTGGGGTGAATCCAGCGCCGCGAGGATCACCTTGACGATGTCGCCAAGGACGGCGCGGTCGGGGAAGGCCTTGGCCATGACGGAGAGCCCCTGGGCGCTGCTGGTCAGAAAGCGCGCCAGGGCCCGCGCGTTCCGCCTGGGGTCGATCTCGCCGGCTTTCTGGGCGCGCACCACGGCGCGGTGAAAGGCGGCCTCGATCCTCGCCAGGGCCGCGCCCACCCGGGTGGCCGTGCCCCGATCGCGCGAGGCCAGCTCCGCCGCCGAGTTCGTCACCAGGCAGCCGCGGGGGCGCCCGGGCTCCACGGACAGCTCGACCTTCAGCCGGAAGAACTGGCGGATGGCATCCTTCCCGGACGCCGGCTCCGTCAGGGCGGCCAGGAGCTTCGCCGTCACCACCCGGTCGTAGCGGTCGATGGCGGCGAAGAAGAGCCCTCGCTTGTCGCCGAAGGTGTCGTAGAGGCTCCCGCGCTGTATGCCCATCCGGCCCACGAGGTGCTGGATCGACGTCGCCTCGTACCCGCGGGACCAGAAGACCTGCATGGCCCGGTCGAGAACCACATCGCGCTCGAACTCCTTGGGTCGCGCCACGCCCCATCGAATATCAGTTCCTGAACGATCGGTCAAGAAAATGTGGAAGGGGCCGGAGGCCGGGGCGGCCGGGCTCTCCCTGGGGCGGCACGCGGGCCTCGGGAGGCGGCGCGGCCCGCCCAGCCCTCATTCTTGATCGATCGTTCAAGATCGTGCTATCCTGCGGCACGGCGACGAGCCAGAGGGGCCGTCGTCCGTCACGGAGATCCACTCAATCGAGGAGGCTGCGATGGCACTTCAGGAAAAGCTCGACGCGATGCGGGAGATGGCCAGGACGCGGATTCCCCCG
>Ga0214473_10011538_pt1 | contig 10378 bp, 7 predicted proteins | sample RVTome_7_FD_203509 | JGI IMG/M metagenome (GOLD analysis project Ga0214473, IMG submission 203509) | Soil microbial communities from uranium-contaminated site in the Upper Colorado River Basin, Wyoming, United States - RVT98D197 | ecosystem: Environmental > Terrestrial > Soil > Contaminated >... | reverse complement strand
GCGTTTGCAGAAACAGCTTGAATTGCAAAAAGCCCCTAAAATAATTGAACGTAGTATGCAGCGTACAATTACCCAGCAGAGAATGAGTATGATGCCAAGAACAATGACTACCGCATCGACTCACGGTGGAACAGCTTTAGGTTCGTTGGGAAGACCCGGTGATTTTGTTGACAGATCCTTCTCATCAAGACAACAATTTTATGGACCAAATATTTCCACTGATATAATTAATACGCGTGCAGGAACTAAAACGGCAGGCTCTCTTAAAGATGAGTTAATTGATTATACGAATTTTCAGGATCGATTTTATGGTTGGGTTGAACAAGGTTCGAATAAAAAAGATATTTCCGGGTATCTCGAGTTTTACCTGCTTCAGTACAGAGGAAGTAAGCTCGATGAAAATGGAGAGCCGGGTTGGAATGTTGTACCGCAGGCAACTCTTGCACTTGTTGAGTATGCGGAGTCGAAAACTAAGTTAAGCATTAAGTTAAAAGGAAGCATCCGGTTTGACAGTAAGGAGCTTATGAATGTACCTATGATTTATATGATGGGTTCTGAAACCGAACCGTTATATACGGAACAAGAAGTTAAAAATTTGGAAAAATATTTGCGCAATGGAGGTTTCCTATTCGTTGATGATGGATATGCTGCGCGGTGGGCCGGTTTTAACATGAAATGCAGACAGATGGTTACAGATGCGTTAGGTTATGATGCTGAGTTTGAAAAAATTCCAAATGATCACTGGCTGTATCATTGCTGGGAGGATTTTGCAGGTCCCCCACCAGGTGAAGATGAGATGAGACCAAACCCAAATCATCCGGTTAAAGAAAGATATCGTTACCTTGAAGGAGTATTTTTAAATGGAAGACTTGTGGTATTACTTAGCAGTAAAGGTTATTGTAAAGCCTGGGGTGCTTGGCCAAGAAATCCTCCCAATTTAGGTGGACCTTTAGATAACACCCGTCAGCTTCAATTCGGTATTAATGCCATTGTATTTGCATGCACTCAAAAGGGTGGAGTAATTGACAGAAATAAACAAACAGTTGCTTCGGAGCAAAAATAAAATTTAATCATTATGAAATTAAGCGTAGTAGTTTTTCTCTCAATATTTTTATTAGCTGGCTGTGATTCAGTTTACAAATACATTTTCCTTCCGGCAGAACGAATTGAGTACACCTTAGTGCCTGATAAATCAGCCATGGAAGCATTGCAGGATTCAAACTATTTCATTGACAAAACCGGACTTGTGGTTGGTTATGATGCAAAGAATTGGAAAATTGAAATACGTTACATGAGTGACTATCAACTAAACACTTTTGAATTTCCTGAAGAGTCAAAATCGGGTGTTTACTCGGGTAATCCTTTTACTTATGGAAACTGGATTGATCCAACTTTGGGTTATTCGCCTAAGAGATTTACGGTTTTCAAAGTTACAATTTACAACTATACAGGCTCAAAGCTTAATTTTGACCCTGAGTTTTCCGTTCTTCAATCCGATCGTGGTGATAATTTTAATGCTTATGCAAGAGAACAAAAAAATGCGAAGTTTGTAAGCATAGAGGAGTATTTTAAGAGGAGAAAAGGAACCAGCGGGGTTGATGAGGAAATATTTGAAACAAGAATGGGTATTGCAAGAAGAACAATGCTTTATTATGGAAAACCTATTTACAAGGGTGATAGCCGCGATGGGTTAGTTGTTTACAATCCGATAGTTGACAAAGTAGAAAAATTGAAGATCAATATTTCAAAGTTTATTACCGGGTATGATGAGAACAACGAGCCGAGTGATTTTATCGATCTTAATTTCTTTTTTAAGCAAGTTCCATTGGATAAAGAAAGTTTATTAAAATCAGATGTTCTTACGAATAGTTCGGATACTACATTAAATAAATCTCAGCAAAAAGTAACAGGTAATTTCCGTCTCGCACAGTTAATGTATATTGATGATGCACAAGCGAGTATTTTCAGCAGAGCAAAACTTCCACAAATAAAAGACGTGTGGGATCCGAATCCTAAAAGCATATCAAATCTTTTGGATTATATACAATCGAACAGCAGCTTAAAAACATCATTATCACAAATTACAATAGATGAATTACTGCAAAATGATTACGATATTCTTCTGGTTACCGGAGTCGGTACAAGTCCGATTATTGATCAAAAATTATCTTCCATAGTTGAATTTATCGAGAAAGACGGATTTGTAATTTTTGATATTAGCAATTTTAAGGATGGGACAGTAAGCTCAGCATTTAAGTATTTTCAATTAATTTCGGAACGACTAAAAGGCAATGTTCAATTAAAGAACTTAAGCATCGATCATCCCATTTTTAATTCTCCTAAAAAATTAACTGGAATACCATCCGGCTATGAATCAATAAATGGAAATATTGAACCGGCATTTCAAATGCGCGGAATCTTTCTCGAAGGGATATTGGTCGCCTTAGAAACCGGTAAAAGCTTTTCAATGCTTTGGGGAGATAACAAACAAATTCAGGCGCTGGATTTTGGGATAAACATCGCAGCTTATTCACTTACTAACAGAAAAAAATAATGGGCCGAAAATTATGAGAATAATTATATTAACCTTAATTGTTGTAATAATTTTTTACCAATGTATTTTTAGTATTGATAAGAAAAAGGAAAATGATAAAGAAAACTCTGCTGTCAAAAATCGATACGAATTATTTGATGATTTCAAAATGCTGGATGAACCAGGTTTTTTTGATGTTGAATTCACACCTCGTCGTACAAAAGCACTTATTTTTTCTACACTTATTCCCGGGTCAGGGCAAACTTTTCTCGGAGATGAGATAAAAGGAATGGGAATATCTCTTGCATTTTACGGAACTGCCCTAGCTGCTGTTATTGCTCATAATAACTCCCAAGGCAGAGAAGATAGAATTAGGGTTCTTACACAAGATTACAATTCTAAAGGTAATTACAACGACGCTGAAAAAGTTTGGCAGACAATTTTAGCTGAAAAAACCAATAGAGATAATGATTATGATAGAAGAACTATTTTTACATGGTTAGCGGTCGGTGTGTGGGTTTATAATATTTTTGATATACTTTTTCTAACAAACGACCAAGGTGAAAATGAATTCTCACAGAATAATCGTGTGATTGATTTGAATCTCGCAGCTTATAATGATTTCAAAGGTGTTGCACTTAAATTAAATCTTCCATAACTTGATCTAAATAAACTATGAATAAAAAAACTATAATTTTTATTTTTATGCTTTCAGGTTCTCTCTATTTAATTTCTTGTGGTAAAGCTGAGGATATAATCTCTCCAACTCATTATTCTCGTGTTCCAAGACCAGTAAATCTTTCAGTAAATTACGATACGACATCCACTGGTATGTATAGAGTAAATATTAATTGGACAGTAGAAAGCACTAATAACCTTAAAGATTTTGAAATCTACCGCAGTATAAATACTGGTACTTTCTTCTTTTTAAGCGGAGGAATAAATTCTACTAATTTTATTGATAGCACATTATCGAATACAGATGATTACTCACTCGCTTTTTTTGTAAACGGAAGAGGAATTGATAGATTTGTCGGTCAATCCTCTGATACTGTTAAAATAACTGTCACTAAGACATTCTAATCACCTAAAAGGAGGTACATATGTACAAAAGATACTTTCTCTTCACTGTTCTATCTCTCTTTGTTTTTTTGTTCGTGGGTTCTTCAAATGGTCAGCAAATAATAGACAGTACAAACGTATTGTATATTGATAACACATCAGATGGTAATGTTGGCACGACCGGTACATTTATGGATGACCCAAAATATAAAGAGTTTCCACAAACAGCTAATCCCCCAGTTACGGCTGCTTATGGTTTTTGGCAAAATACTTCTTCTGTTTATTGGGGTGGAAATCATAGACGTGCCAGTCAATTTGGCTCAGGCGTTAACACCGGAGCACATGTACACTTTTACTGCACAGTTTACGAGCCCGGTCAATACTTAGTTTATCATCATATGAATTCCGGTAATGCAACTTCAAATGCTTATGTAATGTTTTATAGATTTGGCGAACCAACAGCTGTGGATAGTTTTCGATATAATATGCTTTTGAACAACGTTATCGGTGGAACTGGCGGAAGCTGGAAACCTTTAGGTATTGTAGAACTTTTTCCATCTGACAGTGCTCTAACAGTTGAAATCGGTTTGGATTCCCTTGGTGGTAATACTTTAAGAGCAGATGCAATTGCTTTAGTCAGAAGCACACAATCGGGTCCTGATCTTGAATTTGGGAATAGAAGATTCACAAGAGTGGTTATCGATCCTGCTACAGGTGATACTACTGCATCTGAAAGTTTCTACAAAGATAGAGCACCGTTAGGATTTGCCGAAACAACATTTAAGTTCGGAGTTGTCACTGATCAAAAGAATCCTTTGTATAATTTAGGTGGAAGCCCGTTGACCGTTAGTGGCTTCTCAACCCAAACTAGCAGATTTTCTGTAGTGACTCCTACGCCGTTTATAATTCCGGTGGGTGGCATGCAAGAAATTACGATTAGATTCGATCCTCTTGGTGAAGAAACCACATTCGATACACTCACCGTAATGAGTGATGATGCTTTAGAACCCGAAGCAATGCTTCCGATATATGGTACTGGAATAAACTATAATTTTATTCTCAATGCCAGTGAAGGTGGTGCAGAACCACATTGGAATGTTCCATCGCCAGGTGGAATTTATGAAGAAATTGGAGGTAGTTTTTTAAGCTCTACTCAAACACCATGGCCTTATCCAATACCTGGTGGGAATCTTCGAAGTCGAGTTGACGTCGGGGCTACTCCCACATCCGCGGTATTTTATAGATTCAATATACCGGATACATTATTCGGAAGTTATTTTCTTGAATATTCCGGACCTGCGGGATCATCCAATGCTGCACAGAATGCAACCGCAGATGTAGTAACACCATTTTATGTTAATCCTAATCCCGCACTTGGAGATACTCAAAGAGTAGAAAATATCAATCTGCGTGGTGTTGCAACTAACTTTCTGTGGTTAAGATTTGGTGGTAACACAGTATTCAATTTAAATGGAGGCGGACAAACTGTAGTGAGGTTGACAAATCCAAATCAAGGTGCTGATCTTTTACGTGCTGATTTGCTTCGAGTAAGATTAGTTCCTATTAAACCAACTATTGCTACATCACTTGATGATAAAATTCCACCAAAGTTATTGAATTTTAGTTCGGTTTCAATTTATGATTCTGTAAGATTATCAGATTTCAATTATCAGAAATCATTTACTATTAGTTCAAATGGGGAAACACCCCTTGTTATTGATTCGATTTATTTGAGAAAAGGTGGATTATTAAGCATTGCCAATTTGCCCACATTTCCGCTCACCCTGCCTGCAATTGATGGTAAATTGAATTTAGTTTTAGAATTTTTACCCGATTCAATAAGACTTTATACCGATAGCCTCGTTATAATGTCTAATGATCCGGATTTCCCTCTGTATAATATTAATGTCAGCGGTCAAGGTGTGGGTACTGGATTGACAGTAGATGATTCTGATCCTACGACTTACATATTCCCACCTGATGTACAAAACTGGGTTGGTACTCCAGATCCCGCTAACTTAGATAAATGGTATCTGGTTGCAGGTTCTGGTATTAATCTGACTAGATTGTTTTCCTATGTCTATTTCAATCCTACAACTGGACTTCAAACAGTTGAATGGTATCCTGATATACCCAAGAAGCCGGGCAGCGTGACTGATGAACCGGATAGCTTTGAAGTTTACGTTCAAATTCCGGTAAGTTCAGTAAATAGCACACCGGTTGCAAGATATCGTATCAATCATTTTAATGGTACCACTGATACGATAATCTCTCAGTATGATAGAACTCTTAATGATGGTAAGATTCCTCTTGGAAGATACACATTCCTAAGAGGCGGCAGAGATTCGCATGGCAGTGGAAATGTTTATGGATCAGTTTATCTATTAAATGATACAGCTTTAGTCAGTGCATATTACCAGGATAGCTTAGTCAATAGGGCGCGGCAGGATTCGTTCTTAATTCGTGCAGATGCATTGATACTTGAGCAAGCTGGTGCACTTGTTGGAATTTATGAACCTTCATACGTTCCAGTTGCATATACATTAAGTCAAAACTATCCTAATCCTTTCAATCCTGTGACTCAAATTCGTTACACATTACCTCAGCTTACAAATATCACATTAAAAATATATGATATTTTAGGAAGAGAGGTTAAGACTTTGGTCAACTCTGAGCAGCCTGCCGGAGCTTATCGGCTTGAATGGAATGGCACAAATAATTATGGAACGCATGTCTCATCCGGTGTGTACATTTACAGAATTGTTGCAGGTAAATTTGTACAATCTAAGAAAATGATGTTCCTAAAGTAATTCCTGAGCTTAGATTCGATGACGATAATTAAGGCGATCTTCGGATCGCCTTTTTATTGATTGAAATTATCTTTTTTCTTGGCGTGCATTTCTTTATTTTTGTTCAAAAATAAATTGCAATAATTCTGAGAATTTGAATGTCGATAATCCCAATTTCTGTTTATGGCGATAAAATTCTACGCAAAAAAGCCCAGATGGTTAAAAATGTCGATTTTATGACAGTGGGGCTTATCAAGAACATGTTCGAAACTATGCGCAATGCAAATGGGATTGGTCTTGCGGCCACTCAAGTAGGAATTGATCAATCCATATTTGTTGTTGATTTATCTCCCGTCGAAGACTATGAGAAATCAAAACCAATAGTACTTATTAATCCTATGATTTTAGATAACTCCGACAAAAAAATTTCCATTGAAGAAGGGTGTCTAAGCATACCGGAAGTTCGATATGAGGTTGAAAGACCGGAAACCATTTATATCAAATATTTTGATACAGATTTAAAGGAGCATACTCTCGAGGTAGATAAGCTAACCGCACGTGTTTTTCAGCATGAACAAGATCATCTTAACGGGGTTTTATTTACCGATCATTTGAATGAAGATGCGATAAAGAAATTGAAAAAATCTTTGGATAAAATAAAAAAGAGGGAGATAGAGACTGACTATCCAATAGTTATAAAAAGAAACTACCAGCTAAAATGAAAATCATCTTTTGGGGTACGCCTGATTTTGCCGTCCCATCTCTAAAAATTCTTCTTGAAAATAATCATCATATCCAATCGGTTGTTACCTCACCCGATAAAGAACGCGGCAGAGGACAAAAGGTATCGTACACAGCTATTAAAGAATTTGCACTTAAAAATAATATCTCAATTCTTCAGCCTGATAAGCTAAGAGCGCAAGATTTTATTAACAATCTCAATTCTATGGATTGCGATTTGTATGTTGTCGTTGCATTCAAAATTTTACCTCGCGAGATTTTTACAATTCCGAAATACGGTTCATTCAATCTGCATGCTTCATTGCTTCCCAAATACAGAGGAGCTGCCCCAATTCAATGGACGTTGATCAAGGGTGAAACGGAAACAGGGGTTACTGCTTTTGCCCTGGAAGATAAAGTGGATACAGGTAATATTTATTTGCAAAAGATAATTCCAATTCTTCCTGAGGATAATTTTGGAACGCTTCATGATAAATTAAGTATATTAGGTGCAAAAGTAGTTCTGGAAACAGTGAATTCAATTGAAAACGGAACCTTTCAATTGCAGAGTCAATCCGATGAGTTAGCTTCCCCTGCACCGAAAGTGACTAAAGAAATAATGCAGATTGATTGGAATAAATCTGCCGATGAAGTTCACAATCTTATAAGGGCATTTTCTCCTTCTCCTGGAGCGTTCTTCATACATAATCAAAAATTGATAAAAATCTTCAGTACAAAACTTGAAAATGACAAAGTTCTTTCACCAGGAGAATTTTTGGAAAGAAAGGATAAATTATTTGTTGGATGCGGAAGCGGCACTTTAGAAGTATTTGAGATTCAGTTTGAAGGAAGAAGAAAAATGACTATGGCTGAATTCTTGCGAGGATATAGTTTTTCGAACCAATGAATTTTTACTCGAATAAATGTGTTATAGTTAAAATAAAACAAATAGGAATGAATGCAATACCATAAGACAATATTAGATGCTGTTGGAAAAACTCCCTTGGTTAGACTCAATAAAATCAACAAAAATTTAAAACCGCAAATATTTGCAAAGTTAGAATCGCACAACCCCGGCGGAAGCGTAAAAGATCGCATTGGAATTTCAATGATTGAACTTGCAGAGAAGCAAGGATTGCTTAATCCGGGGGGAACTGTAATTGAAGCTACAAGCGGAAACACTGGAATTGGATTGGCTCTCGCCTGTGCAGTGAAAGGTTATAAATCGATCTTTGTGGTTACAGATAAAGTCAGCAACGAAAAAATAAATTATTTGAAAGCTTTAGGTGGTGAAGTGATTGTCGTATCAAATGCTGTCAAGCAAGACTCACCCGAATATTACATTAACGTTGCCAAAAAAATTAACAAGGAAACTCCAAACTCGTTATTCATGTACCAATATTCAAATCCGGCAAATCCAGATGTACATTATAAGACAACTGGACCTGAAATATGGGAGCAAACAGATGGGAAGATAACACATTTTGTTTCGGGAATTGGAACCGGCGGCACAATTAGCGGTGTGGGGAAATATTTAAAGGAAAAAAATAAAAAGGTTCAGATAGTTGGCGCAGATCCATTTGGTTCTATTTTTAAAGCGTATAAAGAAAATGGCGAACTAACTTCAGGTATTCCATATTTTGTTGAGGGAATTGGTCAAGACTGCCTTCCGAAAAATGTTATGTTTGAATACATTGATAAAATAATAAATGTTAATGATCTTGATTCGTTTAATTATGCAAGAATTCTTTCGCGTGAAGAGGGCATATTTTGTGGTGGTAGCACAGGTACTATCCTTTCTGCGGCATTGCAATTAGCTAAAGAGTTGGATAAGGATGATCTAATTGTTTTTATAGTCTGCGATACTGGCGAAAGATACCTCTCTAAATTTCACAGTGATGAATGGCTTCGTGATAAGCGGCTTCTTCCATCTGAAATAAGAACGCTTCATGATATTATTGCATCGAAGAAAAATGATGGAGGCAAAGCGTTAGCATTTTTATATCCAACTGATCGGGTTATAAAAGCTTTCGAATTGATTAATACTTCAGGCTTCTCACAAATTCCTGTAATTGATCATGGTGAATCTGTTGGAAGTGTTAAAGAAGCTAAATTGATGAGCCGTTTAGTGAAAGAACCCAAACTTTTTGATCATACTGTTGATCAAGTTATGGAGCCAGGGTTTCCCACATTAGATCAAAGAACTGAAATTGAAGCGGTTCGAAAATATCTTGGCGATTCTCCTGCAGTTTTAGTAACAGAATATGGAAGAATCGTTGATATTGTTACAAGATATGATATTCTCCAACATGCAAAACTATCTTAAAAATAATTTTCAGGAAATCAATTATGGGCTTTTCAACTGATGCAATTCACGCAGGACAAAAACCGGATCTAACGACCGGTGCTGTCATTACTCCAATTTATCAAACATCAACCTACGCACAAGAAGCTCTTGGCAAAAATAAAGGATTTGAATATGGGAGAACTCATAATCTTACGCGGAGTGCTTTAGAGAATAATATTGCGGCACTCGAAAAGGGAAAATATGGCATTGCATTTTCTTCGGGGATGGCTGCTGCCCATGCCCTGATGAGTTTAGTAAAAAATGGAGATCATATAATTGTATCGAATAATGTTTATGGAGGAACTTACCGATTATACGAACTGAACATGAAAGATTACGGTATTGATTTTTCGTGGGTTGATACTTCTGATCTTAAAAATATCGAATCGGCGATTAAGCCCAATACAAAAATGGTTTTTGTTGAAACACCAACTAATCCGATGCTGACACTGACTGATCTTGAAGGAACAGCAAAAATATGCAGAAGGAACAATCTGATTAGCATTGTAGACAACACTTTTATGAGTCCTTATTTTCAGAATCCGTTAACATTTGGCTGCGATATAGTTCTTCACAGCCAAACCAAATACATAAATGGACATAGTGATGTCATTGGTGGAATTTTGGTTACAAGCGACGAAAAAATTCATTCTCGTTTAAGATATATTCAAAATGCCGTTGGCGCTATACCTTCACCTTTTGATTGCTGGCTCATTCTTAGATCTACAAAAACCCTTGCGGTTAGAATGGAGAGGCATGACCAAAATGCTCAAAAATTCGCTGACTATCTTTTAAACACCAGGATTGCTAAAAAAGTTTATTACCCGGGATTAGTCGATCATCCGCAATATGAACTTGCGAAAAAACAAATGCGAGGATTTGGCGGGATGATCTCTGCGGATTATGATGATGTGGAAACTGCTAAAA
>Ga0214473_10011537_pt1 | contig 10379 bp, 17 predicted proteins | sample RVTome_7_FD_203509 | JGI IMG/M metagenome (GOLD analysis project Ga0214473, IMG submission 203509) | Soil microbial communities from uranium-contaminated site in the Upper Colorado River Basin, Wyoming, United States - RVT98D197 | ecosystem: Environmental > Terrestrial > Soil > Contaminated >... | reverse complement strand
GAGGAGGATTCTTTTACTGCCGGCTTTATCTCTATTCCTCTCATCTGTGCAACTTTCTTGGCATCCTTAAGATTTTCCAAGCCGGCAAAAGTTGCCCGTATCGTATTAATCGGATTGGCGGAGCCTAAGGATTTCGCCAAAATATCTTTAATTCCCGCTACGTCCATTACCGCCCTGACAGGGCCACCGGCAATAATACCGGTACCGGGAGCTGCCGGTTTAAGCAGTACCTGGCCGGCTCCATAATTGCCGGTAATCTGGTGGGGGATTGTGCTTCCCTTCATCGGAATCGTTATCAAGTTCTTTTTGGCTTTAAAAATAGCCTTTGATATTGCCGCCGGCACTTCTTTTGCTTTGCCCATTCCGTAACCAACCCTGCCGCCGCCGTCACCGACAACAACCAAAGCCGTTAAACTGAAACGGCGGCCGCCTTTTACAACCTTGGCAACCCTGTTTATGTGAACAACTTTTTCCTGGAATTCCTGCTCTTTGGAATAGTCAAAATTAGCCATTTAAAATTTCAATCCTTCCTCTCTTGCCGCTTCCGCCAAAGCTTTTACGCGACCATGGTATAAATAACCGCTCCTGTCAAAAACAGCCTCTTTGATGCCATTTTTGGTAGCTCTTTGGGCCAGCAATTTCCCGACTTCTTTCGCCGCTTCAATATTTGCCTTATTCTTTAGCTTGCTTTTTAGATCTTTATCTAAGGTCGAAGCGGCCACCAGCGTTTTTTGCTCCATGTCATCTACGACCTGGGCAAAGATATTATTGAGGCTTCTAAAAACTGAAATCCTCGGCTTTTGGGACGTTCCGGCTATCTTGCTTCTAACCCGCTTTTTTCTTTTTTCTCTTGCTACTACCTTAGATGCTCTCATCTTTTACGCAGCTCCCCCTACCTTAGCGGTTTTACCGGCCTTACGGCGGATATGCTCGTCTGCATATTTAATGCCCTTGCCCTTATAAGGCTCGGGCGGCCTTACCCGCCTGATATTGGAAGCCACTTGGCCAACCAACTGCTTATCTATACCCCTGACGCTGATTTTGGTTGGCTGCGGCACTTCAAACTCGATACCCTCAGGTTTAACAATAGTTACCGGCTTTGAATAGCCAACCAAAAGTTCCAAGTTATTCCCTTTTTTAGCCGCACGGTAGCCAACGCCAACGAGCTCAAGCTGTTTCTCGAAACCTTCGTTTACACCTTTGACCATGTTGTTAATAAGGCTCCTGATAAGCCCGTGTAATGCTCTAACGCTTGGCAAATTAGACGGCCTCTCGATAAGAACCTGGTTATCTTCTTGCTTTATTTTCATACCTCTGGGTGCAACCGTTTCCAGCTGCCCCTTAGGCCCTTTAACGCTTACTTTTAGATCTTCAATTATTACTTCTACGCCGGCCGGAATAACCACCGGCGCTTTTCCTATTCTACTCATATCTTCTTACCAAACGTAGGCGATTACTTCACCGCCAATCTTGCGTTCCCTGGCTTCTTTATCCGTAAGCATACCGCTAGATGTTGAAACAATAGCGATCCCAAGTCCTCCGAGGACCGGTCTTATTTCATCGCTTTTCGCATAAACCCTCAAGCCGGGCTTGCTTATCCTTTTAAGCCCGGTAATAGCCCTTTGTCTTTTTTCCTGGAATTTCAACTGCAATTTTATAGCTTCGAATTTTCCTGAAGGGATTACCTCGTACTCTCTGATGTATCCCTGCTCCTTTAAAACCCGGGCAATTTCTAAATTACCTTTCGAAAGAATCACTTCGACATTCTTCTGAAAAATTTGATTCGCGTTTCTGATTCTTGTCAGCATATCAGCTATTGTATCTGTAACCATATCCTCACCAACTTGCCTTTCTAACCCCGGGAATAAGCCCTTCGTGAGCCAACTCCCTCAGGCAAATGCGGCACAATCCGAATTCACGGAAGTAGCCATGCGCCCTGCCGCAACGCGAGCAACGGTTATATTGCCGCACTCCGTATTTTGCTGTTCTTCTTTGCTTGGCAATTAAGCTCTTTTTAGCCACTAAACCTCACTTTTTAGCCTTAAAGGGAAATCCTAGCTTTTCCAATAAAGCCTCGGATTGCTCCTTGCTTTTGCAGTCAATCACAAACGTGATATCCATGCCCCTAACTTTCTCGACTTTGTCGTAATCGATTTCCGGAAAAATCAGCTGCTCCTCGATACCGATGCTGTAGTTTCCAAACTTATCAAAAGCCTTCCTTGATAAGCCTCTGAAATCCCGCATCCTGGGAATAGCCAAAGATAAAAACCTATCAACAAATTCATACATCCGCTCACCTCTTAAGGTGACCTTGAGCCCCACCGGCTGTCCGGCCCTTAACTTAAAGCCGGCAATAGATTTCTTGGCCCTGGTTGTAGCGGGCTTTTGACCTGTTATCAGCCCTAATTCCACTTCAGCGCTCTCCAGAGCTTTTTGCTCCCGGCTGGCCTCGCCGATTCCCATATTAACAACGACCTTTTTAAGCCTGGGAGCCTGCATTCTGCTTTTGAAGGCAAACTGCTCAACCATCTGGGGCGCTAATGTTTCATCATAAAGTTTTTTTAGTCTCGGTTTCTTTTCCGTTGCTGTTGCCATTATTTTTTCTTCTTAGTTACTAATTCAGCGCCGCAATTCAGGCAAACGCGTGACTTAGCTTTTTCCTTAGTTACAACCCGGCCAATCCTGGTGGTCTTAGTGCAACTCGGGCAAATAACCATCACGTTTGACAGGTGAACCGGTGCCTCTTTTTGGATAATCCCACCTTTAGGATTATCTTTCGTCGGCTTGGTATGTTTTTTGACAAGATTTACGCCTTCTACAATAACGCAGTTTTTTCTGGGCTCGACTCTTAGAATCTTGCCTTTTTTTCCTTTGTCTTTTCCGGCTATTATGCTAACCGTATCGCCTTTTCGAATCCTTAAAGCCAATTAAAAAACCTCACTTATAATACTTCCGGGGCCAGAGAAATTATTTTCATGAAGTTTTTTTCTCTTAACTCCCTAGCCACCGGACCGAAAATTCGGGTGCCTCGCGGGTTGTTTCCTTCGGTGATAATCACCGCTGCGTTATCATCAAAACGAATGTAGGAACCGTCACGGCGCCTGAACGATTGTTTCGTCCGCACAACTACCGCCTTAATAACCTCACCCTTGCTAACCGCTCCACCGGGAACGGCATCTTTTACGCTGGCCACAATTAAGTCCCCGACACCGGCAATCCGACGGCCGCCGCCCAGCACTTTAATAGCCATTATTTCCTTGGCTCCCGTATTATCCGCTACCTTAAGTCTTGTCTGTTGCTGGATCATTTTGCTTTCTCGACAATCTTGCTAACCCGCCAGCGTTTATTCTTGCTTAGCGCCCTTGTTTCGGTGATTTCTACTAAATCACCGGTTTTAGCTTCATTCATTTCGTCATGAGCTTTATATTTTTGAGTTCTTCTTATGAATTTAGGATAGAAAGCATGCTTCTTTTGAATTCCAACAGCCACAACCACTGTCTTATCCATCTTGTCACTAACAACCCGGCCAACCCTCTTTTTGCGAGAATTTTTTACTGCCGCTTCAACTGTTGCCATTATTTATCCTCCACTTGCCCCGCTTGCCCCGCATCTGCGGCGGCCTCGGCGGCGGCTTTCTTGGCTGGTTTTTTCGTTTTTTCTGCGCTTGCTCCGCCTTGGCGGTGGCTTTTTTCTTTGCTTTCCGCCTTCTTCGGCTTTTCCTTAGTAGTCTTGGCTATCTTCTTTTCCGCTTGCCCCGTCTGCCCCGCATCTGCGGTGGCCTCGGCAGTGGCTTTTTTTACCGGCTCTTTTTCCTTTCTCGCTTTTTTTACCATCTGCTTTTCTTCTTCAGAAAGCTTTTGTTCTTCTCTTATTGTGATAATTCTGGCAATATCGCGCCGGATTCTTATTAAATTATGCGTGTTCTCAAGCTGTCCGGCAGCCATTTGAAAACGCAAGTTGAACAGCTCTTTCCTAGCATCAGCCAGCTTTTGATTTAATTCTTTTTCGCTCATTTCTCTTAACTGATTAACTTTCATAAATTATTTCCTACTCTTCGCGCTTAACGAAACGGCTTTTAATTGATAATTTATGTGCAGCCAGACGCATAGATTCCTTCGCTAGGCCCTCGTCGACTCCGCTTAACTCAAAAAGAACACGGCCAGGTTTTACTACCGCTACCCATTCTTCGGGGTTTCCTTTGCCTTTACCCATACGAGTCTCGGCCGGTTTTTTTGTGACCGGCTTATCGGGATAAATACTTATCCAAACCTTGCCGCCACGCTTTATGTGACGGGTAATAGCAATACGGGCAGCTTCGATTTGGCGGTTTGTAATCCAGCCGGGTTCAAGAGCCTGCAAACCATAATCACCAAAATGCACTGTACTTCCGCCCTTAGCCTTACCGGCTCTTCTGCCTCTTTGAACTTTTCTATGTTTTACCTTTTTAGGTATTAACATTCTTTAAGCTTCCTTCCCTTTGTCCGGCGTAGCTTTCTTGTCATCAGAAGCTTCAGCGGAGGATGAAGCGGAGTCGGATTTGGTAGTCGTCTTCTTTTTTTCTGCCTTGTCCGGCGTAGCTTTAGCGGTGGCTTTTTTCTTAGCTGTCGCTTGCCCCGGCTGCCCCGCATCCGCGGTGGCCTTGGCGGTGGCTTTCTTTGGTTTTGCTTCCTTATCCTCTACCGTCTTCTTTTTAGTCGTTGTCTTCGCCTTTTTTTCTGCCTTTTCCGGCGTAGCTTCAGTAGGGGCGGACTTGTCCTCCGCAGTTTTAGCGGCGGAGGCTTCTTTGGTTTCAGGTTTTTTACTTTCAGGCCTCTTAACTGCCTTTGCTTTTGCCTTTTCTACAACCTTTGCTTCCGTGCCCGGCGTAGCTTCCTTGTCATCCGAAGCTTTAGCGGAGGATGAAGCAGAGGCGGATCCCTTTACTTCCTCAGTCTTTGCTTTTTCTTCTTTACTTCCAACTTCCAACTTCGGTCTTTCAATTTTCCTTCCCTTAGGCTTTGCTAAGCCCAAGGGCTCTTCTTCGATAACCTCATACTTGCCGCTCTTTTCGCCTTTATAAATCCAGACTTTCACTCCGATAGAGCCAAAAGTCGTCTTGGCCTCCGTAAAACCGTAATCGATATCGGCCCTTAAGGTATGAAGAGGAACCTGGCCTTCGCGATACCATTCCCTGCGAGCCATTTCGGACCCACCTAAACGGCCGGCAACCATTACCTTAATGCCTTTAGCGCCGGTCTTCATAGCCGCCGAAACTGCTCTTCTCATGGCCCTTCTAAAAGGCACTCTTGCCCGCAGCTGCTCGGCAACCGCCTGGCCGATAAGCTTGGCGTCCAGCTCCGGAAAACGGACTTCCAATACCGATATCTGGACGTCTTTAGTGTCTTCCATCTTTTCGATATCTTTTCTTATCTGGTCGACTTCCATGCCACCCTTGCCGATTACGATTCCGGGCCTGGCGGTGTGAACAACAATAGAGACACTTTTATCGGCTCTTTCTATCTCGATCTTGGCTATGCCGGCTCTGGTTAAGCGCTCATACAGATATCTTCTTATGTTGACGTCTTTTTCAACATTCTTGGCAAAATCCGGCCCCTTAGCAAACCAGCGCGAATGCCAATCCTGAATTATCCCCAATCTGAACCCGTAAGGATGTACTTTCTGTCCCAACTAGGACTCTCCTTTCTTAGACAAACCTATGGTAATATGGCTAGTTCTTTTCCTGATACGGTTAACCCGGCCCATGGCCCTGAACCGCACTCTTTTCAATGTCGGCCCTTCATCAACTAAGGCGTCGGAAATCATAAGCTCATCACGGCTGACTTTTTGAACCTTTTCAGCATTGGCGGCCGCCGAATCCAAGACTTTTAAGATATACTTTGCCGTCAATTTAGGAGAAAACTGCAACAGCTCTCTGGCGCTGCCGAAATCCTTGCCTCTGATTTGATCAGCCAGTAATCTTATCTTGAAAGGCGAAACTCTTATATATTTGCCTTTTGCTTTCGCTATAGCCAACATATCCTCTTACCTGGCTCCCTTTTCAACCTTTTTGCCGCTATGACCTCTGAAGACTCTCGTCGGCACAAACTCACCGAGCTTATGGCCAACCATGCTTTCTGTCATAAAAATAGGAACATGCTTGCGGCCGTCATGAATAGCTATGGTTAGACCGATCATTTCCGGAATAACCGTCGAAGCCCTTGACCAGGTCTTTATGACCCTTTTATCATCTGCTGTTTGGGCATCTTTAACTTTCTTTAGTAATTTTTCATCTATATGTGGACCCTTTTTTAATGACCGTGCCATTTACTTATTTTCCTCTCTTCCTGACTATGTACTTATCTGAAGGTTTATTCTTCTTCCTGGTCTTATAGCCCAGTGTCGGCTTACCCCAAGGTGTAACCGGATGCCGGCCACCCTTCGTTTTTCCTTCTCCGCCACCATGCGGGTGATCAACCGGGTTCATAGCGCTTCCTCTAACCCGTGGCCTTATGCCCAGCCATCGGCTTTTACCAGCCTTTCCAACTCTTAAAGTTTCTTTCTCGACAAAACCGACTTGGCCGATCGTCGCTTTCGCATTCTGATGAATCAGTCTTACTTCTCCGGAGGCTAATTTTACAGTTGCGTAATCGCCTTCTTTGGCTACCAGCTGAGCGGAAACTCCGGCTCCCCTGGCCAGCTGACCGCCCTTACCCGGTTTTAACTCTATATTATGAATAGTCGTGCCAACCGGCAAATTCCTCAAGGGCAAAGCATTTCCCACTTTTATCTCTGCAGCGGCTCCGCTTTCCAGAACATCTCCCGGCTTTATACCAACCGGAGCCAGAATATAGCGCTTCTCGCCGTCTTCGTATGCGAGAAGTGCAATCCTCGCGCCCCTGTTCGGATCATACTCAATTGAGCGGACTTCCGCCGGTACGCCTTCTTTGTTTCTTTTAAAGTCAATTATCCGGTAAAGCCGTTTGGCTCCGCCGCCACGATGCCTGGCTGTAATGCGCCCGTAAACATTGCGGCCGCCTTTCTTACGAACAGGCTCGGTGAGCTTTTTTTCCGGCTTATCTTTAGTTATCTCAGCAAAATCAGCTGTTGAGGCAAAACGCCTGCCCGCTGAAGTTGGTTTATATCTTCTTATCCCCATAAAAACTCACCTATTTCGCTTCAAAAAATTCTATTTTATCACCAGTTTTTAAAGTTACAACCGCTTTTTTCCAACCTCTTGTCCGCCCCCTGGTCCAACCCATCCTTTTAGCCTTAGACTTTACGTGTGATGTATTGACGGATGTTACTGTAACTTTAAAAGCCTCTTCAATTGCTTGTTTTATTTCAATTTTGTTAGCGAAAGAATCTACTTCAAAGGTGTATTTACTTTGCTGAATGCTATCATAGCTTTTTTCGCTGACCACCGGCCTTCTTATAACTTGTTCTTTCATCATGACAAAACCTCGGCTAATTTATTTAAGGCTTCTTTGGTGATGATTAATTTTTGATTATCTAAAATCGCGTATGGGGAGATATTATCCAAGCTCAACACTCTGGCATTCGGCAAGTTTCTAAATGACTTCATAACATTCTCATCCGTTTTTTCCGTTAATATAGTGGCCTTTTTATCAATTTTTAGCTTATCAAGTATTTGCTTCGCTTCTTGAGTTTTTGGCTCTTTGAAACTTAACTTATCGATAATAAGCACTTCTTTATCTTTTGCCTTGGCCGAAAGAACACTTTTTAAAGCCACTTTTCTCATTTTTCTGGGGATCTTCAAATCATAAATCTTTGACTCAGGTCCAAAGACCGTGCCGCCGCCGACAAAAAGAGGCGAGCGGATACTTCCGGCCCGGGCCCGGCCGGTGCCTTTTTGGCGCCAAGGCTTGATGCCGCCGCCTGAAACTAAAGCCCTCGTTTTCGTAGCAGCATCGCCCTGGCGGGCATTCATCATCTCCACCCGGACAACCTGGTAAATCAATCCTTCGTTTACCTTTTGCTCGAAAATCTCCGGCTTTAACTCTATATCGCTTAATTTCTGGCCAGTGGCACTATAAACCGCTGTTTTCATTTCTTTTCAGGCTCTTCTTTCTTCTCGGCAGATTTTTCTTCCTTGTCCGCCGTGGCTTCCGCCGGTTTCTCTTCCTTAACTTCAGCTGCTTTTTCCTCTGTGGGAGCTTCCGTCGCAGGAGATTCTGCTGTTTTCTCCTCAGCAACTTCTGCTGATTTTTCTTCTACAACCTTCTCTTCAGCAGTCTTCTCAGCATTTTCTTGTTGAGCTTCCTCTTGTTTTATCTCTTCAGCTTTTTCTTTTTCCGGTTTTTCGGCCGTTTTTTGTTCAGGCTTATCAGCCCTCACCTCTAACACATTTACAGGCTTAACGGTTTTACCGGTTGCTTTAATTACCAACAAAGCACCCTTACCGCCGGGAACTGCACCCTTGATGAGCATCATGTTATTTTCCGGATCTATCTTTACAATTTCTGAACTCTTTATAGTAACCTGCGCGTCACCCATCTGGCCGGGCATCCTCGTCCCCTTAAACACCCTGGAAGGTGTTGCCGCCATGCCGATTGAGCCCGGGGCCCGGTGAAAATGAGAGCCGTGGCCGCCCGGTCCTCCGGCAAAACCATGACGCTTAACGACGCCCTGAAATCCTTTACCTTTGGAAACAGCCGTAATACTGGCGACATCACCGGCTTGAAAAATATCGCACGATAACTTTGTGCCAACCGCGGGAAGAGGCTCGCCTTCATCTAAACGGCATTCTCTCAAATAGCGGGCTGGCTTCGCCTTAGCCTTGTCGAAATGGCCTTTCAATGGTTTGGTTACATTCTTCGGCTTAATATCGCCATAGGCGATTTGCACCGCAGCGTAACCCTCTTTTTCTTCTGTCTTTACTTGGGTTATAACACAAGGCCCCGCCTCGATGACAGTTACAGGAACAAGCGCCTCATCGGCAAAAACTTGTGTCATTCCCAATTTTTTTCCAAGTAATGCTTTCATTGTCACTTTCGCTCCAGTGCCTAGTACCTTGTGCCTACTTTTAACCAGTCACGAGAAACAAGTACGAGGCACCTATTACAATTTAATCTCAATGTCGACTCCGGCCGGCAAATCCAGCCGCATTAATGAATCAACAGTCTTCGGAGTCGGCTCCAAGATATCTATTAAGCGCTTGTGAATCCTCATCTCAAAATGCTCGCGCGAATCCTTATTAACGTGAGGCGAACGTATTACACAATATAAACTGCGCTCTGTCGGCAATGGAACCGGCCCCGCAATATCGGCTCCGGTCCTTTTAGCCGTATCGACAATCTTCTTGGTCGACTTGTCTATTAGCTCATGGTCATAAGCTTTTAATCTTATTCTTATTTTCTGACCTGCCACTTAAACCTCCAACGGACTAGTGATTCTTGTCCTATTCCGTTATTCCTACTACTCGTCCGGCGCCTACGGTGCGGCCACCTTCACGGATAGCAAACCGCTGGCCTTCTTCCAAAGCAATGGGATTTATCAGCTCTACGTCAATATCGGTGTTATCCCCCGGCATTACCATTTCCGTTCCTGCTTTTAAGGTAGCGTTTCCGGTAACATCAGTTGTCCTGAAGTAAAACTGGGGACGATATCCGTTAAAGAAAGGAGTATGACGCCCTCCTTCTTCTTTGGTCAGGACATACACCTGGGCTTTAAATTTAGTATGAGGAGTAATGGTTCCGGGTTGAGCCAGGACTTCTCCTCTTTCTATATCATCTCTTTGAATACCTCTAAGAAGGGCACCGACGTTATCACCGGCTTGGGCATCGTCTAAGAGTTTTCTAAACATCTCTAATCCGGTTACAACCGTTTTTCTGATGTCTTTTCTTAGGCCTACGATGTCAACTTCGGCTCCTACTTTTATTTTGCCTCTCTCTACTCTACCGGTAGCTACGGTTCCACGTCCGGTAATGGAGAAGACGTCTTCTATGCTCATTAAGAAAGGTTTATCAACGTCTCTTTTAGGGGTGGGGATGTAGGAGTCTACTTTCTCCAGTAGTTCAAGTATGCTTTTCTTATCTTCTTCGCTTCCTTCTAGAGCTTTAAGAGCACTTCCTTTAACTATGGGAATTTCATCTCCGGGGAACTCATACTCGTTAAGTAAGTCTCTTACTTCTACTTCAACAAGTTCCAATAGTTCGGGATCATCCACTTGGTCTGTTTTATTTAAGTAAACTACGATGTAGGGAACGCCTACTTGTCTTGCCAGGAGGATATGCTCTCTGGTTTGGGGCATCGGACCGTCAGCGGCACTTACAACGAGGATGGCGCCATCCATTTGAGCCGCTCCTGTAATCATGTTCTTTACATAATCGGCGTGGCCCGGGCAGTCTACGTGAGCATAGTGCCTATTGTCTGTTTCGTAT
>Ga0214473_10011536_pt1 | contig 10379 bp, 10 predicted proteins | sample RVTome_7_FD_203509 | JGI IMG/M metagenome (GOLD analysis project Ga0214473, IMG submission 203509) | Soil microbial communities from uranium-contaminated site in the Upper Colorado River Basin, Wyoming, United States - RVT98D197 | ecosystem: Environmental > Terrestrial > Soil > Contaminated >... | reverse complement strand
ATGGTGGACAACATCGAGGTGGCGGGCGAGGCCGGCGGGGGTCGCGACGCGACCCGGCAGGTGCTCCAGGTCGAGCCCGACATCGTGATCATGGACCTGTCGATGCCGGACATCTCGGGCATCGACGCGATGAAAGAGATCCACCGCAGCAAGCCGGACCTCCCCGTCGTGTTCCTCACGGCTCATGCGGACCCCGGCGTCGAGCGGGAGGCGCGTCAGGCAGGCGCCTCGGGGTTCCTCGCGAAGGGCTCCGCACTTGAGGACCTCGTCGTCGTCATCCACGAGGCTTCGCCGAGCGACTAGCAGAGGCACGGGCACAGGCCCCCTGTTACCGCCGTGAGTCATGTCGATGGCGCCGTGGTACGAAGCACCGTGATGGCGGACCGCTGCCCGCCTAGGCGCTACGCCTCTGGGCGGTGGTGGGGGAACAGGATCAGGTCGCGGATGCTCGGCGCATCCGTGAGCACGATGAGGAGGCGATCGATGCCGATACCGATGCCGCCCGCCGGGGGCATCCCGTGCTCGAGGGCGCGCAGGAAGTCCTCGTCGAGCGGGTGCGCCTCGTCATCACCCGCGGCCCGCGCCGCGGCCTGGGCCTGGAACTTCGCGCGCTGCTCGTCGGGATCGGTCAACTCGGAGAACGCGGTGGCCAGCTCGATGCCGCCGATCACCAGATCGAAGTGCTCGGTGAGGCCGGGGTTGGCACGGTGCGGGCGTGCGAGGGGTGAGACCTCTCGCGGGAAGTCGCAGACGAACGTGGGCTCGAACAGCGTTCCCTCGACGAGCTTCTCGAACAGCTCCTGCACGATCTTGCCAGGCCTCCACGCGGGGTCGACGTACACGTCGTGTCGATCGGCGAGTGCCCCCAGATCGGTTCTCTCGAGCGTGACCTCCTCGCCGATCGCCTCGGACACGCTCCCGAGGATCGTGATCCGGCGCCACGGACGGGCGAGGTCCAGCTCGCGACCGCGGAACGGGAAGGCGAGGCCGCCACGCACCGCCACCGCGGTGTCGCAGATCAGCTCCTCGGAGAGCTCCATCATCGTGTGGTAGTCGCCGTACGCCTGGTAGAGCTCGAGCATCGTGAACTCGGGGTTGTACTTCTGCCCGATGCCCTCGTTGCGGAACGTGCGTCCGATCTCGTAGACGCGCTCCAGCCCGCCGACGAGCAGGCGTTTCAGGTAGAGCTCGAGAGAGATCCGCAGCTTCAGGTCCATGTCGAGCGCGTTGTGGTGGGTCGTGAACGGTCGAGCCATGGCGCCGCCTGCCACCGGCTGGAGCACCGGCGTCTCGACCTCGAGGAACCCACGCTCATCCAGGTACCGGCGCACGACCCGCAGGACCGTCGCCCGGGCACGGACCATCTCGCGTGAGCCGGGATCGGTCGCCAGCTGCAGGTGGCGCCACCTCTGCTGCAGGTCCGCGTCCTTCAACCCATGCCACTTCTCGGGCAGAGGGCGGAGAGACTTGGTGAGCATGACGAGGCGGTTGGCTCGGATCGAGAGCTCGCCCTTCCGCGTGGTCATCACCGGTCCTGCGGCTCCCACGAGGTCCCCGAGATCGATCTCCTCGAGGAGCGCGAGGTCATCGTCACCGAGGAAGACCGCGGAGCAGAACAGCTGGATGTCACCCGTGCCGTCGCGCAACACCAGGAACACGAGCTTGCCGAAGCTGCGCCTGAGCACCACGCGCCCGGCGACCGAGACGTGGTCATCGGTCACGGTGTCGGGCGGTAGGTCGGAGTGGCGCTCGCGGAGCTCGGCCGCGTGGGCGGTCGGGTCGAAGGTCAGGGCGAACGGCTCGACGCCGCGCGCGCGGAGGCGCTCGAGGCTCTCGCGACGGGCCTTCAGGACCTCGCGCTCGCGACCGCCGGCGTCCTCGGCCTCGCCGGATGCCGGGTCGCGCGAGGTGTCACTCATGGTCGGGGCCGACGTTGCGCTCGAAGACCAGGCGCAGACCCTCGAGCGTGAGCCACTCGTCGTGGTGGTCGACGGTCTCGCAGAACGGAACGAGCAGCGGCGCGAGCCCGCCCGTGGCGACGACCTTCGCGTCGACCTCGAGCTCCTTGCGGATCCGACCGACCATGCCGTCGGCCTCGGACGCCGTTCCGTAGATGAGGGCCGACTGGATGGACTCGACCGTGTTCTTCCCGATGATCGTGCGCGAGGGGTGGAGCTCCACCTGTGGCAACCGCGCTGTCGAGCTCGATAGCGCCGCGTTCGAGATCTGGATGCCCGGCGCGATCGCACCGCCGAGGAACTCCCCCTTGTCGGAGACGATGTCGTACGTGGTGGCCGTGCCGAAGTCGATCACGATGACCGGCCCACCGTATCGGTGGTACGCCGCGAGGGCGTTCACGATGCGGTCGGCCCCCACCTCGCGCGGGTTGTCGGTGAGGATCGGGATCCCCGTGCGCGTGCCGGGCTCGACAACGACGGGCGGGAAGTTGAAGTACCGGTGCACCATCTCGCGGAGCGCGGTCGTCGCGCTCGGCACCACCGACGCGATCACGACCCCGGTGATCTGGTTCGTGAACGACAGCCCGGCCTGCTCGAGCAGCGCGCCGAACACGACCGCCATCTCGTCGGCGGTGCGCCGCGTCGAGCTCGACAGGCGCCAGTGGTGCGCCAGGTCGTCCCCGCGGAACACCCCGAGGCTCGTGTTCGTGTTCCCGACGTTCACGGCGAGCAGCACGGCGCCCATCGTGGCACACGCGGGCCGGCGCCGACACGAAGCTCAGGGCGTGGGGAGCAGCAGGTTGTCGATGAGCCGGACCTCGCCGAACCGGGCAGCGACGAGCGCGCGGGCCGGCCCCTCGATCCGGCGGACCTGCTCGAAGGTCGTGGCGTCCACGACCACCGCGTGGTCGAGGCCGGCCTGCGGCGTCGCGCCGATCTCACGCGCCATCACGGCGACGAGCGTGCCGGCGTCGCGCTCGCCTGCCCTCGCGAGCTCGGCGGCCTCGGACAGGGCGAGGAACAGGCAGCCGGCGGCTTCCCGCTGCTCGGGCGACAGGCGTCGGTTCCGCGAGGACATCGCCAGACCGTCGGGCTCACGCACCGTCGGACACGCCACGATCTCGACGGGGAACGACAGGTCGCGTGCCATCCACCGGACCATGGCGAGCTGCTGGACGTCCTTCTCGCCGAAGTACGCTCGACACCTCCCCACGGCGTGGAAGAGCTTGGCCACCACCGTGGCCACGCCGCGGAAGTGACCGGGCCGGCTCGCGCCCTCGAGACGGCCGGCGAGCGGACCGGGATCCACGGTGACGACGGGCTCGCCGGCCGGGTACATCTCCTCGACGCTCGGGACGAACGCGACGTCCACCCCGAGCTCCTCCGCGACGCGCAGGTCGCGCCCCTCGTCGCGGGGATACGCAGCGAGGTCGGCCGGGTCGTCGAACTGCATGGGGTTCACGAAGATCGAGACGACCGCGAGGCCGCACTCGGCGCGGGCGCGTCGCATGAGCGAGACGTGGCCGTCGTGGAAGCCGCCCATCGTCGGGGCGAGGCCGACCGAGCGGCCGGCGGCCCGCGCGGCCTCGCAGGCCGCGAGCGTGGCGTCGATGGTCCTGATCACCTCCACCGCGCGAGCACCTCCTCCACCGGCGCGCGACCGAGGTCCGTGAGCCGGCCGGACGCCGTCGCGAGATCGAGCGCCAGATCCGCGAGCGCCACGTACGCGCGCACGGCCTCGGGCGCGTGCTCGGCGAGCGCGCGGAGGTTGCGCTCGACCGTGAGGGCGTCACCGCGCACGGCCGGGCCGGTGAGCGCCGCGCCGGGGCCGACGGCTTCCACGTTCTCGAGGGTCGCACGCTGCAGCGGCGCGAGTGCCGCGAGCGGATCGGGAACCCCCGCGGCGTCCTCGAGCGACTCGGCGAGCGCGGTGAGCGTCACGAGGTAGTTGGAGGCGAACACGGCGGCCGCGTGGTAGAGCGGCTTCATCGCGTCCTGAAGCCAGAAGGGCCGCCCTCCCGCGTCGGTCGCGAGCCGCTCGCCCAGCTCGAACCCCAGCGGCGAGCGGGCCGTCACCGCGAACGCGCTCCCAGGGATCCGCGCGATGGCCGCCTCGACGCTCGGGCACGTCATGAGCGGGTGGACACTCAGCACGGTCGTCCCCGAGGCCTCGGCGGTTCCGAGCGCATCGAGGCCCGTCGCCCCCGACAGGTGGACGACCGCCCGGTCGGGCCCGAGCGCTCCGGCTCGGGAGAGGGTCGTACACACGGGTTCGATCGCCGCGTCCGGCGTCCCGAGGAGGACCACCTCGGCCGAGCGCGCGGCGTCCTCGCGCTCGAGGAGCGGGACGCCCGGCAGGAACCGTGCGGCTCGCTCACGCGTGCCCTCGCCCCCGGCGACCGCCCGGATCCGGTGGCCGGCGCGGCCCAGCAACACCGCCATCGCGGTGCCGACCCGCCCTGCCCCGATGACGGCGACGTCCACGGTCCCGAGTATCCCGCGTCAGGGCACCCGCAGCGGCGGTGCGAACGGCCGCACGCCGAGGACGACGTTCGGCCCGAGCCGGAGCGAGGCGAGCCGCAGCTCCCCCGGCAGCGACGGGTCGGCCGTCAGCTCCGCGAGGGGCACCAGCACGAAGCCACGCTCGTGCATCCGCGGGTGCGGGATGACGAGGTCCGGTTCATCGATCGTCTCGTCCCCGTAGGTGAGCACGTCGACGTCGATCGTCCGAGGGCCCCAGGGCTCGGCGCGGACGCGGCCCATCCGCGTCTCGACGGAGAGGCACGCCTCGAGCAGGTCATGGGGTGCGAGGTCGGTCTCGACCTCGACGACCGCGTTCAGGTACTCGGGTTGCTCGGGTCCGCCGACGGGCTCGGTCTCGTACACGCGACTCGAGCGCGCGACGCGCAGGCCGGACACCTCGGCGAGGAGATCGACGGCGCGTTGCAGGTTCGCGAGCCGGTCGCCGAGGTTCGCCCCGAGCCCGAGGTAGGCCGTCGTCATGCCGCGTGGGCGCTCAGCGCTCGGCCTCCGCGGTGAACGCCGCCGCGACCCCTTGGACGTCGTTCGAGCGCGCGGCCGCCGGCTTGTGCACGATCGCCGTTGCGCGCACCACGCCCTCGTGCGACGACACCGCGCGCGCGACCGCGGCCGCGAGGGACTCGAGGAGGTCGTACGAAGAGCGCTCGACGCTCTCGCGCGCGGTCCGGATCAGCGCGCGGTAGTCCGCCGTCTGCGCGAGCGCGTCCGCGGCGACGTCGACCTCGACGTCCAGGTCCACGACGAAGTCTTGCGGCTCGTCCTTCTCGCCCGGGTTCGCGCCGTGCCGGCCCGCCGCCCCGATGCCCGTGAGGAACAGCCTCATGCTCACATCCCCTCCTTCTCTCGAGGTCGGCGGCCGAGCTCGACCGCCACGGCACCGCCACCGTGCGCATGCGGTGCGCCCAGGTAGCGCGACCGCAGGTACTCGAAGATCAGCGGGGCCACCGTCTCCGGTGCGTCTTCGACCAGGAAGTGACCGCAGCCGGGCAGGAGCGCGACCGACGCCATCGGGAGCGCGTCGCCCAGACGCTCGGCGAGCGCCGGCGCGTGGAACGCATCGTCCTCACCCCACAGGACGAGCGCCGGGATCTCGAGGCGCTCCAGCTCGGCCTCGCGCCCCGCGAGCCCTCGACCGTCGATCGCGGCGAGGAGGCGCGCGAACGCCGCGTTCCCCGCGTCGCCCTCGAACGGGCGACGGTACTCGGCGAGGTCCTCGGCGGTGAGTCGTCCCTCCTGCCGGACGCCCGCCTCGAACGCGGCGTCGACCAGGGCGGCCGCCACCTCGGTCCCGGAGGAGGCCCGCCGCTGCGCGTCCAGCACCGAGGCGCTCGGCCACGCTTCGAACGCGACGCTGTCGATGAGCACGAGGGTCCGCACCCCGCCCTCGAGGGCGAGGAGCTGGGCCACGCCGCCGCCGAGCCCCTGTCCGATCGCCGCGAACGAGGACACGCCGAGCGATCCGAGGAGCTCACGCACGTAGCGGGCCTGGGCTTCGATCCCGAGCTGGGCATCCGGTGGCTTGTCCGAGTCACCGGCCCCGAGCAGGTCGGGCGCGATGACGCGCATCCACGGCTCGAGCAGCGGTGCCACGTTGCGCCACAGGTACGACGAGGCGGGGAACCCGTGGAGCAGGAGGACCGCAGGATCCTCGGGGTCGCCCAGGTCCCGATACGCGAGCTCGCCCCCCGAGACGCCGAGGCGCCGCTCGACCCCCTGGCTCACGCCTCGGCCCGAACGATCGCGTCCACGACGCGCACGACCCGAACGATCTGACGGACGTCGTGGACGCGCACGATGTGGGCACCACGGCCGACGAGCCACGCAACGGCCCCGGCGGTGCCCTCGACACGCTCACCCTCGGGCAGGTCCAGGATCGCGCCGATGAACCGCTTGCGCGAAGGCCCGACCAGGATCGGCCGCCCGAGGTCCGCGAGGGCGTCCAGATGCCGGATCAACGCGAGGTTGTGCTCGAGGTTCTTGCCGAAGCCGATACCCGGGTCGATCGCGAGGGCCTGCGGGCGGATGCCCGCCCACTCGGCGGCCTCGATGCGACCGCGGAGGTACTCCTTCACCTCGGCGACGACGTCGTCGTAGTGCGGCGCCTCTTGCATCGTCTTCGGCTCGCCGAGCATGTGCATGAGGACCATGCCGGCGTCGGCCTCGCGGACGACGTCGAACATGCCCTCGGAGCGGCCGCCGGAGACGTCGTTCACGATGCACGCACCGGCGGCCAGAGCCGCCGCGGCCACCTCGGGCTTGCGCGTGTCGATCGAGATCGCGAGACCCGGATGGGCGGCCGCGAGGTGCTCGATCACCGGCAGGACCCGCTCGCGTTCCTCCTCGGAGGTGACCGGGTCCGCGTGGGGGCGGGTGGACTCGCCGCCGATGTCCACGATGTCGGCCCCGTCCTCCACCAAGCCGAGGGCATGGGTGACGGCAGCATCGGCGTCGAGGTACCGCCCGCCGTCGGAGAACGAGTCGGGCGTGACGTTCACGACGCCCATCACGAGCGTGCGCTCGGCGCAGTCAAGCACGCGCCCGCCGGCGTGCCAGTGCAGCTCGTCGGCCATCGCGGCCATCGTAGTCCCCCCGCGCCAGATGAGGTCCCGACGACCCGCCCGCCCGGAACGAGGAGCGCGGCTACCTGCCGATGAGGCTGATGGCCTCCTGGCGCGTCCGCTCGTCCGAGCGGAACAGACCTCGGACGGCCGAGGTAACGGTGAGCGAGCCTGGCTTCTTCACCCCGCGCATCGTCATGCACAGGTGCTCAGCCTCGATCACGACGAACACGCCTCGTGGCTCGAGCGCCTGGTCGATCACGTCGGCGATCTGCGTCGTGAGGCGCTCCTGGACCTGGAGACGCTTCGCGAGGACGTCGACGACCCGCGCGATCTTCGACAGGCCCGTGATCCGGCCGTCCTTGTTCGGGATGTACGCGACGTGCGCCTTCCCGTTGAACGGCAGCATGTGGTGCTCGCACAGGGCCGTGAGCGGGATATCCTTCACCATGATCATCTCGTCGAAGTCGGCGCCCGGGACGACCGTGACGATCGGCGTGGGGTCCACCCCGATGCCCTCGAGGATCTCCTCGTACATCTCGGCGACGCGCCGGGGCGTGTCCTTCACGCCCTCGCGGTCGGGGTCCTCGCCGATGCCCTCGAGGAGGAGACGGACCGCCTGCTCGACCTTGCTGCGATCGACGCTCATGCCGGCACCAGCTCGTCGAGAGCGTCGGGGAGCCGCGCGAGATCGGCGAGCTCGGCGGCGCGCGGCAGATCGGAGACCTCGCCGAGGCGGTTGACCCACACGGCTGTGAGCCCGAGCTCGCGGCTCGGCGCGATGTCGTGGAAGAGCGAGGCCGCAACGTGCGCGTGGCGCTCGCGGTTCGCCCCGCTCAGCTCGAAGAAGCGCTCCCAGTGCCCGTGTGCCGGCTTGTACGAACCCGCCTCGGACGCGGTGATCCGCAGGTCGACCGGCGTGCCGATCGCCTCGAGCGAGGCGTCGAGGAGGTCGGGGTCCGTGTTCGACAAGATCGCGAGTCGCCATCCTCGAGCGCGGAGCTCGCCGAGGGCGCCCGGAACCTCGGAGAACGGCGGCCAGCTCGGGAGCGAATCGCCGAGCGCCTGCCGATCCTCGTCTTCGAGCTCGAGCCCCTCGCGGTGCGCCACGCGCTCGAGGGACTCGGCCAGGACCTGCCGGTACGGGATCGCGCGGCCGCGCTGCACCTCGGGCTCGACCTCGTGGTACGCCGAGAGGAGGATCTCGGCGTCGTGCTCGGGCCAGATGTCGGCGAGCGTGGCGCGGATCCCGCCCATCCAGTCGATCAGCGTGCCGTAGCAGTCGAACGACGCCCACCGCTCCGTCATGACCCGATGAGCCTATCCGACCGGGTTCGGCGGGATCGTCCCGCCCGCTCCCGGGCGCTCCTGCGTGCGCACGGCGCGCCGGCTGATCGCGAGTCCCGCGCCTCGCACCGCCTGGTCACGCTGGGGTCGCTTAGGGATCTGGGCGAGGAACGCCTCGACGTCCTCGCGCTCCATCGTCTCGCGCTCGACGAGGATCTGCGCGAGCTCGTCGAGCTTGGCGCGCTGCTCCTGCAGGATCTCGAGCGCCTCGTCGTGCGCCTCGTCGATGAGGCGGCGGATCTCGCTGTCGATCTCGAACGCGACCTGGTCCGAGTAGTCGGGCTGCGCCGTGTAGTCGCGGCCGAGGAACACCTCGTGTTGCTTCTGGCCGAGCGTAAGGGGCCCGATGACGTCCGACATCCCGTACTCGGTGACCATCTGCTTCGCGACCTTCGTCGCGCGCTCGATGTCGTTCGCGGCGCCCGTCGTGATGTCGCCGACCGTGAGCTCCTCGGCCACGCGCCCCCCGAGGAGCATCGCGAGCTCGTCGATGAGCTCCTCGCGCGTGGCGAGGAACTTATCCTGCTCTGGCAGCGTGAGCGTGTAGCCGAGCGCGCGGCCGCGCGGGATCACGCTGATCTTGTGCACGGGGTCGGTGTTCGGCAGCACGTGGGCGACGAGCGCGTGGCCGCCCTCGTGGTAGGCGATCATGCGCTTCTCGCGCTCGCTCATCGCGCGCGACTTGCGCTCGGGGCCGGCCATCACACGGTCGATGGCCTCCTCGATCTCCTTCATGCCGATGGCCTTCTTGCTCCATCGAGCGGCCAGCAGCGCCGCCTCGTTGATGACGTTCGCGAGGTCGGCGCCGGTGAAGCCGGGCGTGCGTCGCGCGATGACGTCGAGGTCCACGCCCTCGGCCCACGGCTTGCCCCGTGCGTGCACCCGCAGGATCGCCTTGCGACCCTCGAGGTCGGGGCGGTCCACGGTGACGTGGCGGTCGAAGCGACCCGGCCGCAGCAGCGCCGGGTCCAGGATGTCGGGACGGTTCGTCGCGGCCATGAGGATGACCGCGGTGCGCTGGTCGAACCCGTCCATCTCGACGAGGAGCTGGTTCAGGGTCTGCTCGCGCTCGTCGTGCCCGCCGCCGAGCCCGGCGCCGCGATGCCGGCCGACAGCGTCGATCTCGTCGATGAACACGATCGCCGGGGCGTTCTGCTTCGCCTGCTCGAACAGGTCGCGCACGCGAGCCGCTCCTACGCCGACGAACATCTCGACGAAGTCCGAGCCGCTGATGGAGTAGAAGGGGACGCCGGCCTCGCCCGCGACCGCGCGCGCGAGGAGCGTCTTGCCCGCCCCCGGCGGCCCGAACAGGAGCACGCCGCGCGGGATCTTCGCGCCCATCGCCTGGAACTTCGCGGGGTTCTGCAGGTACTCCTTGACCTCTTGCAGCTCCTCGATCGCCTCGTCGACGCCGGCCACATCCGCGAACGTCGTCTTCGGCTGGTCCTTCGTGACCTGCTTCGCCCGCGCCTTACCGAACTGCATCACGCGCCCGCCGCCCGCCTGCGACTGGTTCATGATCCAGATGAAGGCCCCGACGATCAGGATCACGGGGATGAGCTGGACCAGGAACCCGACGAGCGGAGACCCCTTCTGGGGATCGGCGTCGACCTCGACGCCGCGCTCCAGCATCTCCTTCGTGAGCGACTCCTGCACACCGTCGGGATAGCCGACGGTGTAGGCCGTGCCGTCGTCGAGCTCACCGTCGATCGTCTGATCGCCTTCCATGAACGTCGCCGTCTTCACCTCGCCCGCCTCGAGAGCGGCCCGGAACTCGTAGAACTTCACCTCGGTGGCCGGGCGCTCCCGGTTCGCGAGCGCGATGAACAGCCAGATACCGACGAGCACGATGAGCAGGTACAGCGCCGGGCCGCGGACGAGCCGGCGGTACGGAGACTCGGGCGGGGTCAGCGGGGCTCCTTTCGGCGTTCCGACCTGCGGAGATGCTTCAGGGCCCGAGGTACACGTGCGCGCA
>Ga0214473_10011535_pt1 | contig 10380 bp, 11 predicted proteins | sample RVTome_7_FD_203509 | JGI IMG/M metagenome (GOLD analysis project Ga0214473, IMG submission 203509) | Soil microbial communities from uranium-contaminated site in the Upper Colorado River Basin, Wyoming, United States - RVT98D197 | ecosystem: Environmental > Terrestrial > Soil > Contaminated >... | reverse complement strand
ACGAACAATCAAAAAGACTTCCGGATGAAATGGCGAAGCAAATGGTAACTTTATTTGAGGAATTTGAAAAAGAGATTTCTCCTGAAGCGAAGGTGGTTCGTGATGCAGACCTTCTGGAATGTATTGTGCAGGCTCGTGAATATCAAGCATTGGGATATCACGATGTCACTGATTGGATTTTTAATGCTCAGGCTGCCCTCAAAACAGAATCGGCAAAGAGCATAGCTAAAGAATGCATTAAGACCGAGCCCAAAGAATGGTGGCAAGGATTAAAGGCCTTGGAAAAAAGGCGAACATGAGATAATGGGTCTCACTTGGTTCGAGAAGCCACTTATAGAAAGGGATAGTGGAGAATGAAAAAAAGACTTGTTGTGATCGGAGGAGTGGCGGCAGGACCTAAAGCCGCTGCCAAGGCGAGGAGATGCGATCCTGAGATGGAGATTGTTGTCTATCAAGAGGAAGACGATATTTCCTATGCAGGCTGTGGGCTGCCCTACTATATCAGCGGTGTGATCGGAGAAAGAGAGGACTTGATCTCACGGACACCGGGCAAATTTTCACAGGAAGGGATCAAGATCCTGAAGAACCGCAGAATCGAAAAAATTGATGTCCAGAACCATGAGGTTTCAGGCCGAAAAATTGGATCGGGAGAGACTTTTACAGATCACTTTGATCGGCTGGTCATTGCCACAGGCGCCTATGCGATTCGGCCCAAGATTGAAGGCATTGATCTGGGGAATGTCTTTTATCTCCGTTCTATCTTTGATGCCGATGCCATCTACGAAAAGATTCGATCCGAAAACATCCAGAATGTCGTGATCGCTGGAGGAGGGTATATTGGACTTGAGATGGCTGAGTCCTTTGTCCATTTAGGGAAAAATGTAACGATTGTTGAATTGGCCCCGCAAATCCTAACACTCTTCGATGAAGATTTCGCCGGCATCCTACAACAATATCTGGAGAAGAAAGGTGTAAAGATTTTCACTTCAGAGGGGATTCAAGCATTAAGCGGTAAAGAAGGGAAATTCACTCATGTTCAGACCGTGGCGCGTAAAATCGAGGCGGATGTGGTTTTGATGAGTCTTGGGATCCGCCCTCAGGTTGAATTGGGAAAACAAGGAGGATTAAGGATTGGTGAAACTGGAGCCATCTGGGTTAACGAAAAGATGGAGACAAGTGTGGAAGGTGTTTTTGCTGCAGGCGATTGCGCAGAGACGACCCATCTCGTAACCGGGAGAAGGATTTGGATTCCTTTGGGATCGACTGCAAATAAACAGGGGAGGGTGGTTGGAACGAATGTCTGCGGGGGGAATGCTACCTTTCCAGGGGTCTTGGGAACAACGGTCTTTAAAACTTTCGATTTCAATGTGGCCAAGACTGGATTAAGCATGAGAGAGGCAGAGAAGGAAGGGTTTCATTCCATTCAGGCCATTGTGAGGGGGTATGATCGTGCCCATTATTATCCGGGACGAAAAGAATCGACGTTGAAGGTCATCGCAGACAAAGAGACAGGCCGAATCCTGGGAGGCCAGGCGATTGGAGAAGGACCTTCAGATAAATTTATTGACATTCTTGCCATAGCCCTCCATGGTAAGATGACCTGCCGGGAGTTGGCCTCTGTAGATCTCGCTTATGCCCCTTCCTTCAGTCCAGTCCTCTCGCCCATCATTGTGGCGGCAAATGTACTCACGAACAAATTGGAGGGCAAGGTAGAAGGGATTCAAGCTTCAGAGGTGAGAGAGAAACTTGAAACACAAAAAGAAAATTTTCAAGTATTGGATGTCAGAGAGGAGGACGAGGTTAAAGCCAAACGGATTCCCAATACCATCTGGGTCCCATATGGGGAATTAAAAAAGCGTCTCGGTGAACTCGACAAGGAGAAAGAGATAGCGGTCCACTGCGAATCGGGCCTTCGTTCTTATAAAGCCTGTCTCAAACTTCAACACGAAGGTTTCGAAAATGTGAAGAACATCGATGGGGGAATGCTCTGCTGGTGTTATGATGTTGAGTCCACTCCCCCTGCCAACCTCCCATAAGGAAGCTATCAAACAGGCCCCTTTGGAAAGAATTCTACTGGAGACAGATACACCGGTAAGCTATCAGGGGAGAGAGAGCAGGCCTAAAGATGTTCAGATCACACTTCAGGAGGTAGTCCGAATTAAGAAATTAAATCCCGCTATCGTATCAGAACAGACGACGATAAACGCCTCTCGGTTCTTTCAAATTCCTTTCAAATGGAAAGATTAATTGCTTGTTGACATATCAACCTATCCGTATTAAAGGTAATCGACTGGGAACAGGATAGGTGATTTGACCACTGATTCTATGGATGAACATTGCACCTTTTGCAAAATCATCAGAGGAGAAAAATCAGCCGATTTTTTATATCAGGATGAGTCTCTGGTTGTCTTTAAGGATGTCCGCCCCCATGCCCCGGTTCATCTTCTCATCGTCCCAAGAGAACATATTCGAAGCATGAACGATCTAAAAGAGCAGGACAAGGATATTATTTTTAAAATGATCGTGAAGGCAAAGGAAATGGCAAAAGAACATTCCATCGCCGAGTCAGGCTATCGTTTAGTTTTTAATGTGGAGCGGGGTGGCGGTCAGGTCATTTTTCATCTCCATCTTCATTTGTTGGGTGGATGGAAGAATAATTTTTGATCGGCTGAATTCGTTGCGAGACTGTCATGAGAGTCATTCGATATCGGCTTTTCTTTCTATTTTCAATCCTGGTCTTACTCTTAGGTTGTGCACCCTTATTGCCTCAACGAACCCCTCTCTCCTTCGATCAACCCGAAGCGTGCCGGGAATTTTTAAACCGATTGGACGAAATCGTCAAAGAAACAGGGGTGAGAGATGCCTCCAGTGTTCCGATCCATGGGTTCCCCTATCTTCGGGCCAACCGCTTTCTGGAGTCCTTGAAGAAAAATCTTGAAAGCGACGGAGAAAAAGCGGAATGGGTCCGATGGATGCAGGGGTTGGATCTCCTTGCCAGGCAGAAAGAGATCAATAACCTTCCTGATCAAGCCATTCTTTCTTTGGAGATTGAGGATGGGAAAAGGGCGGACCGGGAGTGGCTGTATGCTCAGGTGAAGTCCTGTTCCTCTAAACTCCTGAGTCATGATCAAGCCCGATTGGATTTTTATGCAACCCTTTACCCCCATGTCCACGTCCCGAGCGAATATTCCTGTCCGAGAAGGACGATCGGTCTTTATCCGGTGGTTGCCATACCGGTCGCTCTGGTCACAGCGTCGTCACAAGAAAAAATCCGAAAAAGGTACGATACCGAACTGAAGGATCTTCCTATCGATGGAGAGCTGAGACCATTCGTTCCTGAGAAAAGGATCCTCCTCTCCGAAGACCAGGTACGAGAGATCATCGAGACGTCGAAGAGAAATCCACTGGGAGTTCCAACGCTTGAAAAAAGGCAGGAGGAGAAACTGGTTTATTCTTTTGCCCCTGTTTTCATTCAAGACGTGGCCGCTTCCTACGATCGTTTAGGCCGGGTGGTGTGGAAAGAAGATCGGGTGGACATCGATCCAGAAAAACCCACTGTCTATTATTATCTTTCCCACGCCTTCATGAAGAGAGAGCCTATCCTTCAAATCAATTATGTCATCTGGTATCCGGAAAGAGCAGGGAAAAGGTCGCCATCCATTGAGAAGGGCCACCTTGATGGTTTGACCGTTCGGGTCTCTCTGGACGGCCAGGGAAGTGTCTTTATGGTGGATGTGGTGAGCGACTGCGGGTGCTACCATTTCTTCTCACCCGACAGAGGACGGGTGGACCATGCTGTTTCCAGACCCTTAAGGTTCGGACCATTCGTCGCTCAGTGGCTTCCAGCTATCCCTTCCGGGGAGCGCCTTGGAATTCGTATCAACTCGGGCTGGCATCAGGTGCAACGTTTAATCTCTGTGGGGGATCTTCCCAATTCTATTCCTTACCCCTTGGTGCCTTATGATGTCCTGGGAGCCCTTCCTCATGAAGAGGGTCGAACGGAAAGCATCTTCAATTCCAAAGGGATTGCGAAGGGCTCCGAGAGGGTGGAGCGCTTCATATTATTCTCCATGGGAATTCCATCGGTTGGAAGTATGCGCCAGCGCGGCCATCATGCGATTGAGTTAATCGGCAAGGATCACTTTGATAACCCGTACCTCTTTGACGAGAATTTTGTTTTTAAATAGGATACCCGGACTGATCTGGATAGGCTTCGTTTCGGTCGTCCTGCTTGGGGTGGGCCCTCCGCCCACATCAGAAGGCGCTGGGGAAAATCGGGTTCTTGCTGTTGTTCAAAAAATGGAATCCACATTTAAAACCGTGGAAGATTATACCTGCGATGTAGAGCAGATATTTTATCAAGACGGGGAAGAGAGCCAGCGCTATCGGTTCAAATTTTATTTCAAAAGGGGGAAAAAAATCCGGGTGGATTTTTCTCATCCTTATTCCTCCATCACTATTTTTTATAGAGAAGGGGATAAAGAAGCAACGGTCATCCCTTTGCGATTTATGCCTGGCCTAAAATTCAGGTTTTCGATTGATAATCGAATCATCCGGACACCGGCCGGGCAAAGCATCAACCAAACGGATATGGAGTTTTTCATCAACTTCCTTTTAAAAAATCTTGAGAAAGTTCAACAGAAGATGGACGAGTTTAATGAGGATCAGGATCAAATAAAATTCTTGTTCTGGGCGATGGATTATATTCATGGAAAAGACCTTGAAAAATATCGGGTTTTCATATCGAAACGGAACTGGCTTCCCATTCGGATCGAGAGGTATCAAACGGAAGGGAAGCTCCTTGAGGTCAGCCTGATACAGAACTATATGATCAATACCCATCTTCAGGATAAGCTGTTTATTCCATAGAGCGGGACACAAGGATCTGAGATGGTGAGCCATGATTGAAAAACGGATGAAAATGAATTTGATCATATTACTGATTCTTTGCCTGTTCTGGAATACCGGGTGCAGCTACAGGGTGAAAAATGACCAGCATAAAATTTATTTAAAACCCCAATATGGCATGGATAAATTCGTAGTCATCCAGGGCTATAACATTCATTATGTCGAAGCAGGGGAGGGGGAACCCATACTTCTCATCCCTGGGGCATTTAGCACCTACAGGCATTGGAATAGAGTCATCCCGTATCTTTCAAGACATTATAAACTGCTTTGCCTGGATTACCTCGGCACCGGAGATTCTGATAAACCCAGGTCTGGGTTTAAGTATACGATCGAAGAGCAAACTGATTTGATCGTAAAGATGATCGAAACGTTACAGATCTCAAAAGTTCACATTTTGGGAGTCTCCTATGGGGGAGCGATCGCCTTAAATCTTTCCGCCCGGTACCCTGAGAAGGTGGGTAAAATCGTTTCCATCGAGGGGAATGGAATCAATGGTCATAATCACCCAAAAGTTTCCTATGGTCCGATGGGAGACTTGTTAAGGTTTCCTGTGGTAGGAGAGATTCCTGTTGGAGTGATCCGGTCTGGGTTAGCCGATATGTTCGTGGCGAAGTCGGTGATGGGAAAGGCATGGAGAGATCTGAGCGAAATAGAGAGGAAGGAGGTTTTGGAAATTGTCTCCCAAAACAATAGGACAGCCTCCCGGATCTCATGGTTCCATATTTCACGGACGCTGAAAACCTCAAGGGATTTTACAGAAGATGCCAAAACCATCTCCATCCCCATTCTCTATCTTTACGGGGGGAACTCCGATTACCATGATATGGCAAAGGCAAACGCCACCTTCTTGAAGACTCACCTTCCCAATGTTGAGGTGGTGTCGTTCCGAGACGGGATTCACGATTTGCAATTACAAAAACCAGAGGAAGTGGCCACCCTCATCTTGGAATTTCTGGCCAAGAGCAAGACAATCCAGCAAAGCGAAATAACCAAATCCCAAATTCCAAATCCCAAATAAAATACTCATGGCCAATTGACCACCCACGCACCATCAAAATTCTTAATCCCCCCTCGCCCCCCTTTAGCAAAGGGGGGTTGGGGGGATTTGAAGCCTATTTTCTACGTAATTCCAATAACTCAATAACCAAATGATCTAAAAATTCAGCCTCTCGTCCCGCCATCTACTCATTTATTTGCTTATAAGGGGGAGATGGAGGATGAGATGAATTTGGTCATTGGAATATTGGGAAATTGGGGCTTATTTGGAGGTTGGAATTTGGTGATTGGGATTTAGAGTGGTCTATGAGACCACGATCTCCTCTACATATTTTACCCAGTCGTACCCGTAAGCATCTTCATAGACCAATCTCAAAGGGAAGCCGTGTTTTTGAGGGAGAGTCTCACCGTTCACACGATAGGCCAGAAAGATCTTTTTTTGATCAATTGATTTTAGTGGAATTCTGACAACCTTCCCATGAGCCCCCTTAATATCGATATACTGAGCCTCCTTTTTAATCTGCGCTTCCTGAAGTAAGCTCTTGAAATTCACACCTGTCCAACGACCATTATTGGAAAAGAAACCAGGGCAGATGAGGAGGACCACCTCCGTCAATGAGGGATACTTGAGAATTTGATCGTAGGTCAACGAGAGAGGGCGTCCTACTTTCCCTGTAACCTTGAGTCGATAACTTTTTAAGTCAATCGCAACATCGGTTGGCCCCATGGTCCCAAATTTGTCAAGCGGATCAATCTCCAAATTCTTATTGTCTATCTCCTCCGGATTCATATTCTTGAGTTCTTCCCTTGAAAAACCTTTTGGAAGAAGTTGTTTTGCTTTGGCCCAGACATTCGAGACGAAGTTCCAACCCAACAAAAAGGTTCCAAGTCCTATTTTTAAAAATATTCTTCTCGTCCACATAAACAAATAATAAAATAATTTTTATGATAAAGAAATTATTTATTTAGAGGCCTTCTCGCACCAAACCCTGTATGGTAATCAATTGCAGGCCGTCATATCCACAAATGAGTCGATTTTGAACAACAAATCTGGAATTATTCGTTGACAAGCCATCTTTATTGACTATAATATGACACCATACATAGAATAAGCTTAAAAAATAAGTTAGACGAGTCCGGATAAACCAACGGTTCGGAGGAACTTGGGAGACCAAATGATTCACTGCTATGTTGACGAAAGCATTCATGATAGTTGCGGTTTTGTCGCCACAGCCTTCGTATTCGCAGGGGAAGATTTTGAAAGGACTGTTGAAAAAGTTCTTCGAGACGCTGGTCTTTCACCACCGGAAGAGTTCAAGAGCAGTGCGCGAATGGATTCAAATTCCATTATGCAATTGGCTCGTAGTGGCCTGCTATCGCTGGCGGGTTCCAAAGCAAAAATCGCCGTATTCTTTGGCACTTTTAACAGAGCGACTCTCGGTAAGCACACACTTCAGGCTCTTCAGTCTGTAGTCGTGCGTAACGGAATTAATCCAGCCAAGCTGTCGGTGTATTGTGATGAAGAGATCTTTCCGTCAGAAAAAGAGGCACTGAGGCTTCATAGCCTGTTTGACTTTCTCAGCGGATGCAGAATCTATCCGCGAGAGAACTCACGTAATCGCTTAGGAATCCAAGTAGCAGACGCAGTCGCGCACAGCTTCGGTCAAATCCTCAAAGAGGAGTTGACCGGAAAACAGAAGCTTGTGGACATTGGAAGGCCAGAGACAGGATACGAAGAGGGCACAATGGCGCCTCTCGGCTGGGAACTGCTTATGACCCTTCGCTATGGCTTGATGACTCGCCCTATGGTACAAGGCGGGAAACCATATGACCCCGGAATGGACCCCGTTGTTCTCGATCCCGATAACGACGACCCGGCCGTCTAAATGTGTGGGTGTGTGGGGTCAAATCTTTATTCTTGACTTTGGTTTTGGAATTTGGTAGAAATCCTGTTGATGGCACGACCACTCCGAATCCAATTTGAAAATGCCTACTATCACGTGACCTGCCGAGGTAATGCACGCCAAGAAATCTTTTTAAATGATACCGATCGGGCAACCTTTCTTGATCTTCTGGAGCGATCCAGTGACATCTATCAGACAGAGATTCTGGCTTATGTATTGATGTCTAATCACTTCCATCTACTGGTCAAAACACCATTGGCGAACTTGCAGGAATTTATGCGGCATTTCAACATCTCCTATACCTCGTATCATAATTGGAGGCACGATCGGACAGGACATCTTTACCAGGGACGTTACAAGTCTTTCCTGGTGGATGCGGATAATTATCTCCAGGAGATTTCCCGGTATATTCACCTGAATCCCATGAGAGTGAGGCTTAGGTCCGGAATGACGTTGGATGAGAAAAGGAAGTATCTGAGGAATTATCGCTGGAGCAGTTATGGTGGGTATATTTTGCAGCTTGGGAGAAGGGGTTTTCTTCAAGTGAAGGAGGTTTTGGCTTATTTTGGAGGGGATTCGGCAAAGGGGAGAATGAAGTACGAGGACTTTGTGATGGAAGGGTTGTCGGGAAAGATAGCAAACCCCCTGGAGAAAGGGACAGGGCATGGGATTGTGGGGGCAAATGAATTTATAGAAAAGATTAGAGAACAATATATCCGATCTGCTGTTGAGTCGAGAGAACTTCCGGCGGTTAAGAAGATTCTGGCCCAGGTGGAACCGGAGCGGATCATACGGTTAATTGGAGAAGTATTTAAGGTGAAAAGAGAAGAGTTGTTGAAAAAGGGATACAAAGGGGTTGCACGAGGAGTTGTGATGGAGATGCTGTATCGTTATGGGGGAATGAAACAGAGGGAGATTGGAGAATTGTTGGGTATTGATTATAGCGCGGTGAGTGTAATGAGGAAGAGGCTTTGGGCACTGCAGGGCAAAGACCACAAACTGAGGGCAAGAATTGAGAGGATGAAGAAGCAATTGCAGCAAAGTCAAGAATAAAGATTTGACCCCATTTCCCATTGCCAGGGAGAGTACTCCAAGATACTTGTTTCTCTGAAAATAAAACACGACTATGCATCTAGCCAGTCGCTCAAGAGGGACACGGTAAAAAAGCCGCGCCCCTTAGTTTTTTCGTTGAGGCTGTAGAAAAATTCAATCTTGACCAAATCCAAAGAGAAAAGGGACTTCCCTCTGTTTGTATTACATCCCTAATTTGGAGAATATTGAATCACTGTTCTTTCTAACGTTTAATGCACACGAGATAGATTCAGTCTTGTCACTTCCCTTTCTTTGCCATCTTCAAACAAGGTCCAATTTTGGACGATGTGATCCTTATCGACAAATGAAATGGTTAAGGCGTGCATATGAACGTCCTTCTTCGGATTAATGCCACTCCCTTTAGCAAACACAAAATCGAGCGTGTCTGCACCGGTTTTTCGGAGCTTCATGGAAGGTTGATTTTGGAGCATGCAATAGTGGGTCATTGAAAGTTTCCCCTTTTTATCATGGTAAACTGAAACCATCTCTTCGGGAGTACCCGGGAAGAGCGTTTCGACAATTGCGCTACCCCCAGCCGTCAGGCGGTACTCTACCCTTACCGTTTGCCCCTCTTTACCCATGTTGGAAGTGCCTTCCCATACACCAATAAGCTGTTTCATGCGTTCATACTCTTTGGAACCGGAATATAGGGCTCCTCCACCTTGCCCCGCATAAGCCATAAAAGAACCTACAAGTAGCAAGCATGCGACAACAACCGATATATATGTGATCCTTTTCATCTTTATCCCTCCTTTGTTTCTTAATCTTACTGTACCTCGAGGCTATCTAAAATCTCTCCTAGAATAAATATAATCATCCATGCAGGTCCCGGCAAGAATTTGGACGTGGGGAACTGGGGATGTAATCAAATTTTTTAAATAACTTGATCCTTCGTTTTTGGAAGAGGTGTCGGGGAAAATAGAGTATTATCGGACTTCCGGGATAATATTGCCGCCTGACGGGAAAACCGCCACATCCGCCTTGGGCATCTTTTGAGAGACCTGATCGATCGCTTCCTGGATATCGGAGGAATAAGAAAATTTCATCATCTTCACCTGTTCCGCTGAGAGACCCTCCGTGACATGAGCAACTGTAAATTTTTCGGCCAGCTCTTTGAAGTAAACGACCTGCATGATGTAGGAGATTCCAAAAGATTTGAGGTGGTCTGGGATATTGCCCTGAATTAAACGGCGGTGGAAATCGCCGGCGCTCTCATCACTCCCCATTTCTTTGATCAACGGCATGATCGGCCCTGCTTCTTTTTGCGGTGCTACCCAGATGATCGCTCCTCCGGATCGTGTGCAGAAACCGGCCATGGTCAAAGCCTTGGTCGCTTGAACCCCAATTTCCAAAGGAAAAGCTGAAGTGATCGTGACATCAGCTAAATTCTGAAGAGGGACCAAATAGAGGGAGGTCGCAAATTTAGCGGCCTCCCTGTGTTCTTCAATGGGATCGCCTGCAAAGGCCCGGATGACCTCTT
>Ga0214473_10011534_pt1 | contig 10380 bp, 7 predicted proteins | sample RVTome_7_FD_203509 | JGI IMG/M metagenome (GOLD analysis project Ga0214473, IMG submission 203509) | Soil microbial communities from uranium-contaminated site in the Upper Colorado River Basin, Wyoming, United States - RVT98D197 | ecosystem: Environmental > Terrestrial > Soil > Contaminated >... | reverse complement strand
GTTCAATGAATGTAGGGATTCAGAAGGCAAAAGGAGAATATATCGTCAGAGCAGATGTGAGATGTATTCACCCCAAGAGCTACCTATGCGATTTAGTTGAATTGAGTGAAAAAACAGGGGCCGACAATGTGGGGGGTGTACTGGCTCCTGAATTTGGAAATGGATATACACAAAATGCTATTGCTTTGGCTTACAAAAGTCGCATCGCCATGGGCGGGGCATTGCGCGATCGCGGCGATTTCATCGGCGAAACAGATACCGTGTATGGAGGGTGTTTTAAGCGAAAGCGTCTTTTAGAGGTAGGGATGTATGATGAAGCAATGGTAAGGAATCAAGATGATGAATTATCCTTCCGGTTTCGTGAAAGGGGAGGAAAAATAATCCAAGACGGCAGGATCAAAATTCAATACTATCCTAGAAACTCCTTTTGGCATCTTTTCAAACAATTCATGCAATATGGTTACTGGAAGGTCAGTGTGATCAAGAAGCATCCTCAGCAGGCATCTCTAAGACACTTTCTTCCAGCCGTCCTTGTATTGAGCTTTGTGACTTTAGGTTTGCTCATCCCTTTCACCATTTATGGCCTTTATGGATTTTTAATTTTTTCAGGAAGTTACTTTTTGGCCATCGGATTATTTTCATTTAAATCTTCCTGCGAGCTAAGCTTGAGGCTTTTGCCAGGGTTGATCTTTGCGATTTTTCTTATTCATATCAGCTTTGGAATGGGTTTTATCATTAGTTCGATGGGTAAGCCCTTTCGACTTAAATTGAGATGGTTCGAAACATTGAGCAGGTAAATATGGAGAAAACAACTTTGTCGGATGATTTTCTTCCCTTTGCACTTCCTGTTATTGAAGAGGAAGAAATAAAAGAAGTTCTTGATGTCCTTAAGTCGGCATGGATCACCACAGGACCTAAGGTAAAATTATTTGAGAGAGAATTCGCCAAATATATTGGATGTAAACATGCCATTGCCGTCAATTCTTGCACTGCCGCCTTGCACTTAGCCCTCGAAGCCATTGGGATCCGAGAGGGAGATGAAATTATCACATCCCCAATGACTTTTGCAGCGACAGGCGAAGTGATTCGGTACTTCAAGGCAAGCCCCATATTTGTCGATATCGATTCCAAAACGATGAATTTAGACATGGGACTACTTGAGAATATCGTTAAAAGGAGATGCGAATCCGAGAATAAAAGAAAATTGAAGGCGATTATCCCTGTTCATTATGCTGGGTATCCTTGTGACATGGACGCCCTCATGGCGTTAGCATCGAGATACGACCTCAGAATCATCGAAGACGCTGCTCATGCCTTTCCAACCTCCTATAAGCGGAAGATGATCGGGACCGTTGGAGATATCACCTGTTTTAGTTTTTATGCAACGAAGAACATCACCACAGGGGAAGGAGGAATGATTACTACCGAAAACGAAGAATATGCAGAGCGGATGCGAATCATGAGTCTGCACGGAATCAGCAAAGATGCTTGGAAGAGATACACGGCAGAGGGAAGCTGGTACTATGAGATTATCGCGCCCGGATACAAATACAACCTTACCGATATCGCTGCCGGCCTAGGGGTTGCACAGCTTAGAAAGGCTGATGCCTTCTTAAAAAGGAGGATGCAAATTGCCGATAGGTATCATGAGGCATTTCAAGAGTTAAACGAGCTTGATTTGCCCTTGGCAGTTGAAGGGAGAGAAGGGACAACACATAGCTGGCACCTCTACGTCATTCGGTTAAACCTTCAGCGGTTACAAATAGATAGAAACAAGTTTATTGACGAACTCAGACGGAAAGGGATAGGCACCTCTGTCCATTTTATCCCCCTCCATATTCATCCTTACTATCGGGAGACCTATGGGTACCAATCCGATGACTTTCCTGTTGCTTATGAAACCTATCAGAGAATCATATCTCTTCCGATATATGCGAGAATGACGGATAACGATGTGACGCGTGTCATCGAGTCGGTAACAGATATCGTAAAGTCTAACAGAAGATAAGACATGAAACGCCTCTTTGATATCTTGTTTTCATTCACCGGTCTTTTGTTGTTGCAGCCACTTTTTGTTGTCGTAGCCATCATGATAAAAGTCGATAGTACAGGCCCCATCCTTTTTAGGCAGGGGAGGGTAGGGAAGAACTTCAGACGATTTATGATTTACAAATTCAGAACAATGGTCGTAGATGCAGAAAAAAAAGGGATACGCATTACTTCAGGCGGAGACAATCGAATTACAGGAGCAGGAAGAATCTTAAGAAAATTTAAGATTGACGAACTGCCACAACTTTTTAATGTCTTGAAAGGGGATATGAGTTTAGTCGGCCCAAGGCCTGAGGTAGAGGAATATGTTAAATTATACGAAAAGGATTACAGAGAGATACTGAAGAGAAGACCCGGGATCACCGATGTCTCTTCAATTATCTTTCGGGAGGAAGAGGCAGTCCTTAAAAATCAAGTCGACCCCGAAGGGTATTACAAAAAGATAATCCTACCGGAAAAAATTAAACTAGCAAAAGAATACATAGAACATTCCTCTTTCTTATACGACTTAAAACTGATTTTAAACACCATTCATAAAATCTTTTACCCGCCTGCTATTGCCCACGATGGTTATCGCGAGAAAATCATCCAAGATTCCTCTAAGGAAAACTGACCGGCAAGTGCCCCGCAGGCCCCGCCTTAAAGTCGGGGTCAATAAGCACAATGAAAGCAATATGTCCTTTTCCCGTCCTGACGGGGTGGCCGGGGGGCTTCACAAGTTTGAAAGTTCTCAAAAGTTCTTCAAAATTTTGATATAGGGCTTTATCGTACTTATCGATGCGCATTTTACATTTAATCAGCAGTGTTGGTTTATTTGGCGCCGAAAGAGTGGCCATCGAGCTGTCTAAAAGCCTAAAGAAAACATATCATTGTGAGCCTATTCTCGGCGTCATAAGAAACATCTACAACCCCCATGAGGAAATTTTGGAAGAAGCCGAGAGTAACGATATTCCCTACACTATTTTCGCATGTAGGAGTCAACTGGATTTGAAACTCGCTTTTTCTATTAGAGAGTTCATAAAAAAGAATAGGGTAGATATCATACACTGTCACGGTTACAAATCGAACTTTTACGGACTGTTGGCGTCCAAAGGACTGGTGCCCTCGGTGACGACAAATCACAACTGGTTGACAGCACACTGGAAGCTCAAAACTTATTGTATTCTTGACAGCCTATGGATTCGATTCTTCGATGGGATTGTCGCTGTTTCAAATGAAGTAAAGAAGGATATGTTGAGGTATAGAATTCCTGAAGATAAGATAAGAGTGATTGATAACGGAATTGCCTTGGAGAGATTCGAGAAACCGGTTGAAACAAAGAAGATGAAGAACCAACTTGGCTTCGAAGAGAAGACTAGGATTATTGGCACCATAGGCAGCCTGGTCGTAGAAAAAGGACATATCTATTTATTGGAGGCTGCAAGACAAATCCTGGACGTTGTCAAAGACTTAAAGTTTCTTGTGATAGGCGATGGACCGTTGCGGAAGCCACTCGAGGAGAAATCGGAAGAATTAGGTATCAAAAAGCACGTCATCTTTATGGGACAAAGGAAAGATATTCCAGAATTACTCATGGCAATGGATATTTTCGTCTTGCCTTCCATCAAGGAAGGGCTCCCGATAGCTCTGCTTGAAGCAATGGCAGCGAAGAGACCGGTTATCGCTACGCGGGTTGGAGCCATCTCAAAGGTTATAGAGAATAAGGATATAGGGATATTAGTTGAACCCAAAGATATTAGAGGATTGCGAGACGCCATCATGAATCTTATCAATGATCCGGGGAGAAGGGACCTTTTAGCCGAGGAGGGTTGCAGCAGAGTCCGTATGGATTTCTCTTCTGATGAAATGGGTAAACATTATCTGAAATTATACAAGGAAATGACCAACCATCTTTCCCTCACAGGGACCCGTTTTTAACTGAGTACAATTTATGTTCAGTATTTGCAATTCGGAATGGAAATTTTCGGTTTAAAGTAAAGATTCTGCGAGATCATCTCGATTACGTTGTCCCGTAGAGAATAAAGGGGTCACGCCGCCAGGATTAGGAAACGGTTTTCCACTTTAAGGAAGTAATCTTCCAAAGTATGGTAATTCATTTTCCCTTCTACACAGTTTTTCCATTATTGATTTCTCATCGCGATTGAAAGTATTTGAAATTATTAAAACAATTTATCGTTCAGAAAATTATCTTTATTGGCATAATTTGTGAACTATTTACAACTAATTTACCCGAAAAAAGGGAAACCTCGAAACGGTGATTGTTTGGTTTTTCACACCATTATCAAGAGACTCACATTGGAAGGAAATCAAATCAAATGCTATTAGATTTTATCAGCTCATACAGCAGTAAGTTATCAGACGAAAGTCTTGTTCGGAAGATCGGAACGCGATATCGGCGGTTAGGGATTGCTATCCTTCAATTATTGCTAACAGCCCTTGGATACGCGGCTGCCTTCTCGATTCGTTTTGAATTTGAAATTCCTGCTGCTGATTACGGGGTTATGATCAATACCCTTCCCATATTGATCCTTGTTCGCCTGGCGACCTATTACTATTTCAAGCTTTACTCCGGCGGATGGCGATTCGTCAGCATGCGGGATTTAATTAACATCTCCAAATCGATATTTTGGGGATCGATTATTTTCTTGGTGACAATGGTTTTCATTAATCGACTTCAGGGCTATCCGCGTTCCATTCTCTTGATGGAGGCGATTTTTAACTTTGCCTTGACGAGCGGGATTCGGTTTTTGGTCCGATTCTTCTATGAATACAAGGTTGGGACTTCATCGAAGGTCTTGAAACATGCCCTCATTGCCGGAGCTGGCAAGGCTGGCGTTTTAGTCCTTAATGAAATTAGGACCAATGCGAATATGGGGATTGGAGTCATCGGATTTGTCGACGATAATCCACTTAAGATGGAAACGGATATTCAAGGAGTGCCTGTGCTTGGGAGGATGGAAGACATTCCAAAACTTGCTGATCAATACGCCATTGATGAGGTGATTATTGCTATCCCATCGGCTGGTTATAGGGACATCGCAAGAATTCTAAACATCGCTCGCAGTGCTCAGGTAAACACGAAAGTCTTACCAAGCCTGGGAAGGCTTATTCAAGAGGATGGCATTGTAGGACAACTTAAAGACGTTTCCTTTGATGCTTTGCTAGGGCGTCAGACGATAAAATTTAAACGAGAGGCAGACCTCAATTTAATGAAGAAAGAAATCGAAGGGAAAGGAGTGCTTGTAACAGGTGCCGGAGGTTCGATCGGTTCGGAATTATGCAGACAGGTGGCCACCTTCAACCCGCGCCTCTTAATATTATTAGATCGGTATGAAAATACGCTTTACGAACTTGAGATAGATCTTAAAAGAAAATTTCCGAATCAGCCGATTTTGAGCGTCGTAGGGGATATCCTTGATTCGGTAAAGGTTAACGAATTATTGCGTGAAAATAAAGTCAACCTTGTTTATCATGCAGCGGCCTACAAACACGTTCCGTTGATGGAGAGAGAACCCACCGGAGCCGTCCGTAATAACGTGTTTGGCACATTGAACGTTGCCAAACTGGCGGTCGAGAACCATGTGGATAAATTTGTGCTCATTTCCACAGATAAGGCCGTAAACCCGGCGAATATCATGGGAACCACCAAGCGGGTGGCTGAAATGATCATCCAGGGGCTCTCTGGCAATGGCAGTGGCACGAAGTTTATCGCGGTTCGGTTTGGGAATGTGATCGGAAGCAATGGAAGCGTCATTCCGATATTCCGACATCAAATCATCGAAGGTGGACCCGTCACGATTACTCATGCAGAAGCAACCCGTTACTTTATGTCGATTTCTGAGGCTGTTCAGCTTGTTATGACTGCCGGGGCGATGGGAACGGGTGGAGAGATATTTCTGTTGGATATGGGAGAGCCTATCAAAATTATAGATATTGCAACGAAATTGATCAATTTCTCCGGACTCAAACCCGGGAAAGATGTTGACATTGTTTTTACTGGATTGCGCCCGGGAGAAAAGCTCCACGAAGAACTCTATTGGCAAGGTGAAGGTATTGTTCCCACTGAGAATAAGAAAATTACAATGCTAAAGCCAAACGGTTTATATCCGGATAGATTATATGCTCAACTTAAGAAACTCGAAGAATCGAGTGATTTAAGCAATATCCAGGGGATCTATACATTGCTCAAAGAAATTGTTCCAGAGGCAAAGATAGGGAAGATTACATAAGTTCATTCCCCGACGTTATGGGATTTCTAGATCGATTTAATTCTTGGAAAGTATTTTCATCTCCCTATTTAGTCGACGTCTTTTTAAGAAATCAATTCTAACAAGAATTAGAATATACCCATATTTCTCAAGTATTCATCTAAAGGGAATAGGGTAAAGGGTAGGAGTCATAGGTTAGAAGTATAATTAGGAGGGAAGGCGTCTGGAGGATGAAGACGTTGTGAGTGAATTTTACAGTCCTGTCAACAGGGAAGCAAAGTTAACATATTTCTTGTCGTATCATTTGGAGGCCAGCAGATTTTTTTGCTGGCCTTTTTGTTAGTATGCTAGGCAGGCTGGACTCATTGGGAGATAAACGTGAGCAAAAGAAAGGTTGACAAAATCTAAAGTCCATAATAATCTCTACGTACATCCAAAAGGGATGGCATGCATTTTACGATATAGACACTGAAGGTTGGATCAGGGCAAGAGAGAATCAGTGAAAACGGAAGAGAAGGGACCCAAATCCCGTTATGGGACTGTGAATTTTGAAAAGAGAAAGCATCCCAGGTTTAGTGTTGACCTGCCTGTTGAATACAGTCAAGCTGACCTGTTCGGTGACCAGGGCCGTGCGATGAATGCCAGCGAAGGAGGATTGCTTCTCTATCTTCCGGAGCAGATAGGGATAGGGAACCATCTGAGACTGAAGCTTTTTTTCACGATGGGTTCTGAACTGAATGCTATTGAGACGCTGGTTGAGGTGGTCTGGGTCGATGTCCATTTGGGAAAGGATTGGGGAGATCATCGGACCGGCGTGAGGTTTGTTGAAATTTCCGCGGAGGATATGGGCAAACTAAAGAGTTTCCTGAGAAGTCTTTCGGGATAGTTCACCCGAGAAAAAATGATTCCTGGAATGAAAGCTAAAGAATACACTTTCCAAAGATTGTGACTATATATCCTTAAAATTTATCATGCTTAAATGAAAAAGGGGCGGATCCAGTTAGGTCGCCCCTTTTCATTTCTCCGGAGCCCACGGATGAATTCCGGCCACCAACCCGCCGATCACCAGTGGATATCACCAACCGGTCCGTCTTGATACTTCGACGGCGCGAAATCCCATCCTTTAGGACGGGGTCAAAAGCACCGCTCAGTATCAATCTTGAGCCCTCGACCTGAACTCGGGCCGAAGGGCAAACCCCGGACTTTAGACCGGGGAAAGTCAAAGGGTTGATTTTTTGGTCCTTATTTGATATCCTTATTAACCGATTTAGCTTGATGCGTGGCAACGGAGTGTGAACAGCGGAATGCTGATTTCTTGACTCCTTCTCCTTTCATTCCAAGGATGGCTGAACGATTGATGATCCTGGTGACTAACGATGATGGTATCCATTCAAAAGGCATTATCGTGTTGGCAAAGGCTCTCCAAGAGATGGGGGATGTTTTTGTCGTTGCTCCGGATAGGGAGAAAAGTGCCGTTGCCCATTCTCTCACCCTTCACCGGCCCCTTCGGGTAGAAAAGATTAAAAAGAATTTTTATGCCGTGGACGGAACCCCAGCCGATTGTGTACATCTGGGAGTCAATACGATCCTCCCTGAACGACCCCGATTGATCGTCTCGGGCATTAACAAAGGAGGAAATTTAGGAGATGACATTACCTATTCTGGAACTGTTTCAGCTGCTTTTGAAGGTACCTTGTTGGGAATTCCGTCGTTCGCCATTTCCTTGGTCTCAAGAAGCCATTTCAAATTTGATGTGGCTGCCCGCTTTGCCGTGAGGGTAGCACAACAGATTTTAAAAAAAGGGCTTTCAAAAGATACACTTCTCAATATCAACGTTCCGAACCTGGACGAAGAAAAAATCAAAAACTATAAGATCACCCAACAGGGGAGATGGGTCCATAATGGAAGTGCGGTCATAGAGAAGGTAGACCCAAGAGGGAAGAAGTACTATTGGATCGGGGGTGGACAGCTCATCTTTGACAAGAGAAAGGATACAGATTTTGAGGCCGTGTCGAATTCCTATATCTCCATCACTCCCCTCCACCTCGATTTGACGCACTATCCATCCATAGGACCACTAAAAAAGTGGAGGCTTTAAACTCCGTTCCAATCCCCCCCCATCCTTCTCCTCATGGGGGGTAATCCGACCAATGAATAGGGAAGGCAAGAGTTAATAAGATTCTAAATGGAGAAGCGGGTTTATATCGAGACTTACGGTTGTCAGATGAACGAACATGACACGGAGAGAATTCTTCGTCTCTTAGAGGGGGCCCATTACCTTGAGACGAAAAACGCTCAAGAAGCCGATTTCATTCTCGTCAACACGTGCAGCGTTCGGGAAAAGCCCGAACATAAGGTCTATAGCGCGCTCGGAAGGTATAAATGGCTGAAGGAGAAGAAGGGAGCGATGATCGGAGTGGCCGGGTGTGTTGCCCAGCAAGAAGGGGACCGACTCTTAGATCGGATTCCTTATCTGGACATGGTCATTGGAACGCATGCCATTCCCATGCTTCCTCAGTTATTACAAAAAATAGAAGTTTCGGGAGAAAGGGTCTGTGAAACAAGTTTTGACCCGGAGGGAATCTATTTAAAAACAATCCTTCCTCAAGAGCCTCTTCATAAGGTAAAGTCTTATGTCACCATCATGCAGGGATGTGATCACTTCTGCTCATTCTGCATTGTTCCGTATGTAAGGGGAAGGGAACAAAGCCGACCCAGTCGAGAGATTATCGAAGAAGTGGAGCGCTTGGTTGAAATGGGCGTGAAGGAGGTGTGCCTCCTCGGGCAGAATGTAAATGGTTATGGAAAAGGGTTGAAGGAAGAGATCAGCTTTTCAGAGCTCCTTCACCGGGTCAACGAAATAGAAGGACTCGACCGGATTCGGTTCACCACTTCCCATCCAAGGGACTTGTCCGAAGAGCTGATACAAGCGTATTCGAAACTTTCCAAACTCTGTGAACACATCCATCTTCCTTTTCAATCGGGCTCGGACAAAATTTTAAAAACCATGCATCGGGAATATACGAAAGAGTCCTATCTTGAAAGAATAGACCGCCTGAAAAAGGTCTGTCCTTCCATTGCCGTAACTGCGGACGTAATCGTGGGATTTCCGGGTGAGGAGGAAAAGGACTTTGAAGAAACATTAGACCTTATTCAGAAGGTTCGATTCGACGACCTCTTCTCTTTTAAATACTCGTCGAGAAAAGGGACCCGGGCTGCCCGGTTCAAGGATAAGGTTGAAGAGAAAGTGAAGCAGGACCGGCTCTCTGTCCTTCAGGAGATTCAGAAAGAAATCACTCTTAAAAAAAATCAGGAATTGGAAGATTGTGTAGAAGAGGTGCTGGTCGAAGGCCGGAGCAAACAGAGCCATCAAGATGTGACCGGCAGAACCCGATCCAATAAGATCATTAATTTTGAAGGCGATTTAAGTTTGGTGGGGAAATTGGTTCCTGTCCGAATTACCAAAGCCTCTCCCCACTCCCTCCGGGGTGAATTAGTTTCAGTTCAAAATATTTCAATTTGCAATCAGCGATCAGCAATCTTCCGTAGAGCCTAGGGGCGCTGTTAAGAAAATTGAATATTGAGTTTCAAATTTGAGATGCACGTAAAGCAAAGGGATGGGTTTACCTTCCAGTACACGTTAAGGTTTTTGAAGATACCTTTGAAATATTAATACAAACGCAGAAAGAATTTTGACATTTGGCTCAATTCCCCCTCACCCCGCCCTCTCCCCAGTGGGGAGAGGGGAAGGGTGAGGGGCGCAAATTTAGAAGAATTTAATGCGTCCGTATTAGTTAACGCGATTCATAGGCTTAATTTTGAAAGAAAGAGGGGTCTTTCAATGCAGCTTTTTAAAATAAAGGTTGAAGATTGCAGTATTGCAAGACTTGACCCCATTCATTGACGTGACCCCATTCATTGACGAGCGAGATTATACGGAGAGAATTCGGATCTTGTGTCGGTGTTGATAAAATCCACGATCAGATTTATAGTAGAGTTAACCTGAAACCTGCGTTACTTTCTGTGGGTACGCCATACGGGAAACCTTAATGAATATGGCTTGGACAGCACAACAGATGCCAAACAATGGTTACAATTTAACCCAACCTATGGTATGGTTAAA
>Ga0214473_10011533_pt1 | contig 10381 bp, 6 predicted proteins | sample RVTome_7_FD_203509 | JGI IMG/M metagenome (GOLD analysis project Ga0214473, IMG submission 203509) | Soil microbial communities from uranium-contaminated site in the Upper Colorado River Basin, Wyoming, United States - RVT98D197 | ecosystem: Environmental > Terrestrial > Soil > Contaminated >... | reverse complement strand
CCCCCAAACTCGATGTGAAAAGTTTGTATGTCAAGTAGTCAAGTAAGGGTTTGCAAATAAATAACTTCCCTCACCTACCTCTTGATCTCGTCATTGCGAGGGCGTTTTTCCCGAAGCAATCCCCTGCCAAAAGTTGGGAGATTGCTTCCCGTAGGCTCGCAATGACGGACCTGGGATTACACCATCTTCTGTTCGATCGCCAGTTTGACCGCTTCGACGCGGCTATCCACGCCGAGCTTGTTGAAAATGTTCGAAATATGGAACTTGACCGTTCCGAGGCTGACGAACAATTTTACAGCGATCTCATTGTTATTGAAGCCATCCACCATGCATTTAAGGACTTCACGTTCGCGTTCGGTCAATTGCTCACCGGGGATTTGCGGCTGTGCCACCGACTGGGCTAATACTTGCGTGGCTTCAGGAGAGAGTGTCATTTTTCCGGCGCAGGCCGAGCGGATTGCATTCCCCAGTTCCTTGGCTGTGACGTTTTTCTGCAGATAACCAATCGCACCTGCTTGCAGCGCTCCCTGCACCATATTCTGCTCTGCAAAACTCGTTAGCGCAATGACCTTCACTTTTGGATATTTCTGGTGAATCTCGCGGGTCGCAGTGATGCCGTCCATGCCTGGCATCATCAAATCCATGAGCACGATATCAGGTTTGTGGAGAGATGTCATCTGGACTGCTTCGGCGCCATCCGAAGCTTCACCGACCAGCTTGAGGTCTTTGTTTACCATGAGAAATTTTGAGAGGCCGCTTCTTACAACGGCGTGGTCGTCGACGAGAAGGATTTTTATGGTCATGGGTGCTCCTTGATATTTCTATTCGCTCCAGCCGCTGTTACTTCGATAGGCTCAGTACAGGCCTCGGCGGCGTGATACATTTCACAATAAGATCTGCTGTTATCTATCTCTGCCGAGGACGGCAGAGTGAGCAGGTGTCATAAAACTCTCAGCTTCAGGTTCGGGGTTTCATTCCACGTGACTTCAACGCAGGTTCCCGAACCCAGAGTGCTGGAAATATGGAACTGCGCGCCGATGGCTTCGGCGCGTTCGCGCATGATGCGCAGGCCGAGACTGGTGGGTTTGGTGGTGGATAGATCGAAGCCGACTCCGTTATCACAGGTTTCAAAGCGCACCAGGGTGGGGGACAGGAAAAGGCTTACGTTAACTTGTTTGGCGCGGGCATATTTGAAAACGTTGTTCAGGCTCTCCTGAGCAATCCGATAAAACGCAACCTGCACTTCCGGCGGAAGCACGCAATCGCCTTCGATGTTCAGGGTGATGGGCAGGCGTGAACGACCAATGAAGGCCTCGCACAACTGTTTGATGAGATCCTTCAAGTGGGTTTGAGTTAAGGTGGCGGGGCGCAATTCGAGCAGCAGGGTGCGCATCTCAGCCAGTGCGCCGCGCGTGAGCTGGCGCAGTTCCTCGGTGGAATTCTTCGCTTCCTCGACATCCATTTCCCACAGGTCGGGCAGCACTTCTGCGATCAGACTGGACGAGAACAACGTCTGTGTGACGGCATCATGCAGGTCGCGCGCCAGGCGCGTACGCTCGGCTGTCACGGCTTCGGCCGCGGCTTTTCTGGCCAGTTGTTCTTCAATGATCTTGCGCTGTTCCATTTCTTCTTTCAGGCGCTGATTGGCTTCCTCAAGTTTGTGAGTACGTTCGTCGACGCGTTGTTGAAGTGTGAGGAGATATTCGGCTTCCTGTTCTGCGAGCCGTTCTGCCACACGTTTCTGTTCATCAATATCTTCAATCATACCGATGAGATAACTGGGTCTGCCATCCAGACCGTGCACTAGCGAATAGTTAACGCGCGCCCAAAAGATTCGCCCATCCTTGTGGCGATAACGGCGCTCCATCACGTAGGAATTGCGTTTCCCTTCGACCAACTCCTTGAAGAGTTCCGTATCTATCCCTCTGTCTTCCGGGACCGCCAAAGAACGAGCATCAATACCCATTAATTCTTCAGCGCTATATCCGATGATGCTTTCAGCCGTCGAGTTAAGAGCAATCGGCTTACGGTCGAGGCCCATCATTGCAACGCCCACGGCAACGTTGTCGAAGACCGCTTGAAAGCGGGCCCGTGATTCACGGAGTTCCTCGGCGGAACGCTTTTGCTCATTAATATCTTCGATCATTGTCACAAAGTATTGCGGTTTCCCATCAGGCGTACGGACCACTGAATTAGTCAGCCTCACCCAGTAAACCTGTCCGTTTTTGCGAACATAGCGTTTTTCGATCTGATAGGAATTGAGCTTTCCCTCCAGCACGGCTTTCAACTCGGGTATTCCTATGTCTGCGTCTTCAGGGTAACTTAGCTCTACCCCACTCAACTGGAAGAATTCGTCGGGACTGTAACCGGTCATTTCCAGGAGCGCGGCATTGGCCTCCAGCGGGCGACGATCCATGCCGACCAGGGCAATACCGATGCCCGCATCCTCAAACATGGCACGGAATCGTTTTTCAGACTGCTGAAGTTCCTCGGCTGCGCGTTTTTCCAGTTCCGCTTCGGCGCGTTTGCGCTGGTCGATTTCTTTTTCGAGCAGACTATTCGTCTCACGCAGTTCGGATGTGCGCTTTGCAATCTCCATTTCAAGCTGGATGTTCTGCTCACGGATCGAATTCAGCCGCCACCTGAATCCGCCTGCGAGGAGCGTGCCCAACACGAGGATGAGTAATCCATTGAACCACCACGTCTGCCAAATGGGGGGCGTGATGAAAACCGGGATCGCCACGCCTGTTTCATTCCAGATCCCATCGCTGTTGGCTGCTTTCACGCGGAATATATACTCTCCACCTGGCAGGTTGGTGTAGGTGGCATAACGGCGGTTTCCGGACTTTACCCAATCTGGATCGAAGCCTTCGAGTTGATAGGCGTACTGGTTTTTCTGTGGTGAGTGGAAGTCGAATGCGGTGAACTCAAATGAGATGAAATCCTGCTTATAGGAAAGTTGAATTGGCTCGCGGCCGGAAAGGTCCACGCTCAATGGCTCATTGAAGACTTCAAATCTGGTCACCACAACTGGAGGGGCAACCGAATTCGGCCGGATGTCTGGGGGATTGAACAGATTGAACCCGTTGATCCCGCCTATATACATGGTCCCATGGCGGCTGCGATAAAAAGCATTCGAACTGAATTCGTTGCTTTGCAAGCCATCTGAGGAATCGTAATTCGTAAAGGTCCCGGCGTGCGGATCAAACTCCGCCAGGCCATTGTTTGTGGTAAGCCATAAGTTCCCCTGATCGTCTTCGAGAATTCCCAGCACAACGTTGTTGGGCAATCCCTGCTTTTCAGTGTAATGCTGGAATGTTTTGAGACGCGGGTCAAAGCGATTCAGGCCAAGCTGTGTGCCCAGCCACAGGTAACCATCTGCCGTTTCGTGGATGGCCCAGACCGAGTCTTCGCTTAGGCTGGAAGGGTCCTCAGCGTTGTGCCGGTAATTGATAACGGTGGCAAGCTGCGGGTCCGTGTGAAGCGGATCCTTCAAATCCAGTTGATGCAGGCCGCCGCCCCAGGTTCCAATCCACAGGATATTATTTTTCGAGTCAAGGTATAAACTGACGACTTTGTTTTCACTCAGGCTGGCTGGGTTATCGGGGTCGTTGCTGTAATTCGTAAAGGTGTCTGTGCCTGGATCATAGTGAGACAGGCCGCCAAATGTGCCGATCCACAAGCCGTCATTTTTATCCGGGATGATTGCGGCAATATTATCTTCCGCAAGGCTGGCAGGGTTTTCGGGATGGTGAAGATAATGAACCACGCGCCCGGTCGCAGGAGTAAGACGATTCAATCCCTTGCCAAGCGTTCCTGCCCAGACAATATCGTATGGGTCAGCATAGACATCCATAAACAAATCATCCGAGAGGCTATCCGGGTTTTCGGGATCATGACGATAATGTTCAAAACGTCCGGTGCGAGGATCGAATCGATCCAGTCCGCCGCCCCAGGTGGCAATCCAGATATTTCCCTTGCGGTCTTCTGCGAATGCACCCGTCGCGTTCAGGCTCAGGCTGTTTGGATCGCTCGGGTTATTTCGATATAAACTGAATTGTCCGGCGTTTGCGGACAATTTATTAATGCCGCTATGTGATGTGCCGATCCACAAGATACCCGAGCGATCTTTGTAAAGCGACCAGACTTCATTCCCGCTCAGGCTGTCGGGAAAGAAGGGATCATTCCGATAATGCGCAAAATGACCGGGGTTGGAGAGATCCATAAGGTCGAGGCCGTTTGCCCATGTGCCAATCCACAAGATACCGTTCGAATCTCCCCACAGCGTGAACAGATCATCGCCGCCCAGGCTATCGGCGACCTCCGGATCATGAGAAAAATGCTGTGCTGTTCCCGTGCGCGGATCGAACTGGTCAAGCCCGCCGCCGCGCAGGCTAAAGCCACCTGTGGCGATCCAGAATGTTCCATCCGGCGACTCGTAAATGGATGCAATATTGTTGCTTGAAAGGCTGGCGGGATCGGAATCATCGTGCCTATACCGGACAACTTTCCCTGTGGATGGATCGAAGCGATTCAACCCCGAGCCTTCGATACCGATCGCTCCCGTACCGATCCAGAGCTGACCAAGCGAGTCTTCGATGATGACGGAGATTGCGTCGCTGCTCAGGCTGTTCGAATCATTAAGGTCGGAAACGAAGTGGTCGAACCCGTCTTTCTCAGGGTTATAACGATTCAAGCCTCCAAGAGTTCCCACCCAGAGTGATCCACTTGAATCCTGTTTGAGGGATGTTACCGTGTCATTGCTCAAGCTGGCAGGGTCATCCGCATCATATCGATAGCGGATGAACTTTTCCGTTGCCGGGTCAAAGCGATTCAGTCCGCCGCCCCAGGTCCCGATCCAGAGCGAGCCGTCTGTATCTTCAGTCATCGCAAGGATGCTGTTATGGCTGAGGGAGTTGGGGTCATCCGGATCATGTTTGAATATCTTGAACGAGTACCCGTCATAACGATTCAAGCCATCCTGTGATCCAATCCACAGATAACCCCGGCTGTCTTGAAAGATGGCCAGCCCGGCGTTCTGAGAAAGGCCGTCTTCGATTGTGAGGTGTTCAAAACGGATAATACTTCCGGGCGCAATATTCAGATCAATATCAAAAGCCGCACCCATCGGAGGCGCGGCCGGTCCTGCTGAAGAAGATGAATCGAACAGGACAAATATTATAAGGATTAGCACCGAGATGATGCGCGTCATAATGTGGTGCCCTATCTGGACAGCTAAATCATTTTAGCATCCATTCTTCCGAATCTTACAGAAATAGTGACATCTTGCAGTCGAAGGAGGATGAATTTCATGCCCATAGTCAAATTTTATTAACCGACTTTACGCACAACCTCCCGCAGGTTTTCTGACGCTGTTCTGTTGTTTGGGCCAATCCTACAGGCTGTTGAGTAACGAAATCTGACAAAAGGGCATATAATTTGAACCGAAATGAAGAAAGCATTCTCATCGACGAGAAAAAAGCAAACCAAAAAACCGGAGATGGACGAACCCGTTTGGACCTACCGCGGATATAGCATCAGAGCAAGTGAATTCGTCACGGCCATGGTGCATCTCTTCCGGGCGGAGGTCCAGCGTGCAAACGTATGGCGGCAGCGGTTGGATACCACCACGAACTGGGCTGTTGTTTCCACCGGCGCGACCCTTTCCATTGCATTCAGCCAACCCGATATTCACCACAGTATCATTATTCTCAACACATTGCTGGTGACCTGGTTTCTCTTTATCGAGGCGCGGCGCTATCGTTATTATGAGTTGTGGAGTTATCGCGTCCGCTTGATGGAAACGGATTTCTACGCGGCGATGCTGGTTCCGCCGTTCCATCCATCGCCGGAGTGGGCAGAGAGTTTGGCAGAGAATCTGCTTTCCCCTCGTTTCCCAATTTCAATGCTGGAGGCGTTTGGCCGCCGTCTGCGCCGCAACTATTTCTGGATCTTCCTCATCCTTGATGCTGCATGGGTCGCAAAGATTTGGCTCTTCCCGCAACCGCCTGCCAGCCTGGCAGAATTTGTCGGCAGAGGTGCAGTTGGACCCTTCTCAGGAATTGTGATGTTCAGCCTTGGTTTTGTGTTTTACGGTCTACTGACCCTCCTGGCTTTGCTAACGATTACAATGACACGTGCCACCGGAGAGGTCCTGCCGCGCTTTGGGGATGATACTGAACAAGATGTGCGTCGTGATGTACCGCATCCAGCGAGTGGGCTAAAAGGCATCCGCTCATGGCTGTATCCACGGCATCAGCGTAGGCAGTTACTGGCATTCATCGTTACCCACATAGAGCAATCTGAAGTCATCTCCAAAGCAATTATTGAAAACCTGGGGCGCGGCGTCACGGCGTTGGACGGTAAGGGAATGTATACTGGCGAGGGCCGCAGTATCCTGATGTGTGCGCTGACGGTCACCGAGATCAATAATCTAAAATCCACAGTGGCGAAGAGCGACCCTACCGCGTTTGTGGCGACTACCAGTGCGTACGAAGTGTTGGGCAGAGGTTTCATGCCCTTGTCGGAAGCTGAAAAAGAAACAAAAAGCTAAAGGAGAAATAAGTAATGCCAACCGAACGGAATGATTTTTTCAAACTTGGCGATAAGTTCGCCACCATCCTCGGTGATGATGTCAGGGTCGGAGATCAGGCTCCCGAATTTACTTCTGTTGTTACGGGCTGGGCCCCGGTGAACCCGCTTCAGGAATCCAAAGGCAAGGTGATTATTCTGTGTGCTGTCCCCTCCATTGATACCGAAACGTGTGATATCGAGACCAGACGTTTCAATGTAGAAGCCTCCAAACTGAGTGAAGATATTGTGATTTACACCGTCAGCACGGATTTCCCTTTTGCACAAAAACGCTGGTGCGCTGCGGCAGGTGTGGATAAGGTCAAGCTGGTTTCCGATGTGATCGAAGCTGAATTCGGCATCAAGTACGGTTTGCTCATCAGGGAACGCCGCTACCTTCGCCGCGCCGTCTTTATCGTCGACCGTGAAGGTAAGCTGACCTATGTCAGTTACATGCCTGTGCTCAGTCAGCAACCCGATTATGGAGAAGTGATTGAAGAAGCAAGAAAAGCACTTGGATAAGAAACACAGCCCTCGCACACTGCGAGGGCTGTTCAATTACGTCAACAACTCGGCGCCATTAGAGGCCTGGGTAATATAGATTTCCGGTTGATATCCTGTCTCAGATTGATAACTCTTTGCCAGCAATTGAGAAAACCTTTCAGCTTCTTCACGCGCAACGAGATTCACCGTACACCCACCGAAGCCTGCACCTGTGAGACGCGCGCCATAACATCCGTCTAAGGATTGAGCGACTCGAACCATCATGTCCAATTCCGGACAGGAGACTTCATACAGGTCGCGCAAGCTGACGTGACATTGGTTCATCGATTCGCCAAAGTGGTGGATATTCCCCGCTTCCAACAAAGCCTCAGCCTGTTTCGACCTCTCGATCTCTTCCACCACGTGACGCGCTCGCTTCGAGACCACCTCCGGAAGTTTTCCCGCGAAACGATTGAAGTCCTCCACGCTGACATCGCGCAGCGACTCGATATTGGGTAAATCCTGCTTGAGCAAACGCACCGCTTCTTCGCATGCGGCGCGACGTTTGTTGTATTCGCCGCTGGTCAGTTTACGCCGCACTTTGGTATCCGCGATCACAATGGAAATATCTTTCGGCAAAGGGATTGTCTTCCATTCCAGCGAACGGCAGTCGAGCAAAAGCAAATGATTCTCCACGCCGCATGCCGAAGCGAACTGATCCATGATCCCACAGTTCACACCCACGTACTGGTTCTCCGCTTTTTGACCGAGCAGGGCACGCTGCATGGATGGCAACGTCCAGCCAGCGAGAGTCTGCCAGGCGATCATGAACCCCATCTCCACTGAGGCGGAGGAACTCAACCCCGAGCCGCGCGGCACATCGGATGCATACACCGCGTTCATACCGCGCGCTGCCATTTTGTTTTCATTCAGCGCCCACATCACTCCGGCGGGATAGAGCGCCCATTCAGGCAGGGGAGAACCATCTGGTTGGGTTTTTGACGGGATGGTTTGCGGGGAGAAGGAAGCCTGTTGATCAAAGTCCACAGCTGCCAGCCTGGTCTGATCCGAATCCGTTGGCGAGAAAGCGATATATGTCGCGCGGTCGATCGCGGCAGGTAAGACAAATCCATCGTTGTAATCCACGTGTTCCCCGAGCAGATTTACACGGCCGGGGGCGCGGGCAATGTGCACAGGCGCGCCTCCAAACTTTTCCTGAAAGATATTTGTGATCTGATTGATGAGTTCGTTGTTCATAATCGTATTGTACAAGAGTTTGCCAAGGTTGACGATATTTGAATGATGCTGATAAACTGCTCTCTTCATTTATTGTAGGACGTCTTATGCAAAGTCTCAATATTCAATTCAATGCTCTTCGGCAATCACCGACCGTTGCAATGGCGGATCGCATCCTTGCCCTCAAAGCCAGCGGACGAAAGATCATCGGCCTGCAAGTAGGTGACCCCGATTTCCCGACGCCGCAAGCTGTGATGGATATTGCCTTCAAAGCCATGCAGGATGGCTGGACTCATTACGGACCCAGCAAGGGATTCCCTGAACTGCGCCGCGCGGCTGCGCTCAAATTGGAACGCGATAACGCCGTCCGCGCAGTGTACGACCCGGAAACTGAGTTGCTCGTCACGCATGGCGGAATCCACGCCTATTACCTGGCCATGCAATCCATCTTGAATCCCGGCGATGAGGTGCTCGTTCCCGACCCGAGCTGGGGAACACATGCCAACATGGCGACGATGCTGCGCGCGAATGTGATCCGCATCCCGGCACCCGCCGAGAACGGATTCATTCCCTATTTTGAATCCTGGGAAAAGGCATTAACCGCAAAGACGCGCGCTATCGTGTTGAATTATCCATCGAACCCGACGGGCGCGTATCCGACGCGCGACTATCTGGGGCGGCTGCAGGAGCTTGCTGCTCGATACAATTTGTGGGTTGTCAGTGATACAGTCTATGAGAATTTATATTACGAGGAAAAGCCAACCGGCGCGGCGGCATTCGAGGGCGCGAAAGAACGGACCATCCTTGTCAACAGTCTTTCAAAGACCTATGCCATGACTGGGTGGCGCGTGGGATATCTTGCCGCGCCGCAAGCGGTCATCGAGAACGCGTTGAAGGCGGGACAAAACTCCATTACCTGTGTTGCACCCTTTGTACAGAAGGCGGCTGCCTTTGCACTGACGGATCCATCCGTTCAACAAGCTGCAGCAGAGATGCGGGCCGCGTATGCGCGTCGGCGTGAGTTGGTACTGCGGATCGCCCATGAAATGGAAAGCGAAAAGGTATCCGTCACGCCACCGCAGGGAGCGTTTTACTTCTTCCTTGATTTTCGTCCATTGAAAATGAACTCGCTTGAAATCTGCGAACGCATTCTCGAAGAAGCAGGCGTGGGACTTGTGCCTGGCTCCGGTTTCGGCGCGCAGGGTGAAGGATTTGTTCGTATGGCAATTGCGGCTTCGGATGAGGAAGTGGAAACGGGGTTCCGCGCAATTCTGGATTGGGCAGGAAAACGGTAGGGCGACCCGTCCAGGTCGTTTATGGAGTCTGATAAATCATGAAGGGTCGCCCTTACAATCGATAAGGAAAAATACAATGAAGATTGCCTTCCAAGGTGAACCCGGTGCGTATAGCGAACAAGCTGTCTTCGATTATTTCGGGAACGTGGAAACACAGCCATGCGAGTCGTTTGACTTTGTATTTGATTCAGTTGTGTCGGGGGTGTGTGATGCGGGCCTGATCCCGATTGAAAATTCTCTGGCAGGAAGCATCCATCAAAACTATGATCTGCTTTTACGCCATGATTTGCATATTGTCGGAGAATATCTCTTGCGCGTGCAGCACTGCCTGATCGCCTCCCCCGGCGTGGCAAAAACAGACATCCAAAAAGTGATCAGCCACCCACAGGCACTGGGACAGTGCGCGGCCTATTTGCGTGGACTACGTGTAAAAACTGAATCCGTCTACGACACGGCAGGCAGCGTGAAGATGCTGAAGGGATCGGGTGCACGGGATACCGCAGCCATTGCGTCCCGCCGCGCGGCGGAGATTTACGGGATGCAAATCCTCGAAGAAGGGATCGAGGATAACGCCGAGAATTACACCCGCTTTCTTGCCATTTCAAAGATGGCAACCGAAGGACCGGATGGCGAAGCAAAGACATCCATTGTCTTCACGTTGAAGAATCAGCCTGGAGCGTTATTCAAAGCCCTGAGCGTCTTTGCCCTGCGCGACATTGACCTGACCAAGATCGAGTCGAGACCTTTACAGGGCCAGCCCTGGGAATATCTGTTTTACATTGACTTCATCGGCGCGA
>Ga0214473_10011532_pt1 | contig 10381 bp, 10 predicted proteins | sample RVTome_7_FD_203509 | JGI IMG/M metagenome (GOLD analysis project Ga0214473, IMG submission 203509) | Soil microbial communities from uranium-contaminated site in the Upper Colorado River Basin, Wyoming, United States - RVT98D197 | ecosystem: Environmental > Terrestrial > Soil > Contaminated >... | reverse complement strand
CCGGTCCTCCTCGGAAGCATCGTCCTTGGGCTTTCGGTGGGAAGTCTCTCGTATTTTACGGCCCTCAGGGTTATAAGGAGGTTGAAGAGTTGAATGTCCTCTTGGTTTATCCCCACAAAAAAGACATATACCACAGGATAGGGTTTGTCCTTCCGCCGATGGGTCTTGCATATGTGGCGGCCGCATTGAGGCGGGCCGGACACGATGTCCGCATCCTCGACTTTAATGTAAGCGCCGAAAAGGCGGACTTCGGCAAGTACGATGTCGTGGGCATATCCATGGACACGCACAGGTTCAAGAGCGGCCTTGCCGTCGCAAAGGAGGCAAAGGCCGCAGGCGCGGTCGTTATGGCGGGCGGCGCCCATGTAACCTTCATGGACGAAGAGGCCCTGAAAAGCGGCTCGGTAGATTATGTGGTCAGGGGAGAAGGCGAACAAACCGCAGTAGACCTTCTGGGCGCACTAAGCGGGGGCGACCCGGCCCAAGTGAAGGGCATAAGCTTCCTCAGGGACGGCAATCTCATAAGGACCCCTCAAAGGGGGTTCATCGAGGACTTAGACGGCCTTCTTCCGGCAAGGGACTTGCTGAAACTTCACCTTTACAGGAGTCTTGAGATGGGCAAAAGGAAGATTACCCCGGTCGTTACGAGCAGGGGATGCCCTTATACATGCAGTTTTTGCGCTTCCTCCGAGGTCAGCGGCAAGAAGTGGAGGCCCAGAAGCCCGGAGAAGGTCGTGGACGAAGTGGAGGCGGTCGTAAGGGACTACGGCTTTAACGGCATAGCCTTCTTAGACGACAATTTCTCCCTGAGTCCTCAAAGGGTTTTCGCCATATGCGAGGGCATCCTCAAGCGCGGGCTGGACATCTACTGGTGGTGCTGTTCGAGGGCGGACATGCTCCTTCGGAACGAGCCGATGGTGAAGAAGATGTCCGAGGCGGGCTGTAAATATGTCTTTGTCGGGTTTGAAAGCGGCGACCAGAAGACGCTCGATAAATATAAGAAAGGCACGGAGGGCAAGGCGGCAAAGGAAGTCGTGGAGCTTTTAAGGGCCTACGGGATATCCGTCCATGGGAGCTTCATCATAGGCGCGGTCGAGGAGACCGAAGAGATGGTCATGAACACCATCGGATATGCAAAGGACATAAACCCGCAGGCCGTCCAGTTTTCGCTCCTTACGCCCTATCCGGGCACGAGGCTTTACGAGGAGGTCAAAGACAGGATTGCCACGGACGACTGGGACCTCTACGACTGCATGCACCCGGTCCTCAAGTGCGAGCACCTGAGCCGCAAGGACCTCGCAAGGCTTCTAAGAAAGGCATACATGTCGGTCTATCTAAGCCCCAAAAAGCTCATGGCGGGCCTCCTGAGCGGACTGAGGGGCAGGGGGGTGAGGTTGGGCTCTATCGCAAAAATCATCAGAGGTCTCGGATGAGGGTGCTCCTCATCTCCCCAAACAGGGAGCAACTGCCCGACCCGGTCTTCCCCCTTGGGCTTGCCTATGTATCTTCGGCGCTCATCGGGGCCGGCCACGATGTGAGGGCTCTGGACCTTCTTTTTTCGGACGATACGGAGGCGGAAATCGAAAGGACGGTCAAGGACTACGACCCCGAAGTCATCGGCATCTCGATAAGAAATGTGGACGATGTCTCCTACCCCAAAAGGCATTCATACACGGCCGAATACAGAAGCGTTGTTTCCTGCCTGAGGAGGCTTACGAAGGCCCCGATAGTCCTCGGCGGCTCGGGCTTCACGATAATGCCGGAGGAGTTCATGAGGGAGCTCGGCGCGGATTTCGGCATAAGGGGCGAGGGCGAGCGGGCCTTCCCCGAACTCCTTGGAAGACTCGGAGGCAAACCCGGCGTCATCCATGCCCGCAGGGTAAATGCCCTCGATGAGACGGTCCCCTACAGGGGCCTTTTCGATGCGGATGCCTATTACCGCTTGGGCGGAATGCTCAATATCCAGACAAAGAGGGGCTGTCCGTTTGGGTGCATATACTGCACTTACCCGAAGGTCGAGGGACGAAGGGTGAGGCTCAGAGACCCGATAAGGGTCGCCGATGAGCTCGAAAAAGTGGTCTCGGAGACCGGAGTCAAGCATTTCTTTTTCGTCGACAGCATATTCAACTACCCCCCTTCGCATGCCTCTGCGGTCTGTAGAGAAATCATAAAAAGGAAAATCGGCGTCAGGTGGTCGTGTTACGGCATACCCTCTGCCATGACCCCCGAACTTGCCGGGCTTATGCGGAGGGCGGGCTGTTCGGGTGTGGAATTCGGCGTGGATTCCTTGAACGACGAAGCCCTCGTGATGCTCGGCAAGAGTTTCGATTACGGGAAGATAAAAAAGGCAGGCGAAATATGCAGGAGCGCGGGGATAAAGTTCTGCCTTTTCCTTTTTGTCGGCGCTCCGGGAGATACCCTCGAAAGGGTGAGGGAGAATTTCGGGAGGCTCGATGAGCTTTCGCCCGATGCGGCCGTCATAATGGCGGGAATAAGGGTTTTCCCCCGCACCCGGCTTGAGGCCATAATGAAAAAGGAAAACGGCAATCTAAGGGCGGGCCTCGAACCCCTCTTTTATGTCTCGCCCGAGGTCCTCGAAAATATCGACGACATCGTGCAAGAGGCTTCCAGAAGGAAGAAGTGGACATTGCCGGGCTTCGAGGTAAAGCTTTCCGAAAGGCTCAGGCGCAGGATACGGGAATCCGGAATGAAGGGGTCGCTATGGGAAGGTCTGACAGAGAGGTTCGGTTAGGGGCGCAGGCACGGCCTGCCACGAAATGGGCAGGGATCCCCCCCGGTACAGCAGGGCTTTTTCCGGGGCAGGGCAGTGAATACCCGGGGATGCTGAGGCCGCTTGCTGGACATCCATGTGCGGAGAGGGTCTTCAGCCGCATAAAGGAGCTTTCGGGCAGGGACCTCTACGGACTTGCGATGGACGGCCCCGAGGATGCCCTAAGAAGCGCGCTTAACGCACAGCTTTCGGTATTCGGCGCAAGCGCATGCTACTGGGAGCTTCTTAAGGGGCGTTACGGGTTTTCCGCCCTCACGGGCCATAGCCTCGGGTTTTACACCGCGCTTTATGCGGCAGGCTCTATCGGGTTTGAAGATGCGGTGAAGATAATCATGGAGGCCCATCGGGCCATCGAGGAGACGGCAGGCGAAGGTCAATGGGCGATGGCCGCAATCATAGGCTTAAAAGCAGAGGACTGCGAGCTTCTTTGCGCCGGGGCGGGCGGGGTGTATGTGGCCAACATAAATTCCGCTTCCCAGACGGTCGTCTCCGGCAAGGCGGATATGGTAAAATATGTCTCCGGGGCGGCTATCGAGATGGGGGCGCTGAGTGTGAGACATTTGCCTATTGCGTATCCCCTTCATAGTCCGTTCATGGCGGGCATCGTGGAGAGGCTTTCGCCCGTTGTAAGGCAGATGAAGATAAGCGAGCCGCAGATACCCGTGCTTGACCATACGGGCGGGGGCAGGCTCGACGGGGAGGGGATTAAAGGGGTGCTTTCCGGACAGCTCCAAAGAAAAGTCCTCTGGCGGGATGCCGTGCTCGGCATGGGCGCCGACCGCTTCATAGAGATAGGCCCCTCGGATGTGCTTACGAAGCTCGTAAGATGGGTACTCAGGGACGCCGAGGTCATGAGTGCGGAGACCTTGATATGATTGGACTTGTAACGGGAGGCACAAAGGGCATAGGTCTTGCGATAGCCCTTGCGCTTGCAAAGGGAGGGGCAAATGTCTATGTCAATTATTCCTCCGACGAGGAGGCGGGAGAACGGGCCGTAAAGGAGCTTGAGGCCGTCTCCGGGTTCGGCAGGGCCGTCAAGGCCGATGTCTCAAACCCCGACGATGTGGCCGGGATGTTTCAGCTTATAGAAAAAGAGCAGGGGAGGCTCGATATACTCGTAAACAACGCCGGCCTTATAAAGGACGGGCTTCTCATGCTCATGAAGGACGCAGACTGGAGGAAGGTCATAGAGGTGAACCTTAACGGCGTATATTACTGCTCGAAGGCCGCACTCAGGCTCATGGTCGGAAACCGCGGGGGCAGGATTATAAACATAATCTCTCCGAGCGCTTTGCTTGGACGGGCGGGGCAGTGCAATTACTCGGCCTCGAAGGGTGGGGTCCTCAGCTTTACGAAGTCCCTTGCGAGGGAGGTCGCAAGACTGGGCATCACCGTCAATGCGGTCTCGCCCGGGGTCATAGAGACCGGCCTTACGGAGGGCATGCCGGAGGTGCTTAAAAAAGAGTTTTTGGGGATGATACCCCTCGGGAGGTTCGGCGCCCCGGAGGAGGTCGCATGGGCGGTCTCTTTCCTTTCGTCCGAAAGCGCCGGGTATATCACAGGCGAAATAATCTCTGTAGATGGAGGTCTTACATAGTGGAAAAGGAAAAATTGGTTGACGAGTTGAGAAACCTCATCGTCACGCGGCTTAAGCTTGATGATGTAAAGCCGGAGGGCATAGAGCCGGGGGCCCAGCTCTTCGGAGGCGGGCTGGGGCTGGACTCCATAGACGCCCTCGAACTCGTCGTGGCCGTGGAGAAGAACTACGGCATAAGGATACCGGATGAGGATGTGGGCAAAGAGGCCTTCGCCTCGGTGAACGCACTTGCCGATTACATAGCAAGGCATAAGGGTGGCACGGCCACCTGCGATATTGGAGGCCCGGCCTCCTCCGATATCGGCTGAGATGAAGGCTTACAAGTATCTGCCCCACAGGCCGCCGTTTGTATACCTGGACGAGGTGGAGATAACCGAGTCGGGAAGGGCGGGCAAGGGCATAAGGCGTGTGCCTTTCAACGAGCCGTCCGTGAAGGGAAGCGGTTTTCTTCCGTCCGTCTTTATAATAGAGGCAATGGCCCAGCTTTCAGGCATAATAAGCGGAAAGGAGGCCGGCATTCTGGCAGGCGTGAGGGATTTTGAGTTCTACGGTCCGGTTGAGGCGGGCGAGACCCTCGCCCTCCAAAGCAGGCTTGAGAGCTCATTCGGCGGGCTTTATATCTTTCGGTGCGAGGCCCATGCATCGGGCAAGCCGTCTGCGGCCGGAAAGGTGGTCCTTCAACTAAAATGACAAAGGATATGACCGCAAACGGCACTGCCGAGGCCCCGAGCGTTTTCAGGGCGAACCAGCACAAGCTTCCTTTCCGCCTTCTCGTCAGGGGGTTTCTTTTTTCCACGAAATACCTGCCTGTCCGGTTTCTCAGATGCGCGGGGATATTCGTTGCGCTTTTTTTCATGGCATTCAACCCGGGAAACTTCGCCGCCGTAAAACGCAACATGAAGACCATCACCCCCGGCCTCGGACGGCTCGGCGCGCACCTCATGGCGGCCCGCATGTTCATAAACTACGCATATTACCTGATAGACCTCTTTTATATAAGCCACGACGAAGACAGGATTAAGGAGTACGCTATAGAGATAGAGGGCATCGAAAACATCAAGGACGCCCTCAAGACGGGCAGGGGGCTTATATTCCTTACGACCCACCTCGGCAACTGGGAGATGGGCGCCCCCGTGCTTTCCTCGATAGGCTATAACACCGAGATAAACCTGATATATTCCCCGGACAGCTCGATGCCGCTTGAGGCGCAAAGAAGGGCTATGAGGTCATACGGGAGCATAAGGGAAATCCTGCTCCGGCCGGGCGAGTTTCAGTCGCTTGGGCTTTTGAGGATTCTTCGGGAAGGCGGGGTGATAGCCCTTCAGGGCGATAGGCTCCTTTTCGACAGAGGCGTTTCCGTGCCCTTTTTCGGCAAGCCCGCCACTTTCCCCAAAGGGCCCGTAAAGCTCGCCATGCTTTCAAACGGCCTGACCCTTCCGGTCTTTATGCCGATGACCGGATATAAGTCCTACAGGATAATAATAGAAAGGCCCATAGAGGCGGACGGCGCCCTCGATGTGAAGGCAAACATAGCGGAAATAGCGAAGGTATTCGAAAAATACATAGCGCTTTATCCCTCGCAGTGGTTCGCTTTCATGCCTTTCTGGAACGAGACAGGCAAGGACGGCTCTTGAATTAAATGGAAATTTGCTTAAAATAATTAAGATGCACAGGGAGGAAGTCTTTGAGGCTTAAGCTCATATATCCGGACTGGGGACACTTCCCCCTCGTCTACAGAAGATATATTCCCGTGATGGGGCCCGCCATAGTCGCCGCCCTTACGCCGCCCGATATAGAGGTCTCCTTTACGGACGGGAGGCTCGACAGCGTCGATACGGATTGCGACTGCGACCTCGTTGCCATATCGCTTATGACGAGCCAGGCCAACAGGGCATATGAGATATCGGATGCGTTCAGGCGAAGGGGGATACCCGTAGTGCTCGGCGGCGTGCATGTGTCCCTTATGCCCGAAGAGGCCTCGGCAAATGCGGACGCCATCGTCATAGGCGAGGCGGAGGGCACATGGCCCGGGGTCATGGACGACTTCAGGAGGGGGCGTCTTAAAAAGGTCTACAGGTGCACTTCCCCTCCCGAGGAGTATCCACTCCCGCGGTGGAGTATTTTCAGGGCGGGGATATACATCCCGATGAGTTCGATTCAGGTATCGAGGGGGTGCCCGGTAAACTGCGACATGTGCTCCGTGCCCCAGACATTCGGGACCGAATTCAGGATGTTCGACACGGATAAACTCCTTGCCGACCTCGGAAAGCTCGAGGACTGCATATTCGTCGTAAACGACAACCTCAATCTTGCAAAACGCAGGGTGAGGAAGTTCCTGAAGGGCATGGCCGAGGCAGGGAAACGGTGGGTCGGCCTTGCCCCTCTTTCATCTGCCGGCGACCGGGAATTCCTTGCGCTCCTCAAGGAGAGCAACTGCTGGGCGATGTATATAGACTTGAGCCCATGGGTCTCTGCGAGCCTCAATGAGGTCATAGACGGCGTGCAGGTAAGCAGGGCGGGGGACTATATCCGGAGAATCCGCGACATGGGGATTAAGGTCATAGCCTCCTTCGTCTTCGGTTTCGACCACGACAGGCCGGACATATTCGAAAAGACGGTGAGTTTTGCAAAGAGAAACAATATAGAAGAGGCCGAGTTCCACATCCTTACCCCGTACCCCAAGAGCCGGCTCTACGAGAGGCTTAGCAGTGAGGGGAGGCTTATTACGGGGGATTTCTCGAAATACTCGACATCCTCGGTCGTATTCGTTCCGAAAGGCATGACGCCGGAAGAACTCCATGAGGGTTATCTTACTGCGTGGAAGGAGTTTTACTCTTCGGAAAAATATGAAGAGACGGACTCCGGGCCTTTGATTAAATCGTTTGCCTGCTTTCCGATGTCCAAGAAAGACCTGCTGAACTATAAAGAGGAGCGGTGGATTAATTCGGTCATGAAAGAGGAGGTTTTTTGAGATGCTGAAGACGCTGAAACCCAAACTGCTCTCCAAGTTCCTTTACTGGATGGTCTACCTCATGTCCAAGAGCAGTCCCCGGGCCCTCATCTCATATCTGGGAATCGCGGAGCGGGCCACGACGAGGCAACACTATAAGAGGGCCATTAGAAGGATACGGCAGATGTGGAAGTCCGGCCATCCGAGCCTCAAGGTGGCGATGAAGATCCTGAAAAATACGAGTCCAAACCATAAGAAGGCCATTATTAGAAGCTTCGTCATAAACCAGCTCCTCGTAGGCTCTACCAAGAGGAAGCTCTTCTCCGAGCGGGAAGGAGGGTTCTATCCGCCGGGGCTTTTCGTAATAAGCCCCTCGATGAAGTGCAACCTCAACTGCTTCGGCTGTTATGCCGGCATGTACAGGAAGGACGACGACCTGCCTTTGGAGGTCATTGACAGGGTCCTCAACGAGGCCAAGGAGATGGGGGTTTATTTCATAGTAATATCCGGGGGCGAGCCTTTCTTCAGAGGCGACCTGCTTGACATCTACAAAAAGCACAGCGATATGTCCTTTCATGTCTACACCCACGGCGGGCTTTTAGATGAAAAGCTCGTGGGGAGGCTTGCCGGACTGGGCAATGTCCTTCCGGCAATAAGCGTCGAGGGCTTCAGGGAAGAGACCGACAAAAGAAGGGGCAAGGGGCACTACGACAAGGTCATAAGGGCCATGGGCCTCCTTAAGGAGGCGGGCGTGCTCTTTGCCTATTCCACTACCGTGACAAGGCACAATGCGGAGCTTCTGACCTCCGATGAGTTCGTAGACCATTACATGGCTCAGGGCGCTACAATAGGCTGGTATTTCCTTTATACGCCCGTTGGAAGGGAGCCGAACTGGGAGCTCGTGCCCACGCCCGGGCAGAGGGACCTCCTCAGGCGGAGGATAGCGTATTTCAGAGAGACGAAGGAGATGCTCTTCGGAGATTTCTGGAACGACGGCCCCATAGTGGGCGGCTGTATCGCAGGCGGAAGGAAATACTTCCATATAAACTCCAAAGGGGATGTGGAGCCCTGCGTCTTCTGCCATTTCTCGATGCACAACATAAAGGATGTGAGCCTGAGAGAGGCCGTTACATCCCCCTTGTTTAAGAAGATTCGGGAAAACCAGAGTAAAAACGAAAACCTCCTCAGGCCGTGCATGATAATAGACCGCCCGGAATTCTACAGGGAGGTATGCAGGATGCCCGGAGTGCATTTCACCCATGAGGGCGCAGAAAACATCGTAACCGACTTCCATGCCGAGATAGACAGGTATGCCGGTGAGTGGGCCGGGCTGGCCGAGAAGGCATGGGAGGAGCTCAAGCGGAAATCTTAAGGTTCCGCGCGCCTGCCTGCCGGCCCGCGCCCGCCCTGTAGCTTAGGTTTAGCGCAAAGTAATACGGGATGCTCTTAATCACGGAGGGACAGCGCCTGAGGATGGAGCCGAGCGAATATGTCTTCCTGTATGCCTCGTCGGTCTTCTGCTTAAGCTCATCTATGCTCAGGTTTTTCGGCCTGTAGACGATGTTATATCTATCGTATTTCGACCAGTCCGTGTGAATGAGCCTGCCTTCCTTCTGAAACGCCTCGAAGAGCCTTGTGCCCGGATAGGGCGTGAGCTTGCAGTAATTGGCGGCCTCGAGCCTGTTTCGCATCACGAAGTCCACCGTGGAGTCGAATACCGAGAGGTCGTCGTCGTCGAAGCCGAAGATGAAGGAGCCGTGCACTCCGATGCCCGCCCTTTTTATCCTCCTTATCATCTCTTCGTATTCGGAGAGCGCCCTCAGTTTCTTGACATCCTTTTTGTTTCCGTAGCGGATGCTCTCCAGGCCGATGAGGAGGCCCGCGCATCCGCTTTCGCTTGCAAGGCGAAGGAGGGTTTCGTCCTTTGCGATGTCTATGGAGGACTGGGCCACCCATCTTTTTTTAAGCGGCCTCATCGCCGTGAAAAGCTCTTTTGAGTAGTCCGGGTTCCCCGCTATGTTGTCGTCCACAAAGACGATGAACCTCCGGGGATAGCTTTTTAATTCTTCGAGTGCGGAACCTATGGGCCTCATGCGGTATTTCATCCCGAAGAACCTTGTCGAACTGCAGAAACTGCACCCGTGGGGACAGCCCCTCGATACCTGAAATGTCCGGGGAACGAAATACCTTTTGGCGTTGAGGGTGTCCCACCTGGGGAAGGGTATCTCGGAGGGGTCGGGATGCGAAGACTCATAACGGGGCTTGAGCCCGCCTGCCCTGAGGTCTTCTATCAGCGCAGGCCATACCCCCTCGGCCTCACCGACGACTATGGCGTCTGCGTGAAGGGCCGCCTCATCGGGGAGCATCGAGGGGTGTATGCCGCCCATTAAGACCTTGGCCCCTTTTTCCCTGAAGATGCGGGCGACCTCATAGGCCCTGAGGCTGTTGGCCGTGTTGACGGAAAGCGCAACGGCATCGGCCGGATAGGAGAAATCTATATCCTCGACGAGTTCGTCCGTCACCTTCATCTCTATATCGGGCGGGGTGAGGGCGGAAAGTATGGCGAGGGACATCTGAGGCAGTGTGAATGTCCCCCGCCTCTTTCTCCATATGGCCTCGGCCCTGCAGGGCGCGATGAGATGGACTCTCACCGGAGCAGGGCCGCATCGTCAAGCACGATGCTGAACCTTCCCAAGAGGTCGCTATAGTCCCGGAGCGTTCCCGTGAACCTTATCTTCTGTCCTTTCTTAAGCCTCGTAACGCCCTCGTCGTCATAGACTATGAGGACGACATCGTACTTTTTCTTGACGGGCGTCCCTATCTTCACATAGACCTTGTACCTGTCCCTGAAGCCGCCTTTCACATCTACGACCGTGCCGGACCACGAGACCTCCGTGTCCTCGATGGTCTCCCAGTATCTTTTCGCATAGACCTTCGTGTTCTTATCCGGGGCAAGGTTGTCCTCAATCTCCTCGAATGTGAGGGCAAAGGCCGCGCCCAAGAAGAGCAGGAGCAGGGCCGCAGAAAAGGCCGTATATCTCAT
>Ga0214473_10011531_pt1 | contig 10381 bp, 6 predicted proteins | sample RVTome_7_FD_203509 | JGI IMG/M metagenome (GOLD analysis project Ga0214473, IMG submission 203509) | Soil microbial communities from uranium-contaminated site in the Upper Colorado River Basin, Wyoming, United States - RVT98D197 | ecosystem: Environmental > Terrestrial > Soil > Contaminated >... | reverse complement strand
CAGGTCGTACTCCCGCTCCGCCTTCGTGTCGTCCTCGGTCAGGTACTTCACCACGAGGTTCCCGGTGGCGGCGACCTCCTCGATCAGCGGCGGCCGGCAGCGGATGTAGTTCACGCCCTGCGCGAGGGCCCGCTGGTAGTAGGCCTCGAACCCCTTGCCGAAGGCCCGGGCGTCCATGAAGAAGATGTCGGTCTCGAGCGCCGTGCCGCAGTGCTCCTTGGCGATCAAGGCCTCCTTCGTGGCGTACATGCAGCAGACCGAGGAGCACCAGTCCCGTTGGGCGTCGCGGGAGCCGACGCACTGGATGAAGGCGATTCGCCGGGGCGGCTCGCGGTCCGAAAGCCGGACGACGTGCCCCGCGAAGGGCCCCGAGGCCGAGAGGATCCGCTCGAACTCGGCGGCGGTCACGACGTTTCGGAACCGGCCGTAGCCCAGGTCGCGCTTCAGTCGCGCGTCGAAGAGGTCGTAGCCGGGGGCCAGGACGATCGCCCCGACCTTGAGCTCCAAGGTCCGGTCCACATCGTCGAAGTTGATGGCCTTGACGCCACAGACCTCCTGGCAGACGCCGCACACGCCGTGCTGGAGGTGGACGCAGCTCTCCGCGTCGATGGCGGGCCGGTTCGGCACCATCTGCGGGTACATGATGGAGATGGCGGGCCGGTTCGTGAGGCCGCGATCGAACTCGGAGAGGATCGGGATGGGAGCGGCGGCGCTCGTCGTTGGCGAGACCAGCCGCTCGGTCGGGCAGACGAAGTCGCAGGCGCGGCACGTCCAGCAGGCCTCGTTGTGCTTGCCGTAGGGCGGCTCGACCCTGCGCCGCGGGCCGCGGCCCGAGAAGCCGACGGCGGCGCGGCCCATCCGCTCCTCGCACATGCGCACACACAGGCCGCAGTAGATGCAGTCGTCGTTCTTGTGCGCGATCCGCGTCTCCGTGACGCCGAGGGCCGCGGCGGCCTTCCGCACCGCCGGGGCGCTTGGACAGCGGGCGAGGAGGAGCTCGGCCACGATCTTGCGCGCGCTCGCGATCCGGGGCGTCTCGGTCCGGACGACGAGCCCTTCGAGGGCCGGGTACTGGCAGGAGGCCTGGACCGACAGCGGCCGGCCTGGCGTCTCCACCTCGACGAGGCAGAGCCGGCAGGCACCGTAGGGGAGCAGCGCCTTGTGGTGGCAGAGCGTCGGGACTTTGGCCCCGATCCGCTCGGCCGCCTCGAGCAGCGACGTCCCCTCGGGAACTTCGAGCCGTTGACCGTTGATGCTCAGGCCGATCATACGGTCGCGTTCTCCGGGACCCCGGTCGGCCTCGGCCTTTCGCCGGCCTCCGCCTTCTTGAGCCTCGCCCGGTGCGGTTCCCAGTCGCAGCGCAGACACCTGCGGGCCTCGCCGACCGCCGCCTCCTCGCCGAGCCCCAGCTCGACCTCGTCGAAGCAGCGCGTTCGCTGCTCGATCGACAGCTGCGGCATGCACGGCCGCTGGGCGGCCGCGCCTTCCTCCAGCTCCAGCGGTTCCACGACGACCGACGGCCGCACCGGCGCGTAGTCTCTGAGGGCCTTCTCCCCCCTCAGGTACTTGTGGGTGAACTCGGCGGCGATCCGCGCCGTGGCCATCGCGGTCGTGACGTCCGAGGGTCCGGTCGCGGCGTCGCCGCAGGCGAAGACGCCCGGCCTCGTTGTGGCGAAGGTCTCCGGGTCGGCGGCGACGACGCCCTTGGAGACGGCGACGCCGCAGGTCTCGGGGATGAACAAGAGGTCGGGATCCTGGGAAATGGCAGGCATCAGCGTGTCCAGCTCTACGGTGAACACGGACCCCTGGACGGGCACCGACCGCCGCCTCCCGGTCGCGTCAGGCTCGCCGAGCCGGGTGCGGATGAGCTCGACGCCGCTTACCTTCCCGCCGTCCGCGACGACGCGGATCGGGGCGACCAGGAACTCGATCTTGACGCCCTCCTCCAGCGCGGCCTCAACCTCCTCCTCGGCCGCGGGCATCTCGACTCGGCTCCTGCGGTAGAGGATTGTCACCTCCTTCGCCCCGAGCCGCAGTGCCGTCCGGGCCGCATCGAGCGCGGTGTTGCCGCCGCCGATTATCCCGACCCGCTCCCCGATCGGCGGCGCCTCCTGTTTGAGGTTGTACTGGCGTAGGAACACGATGGGATCCACAACGCCCGGCGCATCGTCGCCGGGGATGCCCAGCCGGCGGTTCTTGTGGGCCCCGGCGGCGATCAGCACGGCGCCGAACCCGTCATGCAGCAGCGCGTCGAGGTCCGAGACCGGCGCGCTGGTCCGGATCTCCACCCCTACCTGCCGGATGGCCTCGATCTCGAGGTCGAGGAGCTTCCTGGGAAGCCGGTACTCCGGGATCCCAACGGCAAGCATCCCTCCCGCCACGGGGTGCGCCTCGAAGACCGTGACCTCGTAGCCTTCGCGGGCGAGCGCGTAGGCCGCGGTGAGGCCCGCGGGCCCCGACCCGATGATCGCGACCTTCTCGCTGTACGTCCGAGGGAACGGAGTGGCGGGCGGCATCCCGCCCTGCGCCAGCTCCCAGTCGCTCAGGAACCGCTTGAGCGCCCTCACCGAAATGGCGTCGCCCGTGTCGCTCGCCCGGCACTTGGCCTCGCAATGGGCCATGCAGACCCGACCGCAGATCAGGGGCAGCGGATTGGTCCTCCTCACGACCTCCAGCGCCTCGCGGTATTGCCTCCGGGCGATGAGGGCGAGATAGGTGGGCACGTCCGTGCCGAGCGGGCAGAGGTACTGACACGGGGAGGAGATGATCTGTCGGCACACCACCGCGGGGCATCGCCGCTGCTTGATGTGCGCTTCGTACTCGTCGCGGAAGTGGCGCAGCGTGGAGAGCACCGGGTTGGGAAGTGACTGGCCCAGGCCGCACATCGAAGCATCCTTCACCGCCTGGCCCAGCTCCTCGAGGTACTCGAGGTCGCCATCGTGCCCTTCGCCGTCGGAGATCCGGGTCAGGACCTCCAGCAGCGCCGCGGAGCCGTCGCGGCACGCCGAGCACTTCCCGCACGACTCGTCGTTCGTGAACTGGAGGAAGAACTTCGCGACGTCCACGACGCAGGTGTCCTCGTCCATCACGATCATCCCGCCGGAGCCCATGATGGATCCCGCCGCCTGCAGGCTCTCGTAATCAATCGGGAGGTCCATCAGGCTCGCCGGGATGCACCCGCCAGACGGCCCGCCGGTCTGTACGGCCTTGAACGTCTTGCCGTGGGGGATCCCGCCACCGATGTCGTCGATGATCTCGCGCAGCGTGATCCCCATCGGGACCTCGATGAGCCCCGAGTTGTTGATCTTCCCCACCAGGGAGAAGATCTTCGTTCCCTTGCTCGTCGCGGTGCCGATGCTGCTGAACCAACTGGCGCCGCGGAGGACGATCAGCGGCACGTTGGCGAGGGTTTCGACATTGTTGATGACCGTCGGCTGGCCCCACAACCCCACCTGCGCCGGGTAAGGCGGGCGCTGGCGTGGCTCCGGGATCGCCCCCTCGATCGAGCGGATGAGCGAGGTCTCCTCGCCACAGACGAAGGCGCCCGATCCCTCGCGTACCTCAATGTCGAAGGAGAAGCCTTGGCCGAGGATGTCGTCCCCGATCAGGCCGTAGTCGCGCGCCTGATCCAGCGCGACCCGCATGCGCTTGATGGCCAGAGGATACTCGGTCCGCACGTAGAGGAAGCCCTTGGCGGCGCCGAGCGCGTAGGCGGCGATCGCCATGCCTTCCACAAGCGCGTGCGGGTCGGACTCGAGTAGCGTCCGGTCCATGTACGCTCCGGGATCGCCCTCGTCGCAGTTGCCGATGATGTACTTCGGCGCCGCCGGCTCGGCGCGGCAGACCTTCCACTTGACGCCGGCGGGGAAGCCGGCGCCGCCGCGGCCGCGCAGGCCGGCGGCCGTCACCTCCGCGATCACCCCGTCGGGGGTCATCTGCGTCAGAGCCTTGACGAGGCCCTGGTAGCCGTCGACGGCGACGTACTCGTCGATGCGCTCCGGATCCAGGGCGCCGCGGTTGCGCAGCACGACGAGGCGCTGCTTGGCGAAGAAGGGGATGTCCTTGAGCGCCGGGACGCGGAGCTTGTCCGCAGGCTGGGTGTACATGAGCTTCTGCACGGGCCGGCCCTTGACGAAGTGCTCCTCGACCAGAAGCGGCACGTCCTCAGCCCTGACGCCGCAGTAGAAGATGCCCTCGGGCTGGCTGACGATGATCGGCCCCTCGGCGCAGAAGCCCTGGCAGCCGGTGCGGATCACCTGCACCTCGCGCGCCAGTTCCCGCCTGGCCACCTCGGCCTCCAGGGCCTGGGCCACCTCGAAGGACCTGTTCGAGACGCACCCCGTGCCGGCACAGACCAAGCAATGCGTGCGATACGCCATGACGGAACCCGCTCTTCCTCCCCCCTAGCCGGTCGTCTCGCTGCCCGAAGCCAGGGCGTACTCCTGGACCAGCGAGCCCCCCAGCACGTGCTCCTTGAAGATCCGCCGCATCTTGTCGGGATCGAGCTGCACGTATTTCACGGGCGCCTGTCCCCTGAGCTCGACCGTGATCATCGGCTCCCGGGAGCAGAGCCCGGCGCAACCGGTGCTCGCGATCAGCACGTCGGTCACGCCCTGGGCCTCGATCTCTGCGAGAAGGGCGGACATGACCGTCCGCGCCCCCGCGGCGATCCCGCAGGTCCCGAGGTGCACGGTCACACGCGCGCGCGCCTCCCCCGCACGCAAGGCCGCGGTGCGGCTTCCTGCGTCGCGGATCTTCTTCAGATCGTCGATCGTCACCCTCGGCATGGCCTGCCTCCTGCCCGGCGCGCGTCGATCGGCCCCGCCTCGGCGAGCCACTGTTCCCCCGCACGGACGACCGCGCGCAGCGCCGCCAGTCCCTGGGGGCTCGCCAGAGGGCCGCCCACCTCCTCCTCGAGCCGCCGCGAGTCGAGCCGCCACTCGCGCCCGTGCGCCTGGTGGCGGAAGGAGACCGCCACACCGGGGTTGGCGGCCAGCAGTACCATCAAGGTGGACTCGACGTCCCCGAGAGGCTGGCGATCAACGTGGCGGTGACCGAAGGTGGCCCGCACCGTGGTCCCCCGCCCCTCTCGCGACTCCACCGTGACATCCCCCCCGGCGGCGCGGGCGGCTTGGGCGAGGAGCGAGAGGCCCAGGCCCACCTTGCGCGTCGTTCGCGTCGTGAAGAAGGGGTCGAGGGCCTGGTCAACCATGTCGGGGCTCATCCCCGGCCCGTCGTCGCCGACCTCGATGACCAGCGCGTCGGTGGCCGAGTCCTCCCGCAGGTCGATCTCGACCGACCGCGCGCCGGCCTCCACCGCGTTCTGGGCGATATCGAGCACGTGCAGCGCCAGATCCTCCATCGGCCAGCCTCCCCCCAAGAGGGCCCGCCCGTCGCGCCCCGCGAGGGCGGCACGGAGCTCGGCGAAGCTGGGTCCTTCCATCCGCAGGAAGCTCACACCGCGGGCGATATCCTGGGGTTGGTGCGCGTCCGAGCTGCACAACAGCGCCTGACCCCCGCTGGCGAAGGTGCGGCGCGCCCACGCCAGGGGGGTGTGAGAGGCAACTTCCAGCGCGTCGAGGGCCAGACGCTCCGGGATTGCACCGAGCTGACCGATGAGGCCGAACGTCTCGCGATCGACGTGCGCCGCGACGGCCAGGCCGCCAGCGGCGTGGATCTCGGCCACCACCTGCTCGACCGACCACACGGTGGCACCGGCCAGGAAATGCTCGTCGTAGCCGAGCACCAACTCGTTCTCGTCGGCGAGGACCTGGAGCCCGAATGCTTCCGGGTCGTTGCGCCCCGGCAGCGCCGCCTGCACCCGGCCCTCGAGGGCGAGGGCGGCCGCCTCGTCCGGCAACAGGGCCTGGACGTGCGCCTCCTCCGCGCTGGTGATCTCCATGCCTGCCACCACGCCCAGCCCGAGCCGGCGCCCGGCGCGCATCAGGGCGCCCACGTTCCCGGCGGCGTTGTGGTCGCAGACCGCGATCCCGTCGAGCCCCCTGTCGCGCGCCGCGGACGCCACCGCAGAGGGGTGCATCTCCAGCTCCGCGCAGGGCGAGAGGCAGGTGTGGACGTGGGTGTCGAGCGTGAGCACTCTCAGCCTTCCCTCCCGTGGAGCCCGGCGCCGTGCAGCCGCCCGATGGCCTCGAAGGCGCGCAAAGGGGTCACGATGATCGGGACGCCCTCCTCCCTGGCCCGGAGCAGCGCCGGCTCCTCCGGCTCGCGGCCGGCCACGAGCACGACACCAGCCAGCTCGCGGACCGAGGCCACGGCCACGATGTTGGCGTGCCGCTGCAACGTCACCCACAGGTCGCCAGCCTGGGCGTTGGCCATGACGTCAGAGAGCAAGTCGGAGGCGTACCCGCCGTGCACCGTCTCGCTGGCGCGCTCGTGGCCGGTCACCAGCCTCCCCTCGAGCCGACGAACCGCCTCCGACACCGTCATGAGACGCTCCTCCTTGAGACACTCCACCCCGCTCCTGGCCCCGTCTCCGCGCAGGAAGATGCAGTCGAGCCGGTCGGCCGCTCCGCTCGCCACGTCGTCGGCGAAGGCGGCACAGGATGGCGCGCCGCAGGCGCCGCAATCGATCCCGGGCAGGTCGGCGAACAGCAGTTCGCGCTCCCTCATCCTGGCAATGGCCTTGTCCATGCCGTTGGGGACGAGGCGAGGCGGGCGCTGCTCGAGTGGGAGTTCGTTGAGATAGTCGCCGGCCCGGTACCGGGCCTCGATCGCCGTGCGGTCCGGTGGCACGTCGGCGAGGGTGCGCGTGAGGTGGATGGCGCGCGCCCGGGCCACGTAGGGATCTTCCACGGTCAGAGGACCGCTCACACAGCCCTCGATGCAGGCTGCGGGGCTGATGAGGGCATAGTCGGTGAGCCGTCCCTTCTCCAGGTCGTCGAGTATGCGGATGACGTTGCCGAGGCCGGCGACGGACAGGCTGTTCTCCTCCGAGAGCCAGTCGGAACGGCCCCCTACCCAGGCCCAGCGCAGCCCGCCCGCGGTCTCGGGTTCGTCGCTCGGGCCCTCCTCTCCTTCCGGGCGCCTGGCCGCCGACAACATGGCCGGGAACAGTTCTGCGATCGACACGGCGGCGTCGAGGTGCGAGTGGCGCATGCCGGGGTGCTCGAGGATGGAGACCATCTTCGAGGGGCAGGGCGTGATGTAGATGACGCCGATGCGGTGCGGAGCCAGCCCGGTCGAGGCCATCAGCTGCTCCCGCGCCGCACGGCCGGCGAGTTCGCGCGGCGGCAGCAGCGGCAGCAGCCTGTCGACGAGCGACGGGTAGCGTGCCTGCACGAGGCGCACGACGGTCGGACAGTCCGAGGCGAGCAGGGGATACCGGTCGCGGTGCTCGGTGACGTAGAGCCCGATGGCGACGGATGCTTCGTCGCAGGCCGACGAGATAGACGCCACCGCCGAGAAGCCGCAGCGCGTGAGGGCCCTGTGCACGACGCTCGGCGGCGCGTCGAGTTGCGTGTAGAGCGCGACGGAGGGAACCGCCACCGCGCAATCGAAACGACTCAGGCGGCGCATGGAATGGGTGACTGACCGGACGGCGTGCCGCTCGCAGACCTTGATGCACTCGCCGCAGTCGATGCAGAGATCGGCGATCTTCTTGGCGCGGCCGGAGCGGATGCGCACAGCCTGCGTCGGGCACGCTCGGAGGCAGCTACGGTGCCCGCGGCAGAGCCGTGGATCGAAGAAGATCGGGTGGAACGAGTTCTTCACGACGGGCTCCCCCGGGCCTGGCGCACCGTGATGCGCACGCGCGTGCCCTTGCCCACCTCCGAGTCGATCTGCAGGTCGTCGGCGTTCCGCTTCATGTTCGGCAAGCCCATCCCGGCGCCGAAGCCCATCTCCCGCATCTCGGCGGTGGCGGTGGAGTAGCCGTCCTTCATGGCGAGCTCGAGGTCGGGAATGCCGGGTCCCTCGTCGAGCGCCTCCACCACCACCGCGTCCGGCCTCACCCGGAGGCAGATTCGGCCCTGCCAGGCGTGCATGACGACGTTCATCTCCGCCTCGTAGGTGGCGATGGCGACACGGCGCACCACGGACGGATCGACACCGATGGACTTGAGTGCGTCCTTGACCCCTGTCGACGCGCGACCTGCGCCGGTGAAGTCCAGTCCCATCACTTCCCAAGTCCTCTCGAACGCATCTGACAGGTGGTCCTCGACGGACACGCCGAAGCCCCGTCCTCCCGCGGGCGCCGCCGTCAGAGCCGCGCCGGCGGCCAAAGGCGTTATCCAGCTCCCGCCACCGCCCCTCCGCCCGCCTTGTGCTTGGCGACAATCCCGACAACCTCCTTAGGGGCGACCTTGCCGTACACCGACTCGCCGATGGCGAGGGCGGGGGCAAGCCCACAACACCCGATGCACCGGACAGCCTTCAGCGTGAAGAGCCTGTCCGGCGTCGTTTCGTCGAGCTCGATCCCGAGCGTCGTCTCGAAGCGTTCCATGAGCCGCTCGGCACCTCGCACGTAGCACGTGGTGCCCATGCACACGTTCACCGTGTACTTGCCCCGCGGCGTGAGGCTGAAGGCGCTGTAGAACGAGGCGATGCGGTAGATGTGCGTCAGCGGCGTGCCGGTCTCCCGGGCGATGAAGCGCAGCACGGGCTCGGGGAACCAGTCGAAGCGGGCGTTGACCTCCTGGAGGATCGGCATCAGCGGACCAGGCCTCCCCTTCCAGCGCGCGAGGATCGCCTCGACCGTCGCGCGCTCGTCCGCCGCCAGCGTCACCGGCTCCCACCGGTCCTCCGGAATGGGCTGGACCTGGTAGCGCACCGGACAGCTCGCAACGCAGCTCCCGCAGCCCGTGCACCTGGCCTCGTCGACGTAGCGGGCCCGCTTCCTGACCGTCACGCTGAAGTTCCCGGGCCCGCCCTCGATCCGCTCGACCTCGGCGAGGGTGAGCAGCTCGATGTCCTTGTGCCGGCTCAGGTCCGCCAGGCGGGGGGCCATCGTGCACATCGCGCAGTCGTTGGTCGGGAAGGTCTTGTCGAGCTGCGCCATGACGCCGCCGACGCCCGCCTTCCGCTCGACGATGTAGACCTTGATCCCCGCGACGGCCAGGTCGAGCGCGGCCTGCATGCCGCCGATCCCGCCACCCACCACGAGCGTGGCGCCGACCTTGCCCGCCTGTGCCCCGTCGCTCATGCGCTAGCGGGCTCGAGGCCCGCCCCCTCTGGAAGCTCTTCATGGGCCCTCTCCCGGACTGCTTGGAAGTAGAGGGCCAGGGGTCGATCGATCATGTGGGCCCACTCACCAAAGGGCACTTCCACGACGACCATCGGGACACAGATGACGAGGTGAACGGCATAGGCGTAGTGCGCTGCGAGCGCGAAGCCGAGGATGCGGAGGACGTGCAGCACGATCCCGCTCACGGCGGTAAGCCACAGGAGGAACGGGAGGGTGAGCCCGCCCGGCTTCCGTGCGACGCTTTCCCTGGGGCGACGCAGGCGGCGCAGCAGGATGTCGGTCGTCGCCCACAGGATGAACGCCGTCGCGATGTACCCCAGCCATCGCTGCGGGTGATAGACCGGATTGATCGTGTCCGTCTGGAACCAGCGGAGGAAGAAGGCTGTCAGGACCACCATCATCACGGTCCCGAGCGCCATCAGCCAGTGCTTGAGCCACCGCCGCGGCACGAATTCGACGCCGGGTGTCTCCCCGCCCTGCAGCCACTCCCGGTAGGCACGAGCCTTCCGGGCCTCGGCCGGGCACTTCCTCATTTGCCGCTGCGTCACCACCTCGACCAGGATCGTCCAGGCCTCAGCGAGGTAGTGGCGCATCGGCACCCGCGAGCGCGCCATGGTCAAGCGCTGCATTCGATACACGTGGGACAAGACGAACAACGCCGGGAGCGCGTACACGATCCACGTGAAGTAGACGATCCTGGGGAACATGTGCTCCACGCCCAACGGTGTCGCGAAGATCCCGAGCGGCAGCTTGGCCCACGAGAGGTGGTAGAAGAGGAGGATGGCGAAGACCAGGGCTCCCACCGCCATGAGCGAGCCCAGGTGCCAGGCCCGGGAGCGGAGGATCCTCGAGGCGAGTCCCGTTCCCTCGTACTGCCCCGTCAGGTAGCGGCGGAGCGTCCGCATGGACGCCGCCGGGTCGGCCTCACGCGGGCAGGTGATGGAGCAGTCCCCGCAGTCGTGACACAGCCAGGGCTCGAGGCCCTCGAGGACGGCGTCCTTCAGCCCGAGCACGACCTGGTGAATGGACCGGCGCGGAAACGTCACGTCGCCGTAGGCCACATCGCAGACGACGGAGCAGCCGCCGCAATTAAGGCAGCTCGAATCGAACTTGCCGTGCCGCTGAACCTCGGCCAGCAAGGAGGGATGAACTCGCGGGACCAAACTGGGCGGCGTGGCC
>Ga0214473_10011530_pt1 | contig 10381 bp, 8 predicted proteins | sample RVTome_7_FD_203509 | JGI IMG/M metagenome (GOLD analysis project Ga0214473, IMG submission 203509) | Soil microbial communities from uranium-contaminated site in the Upper Colorado River Basin, Wyoming, United States - RVT98D197 | ecosystem: Environmental > Terrestrial > Soil > Contaminated >... | reverse complement strand
GCGGACTACTTGAAAGAGATCATCCCTGAGGAGGCGTTGCGTTTGATTCACGAGGCACAAAAAGCCGGGATGAAGGTCGGTGCTTCCACAGTGGGCGGAAGCATGCATGAGAACTCGCTCCCCCTCTTTGAGCGCTTTGGGATCAAAGCCGGCCAGGGCGGCTTGATTCAGTACATGCACTGGGAAAAACGGGATGACTTTCACAAGGTTGGGGAGATTGGCGGAGAAAATCACGGATGCGATCCCACGAAACAGATTATTTATCGGAATATCGGGCTCAAGGAGAAACTCGTCTCAGGAGAGATTCACTTCGGGTTTATCTGGGATCCGGACGGCGACCGTTACAACATCGTTACCGCCGCACCTGCGTCGGTGAAAAAAAAAGCAGAGGCCAGCGGGCTTGAGGTGGAATCCATCGCAGAGAGCGACAAGTGCATTGTCTATTTCAAGCCCAATCAGATCTATTTCCTCAACGCGGCCCTCAAGCTCGAAATGCTGGCCGAGAGCGGAGACCTCTTCAAGCAGGATCAGGTGATCGGCACCACCTATCCCACGTCAAAATCCATCGGTGAACTTGCCGACGTGTTCAACAAGAGGTATGCGAAGGAGTTCGCTCAGTCCGGAACCCGTATCAGGGTATTCAATACCCCTGTAGGATTCAAGTATTTCGGAGAGATGGTGGGGGACATCGAGGCCCAGTTGAACCGGGGGGGTGAAGTGATTCTCAAGGATGTGACTGGAATGGATGTGTCCCTGGGCCGGAGCCCACGAATTCTCATTATGGCTGAGGAATCAGGGGGTGCGGCCATGGGGAGCACAACCTGGCGACTCAGCAAGGGGAAGCACAGAAAAAGCCTGGCTATGAAGGAAAAGGACGGCATGCAGATCGCGCTCATGAACCTGGGGGTGATGAGCAAACTTTACCTCGAAAAGAAATCCTTTGCCGAGCTTTACGTGGAGAAGATCAAGGAGTACGACATTCAGTACCGATATTATGACCGGATCGACAAAAAGCTTTTTGAGGAAAGTCTCATCGGTGAGGCGAGAGAAAAAGCCAAAGCGATCGGCAACAAGGCCAAGGATTACACGGTCGACGCTTTCAAGGCTCTGACCCGGAAGAAGTCTCCACGGGAAGCTCAGGAAGCCCTGCAGAAACTGGTGGGAGAAGAAGTCAGGGTTCCTGAAATCCAGAGAGTCTTCTGGGCCGGGGACGGAACTTACATCGATTTCGGGACGATGTGGTTTGAGCTAAGAGCTTCCGGGACCGATGCAGTTCTGAGGTTTTACATTGAGGGAAAAGACAAAGCCTTCTTGGATGGCCTCAACAAAGCATTTGTGAGCATTGCGGAGAGGAAGATACAGGAGACGAAACAAGTGCCTAAAGTGAGCTGAAGTGCTCCTTCGACTACGCTCAGGACCTTCGGCTAAAGTGTCTAAAGTTGGAAAAACCAGTGACAAGAAACGAGTGACGAGTGACAAGAAAAAAACAAAACTCGTCACTTGTGACTCGTTACTGAACAAGCAACCTGCTACGTGCAACCTGCAACCAGCGATCTGCAACGGCCAACGGACAACGAATAACGGTTAACAGATGACAGACAACGGATAACGGTGAACGGATAACCGATAACGAATAACGGATACCTTGAAACGACAGGAGGGAAAAGACCATGAGGAAAAAGTTCTTTTTGATCGCACTTCTTTTGGGCTCACTGCTTGTTGTGAATCCGGTTCATGCTCAGACAACAAACAAGCCTTTTACCTTCGGATTGCTCCTGGTAGGGCCTTACAACGATCACGGGTGGAGCCAGGCCCATTACGATGCAGGTCTTTATGTGGAGAAAAAGATCCCGGGGACCAAGATGATCTACATTGACAAGGTCAACCCGGCGGACAGAGCAGGGGTCACCATTCCTCAGCTTGTCGACGATCTTGTTGGAAAAGGGGCAAAGCTCATCATTGCCAACTCGGACGATATGAAAGATGGGGCGCGAGAAGCGGCCAAGCTTCATCCAAACACCTATTTCCTCCATGTGTCCGGCGATGATGTCCTGACCGGGAAAGCGTCGAAGAACCTGGCCAATGTCATGGGCCGCATGGAATATGGAAAGATGATAGCCGGGTTTGCAGCGGCTCTCACCACCCAGACAGGGAAGATCGGCTACCTTGGCCCCCTGATCAATGAAGAGACCCGAAGGCTCGCTGCTTCCGCTTATCTCGGAGCCCGTTATGCATGGGAAAACGTCCTGAAGAAAGACCCCAAGGCGCTTGCTTTCCAGGTGACCTGGATCGGGTTCTGGTTCAATATCCCCGGCGTCACCGCCGATCCCACCCAGGTGGCGCAGAACTTTTTCAACACGGGCTACGATGTGGTGATCTCGGGAATTGACACCACGGAAGCTCTGGTGGTCGCGCGGCAAAAGCGACAGGAGAAAAAGCAGATCTGGGCCATTCCGTATGACTACAAGGGAGCGTGTGAGGGCGCCATGGAGGCCTGCCTGGGTGTTCCGTACTTCAACTGGGGGCCGACCTACGTTCATTTTATCAAGGATGCCATGGAGGGGAAGTTCAAACAGGAGTGGCTCTGGAACGCGCCAGACTGGAAGGATATCAACAATCCTGACACCAGTGCCGTAGGATTTCTTGCTGGAGGCGCTCTTTCAAAACCCGCGCAGGCTTCACTGGATACGTTTATCAAGGATCTGGGAAACGGAAAGGTCCAGCTCTTTAAGGGGCCTCTTGATTACCAGGACGGGAAACCTTTTCTGAAAGCAGGGGAAGTGGCAACGGACAAACAGATCTGGTACATGGAACAACTCCTGAAAGGAATGGCCGGGGAGAGCAAAGCAAAGAAGTAAGCAGTAAGCAGTAATCAGTAGGCAGTAAGCGGCGGGGCAGGCATCATCGCCTGCTCCGCATGAAGAAGCCCTCATGAGGATCACGCTCCGGGACATTCGCAAGCAGTATGGCAAGGTGATTGCCAACGACGGGATCGACCTGGAAATCACCGAGGGGTCCATCCACGGGATCCTGGGCGAGAACGGTGCGGGAAAAAGCACCCTGATGAAGATTCTCGCGGGATACACAACCAAGACCTCCGGCACTATCCTCCTCAATGGCCGACCAGTGGAGTACGATCATCCTTCACAGGCTACTCGCCTCGGCATCGGCATGCTCTACCAGGACCCCCTTGATTTTCCGCCGCTCACGGTTCTAGAGAATTTCCTGATGGGACTTGACCATGGGCTCGTTTCCAGAGTGGAGGTCTATCGTCGCCGTCTCAGGGAAATGGCCGATCATTTCGGCTTTCATCTTGATCCCGAGACGACTGTGCAGCGTCTCACGGTGGGAGAGCGGCAGCAGCTCGAACTGGTCAGGCTTCTCGCCCTGGGGGTGGAGGTGTTGATTCTGGATGAGCCCACCACAGGAATATCGAGCCTTCAAAAGCAAGCGCTCTTTACTGCTCTTCGGAAACTCGCCGGGGAAGGAAAAACCAGCTTCCTCGTTTCTCACAAACTCGAAGATGTGGAGGCCCTTTGTGACCGAATCACGGTGTTGCGGCGGGGCAAGGTGGAAGGGGAAATGGGCCTGCCTTTTGAAAGCAGAAAACTCTTGGGGTGGATGTTCGGAAGCGAACTCCCTCCACCTCCCTGTTTCGAGAGACGCGCGAAAGAGGGAGTCAGTGCTCTTGCCATGGAAGGGGTATCCGCCTCGGGCGGTAGAGCCGGGCTAGGGCCATGCCACGTGGCCGTCTCGCAGGGAGAAGTGGTCGGGCTGGCAGGGTTGGAGGGAAGCGGGCAGGGCTTGTTTTTGCGCCTGGCCGCAGGGCTTGAGAGGCCTGAAACGGGAAAGATCCGGGTGGCCGAGGAAGACATGACCGGCAAGGATCACCACGCGTACAGAGCTAGGAGGGTCACCTTCTTGCCTGCAGGCCGTCTTGAAGAAGGTTTGATGCCTGGTCTAAGCATCACGGAGCACTTCGCTCTTCACCAGAAGCGAGGGATGATGATCCAGTGGCCCGAGGCCCAAGAGAGGGCCGAGCAGGGGATCGAGCGATTCAGAATCAGGGGAAGTTCTTTTTCCGCGGCGGAATCCCTTTCCGGGGGAAACCAGCAGCGACTCCTTCTCGCCCTCCTTCCTGCCAATCCTTCGCTCCTGCTCCTGGAGCACCCCACGCGGGGCCTTGATGCGGATTCAGTCCAGTGGGTGTGGGAAAAGCTCATGGCCTATGCCGCCGAAGGAACGAGCATCGTTTTTTCTTCTGCAGAGCTGGACGAGATCTTTCAAATGGCCGGTCGGGTCCTCGTGTTTTTCAACGGGATTGTGGTGAAGGACGTCAGGACCTGCGACACGACCATGGAAGAGCTCGCGAAGGCCATCGCAGGCAAAGGATAGCCATGCTCCCGTTCCTGGAAAACAGCCGTCCCAAAGAACTTCTCATCAGAGTCCTCTTCATCACAGTGGGTGTCTTTTGCCTGACCAGCCTTGTGCTACTTGTCGCAGGCGCTCCTCCCTGGCCTGCCTTCTATCATCTTTTTGTGGGCGCTCTTGGATCGTGGAGCAAATTGGCACAGGTGCTGATGGTCTGGATCCCTCTCACGTTGTGCGCCTGTGGGCTTCTCTACAGCTTTCGCATCGGGTTGTGGAACATCGGCGTGGAAGGCCAGGTTGTGGCCGGCGCCATTGCCTCTACCGCGGTGCTCAGGTTCGGTGTGGAGAGCGGGTCCCCCTCCCTTATGATCGTCATGGCATTCGCAGGAGGGATGCTGGGAGGGAGCGTCTGGGCGATCCTGGCCGGTTTCCTGAAAACAAAGGGCGGCGTCAACGAGATTTTTGGCGGGCTGGGACTCAATTTCGTAGCCCAGGGAATTACCCTCTGGCTCATTTTCGGGCCGTGGAAGCGGCCCGGCGTTGGTTCCATGAGCGGGACGGAAGTCTTCCCTGAGCCCCTGTGGCTTCCGACGTTCCTGTCTGCGAGGCTTTCACCTGCTGGCCTGGTGCTCACGGTGCTGGCTCTTGTGGTTGCCGCCTGGGTGCTCAACCGCACCAGGCTGGGGCTTGCGCTCAAAGGGATTGGGAGCAACCCCAAGGCGGCATACCTTCATGGCCTGAACCCGAGCACCTACTTCATCCTTGCCATGGGGCTGGCTGGAGGGTGTGCAGGCCTGGCCGGAGCTTTCCAGGTCACCGGAGTGTATCACCGCCTCATTCCTGTCATCTCCAGCAATTACGGCTATCTTGCGCTCCTCGTGGTGATGCTCGCCAATTATCGAGTCTGGGGATCGCCATGGATAGCTTTCTTTTTTGCATGCCTGAATGTGGGAAGCATTCAACTCCCCATCGTATTGAAACTGGATTCCTCATTGAGCGGAATCATCCAGGGAGCCTTGGTGCTGACAACCCTTCTGGTGTATGGGGTTAGGAAATGACCGACCTTGATCTGACCGTACTCCTTGCTTCCATTGTGGCCGGCGCTGCGCCGATTGTCCTGGCCGTTTTGGGAGAGACAATCTCGGAAAAAGGAGGGGTCATCAATCTGAGCCTCGACGGCTCCATTCTGTTGAGCGCCATGGTCGCCTTCGCCATCGCCTTTCAAAGTGACAACCTTTTTCTTGGATTTGCGGGTGGCGCCCTTGTGGGGGCCATGATGGCTGCGCTTGTGGGGTTTTTCAGCGTTTTCCTCGGCCAGTCTCAGGTGGCTGTTGGGTTTGTTCTCACCCTGACAGCCAGGGACCTTGCCTATTTTCTTGGGAACCCCTACGCGAGGCTTTATGGCCCTCAAGCCGGGGTGAACCCGATACCATGGCTTCAGGATGTTCCGGTTCTTGGACCCATCTTCCTTCATCAAAGTGTTCCCGCCTACCTGAGCCTGCTCCTCATTCCTTTTGCCTGGTGGTACCTTTACAAAACACCCATGGGGCTTCGCCTCAGGGCCATTGGGGAGCACCCGGAAGCAGCCTATGCCAGAGGAACAAACACGAGAGCGATTCAGTTCTGGTACACGGTGGTCGGAGGCCTCCTGGTGGGTCTTGCAGGGGCCACCTTCTCTTTGTGCACCAAGACCGGCTGGGGCCGGCCGCAGGGCGCGGAAGGGACAGGGTGGATTGCCCTTGCGATCGTCATCTTTGGCGGCTGGCACCCTGTCAAGGCGGCTCTGGGAGCCTATCTCTTCGCTTTTCTCCAGATCATGGGAATTCATTTTCAGGGCTGGTGGCCTTCGGTGCCTGCCCAGGTTTTCCAGGTGGCTCCTTTTCCGCTCATGATCTTCACCCTGATTGTCATGTACCTTGCGCAAAAAGGCTCGACACGCACGTCGAGCCGGGGATCCCCCTGGCTTCGCGGCGCTGTGCGAATACTGAGCGGATCCGCTCCTGCGGGACTCGGGAGATCCTTCAAGCCTGAGTAGCCGTCCCGGCGCTTGACACTCCGCGGCCTTTTCCCTATAGTTCCTTCGATACGCCATTCCCTTCCTCTCATGAAGCATTCCAGGACAGCCGGGGATCACCGGCTCTTATTACCCCGCTCTTGCGAGCGGGGATTGAACGCGGTCGAAGGGTCAAGAAAAACACAGGAGGACTGAGTGATGAAGACCAGGAAAGTCAAAGATCTGATGGTGCCCCTTGAGGAGTATGCTACGGTGAGCGATGACGCCAGCCTACATGCAGCGGTGCTGGCCCTGGAAGAAGCGCAGAAGAAGTTCCGACAACAGGACCGTTACAAGCACCGGGCGATTCTTGTCCTCGACAAGAGCAGGCGTGTGGTGGGCAAACTCAGTCAGCTTGACGTGATCAAGGGTCTTGAAGGAGGTTACAAGAAAATGGGAGACTTCACGGGGATCTCCCATACGGGTTTCAGTACGGAATTCATCAGGTCCATGGTGGACAAATACGACCTGTGGAAGAAACCGCTGGAAGACGTTTGCAGGAGAGCCCCTCACATCAAAGTGAAAGATATCATGTATACTCCCACGGAAGGGGAATACGTTCCGGAGGAGGCCACCCTGGACCAGGCGCTTCATCAACTCGTCGTCGGCCGACACCAGTCTTTGCTGGTCACGAAGGACGGCAGGGAAATCGTCGGCATCCTGCGGTTGACGGACGTTTTTCAGGAAGTGTGTGAGATGATCAAGGCTTGCCAACTCTAACCCCACTTCCACCCTCAGACCGAGTTTGGATTCCTCAAGCAGGTTTGCCTGAAAGCAGGAGGTCATAAAGCTGGAATGAAATCCAACGAAGCCATCATGGCTTTTTCTCAGAGCGAGAAGATCAAGGCAGGGCTGATTATGATCGCCGGCAGCCTGGAGCTTCTTAAGAACTTGCCGGAAGAGGAGAAACGGGGGGCGTCGAGAATCATCTATATGGATTTGAGCATGCTCGGTCACGAAGTCGGTCTGGCCAAGGTTGTCACAGGGCATGAGGAGTGGAATGAGGTTGAGCGCTTTCTGAACAAGGCGCTCGTGATGTTCGATTCCGGCATAGGGGAAGAGGCCCTGATCCATCTGTCCAGGGCCCTGAGCAAGGTGACCAACATCGGCCAGCAATCTATGTCCTTGCTTAAAGAGACCGGGCTTCTTTAGCAGGCTGATGAAAAACGCCCATCTGTCCCGCTCATGAGCGGGAGACGTTTTTGATCAGCCTGCTTAGCAGGTGTTCTACAGTGAGAAAAGAAGAGAACGAAAGGATAGAAAGTTGGACCAGCAGAAAATCAAAGAACTTTTGGGAAAGGTGAAGGCAGGGGAGATGTCGGTGGATGAGGCGGTCAGCCGGCTCCGGGATCTTCCTTTTGAAGATATGGACGTGGCCTGCATCGATCATCATCGGAGCATCCGCAGGGGCGCTTCCGAGGTGATCTTCGGAGAGGGCAAAGAGGTTGAGGATATTCTCGCGATCGTGGAGAGGATGGTTGCCCAGGAGGAGAACATCCTGATCACCCGTCTGTCGCCGGAAAAAGCAGAGAGGGTTAACACAAGATATCCCGAAGCGCAATATTACCCAAGATCACGAGTGCTCTCGCTGATCAAACACGCCCCTGAGACCAGGGGAAAAGGGACCATTCTTGTCATCAGTGCCGGAACGTCGGATATCCCCGTAGCAGAGGAAGCGGCCGTCACCGGCCGCTTCATGGGAAACGAGGTAGATACCCTTTATGATCTGGGCGTCTCCGGTCTGCACAGGTTGCTGGCTCACAGGGAAAAGCTTTTTAAAGCATCGGTGATCATCGTGGTGGCCGGTATGGAGGGAGCCTTGCCCAGCGTTGTCGGAGGGCTTGTGGACAAACCGGTGATCGCTGTCCCTTCGAGCATCGGCTACGGGGCGAGCTTCCAGGGCATTGCCGCGCTTCTGGGCATGCTGAATTCGTGCGCTTCTGGCGTGACGGTGGTCAACATTGACAATGGATTCGGAGCAGGCTATGCCGCAAGCCTGATGAACCGGTAGGGCATGTTGACCGTTATCAGTTAGCCGTTATCCGTTGCAGGTCGCTTGTTGTTAGTTGTGGGTGGTTTGTAGGTTTCTCTTCTGTATTCTGTCTACTGCCTGCCCTGAGGCTCTCGAAGGGTATTCTGTCTTCTCCTTTTTCCCAACTTTAGACATTTTAGCGCACTTTAGACACTTTAGGCACTTCTTCTTATCTCCCGGACTCTTGCTTTCACCTGCGTAAACTCTCGTCTCTTCTCTTCGTTCCAGCAGGGGAGAAGAGTGTTGTTGTGGAAAAGAGGTTCCAAGGCAAGATCATATTGAGAAGAGGCAACCGCCTTCTCCCACAGGGGAGTGTGAGGGATAGGCGAATACTCGGCCAGGTAAGGCATGGCTCCGACCCTGTTCACAAATTCTACGCTCTCCTTCACAGACCCTACGGACTGTCCCGGCAGGCCTGCCAGGATATATGCGCCAATCTGCTCTTTTGAAAAACCTGCCATGCTCAGCCAATGCACCGCCTTTTCAAAATCCCCTTCCGAAAGCTTCCGGTCGAGGAGTCGGTGCATGGCCATGTCCGATGTCTCAAATCCAAGCCGTATGGTTTTGAACCCGGCGCGCCAAAGGAGCTCGGCCGCTTCAGGGGACAGCTCCTTCACATGAAGTGCATTGGGAGTGTGGAACCGAAGCCCGAGGTTCTGTTTCACGATTCCCTCCAGCAAAAGGCCCAGGTGCTTTTCAAAGCCCACGAGGAGGGCATCGTCATAAAAGGCGAAGTCCCGTATTCCACGCTCCCGGTGCCAGTGCAGGATTTCATTTAGAACCTGATGCGGATCCCGTCTGAAGAGTCGAGGGTTCAAAAAATGGCTCGCACAGTATTCACAACGGTACGGGCACCCGGTCGAAGTCAAAATCGGAACATGATCCAGGCCGTGGAGCAAGTCGAAGGCAGGAAAGGGGATTCCCCCAGAGGGCGATGGAGCCTCGTTTCCCGCAATGCCGAGGTCAAGAAGTTCATCAAGAAGTTTTGCCATGCCTCGAAGAGAGATCCCCGTGGCGACCCGGTCTGCGCCGGACGTTGCGATCGCATGCTCTTCACAGAGACGTGCGTAAATACCGCCGAGGAGGATCGGAGTCCGGGGATGAACCTCACGAGATACGGCGATCACTTCTTTTACGCCGGGATACCAATAGGTCATGAGAGAAGTCACGAGAATGGCATCCGCCCGCTTGGCTTCCCGCAAGGCGTTCACAAGGAGTTGTTTTGGAATCCCGTATCGGCTATAAGATCTTGGAACATGCTTGAGGGCCTGTGGTCTGAGAGCTTTTTCCCTGAGGAACTTGCCGGTTCCATAAGCACGGCGAGCCAGTGGAGCATTGTTTGCCAACGCCGGATGATGAACATCCAAGCAGTCGATCAGGCGGACGTTGAATCCGCAAGTTCGGAGATACCCTGCCAGATAAAGAAGACCAAGGGGTTTTGACCAGAGGTCATAAGCGGCGAAGTCGTAGATCCAGGGATTGATGAGTATCAGTGACGGAGCCATATTTCTAAAGGTCATCACCGTTTCCGTCTGGCACGGAGTGGATTCTCAGGGGCATCGAGCAGAGAACAGAGGAGAGGGGCTCCATGCTCCTTGCTGTAAGCGTATACCAAGAACCCCGGGATGACAAAGCGTAAAGTTTGGCGAAGGAGAGGAATATCATGAGAGCGGTTGTTCAGCGAGTAAAAGGGGCGAAGGTGGATGTAGAAGGAAGAACGGTCGGAGAAATCGGGACCGGGCTCCTCGTTTTCCTGGGCGTGGGGCACGATGACTCTGAGAAAGACTGCGAGGTTCTCGCCGGAAAAATCATTCACCTGAGAATTTTTTCCGATGAGCAGGGACTCATGAACCGCTCGGTCCTGGAGATGGGAGGAGGGATTCTGGTGGTGTCCCAGTTCACGCTATGGGGAGACTGCCTCAAAG
>Ga0214473_10011529_pt1 | contig 10381 bp, 9 predicted proteins | sample RVTome_7_FD_203509 | JGI IMG/M metagenome (GOLD analysis project Ga0214473, IMG submission 203509) | Soil microbial communities from uranium-contaminated site in the Upper Colorado River Basin, Wyoming, United States - RVT98D197 | ecosystem: Environmental > Terrestrial > Soil > Contaminated >... | reverse complement strand
GGGGAACGATAGCGGAGAAAATGGAGCATTCAGCCGGAGGGAGCTGCTGCAGACGCTGGCGGCCGCGGGCGGGGTCGCCCTGGTCGGCGCGCCGTCGGAAGTCTTCGCGGGGAAAAAGATCTCCGGTTGGCCCGACCGCATGGGGATGCTCACCGACCTTACGGAGTGCGTAGGCTGCCGCAGTTGCGAGAAGGCGTGCAACCTTGCGAACCGGCTGCCGGAACCTGAAGTACCCTTCGACGAGAAGTCGGTATTCGACAAGAAAAGGCGGCCGACGGCCTCCGCCTACACGGTGGTCAACCGGTACGAAAACCCGAAATCCTCCGACAGGCCCTTCTATCGCAAGGTGCAATGCAACCATTGCAACGAACCAGGGTGCGCAGCCGCCTGCCCCGTCAGGGCGTACACGAAAACACCGGAAGGGGCGGTGCTCTACAACAAGGACGTGTGCTTCGGCTGCCGGTACTGCATGGTCGCGTGTCCATTCTACGTGCCCGCCTACGACTACGAGAGCGCCCTGGAACCCCGCATCGTCAAGTGCACCCTGTGCCACGAGCGGGTGAAGAACGGCGGGATGCCGGCTTGCGCCGAGGCCTGCCCCGCCGGAACGATCATCTTCGGGAAGCGGGAAGCGCTGATCGATCTTGCCAGGACCAGGATCCGAAAGCGCCCGGACCGGTACATCGACCATATCTACGGCGAATACGAGGTCGGGGGAACAAGCTGGATGTACATCTCCGGGATCCCGTTCGACCGGATGGACTTCCCGTCCGACCTCGTGGAGAAGCCGCTGGTGGAACAGACCAAGGGATTCCTCTCCGCGGTGCCACTGGTCCTCACGATCTGGCCTGCGCTCCTCGGGATGTGCTACGCAGCCACCAGGAACAAGGAGGGGAAGGAATGAAGGAGGAAATCATCGCCAAGGAAGAGAGCTTTCCCGCCCGCTTCACCGACAAGCTGCTGATGGGGATGCCGCTCTCCGATTACGCCAGAACGCTCATCACGCCGTTCAACGTCGTGGCCATGATCATCCTGTGCATCGGCTTCCCGCTTATCGGGGTCCGTTTCGCGAAGGGCCTGGCGGCGGTGACCCACGCCTCCAACGAATACCCCTGGAGCATCCTGCTCGGGTGGGGGCTCTTCTCGGGCGTTCCCCTGTCCGCGACCGGCTACGTGATGGCGACCGCGGTGTACATCCTGGGATACAAACAGTATCATTCCCTCGTCAGGCTCGGGGTCCTTACGGGCTTCATGGGATATCTTTTCGCGGTCATCTACCTCCTGATCGACATCGGCCGCCCTTGGAGGATCTATTACCCCATGGCGGTGTCCTACGGTCCCACGTCGGTTCTTTTCCTCGTGGCATGGCACGTCGCCACGTACCTCACGGTCCAGCTGCTGGAATTCAGCCCGGCGATCCTGGAGTGGATAAACGCGAGGAGATCGAGGAAGTGGGCGATCATGATCACCATCGGGATGACGGTCGGCGGCGTGATCCTCTCTACGCTCCACCAGTCCGCGCTGGGCGCGCTGTTCCTCCTGGCGCCCGGCAAGCTCCACCCGCTCTGGTACTCCGCCTTCATCCCCGTGTTCGCCTTCATCTCGAGCATATACGCGGGGCTCTGCATGGTGATCGCGGTGAGCACAGTGGCGGCCAGATGGCTGCGGGAGCGGGCGGACCGGCAGTTCCTGGACAACCTGGACCCCCTGACGGTAGGCCTGGGCAAGGCCGCCTGCATAGTGATGTTCGTCTATTTCGTCCTCAAGATGATAGGGGTGGCCCACGACGACAACTGGGCGCTGCTTTCATCGCCTTACGGATTGTGGTGGCTGGCGGAGATCGTCCTGTTCGTTCTCGTCCCGGGACTCGTCCTCACGGTGGGGGTGAAAAAGTCCAGCGCGCGCATCGTCCGGTGGGGGGCTTTCCACGCCCTTGCGGGGGTAGTACTGAACCGGCTCAACGTATCCATCCTCATGTTCAACTGGAACCTCCCGAACCACTTCCGGGACATCGTTCCCCCGGCGAGGGAGGTTTTCATAGTGCTGTCGATCATCACGTTCCATATACTGCTGTTCCGCTGGATCCTCAACCGGATGCCCGTGCTGAGGGAGCACCCGGACTTTCCGGAGGAACATTGATGACGTGACGCCCCCGTCTCCCCGAAAGGAGTGGCGAGCATGACCGAGGGGAAGAAGCTGTCGCTGGGGCTGGCGGCGCTCCTGATAGCGGCCGCGATCACGGCGGGACACGCCGGGGAAGCGGAGCTTTCGGCCGAGGCCGTCAAATGCCTGCAATGCCACGAGAAGAAAGGGTCGTCATTCAGGTTCCAGGACGGTGATTCCGTCCCGACACACGTAAGCGCCGCGAAATACAGGCTCTCGGTCCACAGCGCCCTGACCTGCTCGCAGTGCCATACCGACTTCCTGGCGGACGCGCACCCGTCCCGCCGGTTCAAGAACAAGGACCAGTACCGCATGCGGGCGTCGGCGGTCTGCCGCGGATGCCACACGGCCGAGCAGATCAAGGCGAAGTCGATCCACACGAATCTCCTTCTCCGCGAGAAGGAGGGGATCTCATCGATCTGCACCGACTGCCACGAGGCTCATTCCGTGATACCCGTCGCGGGGGGGAAGATCGTCAAGAGCGAAACGCAGTACTGCATGAGCTGCCACCAGCACGAAATGTCCATGACATGCAGGAACGGCGAGAAGATACACCTGACCGTAGGCATGTCCATCTCCGACGGCAACGCCCACGACAAGCTCAGGTGCTCGGACTGCCACTACGGCTTCTCCTCCGAGGAGCACCCCAAGAGGAACTTCCGGAGCAGGAGGGACTACACGATCGCCTCCTCGGAGACATGCCGCAGGTGCCACTTCGACAAGTACACGAAAACCCTGGACAGCGTCCACTACACCATTCTGAGCCAGGGGAACCTGAATGCGCCCGTATGCAACGACTGCCACGGCTCGCACGCGATCCCCCATATAACCCGCGGTATCAAGGGGAGGACGATCACAACTCAGAAGTGCCGGAAGTGCCATCCCGGCGTCTATGCCGTCTACGCCAAGAGCGTCCACGGCAGCGCCCTCTTCAACGAACAGAACCAGGACGTGCCCGTGTGCATCGACTGCCACACCGCACACAACATCGACAACCCTCTTACGCTCGAATACCACGAGAAGATCCCGCAGATGTGCGGGAACTGCCATGCGAATCCGGCGGTCGTCAGCAAGTACGGCCTGTCGACGGGGGTCCTCAACGCCTACCTGTCCGATTTCCACGGGGTCACCCTGGGGCTGTACAGGAAGCAGAGGGAGCAGCTGTACAAACCCGCGAGGCCGATCGCCGTTTGCACGGACTGCCACGGGACCCACAACATCACCAGCGCCGCCAGCTCCGATCCGGTTGCGGTCAAGGCCAACCTCGTCAAGCGTTGCCAGAAATGCCACAAGGACGCGAACGAGAACTTCCCCGACGCCTGGTTATCGCACTACAAGCCTTCCCTCACCAAGTATCCGATGATCTTTCTGGTCAACACGGCGTACAAGATATTCATTCCGCTCATGGGGCTCGGATTCCTGCTGCAGATTTTTCTGCACATATGGCGGTACGCGGTAAATAGGTGAGAACGGGGGGCAAGGGGGCGCTTATGGGGACGGGAAAGATAAAGATGAGGAGGTTCAGCGGGTACCGTATCCTGGAGCACTGGGGGATCATCCTTACATCGGTCGTCCTCTTCGCGACGGGACTTTGCCAGCGGTTCTGGTACGTGGATTCCGCCCAGTGGTTCATCCTCAAGATGGGCGGGGTCGACACCGTCCGGTTGATCCACCGGTACGCCGGGATCATGTTCTCCTTCGAGCTGATCCTTCACGTCGCGGTCGCGATCGGCGGGGTCCTCCGGGGCAGGTGGGGACCGTCGATGCTCATCAAGAAGGAGGACCTCCAGGACGCCGTCCACAACATCAGGTATTATTTCGGGCTGGAAGAGCGCCAGGCGCGGTGCGACCGCTACGACTACATGGAGAAATTCGAATACTGGACGATCCTCGTGGGCGGATTCCTGATGATGGGCACGGGGGCAGTCCTGTGGCTCCCGACGGTCTTCACCCGTTTTCTCCCCGGGGAGGTCATACCCGCAGCGAAGGCGCTGCATTCCAACGAAGCACTGCTCATATTTCTCATCAACGCGATCTGGCACATCTACAACGCGATCTTCAGCCCCGAGGCGTTCCCGCTCGACACGACGATCTTCACCGGGCACATCTCCCGGGAGAGGATGCTCCGGGAACATCCCGTAGAGCTGGCCAGGATCGAAGGCGTGGAGGTGGATGAGCTGCTCGGAAACGGTCTTAATGAGGCCGGTTCCCTCAAGCCCGGCGTGGAGCCGGGGACCCCTTGAAGCGCCGATCGGGGGGAGGGGCAGGCCGGTGGAAACCGGAATCCGTTGACGGAGATGCCCGTTGTTACTAGATTGACTGTTAGCGATTCGCGGAAGCTCCCGGCTGTCCAACACGTAGACCGGCCCGCAGAGAAAACGAGGGACCCGCCTTGGCGCCCGGAACGTGAAGAAGCGGATCATCGTCCTGCTCATATTGAACATGAGCGTCATCCTGGTGAGCCTCGGCGTCATCAGCTACTTAAGCGTCAACGCCAGCATCAAGCGCTCCCTGGAGAGCCGCCTTGCCCTCGCCAACATCATCGGCAAGTACGTGGATTACATCCTCGAGAGCAATCTGAAAAGACTTTACGACATCTCCCTTTCGGGGAAAGTTGATTTCGAGGACAAGGACTGGGAGCCCGAGAAGAAGGTCCTGAAAGGAGCGATCGAGTACTCGATCTTCACCGGAAGGGTCTTCCTCGTGGACCGGCACGGCAATGTGGCGATCTCCTACCCGCATCAGGAAGACGAGCAGATAAATATGCTCAGCATCCCCTACGTCAGCAAGACTCTCGCCGAGCTCAAGCCCGTCGTATCGGACGTTTACACCGTAAGCTCCACGCGGAGAAAGATTATCTACGCCATCGTCCCCTTGAGAAACAGGCACGGGGAGATCGTCGGCGCGGCCGGCGGAGAGATAGACCCGACGAACTACCTGCTGGCCCAGATCATCCGGACGATCCCGACGGGGGCGGACACGTTCATCGAGCTTGTGGACAGCAGCGGGGTCATCATCGCTTCGAACGACCCCAGGCGGATTCTCACCTGCAGCGAGCGGTACAAGTTCCTTGGGAGTCTGATAAACGACAAGAAGGCGACGGTCCTTAACTGCCACAGGTGCAAGGAGGAGTCTCCGGACAGCAAGAGGGAGAAGGACATGCTCGCGTTCGCCCCTCTCTCCGTCGCTCCATGGGGAATCATCGTGAGGGACCCGCAGGAGGCGGTGTTCCTGCCTTCCATCCACCTGCGGGAAGGGTTCGTCGTCCTGAGCATAATTTCCATCGCGACCGCGTCGCTTCTGGCGATCGGGCTCTCCCGGAGCATCGTGCGCCCCGTTAGGTCCCTGATTACCGCTACCCAGAAAATCGCCCGTGGAAACTTGAGCGAGCCGATAGTGGTCTCCACGAAGGACGAGATAGGGACGTTGGGCAGGAGCTTCGACGAGATGCGGATCAAGCTTGCGGAATCGCTCGAAAGCATACAGGAGTACAGCGTGGAGCTCGAGAGCCGGGTTGCGGACCGGACGAAGGAGCTCAACCGCAGCAAGGAGAAACTGGCAATCCTCCTCCGGGAAGTCATGACGGCCGGCGAAGACGAGAGGAAGCGGGTCGCCCGCGAGCTTCACGACGACACGAGCCAGTCCCTTAACGCGATCCTGATCGCGCTGGACTCGATCGTCATCCACTTCTCGGAGTACGATCCCGTCCGGAAGCAGATAAAGCAGATCCGGGAGCAGTGCATGACTATGCTCAAAGGCCTGCACAGGATGATCAAGGACCTCCGCCCGCCCATCCTGGACGACCTGGGGCTGGAATCGGCGATCCAGTGGGTCCTGGAGAAGCACATAGGCGAAAGGGGGATCCAGTTCCGGTTCCGCACTGAAGGCGACAGGGACGCATTGAAGACCCGCTCCCGGGGAGTGCTCGACTACTCGAAGATCGAGCTCGCGCTCTTCCGCGTCGTGCAGGAATCGATCATCAACATAAGCAAGCACGCCGATGCGAAGAACGTCACGGTGGCAGCAAAGTTCGGCGACTCCGGGATCGAGCTGACAATAGAGGACGACGGCAGGGGCTTCGACGTCGGCAAGGTTTTCGAGTCCGACCGGAAGGACCGGCACATGGGCCTGGGGCTGATGGGGATGGAGGAGCGGGTGGGACTGCTTGACGGGAAACTTGCGATACGGTCGGAACCGGCCAAGGGGACCAGCATCACGGTGTTCATCCCAGTGCAGGCCTGATCGAAACCGGCTTCTTTTTTCGGGAAAGCGAGGATTACGTGGGAAGGATCAGGATACTGGTTGCGGACGATCACGCTCTGGTGCGGGAGGGCATCATCGCGATCCTCAAGCTCCACGACGACATCGAGGTCGTCGGGGAGGCATCGGACGGCACCGAGACGATCCAGAAGGCGGCCAAGCTCCGTCCCGACATCATACTGCTGGACATCGCGATGCCCGGCCTGGGCGGGCTCGAGGCCGCCATCGAGGTCAAGAAGGCCGATCCCGGGATCAAGATCCTCATCCTGAGCCAGTACGACGACCGGGAGTATGTAAGCCGGCTTATCAAGGCGGGTGTCTCGGGCTACATACTGAAGCATGCGGTGGGGACGGACCTGATCTCCTCGATCAGGGCGGTCGCAAGGGGCGAATTCTACCTTTACTCGGCGATAGCGTCATCGGTGATCGGCGACTACCTGAGCAGGCGGGACGCCGCAGCGGAGGACCCCTACGAGAGGCTGACGGACCGGGAAAAGCAGGTCCTCAAGCTTATCGCGGAAGGTCGCTCCCACAAGGAGATAGCGGGCATGCTCGACATCAGCGTCAAGACGGTCGTCGCCCACTATGCCAATTTCCAGGAAAAACTGGACATCCGTACGCGCGCCGGGCTGATCAAGTTCGCATTCCAGAGGGGAATCGTGAAATAAGCCGGCGCCGAAGGAGACGGCGCCGGCCAGCGCAAGGCGGCGGTTACGGAAGCTTCTTCCCGGTCTTCTGCAGGATCGTCTCCCACTGGTCGGCGTGGCCTTCCTCCTGGGCGACGATCTCCTCCATCATCAGGCGGGTCGTGGAATCCCCGACCTCGTCGGCGAGCTTGATGACGGTTTTATAGTACTCGATGGCGCCGTACTCCCCTTCGAGATCGTCCTGCATCATCTTCCTTAGGTCCCCGCCCGTCTTCACCGGGGAGGGTTTCGTGGAGGGGTTTCCTTCCAGGAAATTGATCCGCTCGGCGACGCGCTCGGCATGCTTCATCTCGTCCATGCTCGTCTTCTCGAAAAGGGGGAGGATCGACGCGCTCTCCATGCCTTCCCCCGTCCAGTGGTGGTGGAGATATTGCAGGATTGCGCCTATCTCCAGTTCCAGGACCTTGTTCAACGCATCGATGATCTTCGGATTCCCCTTCATTGTCCACCTCCGGTTCGGATGCTGGGAATGGGGCCGCCGCACGGGCCCCTCTGACATCTGGGCAACGGTGCTATGATATCAGGAGGCCGTAAACGTGGGAGAATGTTTTTAACCGGGAAACCGGAAGGGATTTGGCGTTGACCCTCCGGAGAACGGTTTGTATAATTCCCCTTTGCCGTTTTAACGGGTGGTGAGTGTAGCTCAGTTGGCAGAGCACCAGGTTGTGGCCCTGGTGGCCGTGGGTTCAATCCCCATCACTCACCCCATTTTTCGACTCGATCACGCCCGGCGGGTCTGCCCCCCTGTATCGTCGGACGGTTGGTTTTGACAAGGGCGCCTGTAGCTCAGGGGATAGAGCACCGGCCTCCGGAGCCGGGTGCGGAGGTTCGATTCCTCCCAGGCGCGCCATGATCTTTTACAACGCGGGCCATTAGCTCAACCCGGCAGAGCAGCTGACTCTTAATCAGGAGGTTGAAGGTTCGATTCCTTCATGGCCCACCAGCAAAATCAAGGGGTTGGCCGTTTCCGGCTAGCCCCTTTTTCATTCGGTTTGGATATGACGTGGCTCAGGTACCGGCGGATCGAAGTTTTGGGCAGATCTCCCGCATCGGGCAGTCGGCCACGCGGGGTTTTCGGCAGTAATCCTTGCCGAGGCGCACAAGGGCCGTCTCGAAGTCGCTGAAGCTGAATTCCTGCGCCTTGCCGGACGCCCATGCTTTCCTCAATGCATTCATTGGATCTCCTTTTCCCTTGGCCAGGCCAATGTCCCGCGCCGCCAGCAGGGCCAGCGGGGATAGGGCGGGATTGGCCTTGTGCCACACGGTGCGCATTTCGCGCAGGAAGATATTCGCGGTCACCACTCCGATCCCCTTCCCCAGGCCCATGACCCGCGCCTCTAGGTCTCTCGATCCTTCCGACCGGTCGTGGAGGGCGTTCAGGTCCCCGCCGTACCTCTCGATGAGGTCGCCCACGATGGCGAGCAATTTGGTGGCGGTGGAAAAGTCGTACCGGGTGTACCCCCCGTCGTCCAGGATCGCCACGAGTCCGTCCCAGCCGGTTTGCAGGATTCTTTCCGGAGTGTCGACACCGCGCCGGTCGAACCCCCTCCAGGTGGCAAGCGCCGTCCTCGTCGAGATCCTAGCGCCCATCAGCTTGGCTGCCAGGAACCAACGGAAAATCTGAGCGCGATCCCGTCCCGAGAGGTGGATCCCGAGCTCCCGCGAATACATGCCCCCCAAAATCTCGATCAGCCGCCTTGGGAAAAACTCAGCCATCATCGACCCGGTTGAAAGCGTTTTTATTTTATTCCTATGCCCGCTCCACCCGCTCGTCAAGCCTGCAAATATATTTTTATTATCAAATATTTGTGAATACTTCGTTCCTTGGGCGTTTGGTGGCATCGCGCTGGCCGGCACAAGGAATTTATTTGTATAATGAATATGCGAGCTCCAGCAGGACGTCAACCGGTAGACCGTTTCTTCATCAAAGGATCCGGGTTCTTGGTACGCTGAGGTCCTCGTCCCTCGTGGCGGGTTCATCAATCAATGTAACCGACCGTCGCTCGACACGGGAAGGAGTCGCCATGGACATCAAGGAAATCCGTAAAATCGCCAAGGGGTTGGGGGTCGGCACGAAGAGGATGGGGAAAGCCGACCTCATCCGCGCCATCCAGCGAGCCGAGGGGAATTTCGACTGCTTCGGGACGGCCGTAGATGAAGAGTGCGACCAGGAAAGCTGCCTGTGGCGGGAGGACTGCTTCTTCGAATCCTCCACGGAGGAGATGATCCATTAGGCGAGCCCGGGAGAAGGGCACGCAGACGCAATTCGCGGTTGACTGCGGATAGGAATATATCCTATATGGTTGATATGGCATACACCTCGCCGAAAGCGGAGCACCTCCTCCGCGAGAAAGGGGAGCGGATCACCCCGCAACGGGTGGCGATTCTCCGGGCCGTCATGCAATCCGGCAGCCATCCGGACGCGGACACCATCTACCGACACGTCTGCGCGGAGCATCCCCATATTTCCCGGGACACGGTTTATCGGACGCTGGCGATGATGAACGAGAGGGGCATCATCGGGTCGGTCCTCTTCGTCGGGAACTCGAAGAGGTACGATCCGAACACTGCAAACCATCACCACCTCGTTTGCATCCGGTGCCGGAAGATCGTGGATTTCACGGCGCCGTCGATGGACCGTCTGGAGCCTCCGCCCTCAACGACGCGAAAGTTCCGGGTGTTGCGGACCACGGTGCACGTGGAGGGGATCTGCGAGGAGTGTGCGGGCCGGACGCGCAGGTAGTGCCGGGAATATTCTTTTCCCACTGAATAGGAAATCTTCTTATAATAGATAATATATTTAAAAGGACAGCGTCTTATCCAAGGGAAAAGGAGACCGGAATGCCCAGGGGCGGGTCAGTATTCAAAGCCGCCCTACAGGATCAAGAGTTGATTGCAAACAACCAAAGGAAAGGAGAAGACAGATGACGACGGGAGCCAAGTCTCCGTTCAAACACACAACCGGCGGCGGCACGTCGAGCCGAGAGTGGTGGCCTAAACAGCTGAACCTGAAGATCCTGCACCAGCACTCGCCCCTGTCCGATCCCATGGGCAAGGGCTTCAACTACGCTGAAGAGTTCAAGAGTCTCGACCTGAAAGCCGTGAAGAAGGATCTCCTGGCGCTGATGACCGACTCGCGTGACTGGTGGCCGGCGGACTTTGGGCACTACGGGCCTTTGTTCATCCGGATGGCATGGCACAGCGCCGGCACCTACCGCACCGGCGACGGCCGCGGCGGCGCCGGTGCCGGC
>Ga0214473_10011528_pt1 | contig 10381 bp, 11 predicted proteins | sample RVTome_7_FD_203509 | JGI IMG/M metagenome (GOLD analysis project Ga0214473, IMG submission 203509) | Soil microbial communities from uranium-contaminated site in the Upper Colorado River Basin, Wyoming, United States - RVT98D197 | ecosystem: Environmental > Terrestrial > Soil > Contaminated >... | reverse complement strand
CCCCCCGCTGGACGGCCTCCAGCGCGTCGTGGAATTCCACGCCATACCGCGTGGGGACAGGCGGGGGCGGGGCGCGGTAGCCGGATCGGTCCAGGTGGACCAGCTCGAAATCGAGCATCCCGGGCTGCCCGCTCGCCGCCTTCACGAACTGGCGGGCCTCCGGGGCATACCACCAGTGGACCTGGAACTCCTGGGCGGCTCGCTTGGCCCGCTGTCCCCAGCGCACCGCGAGCGCCACGCGGAAGGCCTGGAACGTGCCGGCCGGGACGCGGATCTCCTCGTAGGCCTCGACCCGCCAGGTGAAGGTGGCACTGAGGCCGCCCGGGGCGCGCGGCGTCCGCCACATCCCCGCGCTCGTTCCCCCCTTGCCCACCTCGAGGGGCCAGGTGATCTGAGGCGGCGGATCGAATTCCATGAGGTTGTCGCCCCGTTGCACCCTGGCCGGCGCCAGGTCCTTCGTCAGGAAGACCTCACGCCTGGGGCCGGCCGCGAAGACGTACCCTTCCCCTTCGATGCGCACCAGTTCATACACCCCGTCGCCGCGGAACCACTCCTCGCCCACGGCGTAGGTGGGGCGTTCGGCGCGCGGGGCCTGGGCTCCACCCGGGACCGGCGCCGCCCACAGGGCGAGCGCCGCCAAGAGGATGAGGACGTGGGTCATGGCGTCACTTCGGGTCCAGGACGGCGATGGCCTCGGCGGCCTTGGCCTTGGCCTCGTCCATCTTGCCGGCCGTGCAGAGCGACCGGGCCTGGGTGGTGAGCTTGCGCGCCTTCGCGGTGCGCGCCTTCAGCGTCTTGTCGGTCGGCGACGGGCTCCAGGGCGAGATCTCCGACGCGGGGCTCGTGGCCAGGCCGCGGCCGGCGCCCGAGGCCGGATCTCCCTGCGGCGTGCGGCCCACGCCCGACGCGGGGTCGCCCTGCAGGGTGCGGCCCGCCGCGACCACGTTGCCGCCGGGGGCAACTCCTTGGGCGGAGGCCGGATCGCCAGTGGGAATGCGCGCTACGTGGGTGCCCCCCTGGCTGCCCGCCTTCATCACATCTTGGGCCTTCGCAACCATCGCACCCGCCTGGGTGACTTCGCTCGGGCACGCGGCCTTCCCCTCGGCCGCCAGCGCCGGCCAAGGCGCGACCAGGATGCCAAGACCCACCAGCGCCACTTTCAGCGTGGTCCCCATCTCGTGCCTCCTCCGCGCGCCCCTCAGGCCGCGCCATACCCAGATTGCCTTCACCATGCCACAGGTCGTGATCAGTTACAATCCGCTCCGCCGCCTTCGGTGCCATTCCCAGCGCCCGCACGGTGTCACCAGGCCACGGGCCGCCCTCACCCCCACCCTCTCCACAAGGGAGAAGGAGGTGAGGGTGGAGGGCGTCAACAGGCCGGGGGCAACGAGGCCGGCGCCGCGAAGGGGGAGGGCGCAGCGCAGCGTGCCTGCACCGCCTCGTGCCAGGCCTGCTCTGTGACGGCGCGGCGCAGCGCCTCCTCCGAGAAACGTCCTTCAACGCGCGCCGTATCGCGGCGCTCACCCCCACGCTCGAAGCCCGCGTTGCGGGTGGGAGCCGTTCTGTTGTCCGGGGCGCCGACGGCGAGGATGAGCGCAAGGGCTGCGAATCCCAGTCCCAGGAACCCGACCGACCGATCCGCTGTGTCCATGGCTGGCCCTCCTGCTTCGCCGGCCCGGGAGTCCACTCCCGGGGGCTGCCCTTGCCTATCGCAATGCGGGTGCCATGGTTTACCAGGCCCAGAGCTGTTTGGCCGCTGGCGCGAACCGAACAGTTAACTAATTGATTCAAAAGGCCAGAATGGATTCCTAAGGGAAGATGGCGTATCCCTGATCGGCACACTGGTCCGCCGAGCGTGGATGCGATGGGGTCCGCAAGGTGGACCCGGATGCATCCACCCCCAGACGCAAGGGGAGGGGAAGAGGCCGCGATTCGGATTCACTCAGAAGAATCAGGGGATCCGGAGTCACTGGTGCGGCGGGTGCGCAGGAGCTTGACGAGGTAGGTCCGCTGGATGCCGAGGAGGGCGGCGGCCTTCGTCTGGTTGCCTTCGGCCTGGTGCATTGCCGCCTTGATGATGGCTTTCTTGTATGCCCGCATCTGGGCGTGGTAGTCCCGCACGGCCGCCGTGATTTCGGGGGCCGCGGCGGCTGTGGCCCGGACGGCCTCGGGCAGGCTCAGGTCGCCCGGCCCGATTTGATCGCCGGCGCAGAGCACGACGGCGCGCTCGATGGCGTTGGCCAGCTCGCGGATGTTGCCCGGCCAGGCGTGCGCCGCCAGGAGGGCCATCGCGCCTCTCGCCACGCCGCGGACCGATTTCTTCGTCTCGGCCGCATAACAGGCCACAAAGTGTTCGACGAGGGCGGGGATGTCCTCCTTCCGGTCGCGCAGCGGCGGGAGCGTGATACTCACCACGTTCAGGCGGTAGAAGAGGTCCTCGCGGAAACGGCCGTCTCTCACGGCCTTCTCCAGGTCCCGATTCGTGGCGGCAATGACGCGGATGTCGGTATGGATGGGACGCGTGCCGCCCACCCGCTCGAAGGTGTGGTCCTGCAACACGCGCAGCAGCTTGCTCTGGAGCGCCGCCGGCATGTCCCCGATCTCGTCCAGGAACACGGTGCCGCCGTGGGCCAGCTCGAACTTCCCCTTCTTCGTCTGGTGGGCGCCCGTGAAGGCCCCCTTCTCGTGGCCGAACAGCTCGCTCTCCAGGAGCTGCTCCGAGAGGGCCACGCAGTTCACGATCACAAACGGCTGGTCGTGCCGGGGGCTCCACCGGTGGATGGCGTGACTGAACACTTCCTTGCCGGTGCCGCTCTCCCCCAGAAGCAGCACCGTGGAATTCGTCCCCGCCACCTTGCGGGCCACCTCCATGGCGCGGCGCATGGGCGGCGACTCGCCGATGATGTCCAGCATCCCGGCCGCCAGCGCCTCCCGGAGGAGCTGGTTGGACTCGACGAGCTGCTTGCGTTCCAGTGCCTTGCGGACGACGATCTCGAGGTGCTTCGGGTCGAAGGGCTTGGGGATAAAGTCGTGGGCGCCCTCCTTCATGGCCTCCACGGCGGTCTCGATGGACCCATGGGCGGTGACGACGATGACGGGCAGGTCGAAGCCGTCCCGGCGCAGCGCCCGCAGCAGGTCCATGCCGGCCATGCGGGGCATCTGGAGGTCCAGCAGCATCAGGGCCGGCGCCTCGTGGTGCACGGCCGCCAGCGCCTCCCGCCCGTCGCTCGCCATCGCCACGTCGCACCCCAGGGCGCGCAGGCGCACCTCCAGCAGCCGCCGCGACGCCGCGTCGTCATCAACGATCAGGACTCTGGCCCCCGTTGGATCCATTGCCGCTCATGCCGCCCGGGCGGCCGTCACGACTGGACTGAGGATTGAGCTCCGAGGAACGAGGGCCGGCCCGCACTCAGTCCTCAGTCCTCGATCCTTGCGCCTCCGCCGAGGTGGGCGGCCACTTGTTCGACGAACGTCGCCGTGTCGATGGGCTTGGTGATGTAGCCGGCGCAGCCGGCGGTCAGGGCCTTCTCGCGGTCGCCCGGCATGGCGTAGGCCGTGACGGCGACCACGGGGATGTCCCGCGTCGCCGGGTCCGCCTTCAGCCGCCGCGTGGCCTCCAGGCCGTCCATGCCGGAGAGCTGGATGTCCATCAGGATCAGGTCCGGCCGGTCGGCCGCCGCGGCCTCGAGGGCCGCCGCTGCCGTTCCGGCCTCCCGCACTTCGTATCCCTTGGAGCGCAACAGAAACCCCGCCAGACGCCGGTTCACCGCGTTGTCTTCGACCACCAGGATCTTCGCGCCGGCCACCTGACTTCGCCTTCCGCCGTCCGCCCTCCGCCGTCCGCCAAGAGGGGGAGGCAGGGCCCTGCGGATCATCACGATGAGGGGACGATCTCGAACCGACCGATCTTGAGAGGGCGGTAGATGCTGAAGTCCCGGCGGTCCGTGGTAAATACCCGCCGGATGCCCTCACGTTCGGCGAGGCGCACGAGGGCCGCATCGGCCAAGTCCATGGGAAGATCCCGATACTTCCCCATCAGCTCCCGTATGCGCGGCACATCGTCGGCGCCGACATTCAAGAGCTGCGGGACCTCGCTGGCGATCATCTCCCATAGGTTGTCTTGTGCCTCCCAGGAGAATCTCAGCAGGTGCATGGCCTCGGAAACGACCGGCCAGCAGGTTCCCAGGGGCTCCCGGAGGGAACGCATGAGGGTAGCACAGGATTCATGGTGCCGGTCGTCCTTGTGGACGAGGGCGACCAGCGGGCCCGCATCCACCAGGATCACCGCTTCGTCCTGGCCACCAGTAACTTGGTGAACTTTTCACCGGTCCTTTCCGAAAGGTCCGGTGGTCCCCCCCGAACGATCCCGATCAGGTGCTTGATCCGGTCGTACGGGCGCGTCGAGGGTTCACCGCCCATCTCGCTCTTTGCAAACATCTCGATGGCGTCCCGAATGACCTGCGACTTCGTCCGCCCGCTCTTCCGGGCCAGACGATTCAGCAGGTTCTCGGTCTTGGGATCCAGACGAACCGTCGTCGGCATGGCACCCTCCAGGTCGGAAGATGTACTACACAACCGTACTACACGGTACGCGGCCTGGCAAGGGCCGCAGGGGTTCGTCAGCCCTTCAGGTGCAGGACGTTGAACACGGCGATGGGCCGGTGGAAGCCTTTCAGCAACAGCTCGCCGGCGGGCTCGGCCTCCACCAGGTCCTCGACGCCGGCGAACACCCGGTTGCTGATGAGGATCTGGCCGCCATTGGCCTCGTCGCACAGGCGGGAGGCGAGGTTCGTTACGGGGCCGATAGCCCCGTAATCGAACCGGCCCTCGAAGCCGATCTTCCCCAAGGTGGCGTACCCGTTGGCGATACCCACCCCGAAGTCTAGCTCGTGGCCGCGCTTGCGCCACGCCTTGCCCAATTCGCCCGCGCGTTCCCGCATGGCGACGGCCATGCGCACGGCGCGGGCTGCGGGGTCGGGGCACGGCAAGGGGTCGTTGAAGAAGACCATCAGGCCGTCGCCGGCGAACCGCTCCAGGGTGCCCTCGAACCGGAAGATCAGCTCGCCCATGGCGGCGTGATAATCGCGCAGCACCTCCATCACCTCTTCGGGGGCAGCCGTTTCGGAGAAGGCGGTGAACCCGCGCAGATCGCAGAAGGCCACGGTGATCTCACGCCGGTGACTCTCCAGGATCTTCTCGTCCCCCGTGGAGACAATGGCCTCGGCGAGCTGGGGCGAGAGGAATCGCTTGAGGCGGCCCACCCGTTCCAGCTCGGCGAGCTGCTGGGTCACCCGCTGCTCCAGGGTTTTGTTCCATCCCGCGAGCTGTGCGGCTTGGGCCTCCAGGCGCGTCCCCTGCTCCTGGATGGTATCGTGCATGGCCTTGATCCGCAGCATGGACTTGACGCGGGCCACCAGGGCGGCCTGATCCACCGGCTTCGTCAGGTACTCGTCCGCGCCCTGCTCGAGGCCGGCCACGACATCCTTCGAATCCGCCTTCGCTGTCACCATGACGATGGGGGTGAAGGGGAACGCGGGGTCGCCCTTGAGCCGCCGGCACACCTCCAGCCCGTCCATCTTGGGCATCATGATGTCCAGGAGGATCAGGTCCGGCTGCGCCTCGCGGGCGGCGGCCAGGGCCTCCTCGCCGTCCGCCGCGGTAAGGATCTCGTAGCCGTGGACCGCCAGGCGCTTCTGGAGGATGTCCAGGTTCATCGGATTGTCGTCGGCGATCAGGATGCGCGCCGGATTTCGCACGGCCCACTCCACTCGCAGGACTGAGGTCAAAGGACTGAGGACCGAGTGAAATCCATTCCGGGCTCAGTCCTCAGTCCTCGGCACTCAGTCCTTGAGGTACTCTCGGATCTTCGCCAGCAGAGCGCGCGGGCTGAAGGGCTTCGTGACGTAGGCGTCGCAGCCGGCCTCGTATGCCTTGGCATCGTCGCCGCTCAGGGCGTACGAGGTCACGGCGATGATCGGGATGCGGCGCAGCGCGGGATTGCTCTTGACACGTCGCGTGGCCTCATAGCCGTTCATGCCGGGCAGATCGATGTCCATGAGGATCAGGTCGGGGGTGGTGGCCTCGGCCTGGGCCACGCCCTCCTCGCCGGTGGCCGCCTCGATCATCTCGTAGCCGGCGCTGGCCAGCAGGTCGCGCACGATGCGCCGGTTGTCCTCTTGATCCTCGATCACCAGGATCCGCTTGCTCATGTCGCCTCCACTTGCCGCTCCACGCGGACCGGCAGCGTGAACCGGAAGGTCGAGCCCTCACCCGGCTTCGACTCCAACCAGATGCGCCCGCCGTGCATCTCGATGATCCGCTTGGCGATGGCCAGGCCCAGGCCCGTCCCCCCCTTTTTGCGGGCGCCCGGCCCATCGGCCTGCTGGAATTCCTGGAAGATCCTCTCCTGGTCGGCGGGGGCGATGCCCGGCCCCGTATCGGCCACCGACACCGTGAAGGCGCCGTCGCCGGACGCCACGTCCACCCGCACCTCCCCGGTCTCGGTGAACTTGATGGCGTTCCCCACGAGGTTCAGGAGCACCTGCGTGATCTGGCGCTCGTCGCCCTTGCCGGGCGGCAGGTCCGGGGGCAGCGATGTCTTCAGCGCCAGTTGCTTCTCCGCCGCCAGGGACTCCACCCCCGCGAGAACGGTCTGGACCACGTCCTTCATCGAGTAGGCGGTCAGGGACAGCGTCAACTGTCCCGCCTCGATCTTGGAGAGGTCGAGGACGGCGTTGATCAGGCTCAGCAGATGTCGCCCGCTCATCTCCAGGCGCTTGAGGACCTCGCGGATCTTCTCCGGCGGCTCTCCGTATATGCCGTCCAGGATCAACTCGGTGTAGCCCAGGATGGCGTTCAGGGGCGTGCGCAGCTCGTGGCTCATGTTGGCCAGGAACTGGGACTTGTGCTTGCTGGCGGCCTCGAGCTGGCGATAGAGCCGCCCCAGCTCCTCGCTCATGTGGTTCAGGTTGACGGCCAGCGTCCCCAGCTCGTCCCGGTTGGGGACGTCGACCCGCTGGGAGAAATCGCCCGCGGTGATCTGCTGGAGCCGCGCCTCCATCTGCTGGACCGGCCCGACCAGCGACCACGAGATCGCATACCCGAGGGCCAGGGCCAGCGCGATGCTGCCAACGGCGAACCCGATGACCACCCACCGGGAGGTCACGTACGCCTGGTGACCGGCCTCGATGCTGGCCACCATGTCCGCCTCGGCCTTGTTCACGAGCTGGTTCGTGAGCCGCTCGAGGCGGTCGGCCAGGGGCCCGGTCTCCCTGAGCTGGAGCTCCCGTCCCTCGGCCCCCCTCCCCCCGCGGATCAGCTCGACCACCTGGCCCACTACCCGGATGAAGCGTTCGTAGTCCTTGCGAACGCGGACGAGAAGCTCCACCTCGTCCTTCGCCACGAACTGGAGCCGGTCCAGGTCGTAGCCGAACTGGTTGAGCTGTCGGAGCGTGCCCTCCAGCGTCCGCTCGTCGGGGACCAGCAGGGCAGAGGCCACGCTGTAGAGCTGCGCGGTGGTGTCGTGCTGGAGCTGGCGGTAGGCGGCGATCTTCCGCTGGAGCTGCCCTAGTTCCTCGGCGCGGCGGTTCACGCCGGAGAGCACCTGCAAACCGGCCGCGCCCACCGCGACGAGCAGCAGCACGATGGCCAGGAAGGCTACCAGCAGCTTGGCGTGGACCGGTGCCGGCACCCGCGCCACCAGGCGAGGCAGCCACTCCCTCATCGCCCCGCCCCCTCCCGCAGGAGGCTCTGGAGGTCGCGCAGCATCTCGTCCGGATCGAACCGGACCCCCATGTACTGGACGCGCAGCACCCCGACCTGGTCCACGAGGGACGTCAGGAAGGTGTGATCCACGGCCCCGCGGGGTGTCCTCTTGTAGTAGATGCCGTAGCGGCGGGCCACCTTCCGGATTTCGGCTGGTGTCCCGGTAAGAAACGCCCAGCCGTCCGGATTCGCCCTGTGCAGCTTCGCATAGCGCGTGAGCATCGCCGGCCTATCCCGTTCGGGATCCACGGTAACCGAGAGGAAGAAGACCTTGGGACCGAAGTCGGCGCCGAGACGAGCCTGAAGCCCCGCCATCTTGGCCGTCAGGATGGGACAGGTGTCCGCGCACGTCGCGTAGATGAAGGTGATGGCCAGGACCTTCCCGCGCAACGCCCCGAGGGATAGGCGCCGCCCGTCCTGCGCCGTCAATGTGAACTCCGGCGCCGGCCCGATCCTCGGAAGGTCATCGCCATCCGTGGAGGCGCGGCAGACTCCGGAGGCAATCCAGCCGGCCGCCGCCATGGCGATGAGAAATCCTACGCGGCACTCGCCCCGCATGTTTACCCTTTGTTACGTCCCGCGCGTCGAATCCGGGCGGGCATGAAGCCCGCCCCTATATCGTGCTCCGATCACCGGAGTAGGGGCAGGGTTCATCCCTGCCCGTCTGCGATCCGGTGTCCGGGGTACCTGCCCACCGACTCAGGCCTACCCCTTCAGCTCCTTCTTCAGCTCGTTGAGAAACCGCCAGTCGGTGCCCTGGGCGATGATCTTCTGGGGGTTGTTCTTGATCATGCCGGCCTCGTGGAGGCGCAGGGCGTAGAAGCGCACCGTATCCTCGGGGTCGTACTCGCGCCACTTGCCGTACGGGACCTCCTTCATGGCCTGGAGAGCATAGTCGTAGCGCGTCGTGAAGCCCCTGGTCACGAGGGACCGGGCGGCCCGATCCGGCTCGAGGGCGCACATGTCGGCCCCCTTCAGGATCGCCCGGAGCGCCCGCTTGGTGGCCACCGGGTGCTTCCGCACGAACTCCCGGTTGCCGACCACCATGCAGCAAAAGTACTGGGACCACGGCCGATCCACGCTGGTGTTGACCACCACGTGGCCGATCCTCCTGGCCCGAAGTTCCTGGGTTTCGGGCGGAGCGCTCATGAGCGCGTCCACTTTCCCTTCGGCCAGGAGCCGTACGGTCTCCGGCCCCGGCTGCACGACCCAGCGGATGTCCTTGTGGGGATCCAGGCCCACATGCGTCGCCATGATGGCAAGAAAAACGTGGCTGGGGCCTCCCAACGCGGTGACCGCCACGGCCTTCCCCTTCAGGTCTCGGATCGCGCGCACCCGGTCGGTGCCGAACAGCTCCAGGCAGCCCACATGTCCCCCCGCCAGAAGGACGACCGGGTCCCCCGCATCCACACGCAGGAGGAACGGCCCGAGGAACAACATGGCGATGTCGGCCTGTCCGGAGGCGAGCGCTTCGGTGATCTTCCCTGGATCGCGCCTGCTGTATTGCACCTCGTTGAACCCCTCCGCCTGCAAGAGGGCGTCAGCCACATACTGGGGCGCCTGACAGATGCTGGAACCATGGACCACCCTGAGCTTCGTCGTCTCCGGCGGCGGCTCCGCTGCCGCCGGACCGGAACGCAGTCCCAAGAACCCCGCAGCGCCTGCCGCCGTCACCCCTCCCAGGAACTCCCGCCGACTCCACCCTCCAGCGTCTCGGCCATCCATGGAAGTCTCCCTTCGCCTCGGGGCGTCCTAGCCCTTCAGCTCCTTCTTGAGCTCGTTCAGGAAGCGCCAGTCTGTGCCCTGGGCGATGAGCTTGTTCGGGGTGCTCTTGACCATCCCGGCCTCGTGGAGGCGGAGGGCGTAGAACCGCAGCGTGTCCTCGGGGTCGAACTCGCGCCACCGGAAATAGGGGATATCCTTCAGCGCCTGGAGGGCGTAGTCATAGCGCTTGGTGTAGCCCTTGTCCACCAGGAATCGGGCGACGCGATCGGGCCCGGAGGCGCAGAGGTCGGTGGCCTTCAGGATCGCCCGCAGGGCGCGCTTGGTAGCCACCGGATGTTTCCGCACGAACTCCCGGTTCCCCGCCGCCATGCAGCAGAAGTACTGGGACCAGGGCCGGTCCACGTTGCTGTTGACCACCACGTGTCCGATCTTCCGCGCCCGGAGTTCCTGCGGCTCCGGCGGAAAACCCAGGAAGGCGTCCACCTTCCCCTCGGCGAGGAGGCGCATCGCCTCACCCGCGGGCCCCGTGACCCAGGTGATGTCCTTGCGGGGGTCCAGGCCCACGTGCGCCACCATGCTCGCAAGAAAGACGTGCTGGCTCCCCCCCAGATCCAGGACGGCGACGGTCTTCCCCTTCAGATCGCGGATGGCGCGGACCCGCTCGCTGCCGAACAGCTCGAAGCAGCCGACGTGGACCCCCGCCAGGACGACGATGGGATCCCCGGCGTCCACCCGAATGGTGAGCGGACCGGCGAAGTGGAGAGTAAGGTTCACCTCGCCGGAGGCCAACGCCTTGTGGACCCCTATGCTCCCCCCCGTGTCCACATAGCGCACGTCGGTAAACCCTTCGCTTTTCAGGAGGTCCTCGGCGATGTACTGGGGGGCGATACAG
>Ga0214473_10011527_pt1 | contig 10381 bp, 8 predicted proteins | sample RVTome_7_FD_203509 | JGI IMG/M metagenome (GOLD analysis project Ga0214473, IMG submission 203509) | Soil microbial communities from uranium-contaminated site in the Upper Colorado River Basin, Wyoming, United States - RVT98D197 | ecosystem: Environmental > Terrestrial > Soil > Contaminated >... | reverse complement strand
GAGGGGCCTGCCGGTAGCCGCACCGGTCGAGTTGATCCTCGCCAAGGCGTACGAGTTTGAGCCGCCGCACGTGACCGCGCTGACCTTTCCGGCGGCATCGTCAACGACCGTATCGACGTGGCTCGGGCGGATTGGATTCAACGGGGGGGACCTCGTCGTCGGCGGCGTCGACGTCCAGAATGTGCTGGCGGGCACGGCCAGGGTCGCCATCGCCTCGTGTGCCCTCGACGCCGTGCTGGATTACCGCGAGCGGTCGCCGGAGGAGGTCCTCGCCGCGGTGTCCGACGCGGTGCAGCGCTGACCGCCGGTCAACGGAGCCCGTCGCCCGGGTCGACGGCGCATACCCCGTGGTCCGCGGGCATTCGGGGCGCCTGCGACCCACGTTTGCCTTATCGCCACCAGTGCCCAACAATCCCGGCATGAGCGCTTCGCGACCTCTGCCGGTGATCATGCCGAACATCCCGGGACAGCGGTGGTCCTGCCATTCCTGCGGGCTGTGCTGCCGGTCGCTGGTGGGGCACCTCTATCCCGAGGACCGCGAGCGAATTGACCGCCAGGGTTGGGAGGAGGAACTTGGCGTGGCCCCGTACGTCATGGTGGGGCGGGAGGCGGTGCTCAACCAGCGGGCCGACGGCTCGTGTGTCTTCCTCGACGAAGTTGGGAAGTGCCGGATCCATACCCGATTCGGAGAAGCGGCCAAGCCGTTCGCCTGCCGGATCTTCCCGTTTTCGGCCCGGGCGGTGGGCGACGGCTGGCGGGTGTCGTTTCGGTTCGACTGCCCCAGCGCTACCGCCGCCCGCGGCTTCCGGCTGAGCCGGCACGGACCGTGGCTGACCGAGCTGCTCAGTGGTCTCGAGCGGCGTCCACCGCCCAGCGCGGACCTCGCCGAGATTCAGCTCGGCGTCAGAGCAACCGCGGCAGAGCTCGAGGCTTTAATTGCTGGAGTCGTCAAGTGGGTTGGCGATCGGGAAATTCCCCTGTACTTCCGCCTGATTGGCGCCGCCCGCCTGACCGCCCGTCTCCGCGAGTGGCGCCTGGCGAAGATCCGCGGGAAGCGTTTCACGGAGCTGCTTGGACTGAACTTTACGTTCCTGCCCATGGAGGCGACGGAAGTCCCCGCGGCTCCCACGGTGCGGCAGCGGCGCATGCTCCGCCACCTCGTCTTTGCCCATGCCGAGCACGTGACCCTGGCGGACCTACGGGCGGGCTTCGGGCGGCGGCTGGGCAAGCGCTGGCAGCAACTCCGCGCCGCCCGGCGCTTCCACGCCGGCAAAGGGCCGGTTCCGGCGATTCCCGGGGTGACCGGGCGGGCCAGCTTCGAGGACGTGGAGCGGGTCGACGCCAGTCCCGAGGAGGGCGAGCGCATCGAGGACCTGTTCACCCGCTACCTCCTCGCCCGGCTGCACGGGCGCAGCGCGTTCGGGGCCGGCTACTACGGCTGGACGGTCATCGACGGGCTGGGGGCCCTGTGGATGTCCGTGGCTGCCGCCGGGTGGCTGGCCCGCTGCGTGGCCGCCGCGGACGGCCGGTCGACCTTGAGCTTTGATGACGTGTCCTTGGCACTTGGAATCGCGGACCGCGCCGCCGGGCGGGTGCCCGCCCTCGGCACCGTGGCGGAGCGGATTCGGATCCTGTATCTCAGCCGCGACGACGGGATGGCCGCCCTGCTCCGTCGTTATGCCCCGGTGGAGGAACGGCCATGTCCCTGACCCCCGAGCAGCTTGCTGCCGCCATCGACCACACCCTGCTGAAAGCCGAGGCGACCGGCGAGGGCATCGACCGGCTTTGCGACGAGGCGGTGGCCTACGGCTTCGCCGCCGTGTGCGTCAACCCCATCCACGTCCGCCGGGCCGCCGAGCGTATCGCCGCGGCCGGCCGGTGCGGCGGGCAGGACCACCGGCCCGCGGTCGCCTCCGTGGCGGGCTTCCCGCTGGGGGCCAGCCGGACGGAGACCAAGGCCGACGAGGCCCGCCGGGCCATGGACGACGGGGCCACCGAAATCGACATGGTCATCGCTCTGGGCGCCCTGATCGCAGGCGACGTGCGGGCGGTGCGAAGCGACATCGCGGCCGTGGCTCGGGCCGTTCACCAGGCCTACGCCGCGGGGATCCTGAAGGTCATCCTCGAAACCCGGGCCCTGACCGCGGAACAGATCATCCTGGGCTGTCGCTGTTGTGCCGAAGGGGAAGCCAACTTCGTCAAGACCTCCACCGGCTTTCATGAGGCCGGCGGGGCGACGGTGGACCATGTCCGCCTGCTCCACCGACATGCCTCGCCGTTGCGGGTCAAGGCCTCGGGGGGCATCCGTACCGCCCAACTGGCACGCGAGTTGCTACTGGCAGGAGCGGCGAGGCTTGGCACGTCTTCCGGCGTTGCCATCCTCAACGAGCTGCGACATGGAGATGCGGGAACCCCATAACCACCGTCGATCGGTACCGTCCCTGAGCGTCTTTTCCGAGGAGCCTGTCCATCATGGCCACTGAGCACGCAACCCCATGTGCGGTCTGCGGCGCGAACGTATACCGGGAGCACGTGGATTCCGGCGTCGCCCGCTACGAAAACGGTAAGCTCATGTGCAAGCACTGCGTCAACGAGTACGAAAAGGCCCATGACGCCGGGGGCGGGGCCGCCGCCGTCGCGTTCGAGCCCATCGCCCTCGAGGCCCATGAACACGCCCCCCGCCGGAACCGGGACGAGCGCATCCACGGGGTCAGTACCGCCACCCTGGGACTGGCCAAGGCGTGGGACGAGAACAGGTTCAAACGCCGCGTCGATCCCAAGAGCGCTGGGGCGACGCGCTGCCGCACCTTCCACTCCAAGCTCAGCGAGGCGGCCATCGACTTCATGACCAACCAGATCAACGAGTGGCTCGACGAGAACGAGAACATCGTGGTCAAATTCTCCAGCTCGACCATCGGCCTGTTCGAGGGCAAGCACACGGACCCCAACATCATCATCACCCTATTCTATTAGCGTGCCGGTTCGCTGGGATGCCGCAGGGATGCCGGACCGCGCCAGGTCGTAGATTCGGCGGTGGGCCGTCGAGACGCACAGCCTGCCGAACCCGCCGCTCGATACCCATTGAAGTGACGAATTGCCGGGCCCATCGCCCTGCGGCTCGCCGGTCGCGACGACGACGTGAAAGCTGAGGGCGCGGTGGGTGAGGCGGTGCCGCAGGGTGCCCACCCAGCGCAACCGGCCGGTGAGCGCCAGCGTCGCCTCGCGGGCCAGTCGCCGCACTTCGCCCGCTCCAGGCGCCCCTCCGTCGAGTTCGACGCAGGGAAACTCCCAGAGGCGGGACCATAGTCCTCCGGACGGACGGTGGCGCACGAGCATCCGTCCGCGATGCACAAAGACTCCCGCCAACAGCGTGACTTCGAGCACGCTCCGAAGGCGTCCGGCGACGCGGTTGGGGAGGACGCCGGCCAGCCCGCGCTGCTCGGCGATGCAGTGCGCCCGAAGCGGGCACACCGGGCACTTCGGCGCCCGGGGGAGGCACACGAGACTGCCGAGGTCCATCCACGCCTGATTGAAGTCGCCCGGTCGCCCGCGCGGAATCAGGGCGTCGGCGCACCGCCGGAGGCGGGCCTGCCCGGCGGGCGCGGTGACATCCTCGGTGATGCCGAACAGCCGGGAGAGCACCCGGGCCACGTTGCCGTCGACGGCCGCCGCCCGCTCGCCGAACGCGATCGAGGCGATGGCGGCGGCGGTATAGGCGCCGATGCCGGGCAGCGCCAGAAGCTCCGCGCGGCGGGCGGGGATGGCGCGCCGCTCGTCTCGGAGCAGCCGGGCCGCACGATGGAGATGAAGCGCCCGGCGATAGTACCCCAAGCCCTCCCAGTGCTTGAGCACCTCGTCAGCGTCCGCGTCGGCCAGCGTTTGAACATCGGGGAAGCGGCGCAGGAACCTGGCGTAATAGGGTCCGGCCGTCTCCACTCGCGTCTGCTGGAGCATGATCTCCGCGACCCACTGCGCGTAAGGGTCGTCCGGGCGCCGGCGCCAGGGCAGATCGCGCTTGTGCCGGTCGTACCAGCGCAACAATTTCCGGCGGATCGCGGCGCGAAGGCCGGGCGGCACCGGGTGGGGCGGGGCGTGGTCACGCGGGGCGGCGGGCGTCACTTCTTCTGCAACCGTTCGCCGCATTGCCCGCAATACACGGCGTGTTCGCGATTGACCTGCTTGCAGCGAGGACATTGCGGGGCCGAGCGCCGCCCCGAGGTCAGCAGGAACACGATCACCGCCACGACGACGATGAAGAGGATGCCCTCGTGGTCCAATCGAAGGAATGACGCCAGGATCCCGTCGATCACAGGTCACCGTCTGGTGGAACAGGGTGGTTTCGCGGCCGCGGCCTCGATCTGTTGCGCAAGGCGCTCGCCGAAAAGAGTATAGGCCGCGCTGCCTCGAGTTACAATCGAACGCGCCGCGCGGCCCACGGCTATCGGACGGCGAGCACGCCGGGCCAGCGGTGCAAGCGGTCCGCCCCGCGGCCCCCTATGGCTTCGCCGAGGGCTTGGGCAGCTCGAAGCGATCGCGGATGGTGGCGTACCAATCGCCCCCCATTCGGCCGATGAGATCGATCTTCTCGACGTCGACCGTGCCGTCGGGCAGCAGGTGGTCATCGGCGACGTGGAAGCAGAGGACTTCGCCGATACAGATGTTGGCGGATAACGGTCCGTCGCCCACCGCAACGATCTGCACCAGCCGGCATTCCAGGTGGACGGGCGATTCCGCCACGCGCGGCGGCTTGACCAAGCGGCTCGGCAGGGCGGTGAAACCCGCCGCCTCGAACTCATTCACCTCCGGGGCAAACGGATAGGAAGCCTCGTTCATCGCTGCCCGGATGGCGAAGGGCACGACGTTGACGACGAACTCCGGCACCGCCCGCAGGTTCACGATGGTGTCCTTGGAGGTGCCGTCGGCTTTGGTACACGGTGAAAAGATGACCGCGGGCGGGTTCGAGCCGACCCCGTTGAAGAACGAGAATGGCGCCAGGTTGGGCACGCCCGCCGCGGACACCGTGGATACGAAGGCAATGGGGCGGGGCAGCACGCAGGAGAGCAAGGTGTGGAAGTTGGCCCGCCGCTCGCGTTCGGCGGTGACCAGGGCCGTGAACGAAGCGTGCGGTTTCATCGCCCCATCCCCAGAGTCCCCGGCCGCTGCTTCCCCTGGCGTTCCGGTACAATCGGTTGCAGACGCGTCGGAAAGGTGATGCACATCGCCGGCGAAATGACCGTGGGTGATTCGGCGCCACCAAGCACCGCCGCAACCGTCAGGGGGTGGTTCGGCAGGGTCGCGAGCGGCGCCCGATCGCCCACGCCCGTTCAGGTCCCCTGAAGCTGCTTGCAGAGGTTGTAGTACTCGAGCACGGCCTGGTGCTCGCCGGGATCGTCGGCGACGGCCACCGCCTCGGTCTGCAGCGCGATGGCTCGATCGAGCTCCCCGATCAGGTAGAGCGTCCGGGCGTAGGTTACGATGGAGTGGACGTCCCGGCGGTTGGAGCCCTCATAGGCGGCCTTGGCCGCCTCCAGGGCCAGGTCCGGAAAGCGGGAGGGCAGATCGGGGTTATCGCACAGGGTGGCGGCCAGCCGTTGCATGGCCTTGACGTTGTCCCGGTTGCCCGCGATGTGCCCCTTGGCCCACTCGCGATACAGGCTCGGCTTCTGCCGCCGCTCGTTGTGGACGGCGAGCATCAGCTCCAGGGCCGTCTCGTTCGAGGGGTCCAGCTTGAGGATGCCCACCAGCCCGTCCCACACTGCATTCCAATGGCCCATCTGCACGAGCGGGTTGAGGGCCTGAAAGCGCTGCTCGACCTGTCCGGCCACCTTGGCGGCGTCGAGGTCGAACTCGCCGGAGATCAGCGACGCAATCACCTCATCGAGGGCGGGGTCGAGGGGGCTGCCTTGCCAGGCGACCATCCCGTTGCGGGCGACCAGGAACGCATAGGGGATGCCGATCACCTGGGCGTCGCCCATGTACGCCAGGGAGGTGCGCATGCCGTCATCCATGGCCACGGTGTAGGACATGTTGGAGCCCTGCTCCTTCACGAAGCGCTTGACCGTTGCGGTGGTGTTTCCCCGGTCGTCCTCCGCGGTGACGCCGATGATGGTCAGGTCCTTCTCGTACTGCTTCTGCATGGTGTTGAGCCGCGGCACGCTGGCCTTGCAGGGCGGGCACCAGGTCGCCCAGAACTCGACCATGAAGATCCGGGAGCCCTTCTCCTTCTGCAGATCGATCGGGCGGCCCTGGATCCACTTGTCAATCGCCAGGGGTGGTGCCATCTGGCCGACATCCAGCGCCGCGGCGGGCCTCGGCAGGGCCGTCGCGAGAGTCAGGGTCGTCGCCGCTATCCATGTCCATCGCATGTGCCAACACTCCTCCACGTTCGAATCACCGCCGCAGGGCGGTTCCGACCGGGCGCACCCCGGTCGAAGAGAATCATAGGCCGGCTTACTCGCCGAGTCCGGCCCGGCCTCGCGGTCACGAGGTGACGGCCGCGACGGCGGCCCGAGGGGCCGACAGCCGGCGCAGCCGCCGGCAGGCGTCCTCCAGGTCCGCCATTTGCTTGGCGAAGCAGAAACGCAGTTCGCGCTCCCCGTCCCGCGGGTTCCGGTAAAACGCCGATCCGGGCACCGTGGCCACACCGACCTCCTCCAGGATGGCCTCGGTGGCCGCGGTGGCACTGGGCCAGCGGTCCTTCTGGAACGACGCCAGAAGGTAATAGCTGCCGGCCGGAACGTGCGGGTCAAAGCCGATCGCCCGCAGCGTGTCCACCAGCAGGTCACGTTTGGCCCGATAGTCGGCCCGCATCTCGGCGTAGTAGCTGTCCGGCAGGGCCAATCCCGCCTCGATGCCGTGCTGCAACGGGGCCGGGGCGCAGATGTACAGCAGATCGCTCACCACCGCCGCGCGATCGACCAACTCGGCCGGGGCCACCAGATACCCGATCCGCCAGCCCGTCACCGCGAAGGTTTTGGACGCGCCACTGATGGTGATCGTCCGGTCGCGCACTTCTGGGAAGCGTCCGATGCTGACGTGCGGCTGATCGTAGGTGATGTACTCGTAGATCTCGTCGGTGGCGATCCACACGTCGTGGTCCTGCGCCAGGGCGGCGATCTCCCGCAACTCCGCCTCAGAGAAGACCTTGCCGGTGGGGTTGGCCGGCGTGTTGATCAGGATCATCCGCGTGCGCTGGGTGAAGGCGGCGGCGAGCTGGGCGGCGTCGTAGCTCCACTCCGGTGGGATCAGGTCCACGAAGCGCACCTCGACGCCGAACAGCTTCAGCAGGTTGACGTGGTAGCTGTAGAACGGCGAGAAGACGATGCACTCGTCGCCCGGATTGAGCGTCGACAGGCAGGCGCAGGCGAAGGCCCCGGCCGATCCCACGGTCACCGCCACTTCCGTCCCCGGATCGCAGGTGATGCCGTTGAACGCGACCATCTTGCGGGCGATGGCCGCCCGCAGCTCCATGGTCCCACGGAGGTTGGTGTAGATGGCGTGGTCATCATCGATGGCCCGCTTGGCCGCTTCCTTCACCGGGCCGGGGGCGGGCTGATCGCAGACGCCCTGGGAGAGATTGACCCCCTTCACGGCGGCGCAAATCGCCGAGAACCGGCGGATGTCGGACTGCCGGATAGACTTCGCTCGATCCGCGAAGGGTCGATTCACGGGAATCTCCTGTCTCAACGCCCGCCGCCGGCCCGAACGGCATCGACGAGGGAGTCTCCACGCCGGGTTCACCGTTTGCGTGACGACCGCTGCCGCGCCCTCGAGCCGGCACGAATCTGGCGGAGCCGTTGGCTTACCCGGAGTACCGGGACGCAAGCATCCGCGCGGGCTCCCCGAACACCGGGAGCGCGTTCACCCGCGGGTCAGGGCGGGATCATCGTCGCACAATCCTGTGAAACGTGACCCCAGTATAAGCGATTTCGCCGAACTGGACAACCGCGTCAGCGAGCCGCCTGCCGACCCGACCGACGGGCCGCCCGAGGGGACGCCAGGCCGCAGTGTGGACTCCGCGGACGCTCGAAACTGCCTGAAAACACGTGCCACGCTTGCCCCTGAGCGTCGTACAACCGGACGCGCCTGTGTCACAACCGCTCTCCGTTATATACCTCCGCCCGGTCCGAAGATCGCGCCCGTACAGGTTCCGACATTGGACCCCGCCGCGGGCATCGCGCCCGTGGTTTTGTTCGGTGTTTCGGGTGTACCGCCGATCCGGTGGGTTCGCGCAGGGCGATCCCCGACACTTCGCGTCAAGGGCCTGCGCCTGCGGCTCGGAAGATGCGTTGCGGATGTTCCGGAGCCGCGCTTCGCGGAAGGTAAACCCTCGGGCCCGACTACGGCTCACTGAAGGAACGCTGAAACGCGGCGAAGTCTTCGAGATCGACGTCGCGGTCGAGCACGTCGTCGAAGATGCGGCAGCAAGGCGGCACCGCCACCGGCCCCATGCCGGTAAAGCACGCGGTGAACTCGAAATAGTCGTCAAGTGTGGTCAGGTCGTCCCGGTCGTAGTCGCCGAAGACCAGCCCTAGGCCGCTGACCGGATGGTGGTATCCCAGATCGACGGTGCTGAGGTCCTCGGCCTCGTCGCTTCGGGTCGTGACCAAGTCGTCGAAGCCCAAGTTCGCGGCCGTATCGTTGCCCGCGTCCAGGGCCGGGCTGTCCTCCGGCTCGCCCGCGGCGACTTGGCTCAGGTAATAGCAGCCGAGCGGCCCGGGTACGAAGAGCGGGTCGGCGGCGGAGTTGGTGGTCGAGGCGTCGCACAGGCCGCCCATGGCCGTCTTGCAGCCCTCGATGGCCGTAAAGGAGATGGACGCAAAACTGTCGTTGGTCGCAATCTGCGAGGGCTCGACGGAGGCGAATTCCGTCGCGTTGCCCCAGAGGATTGTGTCAGTGATAGTGATGAACGGTACGCCATCGAAATACAAACCACCGCCGCTAGGGCGAGCGAAGTTGCCAACCACCGATGAGTTCAGCACGCGTACCTTCCCACCGTCGCTATACATCGCCCCGCCCCAGCTTGTGGTGGCGGAATTGTTCTCGAAGAGGCAGTTCATAAAGGTCGCATCAGACTCGCCATTGAATACGCCGCCGCCGCTGAACGCGCTCACGTTGCTTCGAAAAATGCAGTCCGTGAAGTTGGGGTGAATCCGGTTTAGAGGGTCAGTTGAATTAAAGGTGGCCGCGCCACCGCCTCCGCGGCTGGCGGTGTTGCCTTCGAGGGTGCAGGCCACCAACTTGGCACTCCCCAAGCCCGCGTTCGGAGGCCGAGCATCCGAAACGTATCCGCCGCCGAAGGCGCGGGGGATCTCTCCCACGGTGCGCCCGACCGCGTTCCCCCCGGTGATGGTGAAACCGTCAAACGTGACCGTCTCGTGCGTGCCGGTGCCGGTCACCACGTGGTAGCTGTTCTCGCAGCGGGTGACGTTGGCGCCGCACAGATTGCAGCAAAGATTGCGGGCCAGGTCGCGGCAGGGCGACGTCCACGAATCCGAGCAGCAAGTCGGTCGCACCGCGCATACCGCGGTCTCGCACGTTTCGTCGTCGCAACCGGCGGGGTGAGTGCTCTGGCAGCATGTCCCATCCGGCCCGGCGGGTCCCTCCGGATCATCATCGCCGTCCAAGTCGCCGCTCAACACGGTCTCGAAGAGGATCAGATCGCGGGCAAACGGATCGGCAGCGCCGCAGCCGGCATAACCACCCTGGATCATCACGTTGAGCGCCGGCAGGTCCGGGGCAGGCAGCGTTTGTGGGAGCTGGAACGTCGCTTCTCGCCCGTCGGCCAGGCCGGTGGGGTCCGGCGGATAGGTCCCGTCGGCCACCAGCACGGTGTCTCCGGTGATCGCCGCGTCCAAGCCGTCCTGGAGGTTGGTGAAGGCGGTGCACCAGCTCTTCCCGCACGTCGGGTGGCCCGCGGGGCAGGCGCACACGTCCGGCTCCGGGCAGTCCAGAACGGTGTCGCAGGGTGTGACCCCGTCGCCGCTGCACACCTTGGCGGCAGGGGTCGTGGCGTCCGCGTCGACGTACCAGGTCGTGCCGCGTGCGGACGGTGTGATGGAGAGACAGACAATCAACGCGACGGGGCCGATGGGTCGGCGGGCGCTTGGCTTCATGCTTCTTCTTCCCCCTGTGGACGCGCGGGCGATGCGGTCCCCCCTCCGGCATGGCACGGTCGGGAATGCTGATTATACCTGCGGGCGGCCGCCGGGACAAGAACCGAACGGCCGGGCACACCGTGCCGCGGCCGGTAATCTTGTTGATGCGCCGCGATTCTCCTACCATGACTCGAAGAGGGGCGAGGCGGCCGAGGCGACGCAGCGTCGCGCGGGCTGAAGCCACGCGGTTCGGATAACGATCCGCCGGCTGGCGCGGCGGAGCA
>Ga0214473_10011526_pt1 | contig 10383 bp, 8 predicted proteins | sample RVTome_7_FD_203509 | JGI IMG/M metagenome (GOLD analysis project Ga0214473, IMG submission 203509) | Soil microbial communities from uranium-contaminated site in the Upper Colorado River Basin, Wyoming, United States - RVT98D197 | ecosystem: Environmental > Terrestrial > Soil > Contaminated >... | reverse complement strand
GCGCTCGAGCACCTCGTAGACGGAGGTCCGCTCCAGCCGCCGGAGCAGGTCCGCGTCCTCCCCGGTCAGCTGCGCGGCCAAGATGTCGCGAGAGAAGACGACGGGCCGGCCGTCCGCGGTGCGGACGCGGTCGACCACCACCACGTCCTCACCGGGCTCCAGGTCCAAACGCTCCGCCTCGTCGGCCGACGCCGCCTCCACGCGGACCGTGCCGTGCAGCGTCCCCGGTTCCATCCCGGACGCGCGGATCGCGTCGGTCACGCCGAAGTTCGCATCCAGGTTGTTCGCCACGCGGGGGCGATCGGCGACGAACGTCCCCGCGCCACGGGTCCGGCGAACGAGCCCTTCGTCCTCGAGCGAACGCAACGCCTCGCGGAGGGTGGCTCGGGAGACACCGAGCTCGGCGGCGAGCTCGGGCTCTGGCGGCAGCTGGCTCCCCGGTGGCTCCACGAGGATCCGGGAGGCGATGTCGCGACGAGCCGACAGGGTCTTCGATCTCGCTCGCTGCGCCACGATCCCTCCCCGAAACCGATCCGCCTATTCTTTGTCAGACAAATCGGGCCCGTCAACCCTCCCCTGAGGCGGCGAGGGAGTGCTCCCCCGGCACAACCTGTGTTTGACATGGATACCGCCCTGTGGCTGGATACGCGCCAACGACCGCGGTGTGGCGTGCGCCCAAAGGGGGAGGTGGTCACGTGTCGGAACGCAAGGTCGGCTCCGTCACCTACCAGGAGGTAGGCAAGGAGTACTTCGAGCAGCGGGGCCTCCGGCGGCATGCCGGCGTCTGGTCCCTCTGGGCTCTGGGGGTCGCCGCCGTCATCTCGGGCGACTTCTTCGGCTGGAACCTGGGGCTCCTCACCGGAGGCTTCGGGGGACTGGCCATCGCCACCGTGATCATCACGGTCATGTACATCGGTCTGTGCTACAGCATCGCCGAGATGTCTCCGGCGCTGCCGCACACCGGTGGCGCGTACTCGTTCGGACGTTCCGCGATGGGACCGTGGGGCGGGTTCATCACCGGCCTGGCCGAGAACATGGAGTACGTCGTCACGCCGGCGGTGGTCGTGGTCGCGATCGGCGCCTACATGAACGCGATCACGATCGAGCTGTTCGACCTGGACGTCCCGCTTCAGATCTGGTGGGCGATCGCGTACGCGATCTTCCTCGGACTGAACATCGCGGGCATCGAGACCACGATGCGATTCACCGTCGTGATCTGCTTCATGTCCCTGGCGATCCTCGCGTTCTTCTTCGTGGCGGCGCTGACCGATTTCAGCGTCGACAACCTCACGAACATCCCGCCCGAGGCGGGGAACTCGGAGTGGTTGCCGTTCGGCGTCTCGGGCATCTTCAAGAACCTCCCGTTCGCGATCTGGTTCTACCTCGCGATCGAGGAGCTCCCGCTCGCGGCCGAGGAGTCGATGGATCCCAAGCGCGACATCCCCAAGGCCACCATGTGGGGCCTGTGGACGCTCGTGATCTTCGGCGTCGGGACGCTGATCCTCAACACCGGGGTCAGCTCCGGAGCACTCGGCATCGGCGGGACCGCCGAGCCTCTGTTCCTGGGATTCCAGGACATCTTCGGCGAAGGCACGGCGGCCGCGCTGCTGGCGCTGATCGCCGTCGTGGGGCTCGTCGCGAGCTTCCACACGATCATCTTCGCGTACGGCCGGAACATCTACTCGCTGTCGCGGGCCGGCTACTTCCCGAAGTGGATGTCGAAGACGCACGGGACGCGCAAGAGTCCGTACGTCGCCCTCCTGCTGGGCGGGATCGTCGGGTACGGCATCGCGTGGTGGATCAACGAGTCCACGGGGACGAACACGGGCGCCGCGCTGCTGACGATGGCCGTGTTCGGGGCCGTGATCTCGTACTTCATGCAGATGCTCTCCTTCATCATCCTGAGGCGCAAGCTGCCGGACATCGACCGTCCGTACCGCAGCCCGGTCGGGATCTGGGGGGCGGCGATCGCCGGGGTCATCGCGCTCGTCTCGCTGGTCTCGCTCTACCTTGACAAGACCTATCGGCCGGGCGTGGTCGGCACCGCGATCTGGTTCGTGCTCGGCCTTCTGTACTTCGCGATCGCAGGCCGCCACAAGCTGGTGCTCTCGCCGGAGGAGGAGTTCGCTCTCACGCAGGGCGAGATGGGCCATCCCGAGACCGAAGGGCTCGGCGGGATGCACGTCGAGGACATGAAGGAGTCCTAAGGGCGCACCCGGAACGCGTTGGAAGCGACGGCGGGTCCTCCGGGGCCCGCCGTCCGCGTTTGACAGGCGGAGCGCCCCGATATCCGATAGCCCCGACCGCCGACCCGGAGGGATGCGCTCATGAGCACTTCGACCGGCAAGCTGGACGCAAAGCAGCTGAAGGAGCTCGCCCACGCGGGTGAGATCGACACCGTGCTTTGCATGTTCACGGACATGCAGGGCCGGTTCATGGGCAAGCGGGTCGTGCCGCACTTCTACCTCGAGGAGGTCCTGGGCGAGGAGGGTCTGCACGCCTGCCTGTACCTGCTGGCGATCGACATGGAGATGGAGCCGCTCCCCGGCTACACGTACGCGTCCTGGGAGACGGGCTACGGCGACTTCCGGATGGTCCCCGACCAGGCCACGCTGCGCTGGTGTCCGTGGATCGACAAGACCGCCATGGTCATCTGCGACGTGTACGAGGAGGAGCACGCTGCCACGCCGGTCGAGGTGGCACCGCGCCAGATCCTCAAGCGGCAGACGGAGCGGGCCGCCGAACGCGGCTTCACGATCAAGACGGGATCCGAGCTCGAGTTCTACCTGTTCCAGGACTCGTACCGGGCCGTCGCCGAGCGCGGCTACCGCGACATGCGTCCGAGCTCGCCCTACATCATGGACTACCACATGCTCCAGACCACTCGCGACGAGTGGATCATCCGTCAGATCCGCAACGGCATGCTGGGAGCGGGACTGCCCGTCGAGTTCAGCAAGGGCGAGTTCGGCAAGGGCCAGCACGAGATCAACATCACGTACTCCGACGCCCTTTCCAACGCCGATCACCACGCGCTGTACAAGCATGGCACCAAGGAGATCGCCGAGCTGAACGGCGTCGCGCTGACCTTCATGGCCAAGTGGTCGATGGCCGAGGCGGGCTCGAGCTGCCACCTTCACTCCAGCGTGTGGAACGCCGACGGCACCGAGAGCCTGATGTGGTCCGACGACGGCGAGCACAACATGAGCGAGATCTACCGCTGGTACATGGGCGGGCTCATGGCCTGCGCCCGGGAGATGGCGTGGATGTACGCACCGTTCGTGAACTCCTACAAGCGCTACCAGCTCGGCTCGTGGGCGCCGACCGCGATCGTGTGGAGCCGGGACAACCGCACCTGCGGCTTCCGAACCGTCGGCGAGCACAGGGGCGCTCGTGTCGAGTGCCGGATCCCCGGCGGCGACGCCAACCCCTACCTCGCGTTCGCCGCGACGATCGCCGCGGGGTTGTGGGGCATCGAGAACAAGATCGAGCCGCCGCCGATCTTCAACGGCAACGCGTACGAGGCCAAGGGCATCCCGCGGGTACCGACGTCGCTCCACGAGGCGATCGAGACCTTCCGGGCCAGCCAGGTGGCGCGCGAGGCGTTCGGCGACTTCGTGTTCGAGCACCTGCTGAACACCGCCGAGCAGGAGCAGATCATCTTCGACAACACGACCGTGACCGACTGGGAGCTCGCCCGCTACTTCGAGCGCGGCTAGGAACGCGGCCCTGAGAGGCCTGCCGGGCGAGGGCGCTCGCGGTCCGAGCGGTCCGTCGTCCACGGGCCCCCTGACCCTCTCAACCGTGCCTCGTCGCGCGGAACATGGTGGCGAGAGGTGATACCTATGCTTGCGATCCCCATCCCGCCGCAGGAGGTCGTCTACGGTGGCGGAACCGATGCGGTGGTCGGCTGGGTCGCGCTCGCGATGGTGCTCGGCGCCGCGGTGGTTGCATACGTCGTCGCGGCTCGAGGCACCGGCCGGGAGTACCGGCCGTCGGGCGTGACACGGCTCACGTCGGCCCCCGTCCACTGAGTCGATCCACCGAATCGTCCGGCCCGCGGCCCGCGTGAGGCGGTCCGTGGCTGAGGCCTGCCCGCAGGCCCCGGTAGACTCGCCGCTCATGCGGCGGGTTCTGCTCATCGGACACGACCCGAACGAGACCTTCGGTGTCGCGCCCTCGACGATCGAGGAGGCGGGCCTCGAGGCGATCGAGCACCGCGCAGGCGACGGCGAGCTCCCGCCCCTGGACGAGGTCGCCGGTGTGGTCGTCTACGGCGGAGCCATGAACGTCGACCAGACCGATCGCCATCCCTTCCTCGGCGCCGAGCGCGAGCTCGTGCGCTCGGCGGTCGAATCAGAGATCCCGGTCCTCGGGATCTGCCTGGGGTCCCAGATGCTCGTTCGGGCGCTGGATCACCCCGTCTACCCGGCCGGGGTTCGCGAGTTCGGGTTCCAGCCACTGCACCCCACGGCCGCCGCCGCCGCCGACCCCTTGCTATCGATCTTTGACGACGGAGACCCCGTCTTCCACTGGCACGAGGACACGTTCGAGCTGCCCGAGGGCGCGACGCTCCTTGCCACCGGCGACCACGTGGAGATGCAGGCGTTCCGCTACGGCGACACGGCCTGGGGGCTCCAGTTCCACTTCGAGGTGGACCGGGCCGAGATCGAGCTGTGGCTGGAGGCCGCGGGAGAGCAGGAGTGCCTGGCCTGGGGCAAGAGCCCGCGCGAGATCCTGGAGGAGACCGAGCGGTACATCGAAGATCACGAGAGGCGTGCCCGCGAGCTGTTCGGCCGGTTCTGGGAGATCGCCCGCGCGGACCCCCGACGCCCGGCGCCGTCGTAGCGACCGGGTATACGATCGGCCCCTTCGCGGGAAGGAGGCCGTCATGTCGGACCTCAGCGTGCTCTCGTTCCGGCCCGAGGCGAGCCAGTACGCCTGGACCTTCGGCGGGGTCGGGCCCGTCATGCGTATCCGACCCGGCGATGTCCTGGAGGTCTGGACCGACGACTGCTTCGGCGGGCTCGTCCGAGGGGTCGAGGATCTCCCGTCGAGACTGATCAAGGCGTTCAATCCCCAGACCGGGCCCTTCTTCGTCGAGGGCGCCGAGCCCGGCGACACGCTGGCTCTCCACCTGGTCTCGATCGAGCCCGCGCGGGACTGGGCCGTGTCCACCACGTTCCCGCTGTTCGGCGCACTGACCTCCACGCTGCGGACCGTCACCCTCCAGGACCCGCTCCCGGAGATCGTGTGGCTGTACGAGGTGGACCGGCAGAAGCGGACGGTGCGCTTCGAAGCCCGTAGGGGCGACTACTCGGTCGAGCTTCCGTTGGATCCGATGCACGGCACCGTCGGGGTGGCGCCCGCGTTCGGCGAGGCCCGCTCCACCCTCGTACCGGACGCCCACGGCGGGAACATGGACACACCGGAGATGCGCGCGGGCACGACCTGCTTCCTCGGCGTGAACGTCGAGGGCGCCCTGTTCTCGCTCGGTGACGGCCACTACCGCCAAGGCGAAGGGGAGACGTGCGGCGTGGCCGTCGAGGGCGCGATGGACACGGTGCTCATCGTGGACCTGATCAAGGGCCGCTCGACCCCCTGGCCGCGGCTGGAGGACGACGACAGCATCATGTCGACCGGCTCGGCGCGACCCCTCGAGGACGCCTTCCGCATCGCCCACGCGGACCTCGTGCAGTGGCTCGTCCAGGAGTTCGGATTGGAGACGCTGGACGCGTATCAGCTCGTCTCCCAGATCTCCGAGAGCCCCGTTGCCAACGTCTGCGATCCGAACTACACCTTCGTCGCGAAGGCCCCGAAGCGATACCTGCCCGCCGCCGAGGTCTACGGCGCCACCCATCGGCGGCTGAAGCAGGTCGCCGCCCTGTACCGGGCCGAACGCGGCATCGCGTAGCGGGTGGCCACGGTCCGTTCCGCCGCAACGGACTAGACAGCGGTGGAACTCTGGTGCAGGATTCGGCCCACGACAGCTGGCGGGTGCGTGCCCGCATCCGGCGCTCAGGCGCGTGCCCACCGATGGGAGGGGGTGTGGCATGGCCGCACGCGTCGACGAGCAGATGATTTCCGAGAAGGTCGCCCCGGTCCTCGTTGCGAGGACGCTCGGGCCGTTCGACCTGGTCGTGATCTTCGTGGGGATCGTCCTGTTCATCAACAACGCAGCCGGGGTCCAGTTCGCGGGACCTTCGATGTTCATCTTCTGGGTCATCGCGTTCGCGACGTTCCTGATCACAGGAGCGTTCGTGACCGCGCAGCTCGGGCGGATGTTCCCGGAGGAAGGTTCGCTGTACGTGTGGACCCACAAGGTCCTCGGCCCCTTCTGGGGGTTCTTCGCCGGCTTCGTCGCCTGGTGGCCCGGACCGATCGTCATGGTCGCGGCCGGGATCTTGGTGGCCAACTTCCTCCAGCAGGTCGCCGCCTTCTCCGACAACGCGATCCTCACCAAGAACTGGGAGATCGGGATCGTCGTCCTGATCGTGCTCTGGTTCAGCGCGATCATGTCCCTGCTGAAGATGCGCGTCACGCAGAACTACGTGAACATCCAGTTCTACGCGTACGCGGGCGCGATCTTCCTGATCGGTCTCGCAGGCGTCGTCTGGCTGCTGAAGGGCAATCCCGCGTCCACCGACTTCGGCACGGGGTGGGATCCGCTCCAGGGTGACTCCCTCGCGCTCGGGGTCCCCGCGAACCTCACCTTCTTCTCGTTCGCGATCCTCGCGCTCCTCGGCATCGAGACGCCGATGAACATGGGCGTCGAGGTGCACGGTGGCGAGAAGGCGATCAAGACGTACCTGTTCTGGGGCTGCATAATAGTGATGGCTGCGTACATGTGGGCCACGTGGGGCAACATGGTCGTGATCGAGGCGGGCGGCGCCAACGGCACGACGGGTGGGGCGCAAGCGGTCGGCGAGGCGATCGGCGAGTGGGCGGGGGTCCTGGTCGCACTGATCCTCGCGTGGGTCTTCCTCACGGCGGCCGTGGTCTACAACTACGCGTTCGCCCGCCTGCTCTTCGTGTCGGGCCTTGAGAAGCGCCTGCCGCACCAGGTCGGCAAGGTCAACAAGAACAAGGTGCCTGCGAACGCCGTCATCCTGCAGACGCTCATGGCGACGATCATCGCGATCCTCGTGTTCTTCATCTTCGGAGCCGGCGACAGCGACCCATACAAGGTGTTCTACGCGCTGTACGCGGGGCTGACGATCGTCTGGTGCATCTCGACGGCCCTGCTGTTCCTGGACATCTTCTTCGCGAAGCGAGCGAATCCGGAGCTGTTCGAGCGAGAGCGCAGGATCTCGGTAGGGTGGCTCTACGCGTGCGGGGCGATCGGCACGGTGGTGAACCTGCTCGCCGTGTTCTTCATCTTCATCGGCTCGTGGTACCCGGCCGGCTTCCCCACGCTGAGCGAGTGGAACACGTGGATGATCACGATCACGGCTATCTCGGTGATCACCGGCATCGTCATCTACTTCATCTCCCAGTCGACCCGCAAGGGCAAGACGGACGAGGAGTTGCTCGCCGGGGGCGCCGCGGAGCGGGAGATCGCGGAGGATCTCCCGCCCGGCCAGCCCGCACCCGCCGGCTGACGAGGCGTCGTCCTGGACCCCGGAGCCTCGCCCGCCCAGCGGGCGAGGCTCCGTTCGTTCGCAGGGCCGCGGCCGGCTCAGCCGAGGCCGTGCAACGTGCGACACGAGTCCGCCAACACCAGCCGGCCGAGACGTTCGGCCTGGTCGACGGAGACGTGATCTCGGTCCACGAACCTCGACAGCACGCGCTCGAGCGCCGACCGCGCGAGCAGCGCCGAGACCCAGAACGCCTCGGGCTCCCCCGCCTCATCCGACCCATAAAGCAGCTTGGCGGCCGGCACGGTGCCGACGAGCATCTCGAGGGCCCACTCGACCTGTCCCCATCCCCACGGCACCAGCTCGGAGATCTCCAGGGACACGTGCGGCAGCACCGAGGCTATGTAGGCGGCCTCGCGGATCCACGGGTAACCCGAGTGCACGAGCAGGACCGGCTGGTCCTGGACGTCCACCAGCAGCGGGAACAGGCTCTGCGGGGTGGCGTGCGCGAGGTCGATGTCGGGGTCTCCTCCGCCGCAGTGGAAGTGGAACGGCCGGTCGTTGGCCTTGGCGACCGCGAGCGTGCGGCGTATCAGGAAGTCGCGGACCGGCTTGGCGTGCTCACGAGTTTCTCGCCAGCCGTCCTCGCGCCACCGGTCGAAACCGGCGGCGGCATCGGAGGGCGACGGGTCCCCAACGTCCAGCCCCGTGCGGTAGGCGACGATCGACTTGAAGGCGACGCAGTTGGGGTCGGAGGCCGCCCGCGTCGCCTCGGCCTCGACGCCCGAGACCAGGTCGTCGAAGGAGCCGTCCCGGTGCTGCAGGACCCAGGGCTCCAGGCGCGCCACCCGAAGCACGCTCACGCCGATCGTCGCCGCGAACTCGGTCGCCGGGATCGGTGGCTGCGGGTAGCCCTCGTCCGAGAGCACGGCCACGACCCCTGCGGCGTCGAGCAGGCCCTTCGTGTAGGCGAGCGCGTCCACCTCGAGGGCCGCCTGACGCGCGGCGGTGACCGCCTCGCGGGTCGGCTCGCAGCCGAGGTGCCGGGCGAGCCACCGCACTAGCGCGATCGCGAGCAAGGTCGAGTCGGTCAGCCCGTCGACGTAGGGCCACAGCGTCGGGTCCAGCCGAGACGACGACTGGAACGACTCGCCTAGGAACGTCGCTCGCGTGTCGAACCCCGCCGAGCCCCTCGCGATCAGGTCCTCGTTCCGATACGGGTGGGTATGCGCGTCGACGATCTCGGCGCCCGACAGATCTACATCAACCATCCGACCTCCTCGCGCGAGCGTCAGTAGCGCCAGCGGTGCGCGCGGACCATCTCGGCCGCGTCCATGTCCTCGTACGCGGCGCGCTCGGCGCGACGGGTCGCCAGGAACGCGTCGAACAGCACGTCGCCCGTCGCGGCACGCAGCATCCGCGAGGCCTCGAGCGCGCGGATCGCGGCGCCGAGCGAGGAGGGCAGCTGGCGGATCCCCATCGCGCGCCGCCGCGAGGCCGGGATCGAGGCCGGGTCGTCGAGCACCGGCTCGGGGAGCGTGAGCTCGCGCTCGAGACCGTCGATCCCGGCCGCGACGATCGCCCCGAGCGCCAGGTAGGGGTTCGCGGCGGAGTCCATCGCCTTCACCTCGAGGTTGGCCGCCTGCCCGCGGCTTCCGACCATGCCGGTTACGAACCTCAGCGCCGCCTCACGGTTCTCCTTCCCCCAGCAGGCCCACGGCCCGCTCCATCTATGCGGCTGCAACCGCTGGTAGCTCGCGACAGAGGGGGCGGTGAACGCGGTGAGCGCGGGCATCGACGCGAGGACCCCCGCGGTGAATGCCTCGGCCTGGCGGGCCATGCCCTCGGGCCCGCGACCGCCGTGGAACAGGTTGCGCCCGCGTCGGTCCCACAGGCTGAGGTGGAGATGCATCCCGTTGCCGACCAGCCCGGCGAACACCACAGGCGCGAACGAGGCCGCGACGCCGTGGTTGCGAGCCACGGCCCTGATCGTGTGCCGAACCACGAGGTTCGTATCCGCCACGCTGATCCCACTGCTGTGCGGCACCGAGAGCTCGAGCTGGCCGGTCGAGTACTCAGGGTGGAACTGCATCGCGCCCGTCCCCTGCGCTTCCAGGGCGCGCACCAGATCGGTCGCGAAGGCTTCGACCTGCACGAGCGCGATCGCGCTGTACGCGGGTCCGGGATGTGCCGGCAAGGGGTCGGGCTCGCCGTCCGGACCCCCAGGGAGCCGATGCCCCAGGAAGAACTCGACCTCGTAGCTGCCGCGCAGCTCCAGGCCGAAGCCGGCAAGACGCTCGAGCATCCGACGCGCGAACGTCCGCGGGCATGCCGGGTAGGAACCACCGTCCTGGTCCAGCTGATCCACGGGGGCGAGCGCCCAGCCCGGGCTCGCGGCGAGCGCGACGGTCGCCTCCGGGTCGGGCATCAGCCGCGTATCCCCGGTGGGTCCACCGATGTGCGCCGAAGACGTGATCTGGTCGTCCATGAGGAACACCGAGAAGACCGGGGACAGCCCGATCCCGAACCGCACCGCCTCCTCGAACCGGCGGATCGGGACGGTCTTCACGAGCGTGACCCCCGCGGGATCGACGAACGCGAGCGCCACCGCCTCCACGCCCGCCGCCGACAGGCGCCGTGAGGCCCCCGCCACAGGATCGGGAGCGCGGCGAGGCGTCGCCGGGCCGCTCCCGCTCGCCGCGGATCGCTTCGGTGTCGCCATCGCGCTCAGAACATCTCCAGGTACTCGGTGCGCTCCCAGTCCGAGACCCAATCTCGGAACCGTGAGAGCTCGTAGCGGCGCATCGTC
>Ga0214473_10011525_pt1 | contig 10384 bp, 12 predicted proteins | sample RVTome_7_FD_203509 | JGI IMG/M metagenome (GOLD analysis project Ga0214473, IMG submission 203509) | Soil microbial communities from uranium-contaminated site in the Upper Colorado River Basin, Wyoming, United States - RVT98D197 | ecosystem: Environmental > Terrestrial > Soil > Contaminated >... | reverse complement strand
GGCCGGCGGGATCTGCTGCCGGGCCAGCTCGAGTAACTGGCGAATCAGCTCCTGCTGCAGCTTGACCGCCTCTTTGAGCGGCTCCAGGGCTTCTTTAGCCGCCTTGAGTCGTTCCTCTTCCTTCGTGACCTGGTCGGCGGCCAGGTTGCGGTTCTTCTCGGCCGCGTTGATCTCCTTCAGCTTGGCCTCGAGCTGTTCCTTGGAGGCCCCCTCCCTGAGCATCTTGTTATACTCGCCGGTCAAGGCGTTGACCTGCTTGGAGGCGTTTTCGTGGGCTTTCCTGGCCTCGGCGACTGCCTTTTCGGCTTCCTCGACCTCCTTGGTGGCGGCGGCCAGCTCCAATTGCTTCCGCAAGAGATCGGATAATTCATCTCCCAATTCCCCGCCCGCATCTTTGATGGCGTCGAAGATCTCCGGCCCGACTTTGCCGGTCCTGCGGAACTCATCCAAAGCGGCGGCCATGAGCTCGGACACGTTCGCCAGGCTCTCCCTCATGGACTCTTCGGACACCTCCCCCAGCTGCTCCAGGATGCCTAAAGCCTGTTCCAATGGCCCCATGATGCTGTCGAAAATATCGAAGTCAGCGCTGGAGAACCCCTTCAGAAGCGCATTGATGGCCGAGTCGCCCCAGGCTTCCAGGGCGTTGCCCGCTTTCTGTAAGCCCTGGGCCGACGCGCCCGAAAAGCCGTTCAGGAATTCCTGCATGGCCAGCCGGCCCCACTCGGGCAGCTTGGGCGCTATTTTGGGCGGGCTGCCGGGCCCCAGCCAGGCGGCGATGATCTGGGCGATGTATAGGAGCGCCTGGATGATGGCGGATGCGCCTGCGATGATTCCCTTGGCCAGCATGAGCACAATATTCGCGCCCCAATCGAAGGCCGCCGTGACGATGCCGGTAAAGGTGGCGTTCAGGTTATCGAACAGGCTCCCGGCCCATTCGGCGATGGGTCCGGCGGCCTGCATGGCGTGGGCGGCTACCTCGTCCAGGGCCACCCCGATGAAGCGCAGTACCCCGGAGTCGACCAATTGCAAAGCCTTGTCGAACACCCCGCCCAGCGCCTCGCCGATACGGTCGAAGGCCGGGCCGAACACGTCCGCCGAGGCGAAGAAGAGCAGATCCCGGAAGCTGGAAGCCAGCCCGCCCAGGGAGCGGGAGGCGCGCTGGGCCGCCCCGGCAAAGTTCGTGTCGGCGTAGCGCATGAAGGCTTCCGAGATTTCTTTGAAAGTCAGCGAGCCGTCCTGCAGGGCCGCGTTGGCGGCCTCCATCGACATACCCAGCTCGTCACGCAGGACCGCGGCCAGGTCCACGCCGGCCATCGCCAGATCGCGGATGTCGCGCGCCGTGATTTTCCCAACGAGCTGCATCTGGGAGAAGTTGTAGGCGATGCGCTCCAGGAACGGCCCGGTCAGCCCCATGCCGGCGGCCATGTCGAGGATGGCCTTGGTCAGTCCGAGGGCTGCCTCGCTCGACTGGCCGAAGGCCATATTGAGCCGGAACACGTTGACCACGTCCTGGTATTCGAACGGGCTCACGATGGACAGTTCCCGCAAGTGCCCGAGCAGACTCTCGGCCACCGGCCCGGCCTGCCGCAGCCCCTCGGCCATATCTGCCGCAGCCCCGGCCTGCACCAGCTCCTTGGCCGAAAGCGTTTCCAGCACGATGGTCAGCCGCTGCAGCTCGGCCACGTTGGCGACCGCCGCCGCGCCGATGTCGTACAGGCCGGAGACGAACTGCGGAATGAGCACGCCGGTGATGTGGCCGATGGCGGTGCCCACCGCGGTGGTCAGGATATTGGCAAAGCCGGACAGGAGCGGGGAGACCACGCCCAGGGCCGCCCCCAGGCCGCCCGAAACCGCCCCGCCCAGCGAGGTCATCTGGGAGGCGGTGGCCCGGGTGGTGGAGACGGCCTGGGCCTGGCCGGCAATATACCTGGCCAGCCCGGCCTGGAATCTCTCCGTACGGAATACACCGTCGAGCCCGATTTCATTCGGCGAGGTCATATTTCTACCCTTTTACCGTCCTCCGCTTTTCCGCGCCCGCGGCGGGCTTGTCTCGGGCCGGCTGCGCTGTGCGCTGCGCTGCGCTTCCGCTTCTTTCTCGCGTTCATAAGCCTCCACGGCTTCCATGTCGGCCTTGGCCCAGGCGTAGGCTTTCATCAGCTCCCTGGCCTGCCGCGGCAGCGCCCAGAAATCGTACGGGTTGGCGATGCCGTAGAAGTGGGCCACGTCCAGATCAGGGAAGACGCCGGGCAGCTCGCCCGATATCGACCAGCTGCTTTCGAGCTTCGGCCAGGCGGCCAGCGCGCGCTTCTTGTATTGCAGCCCGAAAGGTGTCTTTCAAGGCTTTCGCCGCCTCGTCTTCCTGGGAGATGAAGGCGATAACCGCCGCCATGAAATCGGTGGCGTCTTCCTCCTTACGGAAATACCAGGTGAGCACGTATTGCAGCTTGCGCTCGTCCGGGTCCTTGGCGATTGGCACGTTAAAGCGCCGGCAGCGCGCCACCCAGGGGTCATCCGGCGTCGCTTCCGGTTCGGGCGCTTCGAGGTCGGCCGCGTCCAGGATAAAGAATTCCAATACACGCCGGGCGAAATCCGCCTCGGCCTGGTTGGATTTTTCCTTGTATTCCGCCCAGGCGGCCTTGTCCGCCTCGCTGGTCGCGGGGTCTTTGATCGACTGCTCGTCGTGGGCCTTGACGATGGTCCCGCCCCCGGCGGCCGGGAACGAGTAGGTGGGCGGCTCGAAGGTCTCTTTCGAGGCGACGAGCTGCTGGAAGAAGAAGTGATCCGGCTGGCGGATGTGGATATCCCGCCCGCTGGAGGGCGTGAAGATATCCCGATCGGCGACTGCCTGCGCAGGCAGATCAGGCAGGCCCTGCTGTTTTTTGTAACCCTTTGCCATTGTTTGCTCCCCAATCCGCGCAGTATCGCGGATCCGGGCGCAGCGACCATCAACCCCGTTCCGGGGGAGCACGGAAGGCTGGTGGTCGCTGCGCGTAAATCCATCGGACGCTCCCCACACAGGCAGACGGGGTATTTTCCCGCCTACCGTTTACCGAAACGGAATTACTATTCCGCCGGAATTACTATTCCGCGACTATCCCCAGGTGACCTTCAGGATCACGCCGGTGCCGCCCTGGGCCTCGCCGACCGCGTAGACGATGTTCTGATTGGCGATCCACAGCGCATTGAGCACGGCTGTGGTGGGCAGGGCGATCTCCTGCCAGGTCCAGCCGCCGTCGATGGTGCGGAACAGCTCGCCCACCCCGCCGGCCGTGGCGTGGAGCATGAAGCCGTTGAGCGCGCCCCAGAAGGCGATGTCGGTAATATCGCCCGTGCCGGTCCCGGCGAAGTTGGTGCGCTCGGTCCAGGTGGTGGTATCGTCGTCCGAGAACCACAGGTTGCCGTCGTCGTCGCCGGTCCACCAGAAGCCGTTCGACCAGGACACGCACAGCAGGTCGCCGCCGCCGCCGGTGGCCGTGCCCGCTTCCCAGTTCACACCGCCGTCGGAAGTGAAGGCGATCAGATCGGCCGCGCCCACGGCCACGCCGTGCTTTTTGTCGGCGAAGTGGACGGCGTGGTAATCGCCCACGCCGATCCCGCCCGCTTCCTGGGCGGTCCAGGTCACACCGCCGTCCTCGGAGAAGTAGATGTAGCCTTCGGCCGAGGCCAGCCAGATATGGTACATGTCCAGGGCGAAGAGCGCCCCCGAGTCGACCGCGCCGTGCCCGGCAGCCGCGCCGCCGATGTTGACATTCGTCCAGGTCGCCCCCCCATCGTCGGAGAAGGCCACCTGGCCCTGCCCGCCAGCGGGGGCTTCCAGGGCTACCAGCCAGCGGATGGTGTCGCGGTCGATGTAGTAGCAGCAGGCGCTCATGATATTGCCGCCGGCCACGGCCGCGAACGGGTCCGCCGCCGCCGCGGCCCAGTTGTCGCCGGCGTCGCCGGTCACGAGTAGGTTGGCCGTGGCCGGGCCCACCGCCGAGTCGGCGGCGATGATGCCGGAATCGCCCAACTTCTGGGTGGCGCCCTGCGGCCCGTAGCAGCGCATGGCGTTGCAAAAGGCCACGTCGTTGAGGGCCTGGGTCTCTGTGGTGGTCATCCTGCGGGCCACGAGCGTGCCCGTTCGGAAGGCCGGCGGGGCGGCTTCGATGTCGAGCGTGGCCATCGACTGGTTGGCGTCCAGGTGGTGGGCGATGTTCTTGTCCGTCCTTTTCACGATATCGGCCGGGTGCACGGCGATGGCCCGCTCGAAGTTGGTGAAGAGATCGGCGCGCCCACCCGATCTCTGCAAGAAGTACAGGCCTACCGGGCAGTCGATCAGGTTGTCGAGGGTATCCCCCTCGGGGAACAGGATCTTGTCGATCGAGGTGGTGATTTTCTCGGGCGGGCCTTCCTGCCGGCTGATCGTCCGCCAGGATCCGTCCGGCTGGCGGCAGTAGCCGTACTCGATGGTCTTCAAGGTCTCGGCGAGATCCGCCGAGTCGATGCAGGCTAAATATTCCGGCTTGGTGTTGGGCCCGTCGGGCTGGATCCACACCGCGCCGAGGGCTTGGGTGAGGGCGTAATCATCGGTTGCCATGTCTACCTCCGTAGTGATTGGCGATCAGGATTAAGTTGGATAGGTCGATGCCGTAGGTCTTTTGGAGCGCGCCGAGGGCGGCCTGCGCCCCGCGGGGGGCGGCCAGGTCTCCGGGCGTCCAGATGCCGGCAATGTGCAAATTCTCTTCCAGGAGCTCGGCCGTGGCCGCGAGCGTGACCAGCTCCGCCCAGGGGATGCCGTAGGCTACGCCCTCGGAGAGCGCAGCCGGGGCGCAGGCCCCGTCTACAATGGTTCCCGCGGGCACCACCCGGCGAGCAAGCCGGTTGTCCTGGAGATATTCCACCAGCACGGCGTGGCCCTGGGCGCGCACGACCCGCACCGGAACTACTGTTCCGCCAGGCACGGGCGCTTCTTCTTGGGATTGGATCTCGTTTTCTTCCGTCATAGTACCTGCCTTCTCAGGATGGAACGATTGGCAACGTTTTCCGCAGACGCCAATCGCTTGCACTTCAGCGTTTCAACGCGTGGCCGGAGGCCGCCGCCGCACGGGGCATAACCGCCTCCATCCAGCGCGGGAACGTTTTCTCGTGGCGCTTCTTGGCGGTCTCCCGCCAGCGGCGGGCCTGGATGCCCGGGCGGGGGTGAGCGCGGGACACGTGCACGGCCCCGCCCCGCCCGGCTACGCTGTAGATCTGGCCGGTGGTGGTCTTAGCCACGAAGTCTTTGCTCATGACCGCGTAGCGCACACGGGTGCCTTTCTCCAGGTACCACCACTTGCGCCGGCCCTTCTCCGGGCCGGTCACACGCACCGAAAGCCGCATCTCGCTCGCGCGTATCGCCTTGACTAGAACAAACTTAGGCTTTTCGCCCGTCCAGGAGCGCGTGGTTTGCTCGAAGTCATGCAGCATGAACGGCTTGTACAGCTCGAGCTGCTTCTCCATCTCGGCCAGCATGGCCTTGCCGTCGATGGGCTTGGGCAGGATGGCGGTGGCGATGATAGCCATCACAGCACACTCCCATAGGAAACCATCGTTCTCATAAGACACTCCCCCGGACGATTGTCATGGCCTTGGCGAATCTCCAGGCGATCCAGGCGCCGTCATTAAGGCCAAAGCTGCAATTCAGCCTTTCCCGGCTGAGCACTTCCGGGATATGCGCATCCCGTTTCCACAGCCTGAGCGCCTGCTGGCAGCCGCACGGCTCCTCGGGCATCTTGGCATGCGCAAGCCTGACAATTGCGTCCTCCGCCTGGCGGGTGAGCGTCTCCAGGCCGGCGTAGTAATTCAACCGCACCAGCTTGGGCTTCGAAGCGCAGCCGTAGGTCACGCTCCAGGACCCGCCTGAATAGGTAGCCGGCAGCACGTCGATGGTCCCGATCTCGGGCTTGCGCACGTACATGCACGCCGTCTTGGTGTACTCGGAACAGGACGGGCAGGAAACGCTCCCGCACGAGCAGGACCCGTTCGAGTGGGGCCAGACCATGACCGCCTGGGTACTGGTATCGTTATAGACGCGTTTTACGTCCACGGTTTGCTCGAACGGCCCGGCGGCGGTGGTGTCGGAGTAATCCACCCCGGTCTCGTCGTTGTCACTCGCTGCCTCGGTCACCATGCGGCAGCGCGGGATGGCGATGGTCAGGAACCCGCCCGCTAAGGTCAGGCAGGAGGGCCAGATCTCGACACCCGAGCCGGGGTGATAAATATGGACTTCGTCGAGCTGATCGGATGTTAAAGTAGTGGCGACGATTACCTCGGCCGGGTCATTGGTGTGATCGACCGCCGCGCCGAGCTGGATGTCGCTTATTGCCCGCACGCCGGCGGCGATGACCTTCGACCAGCGGGTATGCAGGGGGAACTTGTACGCCTGCACCTCATCGGTGAACCAGCGCGGCATGAGCGGGTAACCCGTTTGCTGTTCGATCTCCTCTTGCGCCTCAGCGAGATACTTTGCCACCATATCGCGCTGCGGCTTGGTCCAGATCGTGCGGCAGGCGTAGGTGACGTTGGCCGGGTGGTTGACGCCGAAGAAGGCGCACTCGCGGTAGCCGATGATGGCGGCGTACCTGGGTAACTTTATAGCCGAGGCCTCGGCGACCAGATTAGCGGTGGAGGGATAAGGGCAGAGGGTCATGTTCGCATCTCCAGAGCCAGCGACGCGCCAGTGCGCGGCTCGAAATAGTAAAATGTGCCATAAGCCGCGCCCGCATCAGCGTTCAAAGTAATCGTCAGGCTGCCGGCCGCGGCGGGGGCATCCGGGGGTGGGGCATACGTGGGGGGGCGTCTCATAAATACCTGTCTCCGCTATAATTCCTTTATGTTTGATGACATTTCCACTACCGCCTTTATCTTCTTCGCCTGCTGCTTCCCGGTCATCGTGTTCCTGGTCGTGCTGGCGGTCGGGATTGCCTTGTTTGGGGCAGGGCCGCCGGGAGATAACTAACTAAACATAATTGCGTTCGTCCAGGCCCGCTTGTTGGTTCCGACTTCCACGATGTAGCACCGGATATATCCCTCTTTGCCGTCATAGGCATAAGCAACTGATGTGGAATTGGCCTTGTAGCCATAGACGGTCGAATCTCTCCCGTAAAACGTAAAATTACAATTGGTCGTCGTTGTTATAGTCAACTTGCTGCCGTCTTCGGTGATTGCCGAAATCACCGGTCCATCGCTGGCGTAGAACTTACCCGCCTGGAGCGAAGCCAGGATATTGGCCCAGGCCAGAGCATCGGCATATACTACAATCCAGCCTCGTGTTCCCACTTCCGCTACTGCGTGACTGTCATCCTCCGAGATGCCGTAAATCTGCGTTTTGTTCGTCAGTAAAGCATCCCATAATTCGTAGCCTGTTTCTTCCCGAATGACCAGCGCATATACTCCAGTCAAGGCTTCGATCTCCGCCTGAGTGATCCCGCCCCAATCTACCGCCATCGGGTGAGCAATATGCGCCCAATCCACCGAAACGATCACGGTTTGAGACACAATCGACACGATCTGCTCGGTAATTCCACCCACACACACATAATGGACATGCCCGCTACCAACATCGTTGCAGTTCGCCTCGACGCCCACGATGAACAAGATGCCTGGAATTTCTGGATCGGTCACGAGCGGAAAGAAATCCACGTAGTTGAAAGTATTGTGATCCGACAGCGCACAAAAATCATAGCCCGCAGCCTGGTACGCCGTGACCATCTCGGCGGGCGTGCCCGTGCCATCCGAAACCGTGCTGTGCGCATGGAAATTGCCCTTATACGCGTTGCCGGGGAGGGTCCGGTAAGGGCTGTCGCTTATCGCTATCTAAGGCGGTGCGCTGGTTGTCACCAGCCCCGGATCGTTACCTGTTAAGGTGCTGAAACCGTAAACTCCAAGGCCAAATGCAGCATTGGCGATCGCTGCATCCAGCCCAACCTGCACGCCGTTGTAATACAGACTGTGGGTTGTGCCGTTCACGATTACTTTCAGGATATTCGCCGCCCCGTACACAACCACACCGCTCGCGGCCAGGCTCCAAACCCCATTGACTACGTTATAAAGGTAGGCCGTGACGGTTTCCGAGCGGTCGATGTAGGCGGCGACAAAGTTGTTGGCGTTGGTGTATTCGACCAAAAATCCACATTGGCTGTTGACCGCGCAGGTCGGCCTGCATTGGTAAATGCCATTCTTGCGCGGAGCGTTGCCCACAAAAACGGCCATGTCGGATATCAACCCCGCGGAGAGATCATCCCAATACAGCGATGCGGAAGCCGCAGAGTAACGCTTGAAATCGACCAATACATTGGCTGTCGTAAATCTCATACAGGCTTTGTATTGGGTGTAGGCTGCGCCAGGATTGAGCGGGGCGCACGACGGGGATGATGTATTCCTGGAGATCGCCCCGGTCTTGTTTGCCGCCGATGCTCGCAGCCAGGCGGTAAATTGCACCCAGGCATCGACTGCATTGACAATCTGTTGCCTGACAGATACTAGCGTTCCACCCGCATCCACATCTAGCCGCGCCGCGTTCACCCCCCCATGAACAGTGACGGCTTCTTGGTTTACGGTAGATGTACCGCCGATGACCTCCGTCCAACTCGTCAGGTTGGTCGGATTGATCCAGTTCTCCAGCCCACCATCCGTCAGGAGTTCACCAGGGCCAACTACAGGCGTGATGGTTGGACAGGCTTTGTGTATCTCCGGAGCTATGCCCATCACCGCAAGCATTTTACTTCGTGGAAACATGCGTCCTCAGTTCCGCTAACAAATGATTATGTGCTAAACAAACCAAGCCGTCACGGCAAAAGTAAAAGTCGCATCCGCCCCGCTCGGATCGACGATGATGTAGCGCACCCGGATCTGGCTGCCAATCACCTCGGGCCGGATCTCGCCGCTGCCCGCATCGCTCGTAGCCGTGATTGGAGCCGTTTGGGCGCTGGGCATCAGTAAGGCGTATTCCTTGGACACGTCCGCGGCGTTGCCGAGGACTCTCGTGAAGTGCACGGCATTGATCCAGGTTGCGCCGATGAGCATGTCGATGTACACGTCACACGTATCATCTACGTCATCGGCTTTGTTGGTGAACTCCAATAGAATTGCGTATATGATGTGCGTAGGCACGGGAAAAGCCGCTCCGGTCGCCCCCGCGGTAGCCGTGTGCGCCGCGGACGGAAGCAAAGCGAGCGTCTCGCCGATGCCTTTCACCGGCACCATATTGGCGTCGCCTACGTCGACGTTGCCCACCTGGATATTGGCGTTGGCATTCAGGTCGTCGTGGGTGTCCTGGGTGACTTCCACCTCCCCGCCCGCCCCCCCGCCTACCACCGGCACGGGGTTGGCGGCGTTGAAGGCGTTGCCGTCCTCGTCCTCGAGCTGGACGTGGTTGCCGGCAAGCTGGGTATTGCCGTTCAGGAGACGGCGCACGAATTCAACCGGGTTGTGTGGGGGCATGGGTTCCTCCAATCCAATCGCTCAAGAATGCCTGCATCCCGGCGATGCCCAGGACGCCTAAAATCAGTCCGCTTATCCTCGACTGCGACCGATTGGCCCCGTTTCCTGCTGACGCCAATCGCACGAGGCCCCAGGCCGGCGCGGCCAGCCAGACGCCCAGGCAGTAGGGGCAGTTGAGGCCCTCTGCCAGAGACCAGGCCAGCGAGTAGCGCGGCTTGTACGCCGCCCAACGGCCTGCCCAGGCCCGCAGCCGCTCGAAGGCGCCGAACGGCCCGGAGTCGAGCGCAATCAGACCCGCGGCGCGGTAGACGGCAAAGGCGGCTAAAACCAACTTAACGGAACTACTGTTCCGCGGCATCGGCTTTCTTCTTCCTGCTGCGCTTCGGAGCCGGGACCATTTCCGGTGCAGCTTCTTCGGCAGGGGCAGACTCTGCCACCGTTTCCGGCGCGGCCCCGATTGGATCCGGAGATGATAAGCGCCAATCGATTGGATCCGTCTCCTCCAGACGCCTATCGGTGGGTTTGGCCGTCTTCCACTCCACTGCTTCCTCCACCGCCGCGGCCGGGGCCGGCGCGCTTACATTCGAGGGCATGGGCGCAGCCTTTGCAGGGATCGGCAGCGGCGCTTCGCGGAAGACCGGTTTACGGCCCTCGATTATCTCGAGGAAGCCGGGGCGCTTGGCGCTGCCGGAGCGAGCGTCGCGCGGGTCCACGTAGCCGAAGCGTTTCACGCCGCCGAAGGTGTAGCGTGTGCCGGTGGCGATGCCATACCAGGGCATATCGCCGGCGTTCTGGCCTATGTACTCGATGCGCACGAAGCCGGATTGTCCCGGCAGCCCGGAGCCGCCGCCCCCGTTCGATTTTTTGGCGGGACCGCGCCCGCCTCCACAGCATGCCATTGGTCTCTCTCCTTGGTACAAAGCCG
>Ga0214473_10011524_pt1 | contig 10385 bp, 9 predicted proteins | sample RVTome_7_FD_203509 | JGI IMG/M metagenome (GOLD analysis project Ga0214473, IMG submission 203509) | Soil microbial communities from uranium-contaminated site in the Upper Colorado River Basin, Wyoming, United States - RVT98D197 | ecosystem: Environmental > Terrestrial > Soil > Contaminated >... | reverse complement strand
TCTTCCTGCGGGCCCAGAACCTGGAGCTGCAGAACGCTAGGCTGGCTGCCTTCGGCTCCACTCGCCGCGTCGGCGCCAAGGCCGAGACGGACCCTAACCTGCTCGCCCTGGTAGATGCTCGGACCCCCGTTGTCACCATCGTCGGCAAGGCCCACGACCGACACGTGACTCACGTGCTGGAGACCACCCTGGAAGAGAACCTGGCGATGATAGCGGACTCCGTCCGTTATCTCAAGGCCCACGGCCTTACGGTCTTCTTCGACGCTGAGCACTTCTTCGATGGCTTCGCCTCCGACCCCCAATACGCCCTGCAGTGTCTGAAGACGGCCGCCGGAGCCGGCGCCGACTGCGTGGTCCTGTGCGATACCAACGGTGGCACCGTCACCTCCCGGGTGGCGGAGGCGGTGCGCACGGTGGTAGGAGAGATAGGCTGCCCGGTGGGTATCCACGCCCACAACGGCGCCGACGTGGCCGTGGCCAACAGCTTGGCTGCTGTGGAAGTTGGAGCTACCCATGTGCAGGCGGCGGCCAACGGCTACGGCGACATGTGCGGCAACGCCAACATGTTCAGCATCATCGCCAACCTCAAGCTGAAGTTAGGTCTGGATGTCATCGACAACGAGCACCTGCGCAAGCTCACCGAGGTCTCGCGCTACATCAGCGAGATCGCTAACCTGCCCCCTAGCCCGCGACAGCCGTACGTGGGCTCGGCTGCCTTCGCTCACAAGGCGGGGCTGCACGTGGCCGGTATGGTGAAGGAAGACTGGTCCTACCAGCACGTAAGCCCTGTCCTGGTTGGAAACGACACTCGCATCCTGGTCTCAGAGCTGGCGGGCCGGCGCAACATCCTGGCCAAGATGCAGGAGCAGGGGATCGATATCCCGCTGACCCCCGAGGAGGTGCGCTTACTGCTGGAGCAGGTGAAGGTGATGGAGAGCCGGGGCTATCAGTACGAGGGGGCGGAGGCCTCCTTCGAGCTGCTGGTGCGGCGGAGCCGTCCCGGCTACCAATCCCCCTTTGAGCTGGAGGACTTCATGGTGGTGGAGCGGCGTCACCATGCCCCGGGGGAGTATGGCCGCGAGATGCTGGCTGAGGCGATGGTGAAGGTGAGGGTAGGAGACCAGGTATTCCATACGGCTGCGGAGGGTAACGGCCCCGTCAACGCCCTAGACACCGCTGTCCGCAAGGCCCTGGCCCAGTTCTATCCCACCATCGGGGCCATCAAGCTGGTGGACTACAAGGTGCGCATCATCGATTCCGCCGCCGGAACGGGCGCTTCTGTCCGCGTCCTCATCGAGTCCGCTGATGGAGAGCGCGCCTGGACGACGGTAGGGTCGTCCACGGACATCATTGAGGCGTCCTGGCTGGCCCTGGCTGACAGCCTGGAGTACTGGTTGGTCAAGTGGGGTGGCTAGGATGGCGATCAGTAGGCGGCCGCGAAGGGAAAGGCGCCATGCCTTCTGACTGGCTACGGGGGAGCCCGCTACCAAGAGCTATCCCTAGATGGCGATAGCAAGACGATGTCTTTCCGGCGACCTTAGATCGCCCATTGTAGACGGTGACGGCCAGCGCTCAGTCGAGAATCGGAAAGTTGTGGCATAATCTGCACTATCCACCTTGCTAGGCAGCGGATGCCCTGCTATACTGCGCACGAATAAAAACCGCTAAGGTGGGAGGGATCCAGTGGTAGTGGTGAGTAACTTGCCCAAGTGTCAGAAGTGTGAAACAGGCGACCTTGTGCCTTTGTCGGATTTTGGCAGCCAGGGGGCGGCGATCTATTTTAAGGCCTGGGCCTGCACCAATCCCGCGTGTGGCTTCAACATAAAGATCCGCAACGGAGATCTGTACATCGATGAGCCGATCTCCAGCGGGGCCACGCACACCCCCCGCGTGCGGAGCTGATTCCCTAACTTACAGCTTCTCCGCGCAAGCTCAGCCGTAGGCCCCAACCCCTCCGAGGGCAGTGTCACAGCGGGACCGTGAGGAGCGTCTTCTTTAATCGGTCGCATCCCTAGTGCGTTAATACTATTGTGGTTGGGCAGGGGCGAACCTTGATCAAGGCGCGTGTCAGCGCCGCTGCGCTGACTACGGTGATCTTGGTCATCCTGCTGTCCCCAACACTCCAGCCACCACCTGCCCGGGCCACGCATCTCTGTGGAGACACCGGTAGCCCATTAGGGCCGTTTGACCTTCAGACGTACGAGGCGAAGGACTGGCGCACCACCTACGGCCGTACGCTGGAGCTGGCGGGGTTCAATGCGCTCTTCCCTGAGCTGCCGGGGTTCGCTCTGCCCCAGTTGAAGATAGGCCCTCGATCTGCGGGTTCCAGCCCGACCCCTGTGAGCCCAGCGCCCACGCCCACGCCCAAACCCACGCCGAGTCCCACGCCCAAACCCACGCCTAGCCCCGCAGCCGCGCCCACGCCTATTCCCACAGCTACGCCCACGCTTAGCCCCGCAGCGACGCCCGCGCCTGTGCCAGGCAATCCGTATATTCCCCCGACGCTGCTGAAAGCCATCGCCTGGCTGGAGAGCTCATGGGTGCAGGCGGACTGGGCCGTCCTCTACGGTGAGGTGGGCCCGGCGCTGGTCTCCCACGACTGCGGCTACGGGATCATGCAGGTGACCACGGGGATGCAGAACATCTCTGGGGTGCCGAACTTGGAGCAGGCGATGATAGGCGGGCACTACGCCTTCAACATCGCTCGTGGCGCCCGCATCCTGGCCGATAAATGGAACCTGGCGCCGGAATACCGCCCCCTGGTGGGGGAGCGTAACCCCGCCATCCTGGAAGACTGGTACTACGCTATCTGGGGTTATAACGGATTCGCCTTCAAGAACCACCCGCTAAACCCCGCCTACTCCGCTTGGCCGCGCGTCCCTTACAGTTGTGGCCCCCAAGACGACGGCTTTGGGCACGACCGGTCCCAATACCCGTACCAGGAGTTGGTGCTCGGCTGCGTGGCCCGCCCACCGGCGCCGGGAGGTAGCCAGCTCTGGAGCCCGCAAGCGGTGCACTTACCCGATCTCTCGAGCCCGACCTTCGCTGGGCCGCTCAGCCCCAATAACTGGAACCCTTGCTCCCTGAACCTCGATTGCGCGGCTATGGATATTCCCATGCCCAACCCCTCTCACAGCGACCCAAGCGCCCCAAGTGTGGAGCGGGGCCAGGCCATCGGCAAACCAGTCCTCTCCGCCTCCGCCCAGGATGTTGCCCTTGTCGCCCTGCCGGGCGGTCAGAGCTCTCAAATATCGATGACCATCTCCAACACCGGAACGGGCCTCCTAGCCTGGCGGCTGACGGTTTCGGCTCCCTGGGTGAAATTCTCCAAGATCCAGGGCGTTTCCTTGGGATCTGACCTGGGGGCCCGCCCCGGGAGCTTCGCCGTATGGGCCGACGCCAGCTCGCTCCTCCCAGGCACCCACAACGCCCAGATCACCGTGGAGTCCCTGTACGCCGGCGGGGCGCCGACTGTGATCAACGTGACGCTGCGCACCGCCGACGGCGCTTTAATGAAGGGGCCCGATGGTCAGACCTATCTGCTCCAGAGCGGCTTCAAACGGCGTATCCCCGACACAGCCACCTTCGACGCCAGCGGCTTTTCCATGGCCAGCGTTATTTCAGTACCCGATGCCTGGCTGGCGACGATACCCAACGGCCGCGCCCTACCCAGCGTCCTGGCCACAGGGCGGCTAATCCGGCCACCGGGCGACCAGGCGCCGGTCTACGTGATGGATGGCGGGAGCAAGAGAAAGATCGCCAGCCAGGGGGTATTGTCGCAGTGCGGCTATGGAGTGGACGCCATCGCCACACTGTCTGCCGCTACGGTTGGCTCTCTTCCTGACGGGCCGCTCCTGACAGGGCCTCCCTGTCCGCGGCTGACCTTCGCCAACGGCGCCCTCTTGCGCGAGTCGAACGGGCGGACGTGGGTAGTGCAGGCGAACGTCCGAAGGTGGATCGCCAGCCCCAGCGCGTTTTCGGACTGTGGCTACCGCTGGGGAGATGTTGACAGCCTGGCGGACAGCTTCATGGCCCAGATAGCAATCGGTCAAGAGGTGAACGGTTGCTCCAGCGATGGGTCTTTGCTGTGGGCCAGCGACGGAAAGGTGAGCGTGGTCCGGGCGGGGCTGCTGAGATACGTCCCGGATCTGGCTACCTTCGAAGCGGCTGGGTTCGACTGGGCCAAGGTTACGCCGATGGACGCAACGACGTTCTCCAGCGGGGAGCCGCTTCTAAGTGTGCTGGCGATGGGGCGTCTCGTCCAACCCCGTGGTCAGGCGCCTGTGTATGTTATGGACGGGAACACGAAGCGGCAGATCATCAGCCCGGAGGTGTTTGCCGCCTGCGGGTACAACTGGGAAGCGATCACGACCCTTTCCCCGTCAACCATCGAGACGATCCCTACCGGCCCATCGCTTCAGACCCCGCCCTGCCCCCGCCTCATCTTCACCTCCGGCACCCTGCTGGAGGGCCCCGACGGGAAGGTGTGGGTGACCATGGGCCCGGCGCGTAAGTTGATGAGTGACTCGACAGCCCTGGCCAGTTGCGGCTATAAAGTTGGAAACGTAAACTCGGTGTCACAGGGTGCCCTGGCCGGGTTGCCGGTCGGACAGATGGTGACGACCTGCAGCGCCGACGGCTCCCTGGTCTGGAATCGCGATGGCAAGGTGTATGTCGTACGCCAAGGGTGGAAGCGACACGTGCCGAACCCCGCCACTTTCGGGGCGTACGGTTTCTCCTGGGAGGCTATAACGCCCGTGCCCGACGACTGGCTGCCCACAGGTAAGCCCTTGCTAGATATCGTAGCTACTGGCCGGCTGATCCAGTCCCGCGGCCAGGCGCCTGTGTACGTAATGGACGGAAATGCGAAGCGGCACATCACCAGCCCTGCTGCTTTGACCGCCTGCGGATACGGCTGGGATGCTATAACTCTCCTCTCGGATGCAACTGTGGCCGCATTCTCTACCGGGACGCCACTAGATGGGCAGCCACCCTGCCCTAAGCCATCCTTCAGCGATGGGACGTTGCTTACGGGGTCAGACGGCAAGGTGTGGGTCAGCGTGGGCGGACAGCGCCGGTGGATAACGGACCCTGCCGCCTTTGCAGCCTGCGGGTACGCATGGCCCAATGTGAATCGAGTGGCAGACAGCATAATCACCGGTCTAACCCAGGCGACAAATCTGGCGGGGCCACCCTGCCCCTGAGTCGTGCACCTGCGCGGCTGCTAGTGTGCGGAGTGCGCCAGGACCTACGACACCCCTCCCACCCACCCTCCTCCAGACTTTCCGCCGTAAGGTCTGCAGCCCCAAGGTCAAATGGATACTTGGGGCGAACCAAGGCACCTAGGGGGTTGACGGCCCTTAGTAGACCTCTCGTATACTGCAAGCGTGCAATTACAGGAGGCCCGAATGTCCCCTCTTGGGGAGACCCTCCGGCGCGCTAGGCTGGCCAAAGGGATCACCTTTGATGACGCCGAGCGCGTGACTCGAATTCCCCGCAAATACCTGGAAGCCCTGGAGCAGGAGAACTTCGGCATCCTTCCAGCACCGGTCTACGCCCGGGGCTTTCTTCGCTCCTACGCTGGCTATCTCGGTCTAAACCCGTCCGAGCTACTACCCTTCTTCCCTGTGGGACACATGGAAGAGCCGAAGCTGGAGCCCCTGCCAGAGGTCAAGGAGCCCAGGACTTGGTCCATGAGCGGGGTCATCGCCGTGGCCGCCGTGGGTCTCCTGATCCTCGTGGTGGTTGCCCTGTACAGCATCGACCACGGCGATGGCAGCAGATCCCTGGTGCAAGAGAAATTGGGTGCCGCTAGTCAGCAGGCACCGAATGTCACCGCGCCTGCGGAGGGCCGGCAGCCCAGCAACCAAAACGTGGGCCCGGCTTTGGCCTTGCCGGACCTGGCTGGCGTAAGCCTTGAGGAGGCGATAGTCAAAGTGAAGGAGACCGGCGCCTCCTACGTGGTGATAGGCGTCCGCGAAGGCGATGTTCCTGTGGGACAGATCGTCGACCAGACCCCCACTCCTGGTACCCCCGTTCGACCGGGCGACCTCGTCACCCTCGTCGTTAGCCGCTAAGGGCCTCTTACCTCACCCGCTCCGTTATCCCAATCTTCTCCCTTCTTCTGCGAAGCGTATCTTGCCGGATGCGACCGACTGTCCCACAATAGCCCTGCTATGCGAAGGGCCATCCTTGCGCCAGTGGGTTTTCTTCTGGGTGCTGTCATGGCCGTCATCCTCTGGACCGCCTGGCGACACGTCGCGCCGCGACGGGAGTCCGGGCCGCCGTACCCGCCGGATGTAGATCTGGAGGAGATCCACCTCAGCAGCCGTGACGGCACACGTCTGTTCGGCCTATTCCTGCCCGGCCGGGAGGGCTACCCCGGCATCGTTCTCTGCCACGGCTACTTCAAGAGCCTGGCCGAGCCTTTCGAAATCGGCCTGCGGCTGAACCAGGAGGGCTACAACGTTCTCCTGTTTGACTTTCGTGGTTGCGGTCGCAGCGGCGGTCACTTCACCACCATCGGCTACAAGGAGACCTGGGACGTCCTGGCAGCCGTGGATTTCCTGAAGTCACGCTTGAGGCAAGCGCCCATCGGCGTCTTCGGCATATCGATGGGCGCGGCCGCCGCCATCATCGCGGCCAGCCGGACGCCGGACATCGCCGCTCTCGTTGCCGATTCCCCCTACGCGCACCTGGAGGGCGTCATGCGCAAGAAGATCCCGGACTTCGTCCCCTTTCGCTGGATAGTGCCCTTCGGCTGGCTGAGCGTCCTCACCGGCCAGCTCCTCAGCGGCGGCCGGATGCGCAGGGTCCGCCCCATCGACTGTGTGCGTCACCTCTCGCCGCGGCCCATTCTCTTCATTTACGGTGAGCGCGAAAGCTATATCCCGCCGGACCACATTCGCCAGTTGTTCGACGCTGCTGGGGAGCCCAAGGAGATGTGGGTGGCCCCTGGCTCCGACCATGCTGTCGCCCGCCTCGATCATCCCGAAGAGTATATGCGTCGTGTCCTGGACTTCTTCGATCGCTACCTACTGGGCCCTCAGCCTTGACAGCCCAGGGGCCCGCTGCCCGCTCATCCTGAGCCTGTCGAGGGACGAACGGGCATCCGGGGCTCGTGGTTCGACAGGCTCACCACGAGCGGTCGGGACCGGCCATCACTCACCGACTCCGTGCAGCACCTCGGTGCGATAGTCCACCAGCTCGGCGTCCAGCCGCTCCGCCTGGATAAAGGCAATGATGCTGGCCATCACCTGATGGGCGTGGCGCTCATCGTTGCTCACGCAGGTGATCCCCAGGGAAACCATCTGCCAGCGGTCCTGGTCGTCCACCTCGGCTGCCGCTACATTGAACTTGTTGTGCAGCCGGGCCAGCAGCGACTTCACCGTCTGCCGCTTCCCCTTGAGCGAGTGGTTGTCCGGCAAGCGCAACCAGACGCGGCACACGCCGACGGTCATGCTCATGCTACTCCTCGCCCTCGGCCAGGGGCCGTTCCGGCAGGGGCGGCAGGTCCTCAGGCCTCTCCAGCCCGAAGTACTCCAGGAAGCGGAACGTTGTGCCGTACAGGTATGGCCGCCCGGCTGCCGGGGCCCGCCCCACCTCCGCCACCAGGCCCCGCGCCTTCAGCGAGGCCAGCGCACGGTCGCAGTTTACCCCACGGATCGCCTCGATGGCGCTGCGGGTGATGGGCTGCTTATAGGCGATGATGGCCAGGGTTTCCAGGGCGGCGTGAGATAGTCGATGGTCCTCCTCCACCCCCAGGAACCGCTCGACATAGGGCGCCGCCTCCGGCGCCGTAACCATCTGCACCGCCGATCCGGCGCGCTGGACACGCACCCCCCGGCTCTGGCAGTCCGTGGCGATCGCCTCTACCGCCCGCACCACATCCTCCGCTTTCGCCCCCACGATGCGGGCCAGGGCACCCAACTCCACCGGCTCATCGGCCACAAAGAGGATGCTCTCCACAGCCAACTTCAGGGTATCCAGAGAGGCTTCTTCACGGGCCATCGCCGCACCTACATGGTGAGCTTATCGAACCCACTAAGGCTGGGGACGCTCGCTTGGCGGCTCCGCTGGCCCGCCGCCCCCCTCAAGAGGCGGCTGGACTACGGAAGAGGCCACGGGTTCTACCTTGGGGCCACCAAACACGATGCGGATGGAGGGAGGACTGGCTGCCGGCAGTCCCAGATCCGTCCGCAACGTATCGGCTATCAGACGGGATGCTTCTTGGGTGACAGTGGCCACGCTGGCACCGGGAGTTATGGTCAGCTCCAGGGACGTGCCTATCCCCTTATCGCGAGAGAAAACGCGGACCTTGGCGGCCGTTACCTGTGGCAGGGTTACCAGCACCTCCTCCAGCCGCAAGCGCAGCGCTTCGGCGGGGACTATCGTGGTCGCGCCTGCCTGCTCCACCTTCAGCTCTTGCTGTTCTTCTTCCGGGGCCACTTCCACCAGGATAACCAGCAGGGCCAGGACCATCATGGCCAGCGCGCCGAGGGTCAGAATTAGCCGCCCAGGATTATTCCGGTGATCGTCCAGGTACTGGACGACGTCCCCCAGCCGGTCGACGGCCTCTTTGTCGGCGGCCCAGGCTGCGAAGACCACCATGGCCATAAGGACGATCCAGAGGCCAGCCAGGATGACGATGACGCTGCGGTTGGTCTGGTTCATGCGTTTAGGCTTACTGCGAGCTCGGGCACCCCCACGATACCTTCGCCATCCAGGGCTAGGAGACGTGTCGCGATCAGCCGGTTCGTCAGGTCTTCGTCGGCGGAAGTGTAAACACGAATGTAGTTGGCGGTCAATCCCTGCCAGTAACCCGTCCGCTCCTGCTCCCATAAGACAGGCAGAGTGCGGCCCAGAAACCCCCTGCGGAACGCCTCCGCCGAAGCATGGCCCAGCCCCAGCAGCCGCTCCAGGCGGGCTCGCTTCACTGACGGTGGGATGTGCCCTCCCATGCGGGCGGCAGCGGTGCCGGGCCGCCGCGAGTAGGGGAAAGCGTGCACAGCGGCGAAGCTCGCCTCCCCACACAGGCGGCAGGTAGCCTCGAAATCCTCCTCCGTCTCGCCGGGGAAGCCAGCGATGACATCGGTGGTGACGGCCGCATCCGGCACCCGCTCTCGGATCATCTCCACCGCCCGCCGGAACTCATCGCCGTTATAGCGGCGCCGCATGCGGAGGAGGACGGCATCGGAGCCGCTCTGCAGTGGCAGGTGGAAGTGGGGGCAAAGCCGCGGGTTCTGCTGCCACAGCGCCAAGAGCTGGGGCGAGATGTCCTGGGCCTGCAGCGACGAGAGCCGGATCCGCTCCACTGACGTCCGCTCCAGCAGCGCCTCCAGCAGAGGGTACGGGCCGGGTTCCTTCCAGCCCAGGTCACGGCCGTAGTTGCCCAACTGGGTGCCCGTGAGCACCACCTCCAGCACTCCCTCAGCCTGGCGGCGCAGCACCTCTTCCACCACCCGGGTGATGGGCACGCTCCGCTCGCGGCCGCGGGTATAGGGGACGATGCAGAAGCTACACAGCTCGTCACAGCCCTCCTGGATCTTCAGGAAAGCCCTCGTCCGTAGTCCGTCGCGCACAGGTGTAGCGCAGCAAGCGCCCGGATTGCCTCCCGGCGCCAGCCGTTTCAAGAGTCGATCGGGGATGGAGGCCTTGTCGCTGTTGCGCACGACCAGGTCGGCGCCGATACGGGCGGCGATTTCCGACGGCGCCGTCTCAGCGTAACAGCCGGTGAGGACGATCTGCGCCCCTGGGGAGAGCCGCCTCGCCAGGCGGATCAGATGTCGCGCCTTGCGGTCGGCCACGTGGGTCACGGAGCAGGTGTTGATGACAAACGCATCGGCGCCGCGAACCGGCCGATCCACGACCCGCACGCCGTTGGTCACGAGGCGCCGGACGATCACCTCCGTGTCGGCCTGGTTCAGCTTGCAGCCCAGGGTGAGGACCGCCACTGTGGATCGCTGCTCTGACATCTGTGGCCATCATAGCCCCATCTGACACGCCCCGTCCAACCTTCTGCCGATCCTGAGGCCCGAGCTCTGAGCGAGGCCCGCTGACTGTCATTCTGAGCGAAGCGAAGAATCTGGAGAGCAGCCAGACCCTTCGCGGAGTTTATCCTGAGCGTAGCCGAAGGACTCAGGGCGACAGCGAAGATTCTGGCGCCCTAGCCGCAGTGGGAGAAGCCGCAGATGGGACAGGAGACACAGCCCTCCCCGTGGACCAGGGGACCGCCGCAGTCCGGGCAGCGCAGGGACCGAAAGAGGGGCAGGCGTAGCTGGGTGGGGACGTTGTTAGCAGCCATCGATATGCTCCTCCAGGCTATGACCGGAACGGATGTACTAATAATAAGCGTACATTCGTTCTGTTGTCAAGGGGTCTAGCCT
>Ga0214473_10011523_pt1 | contig 10385 bp, 8 predicted proteins | sample RVTome_7_FD_203509 | JGI IMG/M metagenome (GOLD analysis project Ga0214473, IMG submission 203509) | Soil microbial communities from uranium-contaminated site in the Upper Colorado River Basin, Wyoming, United States - RVT98D197 | ecosystem: Environmental > Terrestrial > Soil > Contaminated >... | reverse complement strand
AGCTTGTAACCCCGTCCGCGCTGGGTGATCAGGTAGCGCGGCTCGGCGGGGTCGGCCTCGATCTTGCTGCGCAGCCGGCTGACCAGCTTCTCGACCCGGGCGTCATCGACTTCCCCCAGGTACTGTTCGCCCCACACAGCCGTGACGATGTTGTATTTGTCGGTCAGCTTGTCGCGGCGCGTATTGAGCACATCGAGCAGGCGGTATTCGAGTTCTGTCAGCACCGGGATGCGCATTCCATCGACCCACACGTCGCCGGAGTCGGGATCGATTTGGACGCCCTGACGATCTACACCCGCCCCGCGCAGCCGGCGCAGGGCAAAGTCGGCCAGGAGCGGTGAGAAGATCTTGCCGTCCCGCAGGACGCCCAGCGCCTCCAACCGGCGCGCCTGCTGCGGGGAAAGCCCGGCCGGCTCGTCGCTCGCCAGCGACATCAGGGCCGCCTGTTCGTCGGTGGTGAGCTGGCCCCACATCTTGAGGCATTCGGCCCGCGGCTGGGGATGCTGGCGCACGCGCTCTCGCGCCGCTTCGCCTCGGTCGGTGGGGTTTTCCACCAGCACTTGAGCCACGGCCACCAGGAGCCCTGGGTGGCCTCCGCCAAGCTCACGGCACAGGTCCCGTCGCCCGGCATCCAGGTCGTCCGGAGCGACGGCGTCCAACAACCGGTCGGCTTCGACGTCGCCGAGGGGTGGCATGACGTACGTCGACCGCGAGAACATCTCGGCGAACTCGTCCTCCAGATCCTTGCCGCGCAACCCTTCCAGGCCTCGCAAGGTGGCGGTCACGAAGGTCAGGCCGTCGCTGAACCGATCGCGCAGGGCCCGCAGGTTGAGCAGGGCCCGATCTTCGAGCGCGGCATAGATCTCGTCGAACTCGTCCAGCAGCAGGCCCAGGCCTCGCCCCAGCTGCTCGCAGACTTCGGTCAGGGCGAGATTGAACGCCAGCGAAGCCGCGAAGGACGTCGCCGCATCGGTCACCGCCTGGTGCCGGGATCGGAGGGAGGCCGCCAGGGCCGGCGGCGCCTCACTGGCCAGTCGTTCGAGCACCGAGCGCAGGACGACCTCATAGAAGGCCTGGGCGCTGATGGCCACCGCCCGGTTGCAGTCGACGTAGACAAGCGTGATCGGGCGTCCGGTCTGCTGAAGGTACAGCGACTCGGCCGGCTCACCGGCAAGAGCCCGCATGACCGACGACTTCCCGGTGTTGCTCAGCCCGGTGACAGCGACGCATTCGCCCGCCGCCAGGTCCTCCAACAGAGGGCGCGTCAGGGTGGGAAACGGAAGGGGCCAGTCCATGAGGTGAACCCTCGGCAGCGACTCAGGGGACGAATATCGGATCACGAATCACGGGTAGGCCGTGGTACGTGATCTGTGGCTGGTTGCCTGGCTGCCCATATTAGCACGCGAATTCACCAAGCGAATCCCTTTGAGGCGCGACGGCAGGGCCAGGGTAGCCTGGCCCTGCCGGAGGTTCCGATTCTGGGCGCGCCGGACCGAGATCCGGCGTCTCAAACGACAGGCCGCAGACGCATCCGGCGGGCGATGACCGCCACCAGAATGAGGGTGCCGCCGAACAGAACCAGCATCGGCATCCCGCCCTCATCGGCGAATCCCGTCACCGGGAGGGCCGTCACCGTCGGCGAAGGCGTCAGCGCCGCCCGCGTGGCCAAGAACGCGGCCGTGGCGGCGGCTGGATCGAGGGTGGAGGTGACGACCGTCGCGGTCGGAGACGCCACGACGACCACGCGGGTGGCCGTGCGCGTCGGGGTCTGGGTGGCCGTGGGAGTGTGGGTCGGCGGAGCGGTCGCCGAGGGGAAGCGAGCCGCGGCCGTCTCGGTCACCTGTCGGGAGGTCTGGGTGTTTTGCAGCGCGATCTGGGTCGCCTGGTTGATGTTCGCCTGTCGCTGGCGCGGCGCCAGCACCAGGGCATACAGCCCCAGACAGATCAGGCTGAGCACCAAAAGGCCCCCGATGGCGGCAGCGGCGAGGACGAACGTCCGGTTCGAGGATTCCTCGGGCGGCGGGCCGCCAACCTCAAAGTCTTCTGCCATTGTCTCTTCTCCTCGCGTCTCGACCCACCGAGCCTGCGTTTACTGCAGGATCTCGAGGTTGGCCAGCGGCACGTTGATCGTGCCGATGCCTTCCAGGTCCACCCGGGCGCTGCGCGCCAGGATGCCGCTCGGGTAGCCGACCGCTCTCTGCAAGACTTCGCGCACGACGCCGACCGCTCCCTGATAGGGCGGATGAACGACGCGCACGCGCACGCCCGGATTGGGCGGGATGATCTCGTCCGGAAGCGCGACTTGCCGGGTAGCCGGCAAGGGGATGATGACCTCCGGCCGCTGATTGCTGTACAGGCCCCCCACTCGTCCGTCCAGGGAGGCCTCTCGGCCGGCATTGGTGGTCAGGAGCGAATAGGCCGCGGCATTCATCGGCACATCCCCGAAGCCCTCGATGACCAACACCGGATACGAGAGCCGCCGCACGACCGGGATCAAGTCGGAGGCCAGGCCGCCGAGGATCAACCCCCGGCAGGAAAGTTCGGTCGCCTGATGCAGGGGGGCGGTGTGTACACATACGCCCGCCACCAGGATGGCGCCTCGCAGGTTGATGTCCAGGTCGTCCGTCTTCAACCGTTCACTCGGGCCGTTCCCGGTCACACGCAGGACGCCGTGGTCCTGCCGCCCGTTTCCCCAGACCGCCTGGACCAGGGCCGCGGTGGCTTCGAGCGTGATGCTTTGCACGCCGTCGGTCGCCACGACGATCCCGGAGTACTCGGCCTTCAGCGAAACCATCTCGCCGTGGGCCTGGAAAAGGATGCGTCCGTCGTGGACGTTGATGATCTGCCCCGCCGCGGGGGCTCGCAGGGTCCGTCGCGCCAGCCCGACCGGGCCGGCCAGGACGTCGCCGCTGTCCACCCGCTCGCCCGGCTGGCGCCGCACGTGCCGCAAGGCTTCCTTCTCGGGAAGCCCGAGCCCGCGCGCAAGGTCCAGCAAGTAATGGCGAGCCGGCGGTTCCGCCTGGGCCAACACATCCCCCGCCTGGACCTTCTCATTCACCCGCGCCGTCACGGTGCCGGGAGAGGGCAAGGAGCGCTCCCTCCGGACGGTCGTCAGGGGGAGGATATGCGTGATGGGCAGCATGGTCGTCTGACTCATGACTCACCGGCCCCCAGGATGCAAGTCCGGTGCCACGCTCATTCGATCGCCCCGATGTCCCACAACCACTTCTGGTTCAAGTCCCGTGCCCGGCCGGGGTCTTTCGTGCTGTGGAGGGGCCTTCCTCGGGCGTCGATGATGAGCCCGACGGCGCCTCCGGTCACCCGCAGCGTCCCGGCCCTGCCGGGAGCGCCGAAGCCGACGTCGAAGCCGCGCTCCGGCCGCAGGGTCAGCTTGGCGTTGTCCCCCTGGCGGAGCGGAATGACCGCCAGTTGGCCGAAGCGGATCTCCCCTTCGGAGGCCTCTCCCCGCTCGCGCTCGAGCTTCAGGCGCAGCACAGGCCGGCCCGGCCTCCCCCGCCCGACCGGGGAGACGACCGTGCCCAGACTGACGAAACTGCCGGAGTCGAGGCCCTGGACCGTCGCCATCGGGACCGGACCGGCTGAGACGCCGAGCCCCGGCGCCAGGTTGTAGGGGTCCAGAACCAGGGTGGCGATACCCGTCGGCTGGAGTGCGTCCAATAGCACCAGCGCGGCGTAGCCCGGGCGGGGGGCCCGCGCCAAGGCCCCGCCGCTGGCCAGGATCGGCTCCATCGGCGGGAGGAGCGGGCTCGATACCGGATCGCGCCCCTTCGGCCAATCGGCCCGGGCCAGGTTCAACGCGGTGCGAAGGATCTGGCGGGCCAGCGCGTACTCGAGGTGCAACTCCTCCATCGCGACCGGCACGACGCCGGGATGCAAGGCCTTGTTGAAGATGTAGTCCCGCAGCCTCGTCTCGCTGACATCGATGGGCACCCAGCGCAACACATCCGCAAGCGAAGCGTGGCGCAGCAAACCCGGAAGCGCCGCTCCCTGGCCCAGATCCGACCGGACGAACAGGCGCAGGTCGCCGCCGAATCCGGCGGCGATCGTCGTATGACTGGCGCCCAGGTCCAACCCGAGCACGCCTTTGGCCGGATCGTAGACCTGGCTCAGGTAGCGGATGATGCGCCCAAAGGCGTCCGCCGAGTTCATCAGGAATCCGCCGGACCACTGGCGGAGCTCATCGAAACCCGAAATGCGCGACGACCGCACGTCGTGGATGACTTCGGCCAGCTGTTGCCGGGCGGCCGCCAACTCCTCCTGCTCGATCGTCGGCCGGATGTTGGGCACCACCGTCACCGGGAAACGCTCCCCCAGTCGTTCGGTCACGGCCGATGCCAGGCGCTGGTTGCCGGCGTAGACCACGCGAGGTTCGCTCTCCTCCGACAGCAACCCCAGGCCGGCGCTCACCAGCTCGACGAGCCGCAGCACCGAATGGGTCGCCCCGCCGTCCGTGCCGCCGACGAGCAGGACCAGGTCCGGCCGGGCCTGCACGATGGTGTCCAGTTTCTCGTCTTCGCGCCTGCGATCCATCAAGCCGAGCTCGCCGGCGATATCCAGGTAGCACGAAGCCGCCAGACGGCGGGCGCTTTCCCCGGAGACTCCCGGCATCAGACTGACGATCAGAGTCCGGGCCTGCGGGCCGGCCGATGTCGTCGCCACAAAGACGTCCACGCCGGCGCCGGTGGCGGTGGCCGGCATGATCAGGCTCTCGGCCTCGTCAATGAGCCTTCGGCCGGTGACCGTTTGGATTTGTTCCAGCGCCATGCGCACGCCTTCGCTCACATCCGACAGGGGCGCGCCGGCGGTCGAGGGGGCTCGGCCGGTCGCCACCAGGCGATATCGGCCGTCGACCACATCGAACAGGCCGGCGCGAGTGTTGACGCTGCCCACGTCGATGGTCAAAAGCGTGTCGGCTTCGAGCAGGGTGCTCATAGCTAAGGGAACAGGGTTCCCAGAAGAACGCTGACGGCCCCAGCCAGGAACTGCACTCGCTCGATGAGGACCAGGATGACAGCCGCCAGGGCGCCGGCGAACATGACGCCGAAGGTCAGGGCGATGAACACTTCCCCCAGGAAGGGAAGAATCGGCCAGGGCAGCGGGATGGCCCCTACCGGGGTTCGCACACGACGCATGGCGTAGCGGCCGGCGTCGGGCGCATCGCGGCGGCCGGTGAAGCGGAAGTAGGCCAGGGTGCTGATGGTCCCGACCAACACGATCACCACATTAATGAGACGTTCGATGCCCGTCTCGCCGGTTTGCGGCGCCACGACTGTCGGATTCAGGCTGTCCATGGCCGCCACGGTCTGCGGAATCAGAGTGCCCGTGATCGCTCCACCGACGACGACGCCCGCCCCCACCCCGACCATCAAGGCCACCGGCAGCCCGCCGAGTCGCCCCATCGTCGGCGCGACTTTCGAAAGAAGCAGGACCACCAGGAGCACCGGGGCGACGACGCCGGTGAGTTGAGCCGAATCTGTCAGGATGGAGGGCCCGGCGGCGAGCAGCGGATCGACCAGCCGCGGTTGCAGCACGTCGTGCCAGGCGACGGCGCCGCCATAGCCGGCAGCGACGCCGATGAATAGGTACGAGGCCAAACGAAAGAAGGCGTTGTCGCCCAGGGCATAGCTGAGGATCATGATCGTCAGCAAGGCGGCCACGGCCGTGCCGGCCAGTTCAAGCAGTTGCGCGTTCGTCATGCCATGCCCTGGTTCAGGATGACCAATACCATGGCCCCCGTCCGGGCCGGCGCCCTGCGGTCGCCCGCCCGCGGGGCGAACGGCCTGCCGGGGACTTGAAGCTCGGTGTGCAACCCCGGCCTCGTTGGGCGAGTGTGTCCTTCCCCCTCCCCCGGAGGGGGAGGGCTGGGGTGAGGGCGAGCTGATCGCGCCGATAATGACTTCACGATGGGATATCCCTTGTCATCTGGCGACCCTTGCCCGTGACTTCTGATCACCCTTGCCTCACGCGGCCGCCCAGAATCCAGGCGAGGAAACCGTACACCAGGCCGGCCAGCAGGATCGCCTCGATGCTCATCAAGCCGAGGCCGAACGCGTTCCAACGCGCCTGGGCCGCCCCGGGTTGAGCCAGGCGCAGCTCGTACGCCACCGCCGCCGGCAATCCGGACAGGATCCCTTTGACCTTGGGCCGCAGGGATTCGTAATACGGCCGGACGAGGGGCTCCGCACCGGCGCTCAACACCATCACCAACGGCCGTTCGCCGAGCCACGTCTGAGTCTGCTCGGCCCACACCCGGCCGATTTCCGTGCCGGTCGTGATGACCACCACGATGCCGAAGTCGCTGAGCGACCGTACGGACTGGAGGGGCGCCAATTGCCACGGCGACGTGCCGTCGTCGGGACCGAGGTAGCCGCGGAAGATCGCTTCGGTCGGCGCGGCGGCGAAAAGCTGAACGGCGGTCGGGCCGCCGGAGAGATACCCCAGGTGGACGAAATCCTGATTGCGCACGGCGCCATGCCGGACCGCCACTTGCGCCACGAGGCGTTCCGCCAGCGGGGGCCCCGCCGGCCGGGTCGACAGCGTCGCCACCGATAGGCCCCGCCCGAGGATATGTTCGATGAGCGGCCCCGCGACCGCCTCGAGCTCGCCGGCATAGCCGGCTTCATAATCGAAAACGACCAGCACCGGCTGCCCGGCCGGGGCGCCGTCGACGATCGACGCCAGCACTTCGAGCTCACGCGGCTGGAGTCGCGGCAGAGGGAAGGCCGGACCGCCCGCGAAAGTCGGCAGACTGGCGGCCGCGAACAGGATCACGCTGACCAGCCAGCGCATGAGCGGCGGGCGAGCTCGAGGTCCCGCACGGGGCTTGGCCTCGCGCTGCTCCTCCTCCACCAGCCGATGCAGAAGCTCGGCCTGCGCGAATTGCCGCTCGGTGACCTCCAGACGCCCCCCGCCCACCGTCGGCGTGCGCGGCATGGCCATCACCGGCTCGGCCAACAACACGCCGCGCAAACCTGCCAGCGGGCCGGCCGACTCGACAGTCTGATCCTCCTCCGGTTCGATCTCGACCATCGACCGGAAGGTCTCCACCGGCCGCATGGCCTCCAGCCAGGCGGGCAGCGTCGCCGGCGCCAGGTCCGGGCGCGCCTCGCCTTTAGGGGCTTCCGGCGGCGCCTGGAGCTCCGTCATCCATTCGGGCACGTCCATCGAGATGGGACCGAGATCGATGTCCTTGTCCGAAGGCGAAGGCGGGCCGCCTTGGTCTAGGATCAGGGCCGGCACGTGCGGAAGGTCCTGGCCCGATCCCCCGCCGGCGTCCCTCAACCATGACGGTTCTCCCGGCAGCTCACCCTCGGGAAGTGTGGGAGCATCCTTGGGGCGCGCGCCGAGAAGCCAATCCGGCAATCCCAAGGTGGGCTCGAGCTCGGCGGGTGATTCGGACGCGGCAGGCTCCACCTCCTGAGACGGCGATGGCTTTTCCTCCGCTAAGGCGGAGTCCGTCGAAGGGCTTTCGGGCGCCCAAGCTGGCGTCGGTTCGCTCGGTTCCTCAGGCGCGTCGGCTTGAGCCTTGGCGCGGATGCGCGCCAGCCACCCGGGGACTTCCCCATCGGCCGGCGGTGTCGGCGCGGCTTCGGCCAGCCAATCCGGGACTTCCCCTTCCGGTGGACCTTCGTCTTCGGCGTCGGCTTTGGGCAGATCGCCCAGCCAATCCGGGCCCCCCTCTTCGCGCGGCAAAGGCGTCTCATCCGGAGGAGGCACGACCGGGATGTCGTCGCGCCCGGTGACTTCTTTCCTCAAACGGGCCAGCCACGCCGGCAATTCGCCGGTGGCGGGAAGGCGCATCCCGGGGCCCGGTTCCTCCGCCGGCGTCCCCAGCGTCCCGGTCGGCTTGAGCCGCGCCCCACACAGTTTGCACGTCTCGGCATCGGCCGGGTTGAGGGTGCTGCACATCGGGCAACGGATATCGGCCACGAGCTAGTCTCCGTAGGGCCGATCCGAGCCCAACAACACGCGCAGGCCGGTCATAGTCGCCCCCAGCGCCACGCCGAGCAGCAACCCTCGTGCGCCTCCGGCGGCCCACACCTGCGACCACCAGGCGCGCAGTTCTCCCACGGTCAGGAACAAGCCCCCGTCGCCGCCGATCAGCCATGGGCCGGTGCCCAACAGCACGATCAATGCGCTGACGGCGAACACCACGCCGGCGAGATTCCGGCGGCGGGCGACGACACGGAATCCGGCGACGGTCAGAGTCACGGCCAGCAGCGCTACCAAGCTGGCCTCGACCGGTTGTTGAATGTCGTTGAACAGGGTCAGCAGCAAGCTGCTGTCCGGGCCGAAGATCAGCCCGAGGATGAACGTCGTCAGCAGGGTGAGGAGCAAGAGGGCACTGTAGGGCCAACCTTTCTCCTGCGCGCCGACTTTGTTCCAGTGAACGCTGAGCATGTTGACCAGGCCCAGCAACAGGGCCGCCGCCGCCAGGACGACGGCCCACTGCATGAGCATGCCTCGAATGGTATGCAGCGCCGGAAGGTCGACGAGATATCCCAGGAGGACGAGGGACCCGAAGAGGATGGCGAGCGCCGTCCAGAGGTAGTGCAGGCCGCTCCTCACTAGACGATCCCCAACGTTCGCATCAAGGTGCCGATGAGGATCACCGTCACCAGGCCCAGCCGCAGCCCGTCCTGGAGCCGCAGGCTGGCGCGCTGCATGCCGCTGCCCTGAAGGAAGGCACCGGTCGTGAAGACCTCCTCTCCGATCAGGGAATGCTCGGCGGTGGGGAAGAAGAGGGCCTGGGTCTGGATGTCGTCGGTTCCGGCCAGGACGAAGGCGCGCTGCCGCTCACCCATCTCAGCTGCCAGCGCGCCCTCCATGCCGAAGGATCCGACCAGCAGATGGACCGAGACCTTTTCCGATGACAGGATCACGGGCAGGGCGGCCGCGTAGGTGAAGGGAGTGGGGCCCAGCATCCGCCCGGTGGTGGACCGATAGTGCTCCTTGGCCCCGGTTCGTGCGTAGGCGCCGCGCAAGGCGTCTTGCGCCAGCACGGCCAGCGCCCCATCGCCGGCGGAAGCGATGACGGGCCGGTCGCTCATCGTCGTCGCCTCGGCGATCTTGGCCAAGGCCGTGGCGCCGGCCAGGGCCGGGCCGCAGTCGGAGCCGATCAGCGAGCCTGTACCGAGGGAGAAATGAACGCGATCGCCGGCTTCGACGGCGCGCTCGATGGCGCTTTGGAGCGCTTCGAAGGCGGCGATGCGTCGGAGGATCGTCGGCCAGCGGCGTTCGGCCAGGGCCAGCGCCACCAGGGCCGCGGCGAGGACCAGCACGAGTCCAATGCTCACCAGTTCTCGCAAGCTCATGAGCCCCCGCCTGCCTCGCGCAATACGGCGCGCCGAGTCTCAGTCGTGATGCAGGCGGTCGCTCAGGTCCGCCCGCTGCTCGGGGTCCTCGAGGACGGTGGCCAGATCGCGCAACGGCCCGCCGCCGAAGACCGGTTCAAGCAGATACCCCACCTGCGCCCCCACGAGCGCCAGCGGTTCCAGGGCCTCGAGCAATGCCGCAGCCCAGGGGGCCAGACCCATACGGTGTAGGTGCGCGGCGACGCGCGCACTCGCCGACGTCTGTGGTTCGTGCATCTTGCTCGATTCGCGCATTCGCGCAGTATAGCACAACCGAGCGACAAACGCCCTTCGGCTGCGCTCAGGGCGACAGGCGCACGGCAGCAAGCGCCTGCGGCGACAAGCGCGCAACGTCAAGACCCAAGACAAGGTCCGAGCCGCCCTCGTCCCGTCATTGTGAGGAGCCGTGAGCCGGGCGAACGGCGACGAGGCAATCTCGTCCCTGCGGTCGGAGTCAGACGCACGACGCTAGGCGCGAGACCCGAGACCTTTGGTCCCACCGCGACTTCTGGACCGGGAATTGGGAAGTGGAGACCGAAGTGTTCTGCTGATGGCTGATGGCTGATGGCTGACGGCTGACTGCTGATGGCTGATGGCTGGCAGCTGGCGGCTGAGTGCGTTGCGCCGCGCAGGTCCTCGGCTATAATGCGGAACAGGTGTTCGACACGCCCGATGAGCCTCGATCTGCCGCGCGTTCTGCCTCAAGTGGAAGAAATGACTCGAGCCGCCGCCGAACGAGCGGCCGCACGCCGCGACCTCATCCCGCGCTGGAACGCCGCCCTGGATGCCCTTGCGACCTTGCCGCGAGAGGAGGTGGCCGGCAAGATCGCCGCCGCCGGCCCGCGCTGGCCGGGGGCGATCCCCACCGATGAGCCCGTCAACGCAAGCTTCCCTCCGCCACCCCTCTCCGGTCGGATGGATGTCCTCGCGGCCGACGGATCCCAGGTGCATCCCGACCGCCACGGGTCAGCCCTCTTCTACTTGATCAACATCGGCAGCCTGGTGATCCGG
>Ga0214473_10011522_pt1 | contig 10385 bp, 6 predicted proteins | sample RVTome_7_FD_203509 | JGI IMG/M metagenome (GOLD analysis project Ga0214473, IMG submission 203509) | Soil microbial communities from uranium-contaminated site in the Upper Colorado River Basin, Wyoming, United States - RVT98D197 | ecosystem: Environmental > Terrestrial > Soil > Contaminated >... | reverse complement strand
CGGCGAAAGGCCAGAAGTTCGCCTGTGCTTTGATGTCCGCCTCCGCCGTTGATATCAAAGGACTTACGGAACTGGCCGCATAAAAATGACGCATGAAAAACAACATTCTCATGGATAGTATTACAAATTCACACGAAGAAATCGAAGATCTAAAATCGCAAACCAAAGGGCCACAGATTTCACAGACGCCGTCCTGAGCTACGTCGAAGGATTACGCAGATTCTTCACTTCAACTTCGACATTCGATGTTCGACATTCGATATTCCAGTTGACCCTCCTGATGACCTGATTTCCTGATATCCACCCCCTGATCCCCCGATGACCTGATCGCCTTCGGTTCTCAGCCATCGTCAGATTGAAAAGGTATAGCCATATTTCCAGCCTTTGCCGCTGGTATCGTCCTCACATCCCTGGGCCAACATTCTGCGTTCCCATTGCCGGGCAGCCGGCTCGGAAGTGAATTGCTGCATTACTCGAAAGTCGCGAGGGCTTCCCTGCTCCCGTTTTCTTCGTTCCGGCTCATCGGTAAGTCCTGCATACCTCATACGCACTCAACCTTCGTAGGATGCTTTTCTATCATAGTTTCTCTCCCGTTTACCTATTGGCCAACCGCCGGGACCTCGTACACTTTGAGGACTTCGTCGCCGTAGTGATTGATTACCTTGACGGCGATTTTGCCGGTCTCAGGCGGGTCAAACGGGCGGCTCTTCGTCGAGTACAGCATGGACCACGCTTCTTCGTTAACCTCCGTCCGCAATGCACGCTTTAGCCGCTCGTATGGTTTGTCTGCTCCGGTGAAGTACGCATGGCGGACAAAGAAACTCTCCTGGTTATAGTTGGTGTCGATAAACCAGCACGCAATATCATCGGTCGAATTATTGCGAATCTGCCCCGTTGTCGGGTCGTAAATGTCCAAGCCCTTGATTTCCACGACCATCTTGCCGTCTTCGGTTCGGCTTAGCTCCAAGTCCGGCTCGCCGAACACCATAAACAGGTTCCCCGCGCCGGTCTTCTTCAAGAACTCATCGCCCATCTGCAAATCCGCGTTGATCCGGGTCGGCAGCACCGTCAATCTGCCGTAACGCTTGGCTTCCTCGTTGACGTGCGGATCAAACGCAAATCCGCACACCAGGAGCAAGTCATACCCGATACCCTGGACCGCCTCTTTGGCCGCCTCACGCACAAGCTCAGGCCCCACCGTGCCGTGCTCAGGCCCGACACAAACCGCAACCGTTCGGCTCTTGCCGCCTGCTTCAGTATATTCGCCCACTGCGTGAATCCATACCCCCGCGTGCACGTCCAGGCGGTCGAATTTCAGCCGTTCGTTTTTGATCGTGTTCTGCACGCCCGCCTTTTTGAGGTTCTCGATAATGATATTGCCGAATTGCCCCGCCCCTAACATCCTCGTCGCAAAGCCAAGCTCATTCGGTTGCATCAATCCCTTCTTCTCCTCGATGCTGATTGTTCTGTGCGGCGACAAACTCTCCACCGTAAACGGCCCCGACACACGTATCCTTTTGTTGTCCTCGTATGGCTGGTCATAAAGCAATTCCATATCCGCGCTTTGTGAAATCGCGTCATCAATCTTCTTTTGCCTTTCCCTGCGCAGCTCCCACCACTGCTTCAACAATTCCTTCGCCTCTTTACCCCAGTCCTTTTCCGGCTCTCTCGGTATCTCCCATTCTTCCCATTTCTTCTTTGCCACCTTGTTCAGTTTCTCCCGTATCGGCTCCATCTTTTCCTGATACCGACTGTAAATCCCGTCTATCTGCTCGTTATTCGCTATCGCCTTTAGCGTTATATGCGGCACACGCTTATACACAAACCCCTTCTTTATATCCCCGCCCGTCTGATACGAAGGCGGAACGAGTCCCGTTATCTCACTTTCCTTCCTTACGCCCTCCGGCGAATCGCTCAAGTGATAATACGGAAATCTTCCCGTCATTAGCCGCGTCCGCGCCAACGCCATCGCCACGCGGCTGGTATCTATCGTTATCCATCGTCTGCCCCATTCCTCCGCCACATAAGCCGTCGTCCCGCTCCCACACGTCGGGTCCAACACCAAATCGCCGGGGTCAGTCGTCATTAGAATACATCGTTTAACTACACCGGTTGAAGTTTGAACAACGTAGTCCTTGTCTTGAGCTGGAGAAGTGTCATCCCAAAGGTTGGTAATTTTCGACAGAGCAAAATCAGTATGATAATATACATAGCTAAGATTGTCTCTTTCGGATTCAAGTCGATCGGCCAAAGTCAGTCGTTGCATATTCGCTTTGGGAGTAACCCAACATCCTCCAATTGGGGGCGGAAAAAACTTATCTCGAAATTCAAAATCATAGACATTGTTTGGGGAAAACGATGGAGCTCGTTGTGAAACTAAACGATAGACTCGATAGCCAGAAGGAAGTTCCGCAAGATTTTCACTCTCCCGCTTTGAGAGTTTTTGCCGAGTTCCGTCTTGGAGTTCTACACCGGTCCAACGAGATGTATATTTGGCCTCTGATGGATAATATAGGTGTTTAAACTTGACGTGCTCTATTTCTTTTGAATACCAAAGTAGATAATCACACATTCCCTCAATGAGTCTTGCTCCAAGCGGCATAAGTTTCTTTCTGAAAGGGATAAGTTGGCAGAAGTTCTCACTTCCGAAAACTTCATCCATGAGGCAACGTACAATGTGGATGTTTTCGTTGCCAATCTGCACAAAGATACTGCCGGTCTCTGTGAGAAGTTCTCTTGCGACAATAAGGCGGTCTCGCCAGTATGCAAGGTATGAATGAATTCCCAATTCCCACGTATCGCGGAACGCCCTTATCTGTTCCGGCTGTCTGGTCAAATCCTCCGCTTTGCCGTCCTTAACGTCCCGCTTTCGCGTCGATACCTGCCAGTTCGACCCAAAATCAATCCCGTAAGGCGGGTCGATATAAATCATTTGAACCTGGCCCTTCAGTCCCTCCTTTTCAGCCAACGAAGTCATAACAAGCAGCGAATCGCCCAAAATCATCCGGTTTTGCCAATTGCCCTCGTGATTGTAAAAATCCACTCTCTTGTCGAAGTCGGCAGGCAGGCCGTTAAAATCAGAAAACAAATCCAATTGCTGCGGCTTACCTTTCTTTGCCTCCTCTCGAACATCCTCGATTATCGCCTGCGCTTTGATTTTCTCCTGTATGTAGATCGGCACCGCCGGAACGGTGAGCTCCTGCTGGTCCTGCTCATCCTTGCCCTTCCAGACCAACTGCGGGTCAAGCGACGGGTCGCGCGCGTAAAGCAGCCCCGGATACTTTATCTCCTTCGGCTTGACCTCGTCTTCCTTTACAAACCCTCGCAGCTCTTCGGTCGGGATATTCTTACGTTTGTCTTTGTGCTTGAGCGAATCTATCGGAGCCTGTTTGTCTTTCTTCCTTGCAGCCATTCTATTGCCTGACCCTTCTGAGTTAAGATTTCAGATATAAGATCCCAGATTTGAGATTTCAGAAATAACATTTCGGAACGCGTTTGTCTTTCTTCTTTGCGGCCATTGTTTGTTCCTGCCAGTTCGATTAGAGATTTAAGATATCAGATCTAAGATCCCAGATTTGAGATTTCAAAGTTAAGATTTCAGAGTTAAGATTTCAGATTTCAGATCCAAGATTTCAGATCTGAGATTTCAGATTTCAGATTTGAGATTTGGGATTATTTCTCCTCCTCCGGCGGATAATCCTGGGGGCGTGCTTGTCGAACGTACTGGTCAATCTGTTTAGCGAACGCGTCCGCCCGGCGCTGAGCGTGATACTGCTCCTTCGAGCCGTCCGTCAGATGCCGCTGACCTTTGATGTCACTGTTCTGCAAGCTGTCCGCCCAGGCGCGAATCTGGCGGGAGCAGGATTCGGCCAGGGATTTGAGATCTGAAATCTCAGATTTGAGATGGGCGGCTTCGTCAAAGCGTTCCGTGAAGAGCAGCATCGAGCGCACCTCCCCGCACGAGCCGCGAGAGATATAGAGAAACGCCAGCAATTCGGCCGTCGTGCCGCGCTCGAATCCTTCTGCAATATTGTTGGAAACTGACAGTGACGCTCGGCGCAACTGGTCGCGAAGATCACCCGGCTGAGAGAAGAACTTATCCCGCGTCAGATCATAGACCCGCTTGGCCAGATCGATGGCCGCCTGCCAGACGGGCAAATCCTCGAATCGCTCATACTTCATTGGCTATTGTCCTTTCATTTGTGATGTAAGATTTCAAATTTCACATTTCAAATTTCACATTTCAGATTTCACATTTGAGAGTTCAGATTTCAGATCTAAGATTTCACATTTCAAATTACAGATTTAAGATTTCACATTTGAGATTTGAGATTTCAAATTTCAGATCCTTTTGACGGCGGCCTTAATCGTATTCTTTGCGTCCCACGGGTCTGCGATCTCAAGAAACGCCCATCGGCCGAATTCGGCGTGATTGTTTATCGCCGGAATCCACAAGTTCTTCGCCGTTGAAACCTTCGCCTCTTTTTCTTTGTCTCGCTGGCCGCTGACCTCGATAATTAGATTCAACGGGTCGTCTTTGCCTTTGCCGTCGTCAACCTTCGCAACAAAGTCCGGCATATAGTTGTGCTCGTCGCCGGCCACCGTATAGGGAATGTAAAAGCCAAGCTGCTGGTTCTTGACGTAAGAAATCAAAATCCCTTCTTCGCCCAATTCCTCCAGCGCCTGGGCCATTTTCTGCTCCCACGATTCGGTGTCGGCTACAACGTGCGAAACGTGGCAGAATCTGGCATTCGCGGCGTAAGTGGGTCTTGTCGTGTTAAAATCAACGAACCTCGTTGAGCCGACGGTATTGTATGGCTCTAAAATCGGCTTCAAGACCTTCTCGCCCTGTGTCCCCGCAACAATCGAACGATAGATTTTGTCCGCCGCGGTATGGGCGAATTCAATCAGTAACAGCATCTGCGAAAACGTATTGTCCTTGCAGCGGACGCACGTGCCAAGCCATTGCCTCGTTATGCCAAGTAACTGCGGGAATACCCACTGTTTGCAGTTGCCTTCGTCGTCCCGGTAGTACTTCTCCAACGTCAGCTTCGCTAATAAGAAGGCAACCTCCTGCTCCCTTCGTTTCTTCAAATCGTCTAATGTGTCTATCGTCGTCTCGCCCACTATCGGCGCATTTTCTGTCTTATACGGCACGTCCTGTGTCGATAAGACGTACATTGAGTCGTCGGAAAAACTCGCCGTGAGTTTTTCGCTCGGCATTTCATACCGATAGCCCGACACCCTCGGAAAAGTTATCTCACAGCCGATTCTCTCCGGCAGCGCTCGCACGTGCGTCGGCGTCGGGCCGGGCTTGGCCTGTGTGGTCGAACCTGCGCAGGGAATAAACGAGAACGGCACCCCATAAACCTCTGCATACTGTGGGCTAAACATACCGTCCGGCTCGGGCACATAGTCCGTCCGCCGAAGCCCCCGGCCTATAACCTGCTCGCAAAGTAACTGCGTGCTGAACGCTCTTACGCCAAGTATATGACTGACTGTGTTTGCGTCCCAGCCCTCCGTCAGCATCGACACTGACACCACGCATTTTATATTTTCCCCCAGCTTGCCTCGCTTTCCCACCGTGTTCATCACCTCTCGCAGCAAGTCCTCATCGGTCAGATCTTCCGGGTCACGACCGGGAAAGCGAATCCGGTATTCGCTCTTGAACTCATCAATTTCTCTTGCGGCCATTTTTTTGAAATCGGGACTCATCGCCTCGCCCGATTCCAACTGCTCGCTGTCAATAAGAATCGTGTTCGGCTGGACCGTCCACTGCCCATCGGCCACGTTGCTGAAAATCTCCAACGCCCCCGGCACAATGACGGAAGATTCATCTTCAAGCTTCTTTTCCCAGCCCGCTATCCAGTCGTAAACCAGCTTCGAGACGCTTGTGTTGTTGCACACGACTATAAACACCGGCGGCGTCGCACCTGCCGCCTGCAAGCCCTTGTTCTTCTCCCACTGCCGGTAGTAGTTTTCGTAGTTGCCGTAGAGGCTTCGCAAAGCCCCTTCCAACTCCGCAGGCAGCTTCGGCTCGCCCGATACCTCTTGCGTTCTGCGTCCCTTCCTGGGCAGATACTCTCTAATCCGCCCCCAAATGTCCCTGTAAACCGGCCCGGTTCCGGTCATCGAATCGTCGGCAACCGGCACTCTCGGCACTTTGACTATCCCGCTTTCGATCGCATCTATCAGCGAGAAATCCGACATCACCCAGGGAAACAGCGTTCCCTCCCCGTATCCTGACCCGCGAAGGAAAAACGGCGTCGCGGAAAGATCGTATATCACCTTGACGCCGATTTTGTTTTTAACCGCTTCCAGTCCCGATACCCATACCATTGCCGCTTTCTCGCGTCTCTTGGCTTCCTCCCTGTCGTCGCCCGTCAGGTTTACCGCTTCTGCATCCGGCTTATGCCGATAGCAGTGGTGCGCCTCGTCGTTGATTATCACGATGTTTTTCTTGTTGCCCAAGTCCCTGCATACCCGCCTTGCCATTTCCTGCGGCGTCTCAAGAAATCTCTCCTCGTCCCCTGGTGCAACCACTTTCTTGGTAAGTTTGCCTGCTTCAATCTTCTCACGCCGTAAAAAGACGTGAAAATTCGTTATGATAATCTTCGCTCTGCCGAGCTCACCCATCATATCCGCAGGTAGTAAGTCGCGTTCTTTGTAGTAATTGTTCGGGTAGTTCGGCAAAAGCACGCTCAGCCGGTCCCGAATCGTTATCCCCGGCGTCACAACCAGGAAGGCGTCCGAAAACCTTGCATCCTGGGAATTGGCAAGTTTGTTCAGCGTCTGCCAGGCGATCAGCATCGCCATCACGACGGTCTTGCCGCTGCCCGTTGCCATTTTGAATGCAACCCGGTAAAGACCGGGATTGTAGTTGTCGCTCTCTCTTCTCAGCTCGTTCTCAATCCATCCATCGCCGCACTTGCTCGCCGCTTCGGCTATGTATATGGCCGTCTCTACCGCCTCAATCTGGCAGAAGAAGAGCTTCTTGTCTCGCTGTGGGCTTGTCCAATAGTCCAGCAGGCGCCGTGTGGTTTTGGTTATTTGTACATGTCCGCCTTCGCGCCACAAAGCCACTCGTGCTCGAACCCGGTTGATGAAATCGTTTTCTTTCAGCCGGTCTTCTGTCCATTCCGTCTCGAACGATAGTTGCCGCTCTTTTCCCCGCCTTCGCGGCTGCGGCACCGGGACAAAATACGCGCTCACGCGGCGATGCTCGACAGTTTCGTCCGTAATGCCGTCGTCTGTGAACTTGTAGTGCCGCTCCGGCTCCGCGTAAGGCGAATTCAAAACCGGATTTTCAATGACCACCTGTTTCATGTCATGCTCTCCCGAAAGGCTAACCTCTCAAAAACCTGAATCTAACGCTCCAGCCAGCCAAAATCAATTAGTTTCCCGTGGTCGCTTTTCGGAAATTCTATTGTTCCCGGCGGAGATAGGGGGTATAATGTGGGCGTAGAAATACCAGTTTTAGGGGCGATAGCCCGATTTGGGAATTTTGACCGGTATGGGAAGGATTGTCAGCTCAGTCAAGATCGAGAACGTGGCCGACCCTGCGAAGGGTCTGCGGTGCGATGCCTTAGTGGATACAGGCGCCTCGTATATGATCCTGCCCTCAGCATGGCGGGATCGTCTCGGCGATCTCGAAGAGATCGAGACCCTGGAACTGCAGACAGCGACCCAGGAGGCCGTCAAGGGCTCCGTATGCGGCCCGGTGCGGATCCAGATTGAAGGATTTCGCCCTATCTATAACGAGGTATGCTTCGTGGACATGAAGCCGGACAACGGAGCCTACGAGCCGCTGATCGGTTACATTGTCCTGGAGCAGTGCCAAGCGGCGGTGGACATGCTCGGGCACCGGTTGATCCACGTCAAACGCATGGACCTGAAATAACTTCGACGAACCAAGCGTCCCCAATTTTGAGATTTGAGATCTGAGATTTGAGAAAGGGGCCGAAAGATGAAACGCAAAGGTTTCACGCTGATCGAATTGCTCGTCGTCATCGCGCTGATTGCCATCCTTATGGCCATTCTCATGCCGGCGTTGAGTCTGGCGCGGGACCAGGGGCGCAAGATGAAATGCGCCGGCAATCTCCGCAGCCTGGCCCTGGCCAATACCGTCTATGCGGCCAATAACGACGACTGGGCCGTGCCCTGCCGCTTTATCACCCCCTCGGGGACGACCCTGTGGACGGGCAATAAGCAGTTCCGCAAGTACATCGGCTACGACGTTACGGACCCGGGCCTGTCCACCGTCCAGACGCCCAAGAAATACAAGTGCCCCAGCGACCGGCAGAAGGCGTACGCCCACGCCTACAACGTCGAGCAGGGCACGACGACCGGCACGCTGGTCAGCTACGGCTACAACATCGAAGACTGGTACCCGTCGGTGGGCTCGCCCTCATGGGATGCCACGATGCTGATGAACGTCCTGGGGTACAAGGTTTCCACGATCCAGCAGCCGGCCACGAAGATGCAGTTCGGCGAGGCGCAGGACTGGTGGAGCAAGTGGAAGGGCGCCGATTACATCCACGGCTGGGACGTGCTCGGCCAGGATGGCACCGTCAATCAATACAAGCAGGTCGGCTGCGGCGGGCCGACCATGTACCGCCACAATGAGTCCGCGAATCTCGCCTTCTATGACGGCCACGTCGAAACCTGGCACAAGAGCAAAGTCTGGATCCCCGAGCACGCCACGCAAAAGCCCTATCAGACGGGCATATGGGTCGTCCGCCGGGACATCTGGGAAAAGAACGGCGGCGGCCGGTAGGCATCCCCCCAAAAATACCCGAGCCTGCCACGAAGACACCGAGCCACGAAGAGTTCGTCGATTCGGGCTTCCGGCCGCAGGCTGGCCCGTAGGATGGTGCAACTTCGCTGCCCATGCGGGTTCTAAGCCACAGATGGACACCGATGCACACGGAGCCCTAAGGCCGCAGGCCGAATTCCGTAAGAGGGCCAGCGAATTCACACTGCTAAGAACCAAGAACAGTTTTCAGTTTAGTGACAACGTCCGTAATATTTTGTACTTCGCTTTTAGAGATGTAGTATTTCTGATCGAGCTTCTCTATAAAGATGTGGAGGAAATTTATATTCTGGATCGCTCCGACATTTCCGTTGACAAAATCTTCTGTGATTCTTCTGACGCTTTGATAGTTTCCGTCTGATTGCAGGGCAATCGCAGCCAGTGCGTCCAGAACAACTTGCCCAAAATAATCATAATCACTTCTTATAAAGTCGGGCTGATAGCTTATCTTGAGCAGTTCGATGAGATAAGGGACGGCCTCAAGAGTACGTAGGGAAGCAAGAGGAGATCTTTCAAAATGCGTTTCTCCTGGCGCTTTTTTGTTCGTCCTAATCCAGTCAACAAAATATTTCAATCCTTCCATGTTCTCCAGTTGAATTAGCTTCTGCGCGCTCCTCAATTTTCCTTCCTCGTCAGCAGTTTGAAGCAAGGACAGAAGGTATTCACGGCAGGCATGGCTATTCATTTCAACTAATTTCTCAATGATAGTCCACTTGAAATCATCGACAATCTGTGGAAGCGCATTTTCAAGATCGCTTTGGGGGGTGGTTGAAAGACTACATATTGCATCCAGGGCGATTCTTCTTACATCTTCTCCCCTATCAGAATTTGTAAGTTCGCTCACGCTAAAAGGCAAAACTTCTGCTATCCTATGGCGTTTGCAGTAGTCAAAATGGTTCTTCAAAACATCATCGTTTTGAATGCCTTCCTCCAAATTTTGAAGTATCCTTGTTGTCAGTTCGTGCTTGCTTACCAATGCTTCGAGATACTCAATCCCGATGTATCGGCCTCCTTCTATCCAGTCATACGAAGTCATATCTAGGAGCACGTCTTTTGGATATGTCAGATTGAACTTCCTCAGAAAGTACCACAAGAAAATTGAGAGCCAGCTAGCACTATACGATCCCTTTGTTCTTGTTTCAAGGGCGTTCTTAAAGTGTACTTTAGCCAGATTTGAGTAGCACCACTGTGCGACCCAATGTTCTTGTTCTTCTGTTAGTACAATCTCTTCATTATCCTTTAACTTCTCGTAAATGTTACATATGCAAAACCAATTCCAGTCCCAACTGTCTATGGTGTCCACAACACTAGCGTATGTCATAGCCGATTCCCTTGCCAAGTTGCGGAGCTGGTTGATTGCCAGATTCGAAAAATATGGATTGTCCCAGTGGGAACCTCGCACACCCAAGATTTCCCTATCGGTTAGACTCTCTTTGCCTTCGGTGTCAAAAATTAGCTTATACCCATCAGGAATCAGATTTCGGCGGATTATTCAAGTAGTTATTGGACTGTAGCCGAAGTATCTGGTGATGGATGGATTCAGACTGACAACCGAAGAGATCCGTTCTTTACG
>Ga0214473_10011520_pt1 | contig 10386 bp, 14 predicted proteins | sample RVTome_7_FD_203509 | JGI IMG/M metagenome (GOLD analysis project Ga0214473, IMG submission 203509) | Soil microbial communities from uranium-contaminated site in the Upper Colorado River Basin, Wyoming, United States - RVT98D197 | ecosystem: Environmental > Terrestrial > Soil > Contaminated >... | reverse complement strand
TTCCCAAGCATCAGATGCGCTCTAGCAAGACCTTCGCCGATCTTGTAGTCATTGGGAAAGCTCATGAGGGCATCTGCCAAGCACTCCTCAGCTTCAGTCCATTCCTCGGCCCCCAGACATAGAAGACCGTGGATCCGTGCGGCAATCGAGTGAAGATCGTCTCCGGGTTCGATCTTCGAGAGGAACTCCTTGGCCTTGGACACCAAGTATGTTCTCTTCTCACTCTGCCAGCGCTTCGAGGTTGTCCTCATCAGAACGCTCTGCGATGCGGCCCAGTAGACGATGCCCACCTTGACATACAGGTCGCTCATCGCCTCAAGCGGGTACATCTTCTCTGTCATGTTGATCTTCTGAACTATCATGGTGATAGTATCTGCAGCGTCCTCGGTCAACAACATCTCCGGGGAGTCCAGCTGAAGTGGGACGCCCAAGTGCGACAAGAGGGTGTTGCACCTCTGGTAGAATCCCTGGAGATCCTCGCGCGGCATCAGCTGAACATTCAGGTCCTTGATGGCCTTCGGGAGGTCCCCCATTGAAACATAGACGATATCTGAGCTGGAGTACGGACCCAGAAGCATTGCTGCAGAGCCCTTGGCTCTAAGCCTTGAGAACAAGCTCGGGCCTATGAGGACAGGGTTCAGGAAGAACTTCGAATCCTGGAAGCACGAATCAGCGCACTTGTCGCATAGAAGTGCGTCGTCCTCTGACTGACATCCACATTTCAGACAGGGCACCGAAAGCCTCCCCAGTATTCTCCGATATGGCTAAGCTGATATAATGGTAACGATAGACGCTCAATCCGTTCCGAGCGGCTTCGCCATGTAAGGCCCTTCACGCTGATATCCGCGCCGTCTGTAGTAGTTCCTGGCGCCCACGCCGCTAGTGACCCAGAGCGCGCCTATGCCCTTCTCCGCAGTCCGCCGCTCGCACTCTGTCAGCAGCTTCTCGCCATACCCCCTATGCTGCCACCGATCGCCCGGTTTATCGCTTATCGGGACCATCTGTCCGTAGACATGCAGCTCTCTGACGAAGCAGGCATCGACCTTCTTCCCGCTGGGAATTCTAAGCCTGGCGTAGCCTATCAGCGAATCAGTGGCAGGTATCTCGTAGGAGAAGAATAGCTCGGTGCCGCCTGAGGCTTTGTACTCGATCTCCTTGAACTCCACATCGGCATCGTTCAAAACCTTTTTCCCAGTGGGTGCGCGCCCGATCTCCCGGCATCGGATGCACCTGCATGGGGCTCCGGACTCCTTGAGCTTCTTCATGACCAGCTCCCGGAGATGGCTCTTCCTGACCCCTGCCTCGATCAGCTTAGCAGGGATGTCTCGCTGAATCCTGAGGATCCTCATCCATGGTGGGATGGACTTCTTCACTTCGGTCAACAGATCGACAGTATCGTCCAAGGACATTGGCGAGTACTCGCCTGACAACCACTGGTCGTAAAGCTCTGTCCCTTTGACAACGAGGGTCGGATAGATCTTGAGCATGTCTGGCTTGAACCGATCGTCCTCGACCATCTTCTTGAAGGATTCGAGATCCTTCTTCTTGCTGCTTCCAGGCAGGCCGGGCATCATGTGATACGCCACCTTGAGACCAGCGTTCTTGGCCCTTCTGGTCGCCTCCGCCACCTCTTTGACATGGTGACCGCGCTTGACGCCGTCCAGTATCTTGTCGTCCAGGATCTGTACGCCGAGCTCGACCTTGGTAGCTCCGAGCATCATGGAGTGCTCTACCTGGTCGCTGCCGAGCCAATCCGGCCTGGTCTCGACAGTCAAGCCGACGCACCTGGCTTTCGCATTCTCGTTCAAGGAATGTGACGATTCGATATCCTGTGACTCCTGGCCGTTCATCGCGTCGAAGCACCTCTTGACAAACCATTCCTGGTAGTCAAGAGGTCTCGATGTGAATGTGCCGCCCATGATGATCAAATCGACCTTGTCCGTCCTATGACCGATTGCGCGAAGTTGCTCAAGCCTACTCTTGGTCTGCTTGAAAGGGTCGTACTCGTAGATGGAGGCTCTCAGGGCAGCTGGCTCGTGCCCAGTATAGGATTGCGGCGTGCTGTTGGGGACACCACCTGGACAGTAGGAGCATCTACCGTGGGGACAATCGAACGGGCTGGTCATGACTGCAACTGGGGCGACGCCGCTAATGGTTCGCACTGGTTTGTTCTTGAGGAACGGTTCGACGATTTCCCTGTACTCATCAGGCACGCGCTCCAGGATCTCGTAGTTGGCAGGAACGCGCGCGACCCTATGTTTCTTGCACAGCTTCGCCTTGAGCCGAAGAAAATCGTCCCGAGAGTCGACCTCGCCCAGGACCAGCGCTTGAACGAGTTCGTCGAGGTGGTCCACGGTCGTCTCCTACTATTGAGTCCGGATATCTAATTATCGGATGCGCGCGCACGCAATTCATCCGTACATTATGGAATCATCCTGAGGCGGTGCTTCGCTTGGCGTGGACTTCTTCTTCCGCCCGCGGTCCTTCTTATCTACCTCGAACATGATCTCAGGCACCAATAGTCGGATATAGGTCTTGTCAGTCAGCGGTTCGAGCTCGATCACGCCCTTCACCATGAGCGCCTTCAATGCTCGTTCGAGAACGCCGGATGGGAGTGAGATTTCGTCCCTGAGCTCCTCCACTGTGATAGGGTACCAATCCTTCAGAATGTTGATTATCCTGGCTTGGAGCGCATCCACCTGGACCTTCATCACAACCGCGCTCAGCCATAGAAGACAGCGTTGCTTTCGGAGTCCTTCTCTTCCTTCACCTTCTCGGCCTTGAGGACATCGATGCAGATGATCATGTGGGAGAGCAGCATCCTCTGCCTGCCCTCCTCGTCGCCGTGCGTCTTGTCGAGCTCGATCACGAGCGCGGTGTCATGTGCCACGGCGGCATATCCCCTGAATATCCCCACAGTCTCCATCGGTTTGTCCCTGGCCTCGAGGCTCTTGATCTTGTAGAGAGAGCCAGGAGTCAGCACGACGGCCTCATCTTTTCTTGGCATGCTTCTCACCTCTCTTTGACGCGAGCTCCTGCAGGTGGTCCACCGTCTTTCGGTAGTTCTCCATCGCGACCTGGACATGAGCCTCTGTGAAATTCCAGGCCTTGCTCAAGTTGCCGTACCGTATCCGGTAGCCTTTCCTAGAGTTGCCCTCAGAATCCTCGACCTTCATCTCCTCGAGCACGTCGAATCCCTTGAGCTTGTTTATGTGCCTGTAGATCGTGGCCTTGGTCGTGCCAAGGGCGGTCGCGAGGTCCTCCACTATCCATGCTTTGTCCATCCTCTCAAGGAAGTAGTTCACCATCAGTCTGTACGGCACACTGTCCCTGATGTCCGTGACATCCGTCTTGGGGTCGTATCCTTTCGGGAAGTAACCCACCTGGTTCAGGAAAAGGATGGCGACCTCGTCTATGTCATTGAGCGGCGTCAGGGGCGTGTTGCTCACGACATTTAGCTCGAAGCTCATGCGGGTATGAATCGGACCGAGATTAGTTAAGCGTTGTCCTCGAGCGCCACGGCCGGTCGAGCTCAAGAACGAAGACCATATGTCGAGGATACAGCATTCAGGAGTTTGAAGGAAGAACTTCAATGGGAGACCTCGAATCGCTCGTTAGGACGCGCTCTCTCGAGATGGAGAACGAGTTCAGGCCGCAGATTAGGGGGTTCAGAGGAATCTTCGTCCGTGCGATGATACCGAAGGTCATCGTTTACAGGACGGAGAGCGATGCCGTCACGATCCAGTTTGACAGACTAGGTAATGCCAATGTCTCGAAGGGCGACCACCCGAAGCCGAAGATACTGGTGGAATCCACATATGAGATCATCGCAGAGAGCTTCAGGACGAGAGACCCGAAGAGACTGCCTCCAGGACCGTTGAGGATGACCATGAGATCCTGGTGGGGGAAGAGACATTCGACCCGCGAGAACAAACGGAGAGACGATGACTAGTCGGGGGACAGCTCCTTCGCCCTAGCCTTCTCGAACTCTTCGTCGAGTTCCGTGAGGACCTTTCCTCTGACCGCGATGAATTCCTTGCTTGTTCTGTCCCTTGGTCTCCGCAAGTCCACTTCGATTGCCTCTCTGACCTTTCCTGGCCTTGCAGTCATCACCACGATCCTGTCGGCGAGGAACACGGCTTCGTCGACGGAGTGCGTAACGAACAGGATGGTCTTGCCGGTTGCAGTCCATATCCTAAGAAGCTCCTTCTGCATGAGGTTCCTTGTCTGCGCGTCGAGGGATCCGAATGGCTCATCCATGAGGAGCACACTTGGGTCGTTTGCAAGAGCCCGAGCGATGCCCACCCTTTGCTTCATCCCTCCGGAGAGCTCCTTAGGGTGAGCATCCTCGAAACCGTTCAGTCCGACCAGGTCGATGAGCTGGGATGACGCCTTGAGCCGCTTCTCCTCCGGAACGCCCTTGACCTCCAGTCCAAACTCGATGTTCCTTCGGACGGTGCGCCACGGGAATAATGCGAACTCCTGGAATACCATTCCCCTGTCCTGACCGGCAGAGGTGAGTCTGTTGCCGCGGAGGAGGACATCTCCCCCCGTCGTGGTCTCTAACCCTGCCACGATTCTGAGCACCGTCGTCTTGCCACACCCAGAAGGCCCAAGGAGGCATACGAACTCCCCTTCTCTGACTTGGAGGTTGAAGTCGTCGAGAGCAATGATATCTCTTCTATTCTTGGTGAAGACCTTGCGGAGATGTCCGATGTTTATGATTACTTCATTCCCATCCATCTGGACAACCTCCTTTCGAACATAGCCGCCACACCGGTGGTCATCACGCTCAGCAACCCGATGACGAGCATTCCCGCAAACATCCGGTCGTACATCCCTGCCTGGAAGGCCATGTTGAAGATGTAGGAACCCACGCCGCCCCCAACGGAGCCGAGCATCTCTGCTGCGACGATGCACATCCAGCCAACTCCGAGGCCGACCTTGATGCCTGTCATCATGTATGGCAGAGTGAAAGGCAGCACAACCTTGACGAAAATATCTCCACGCCGCGCACCCAGGGTCCTGGCCGCATCGACTAGGACGGGGTCAACGCTCTTGGAGCCGAACCTGACGTTCAGAAGTATGGGAAAGAATATGCCAAGGAAAACTATGAAGATTGGCCCCCAGAGAAATCCGAGCGCAATCAAGAATATGGGAACCCAGGCCAAGGGCGGGATAGGCCTGAACAGCTCCTCGATAGGGTTGGCGAACGCCTCGGCCGTCTTCGACCTTCCCATGAGCAGGCCCAAGGGGACGGCGAGTCCAGAGGCGAACACAAATCCGAAGAAGATGCGTTTGAGGCTCGCATATATGTGACTTCCCATGTAGAGCCCGGTCGCAGGGTCCTTTGTCGTGAACGATTGTAGGAACGCCGTCAGCACATCCCATGGATACGGCAAGTAACCCGCGCCGCCCGAGGGCACTCTGCCTGCGAATGGCCAATCGGCGTGAAGCCAAGCGGAGTAGAGCCACCAAAGGATTATGAAGACGATCAGCGAAAGCACGCCAAGGACAACATTCAGCCAGTTGGCAAGGATGAGCTTTCGGAGGCTCTTGACTATGTTGTCCAAGTCGTCACTCCCGGTCCCTGATAGGTGCGCCAAAGATAGAGGTTTGCGGGAACTCTCAGCTCATCTTGAGCTTGAGGTCGAGCCCCTCTCGCTCGAGAGCCATCTTGAGCAGCAGGAACTGGATCGAACTCTCTCCCGGCTGGGCCACTGTCTTGTTCACGAGATCCTTCAGGCTGGTGATGCCGGACCCGATCTTGACCACAAGCCCGCTGCCCTCGCTGTTGGCCTGGGCGACTATCGTCGTACCGACGTTCGCGTTGAGGTGCTGGAGGATTGCAGGCGGAGCACCGAGATATCCTATGTCCACGTTGCCGGCCGCGAATCCTGTCATCTCAGCGCCACCGTTGGCAAACGGTGCACCAGTTGCGCTCTCGACGTTCAACCCGTACTTCTCGAAGATGCTCTTGCCAGCGACTATCGATTTATTCTGCGCCACAACCTGTGCCATCTGATGCATGTCGCCCAAGAGATAGCCGAGCTTGATAGGTGAACTCGGGTTGATTATTGTCGAGCTTGGAGCGATGTTCGACGCCTGATCTAGGTAAGTGCCGTTTGCGTATTTCGACACAAAGTCGCTCACGGACGAGTAGCCCCTCTCAGTGAGCTTGGAACTCTGGGTCATGTTCGTTTCGATGTACATGTCGGTGAACTGTTCAAGGTCGGACCTGAATTTCGATCCCATCTCGTAGCCGAACTTGATATGATCGAACGCCGCCTTCACCACAGTCTCATTTCTGGCAGTGAACTGGACCGCCATGTTGATGAGCAAAGTGTAGTTAGAGCCGGTGGGGTGCTGGAGCGCGTCGGACATCCATTCATTTGCCTCTATGTGCGCCTTGACGAACCGGGTCGTGAGTTCCGCCCCGTTGGGACCGTTCAGGAAGGCATTCCGAACCAACACGACGCAGCATGGATGGTTAGGCATGATTTCGCTAGACCACATCAGTATTTCCCCTGCACCTCCAACGACGGAGTCCGAGACGTACGGTTCCCACGCTATGTACGCATCCACTTGGCCGGTCGATAATGCGGCCCTCATGTCCTTTGGAGGGACAGTGATGTACGAGACCGCTCCGCCCTTACCACCCATGCTGAGCAGGAGCGCGGCCGCGACCATGCCGGTGACTACGATTGCTGCTACGACTATTGCGATTATGATCTTCTTCTCCATGCTAGTTCCCCGTGATACGATTGCATTGGGGAATTTAAGTCTTTCCCACATATGTACCACCGTAATGATACAATTGTATAAATAATGCCTTAGCAATTAGTACACTTGGGGCATGCAATGGACAAAGCGAGGAATCTACAGAAGGCATCCATGGAATCGGATGCGAGGTTCAGAGAGGCGTTGCACGATGTCCTGGAAGGCCTCGGTTGGACAATCCAAGAGCTCTCCAAGAAGGCAGACATCTCACCGAGTACTTTGTACAAGATACTCAACGAGGAGAGGTCTCCGAGTCTGGATGTCCTCAGAAAAATCATCAATGCAGTCCGGACGGCCGAAGGTTTGACGGCCGGCAACTTCATAGCGCTCATAGTCACACGGAGGGTGCTCGACGAAGTTGTCGAGAGGTCGGTACAGATTGGGGACGAAACGGTGAAGATCAGAGAATATCCCGCATCCACCGTCGAAGACGCAATCGTTTCCGCGATCAGGGCCGAGAGGGATGGAGCGGTCGCGGTTGTCTGCGCACCGATAGTCAGCCCAACAATTGAAAGGATTCTGGACATCCCGATTGCAACGATCGTTCCCAAGGACAGCGTCACAGAAGCAATCAAGCTGGCCGCCAGGAAAACTAGAATCTAGCGGATCATCTCGCGTCTCACTTTGAGGTCGAGGCCCACGGACACGAGCTGTCCCTTCTTGACCTGGGAGGTCCTGGTCCTGTAGCCCAAGTAGGTCTCCTGGAACAACGACACATACGACCCGCATTTCGCGATTCTGAGGTCGTAGTACTCCGGCAGCTTGGAGTAGTCCCTGTAGCCTAGCAGCACTTTGCCATCGGAGACCAAGAGGACTGCAGCTGAGAACTTGTGCTTCACAAGGTCTTTCAGAATGACGGACTTGAGAGCGGTCTTGATATCGCCCTTCTCCGACATCCGATCCGCGAGGAGTAGAAGCAGTCTCTCGCTATCAGTGTCCCCCTTTGGCTTCCGGCTCGTCACTGGATGGAAGTCATGAATAGTGCCGTTGTGTCCGAGCACGATGCCGTCCACGACGAACGGATGGGTGTTCATCATGACGGCGCCGCCCTTCGAAGCCGCTCTAACATGCGCTATGACGATGTTGGGAGCATCGAGCGCTGGGATGTCTTCAAGGGCAGAATCGTAAGATGGATCCAAGAACGCCTCTCTGGGGTTTCTGCCTATGTATCGAGGATCTCCTCCTCTGAAAGAGACTATCCCCCAGCCGTCCCTATGTCCAGGCTCCTTGGTCCCGGGGATTCTCCCGACCTGGGAAACGCGACGCAGGTCGACCAAAGTCCCTAGCGGGAAGTCGTCCTTGAAGACCACCCCGACCATCCTGCACATGTCACAGCACCTTCGGGACGACCTCGAGCTCAAGGTCCATGGAGTTGGTGACGAGACACTTCCGCTTCGTGACGGAGATGGCCTTTTCCAGGTTGGACAGCTTCGATCCAGAAGCGAACCGCATCTCCGGGTGCAGGGTCATCTTGACGAACTTCTTCGCGCCTTCCACCACTTCCAGGTCCCCCACTGCCTTGCACCTGTACTCGAGCAACTTCATGCCCAAGTCTCGGGAGACGTAATCGAAGACGATCTGGAAGCACATGTTGGCCGCACCGACGAATGCATCCTCCGGAGTGAGAGGGCCGTGCATGCCATCCAGCTCCACGGGAGCGGAGTAGTCGATGACCTGCCCGTTCTGACACTGGAGCTTTCCAGGGAACTTCTCGTTCCAGACAACTGTCGTCTCGAAATTCATCGGTCCCGACAACTCAACGTGGTTATCGCGATTTATACTTTCCAGCGCACGTTCCAGAGCCTTCGCTGGCAATTCATAAAGAAGGAAGGTGAGGGCTGTGTGAGTTAATCGAGGTGATCGCTAGGTTCAGCCAAGGGACTTGTTGATGTTTTGCTCTACTATTGCTCTCGGGGCAGCGCCGATCATCTTGTCGACCAGCTTACCGTTCTTGAAGAAGAGCAGAGTCGGGATGCTCATGATCTTGTACTTGCCTGCCGTCGCGGAGTTCTCGTCGGTGTTGAGCTTGCCATATACGACTTTCCCCCGGTGATCCTTCGCCAAGGAATCAATCGTCGGTGAGAGCATCCTGCAAGGACCGCACCAGGGCGCCCAACAGTCAACCACTACCTTCGGGTACTTCTTGACGAACTCCTCGAAATCCGAATCGCTCACGGGAACTGGCGCCTCAGGCCATCCGTTCCCACCGGAATTGCTGGCAGCTGCATTCTGCATCATGGCGGCCATCTTCTTCTGTCTTATCTCCTCAATCTCGCTTGACATATTGTCCACCGGGTTATGCACGCTTGTGCATGATTTATGCAATACCGAATGTGGACCCACTAGTTAACGATTGCGACGAATCAAGGGGCATGCCCGCGCCCTCAAGACGTAGTCTTGAGACGGGCAAGACTGGGCTGGACAAGCTTTTTAAGCAACGGATGGCGATACGGTCGCAGGGATGCAGGATGCTCGAGGAAGCTTCTGAACTGATTGGATTGCAGGTCTACACTAGCCAAGGCATTTTCTTGGGAAGCATAGGAAACCTTGTAGTGGATGTCGATGAGAACAAGGTGCAAGGACTGTTCGTGACCAGCACGAATCCGCTCCTCGTCGAGGGATCGAAGTCCGTGAATGTTCCATATAGATGGATCTCATCGATCGGGGACATCGTCATTCTCAAGTACTTCCCCAAGAGAGTCGCGGTCAAGAGGTCCTCGAAGCCCAAGACCGAGAGGCCACCGGTCGAGGATTAAGGAAAAAGCATTTTATCGACCGCTCGCGTTCTCGCGTTCGTGCCTGGACCCAAGATTGACCCATCATGCTATGTCGCGCCAGAGGCCATCATCATCGGCGATGTCGTCATTGACAAAGGCTGCAGCATCTGGCCCTATGCGGTCATCAGGGCGGACCTGTCCCAGGTGAGGATCGGAGAAGGTTCGAGCATACAAGAACATTGCCAGATACACGGCAACCCCGGCAGACCGATCATCATAGGGAAGAACGTATCCGTTGGCCATGGCGCCATTGTCCACGCCGCGCAGGTCGGAGACTATGTGATTGTTGGAATGAACTCGACCATACTCGATGGAGCTGAGATAGGCAGCGGGTCCATAGTCGGCGCGAATGCTTTGGTGAAGGAGGGCATGAAAGTGCCAGAAGGGAGCCTGGTCGTTGGGGTTCCAGCGAAGATAGTCAAACAGGGGGACTCTTCCCTCAGAGAAGCCGCCAAGAGGAACGCCGAAGCGTACCACAAGCTCCGAGATGCGCACAAACGCGGCGAATTCGCCCGCTACAAGGCCTGAGCACACGCGCGCGGGAAAGAGTTCAAGACCACCGATATGATTCTGAGCCTCATGGAGGATACGAACGGAACAACTGTCTGGGACGCCATTGCCACCAGGAAAAGCGTTAGAAATTTCGAGGACGTACCAGTTGAGGAAGAGAAACTGACCAGATGCCTTGAGGCTGCCAGATTAGCGCCGTCATGGGCGAATAGGCAATGCTGGAGTTTCGTCGTTGTTCAGGGAAGGCAGAACGTCGAGAACCTTGGCATTGTGCCGATCAACATCAAGAACGCGCCAGCACTGATAGTCGCATGCGGAG
>Ga0214473_10011519_pt1 | contig 10386 bp, 9 predicted proteins | sample RVTome_7_FD_203509 | JGI IMG/M metagenome (GOLD analysis project Ga0214473, IMG submission 203509) | Soil microbial communities from uranium-contaminated site in the Upper Colorado River Basin, Wyoming, United States - RVT98D197 | ecosystem: Environmental > Terrestrial > Soil > Contaminated >... | reverse complement strand
CTCGGAGGAGTGGGTCCGAGGATCAGCAGAAAGACGGGCGTCGATACCAGCGCGAGGTAGACGCCGATCCAGAACAGGCCCCACCAGAGGTTCGTGGACATTTCTCTGAGAGCATATTCGAAACGAGCTCGCGGCGGACGGCGAGCGGTTCCAGGACCCTCGGAGCGAGCCGAGAGCGCCCTGCGCTATGATGACTCTGCGCTCGGTGGTAATGCCGGCGTGATGGTTCTTGGGGTCAGGTGCGGCATTTCACCGGCAGCTCCATATGACGTTACTCTCGCGAACCGAGCTCAATCGGCTCATCGAGCCGCCCGCGGGGCCCTCGGTGTCCCTGTACCTTCCGACCCACCGCCTCGGGCCGGAGATCCAGCAGGATCCCATTCGTCTCAAGAACCTCATTCGCGAGGCCGAGCGGCGCCTGCTGGACTTGGGATTGCGCTCGCCCGAAGCCGCCGAGCTGCTGAGGCCGGCCTGGCGGCTGCAGTCCGACGGGCTCTTCTGGCGGCATCAACGAGAAGGCCTCGCGATTTTTCTATCCACGGAGATCGAGGTCCACTACCGTCTTCCCCTTGGTGTCGAGGAACTCGTGGTCGTCGCCGATCGCTTTCATGTAAAACCGCTTCTCTCGATCTTGAGCGGCGATGGGCGCTTTCACGTTCTGGCGCTCAGCCAGAACGAAGTGAGGCTGCTCGAAGGCTCGCGCTTCAGCGTGAGCGAGGTGGAGCTCGACGAGATGCCGGCCGATCTGAAGGACGCGTTGGGCTCGGAGGCGCCGGAGAGGCAACTCCAGTTCCATACCCGAGCGCCGGGCGCGACTGGCGCGAGGGCGGCGATGTTTCATGGACACGGTCCCGGGGGCGAGGAGTCGAAGGAACGACTGCTCCGATACTTCCGCAGCCTCGACGCCGCCCTGACGCAGTATCTGCGCGACGAGCGCTCGCCCCTGGTGCTGGCGGGGGTGGAGTACTACTTTCCGATTTATCGCGAGGCGAACAGCTACCCCCACCTGGTCGAAGGCGGGGTGGCCGGAAATCCGGAGGCCCAGAGCGTCGAGGACTTGCACGCGCGGGCCTTCAGTCTCGTCGCGCCGCTCTTCGAGCGGGAGAGACACCAGGCGGCGGCCAGGTACCGGGAGCTCGCCGGCACGGGCCGTACTTCGAACCGTGTGACGGAAACGGTTTCCGCGGCAATCGACGGCCGGGTGGAGGTCCTCTTCGTCGCCGTGGGCGTCCAGGCATGGGGCAACCGCGATGAGGCGAGCGGTCAGATCCTCCGACACGATACTCCGGAGCCGGGTGATTTCGACCTGCTCGACCTGGCCGCGGTCCGAACGCTCGTCCAGGGCGGCTCGGTCTACGCGCTCGCTCCCGAAGGCATGCCCGACGAGAGCTCGCTCGCCGCCATCCTGCGCTACTGACTCTTCGCGCTCGACCGCCGACCGTAGACATGAAGCTTACGAGAAAACTCACGGCCGCGCTGATCCTGGGAATCCTGATCGTCCTCGCGGTCAACGCCGCTCTCCGCGTGCGGCGGGAGATCGCGCTCTTCGAGCGCGACAGCCGGCGCGACAGCCTTCTCATCGGGAGGATGCTCGCCGGCTCCGTGGAGCGCGTCTGGCCTTCCTTGGGAGAGGCGCAGGCTCTGGATCTCGTCGAGGACGCCAACCAGCGGGAGAGCGCGTTTCGCATCCGATGGGTCTGGCTCGATGGGCTGGTGGCCGGGCTCGACGAGGCCGACCGCTTCGCACTCGGGAAATGGGAGTCGGGACCAGGCACCGAGGCGCGGCAGTTCCTGAGCGAGAACGGGGAATCCCCGGCGCTCTATACCTACGTTCCGGTATCCGTGCCTGACGGAAGGCTCGGCGCCGTCGAAGTCCGGGACTCCATGGTCGATCAGCGCACCTATGTCCGGCGCACGATTTATCAAGCCCTGCTGGCGACGGCGATCCTCGTCGCGCTTTGCGGCGGTATCGCCATGGGGCTGGGCTTGGTGCTCGTGGCCAAGCCCTTCGCCATCCTGATGGAGCAGGCGAGGCGCGTCGGACGGGGAGATCTCTCCGCTCGGTTGAGTCTCACCCAGCGTGACGAAGTCGGCGAGCTCGCGGCGGAGATGAACACCATGTGCGAGCTCCTGGAGGCCGCAACGGGGGCCGCCGCCCGGGAAGCTTCGGAACGCATCGCCACCCTCGAGCAGCTCCGCCACGCGGAGAGGCTTTCCACCGTGGGGCAGCTCTCCGCTGGCATCGCGCACGAGCTCGGGACCCCGTTGAACGTCATCATGGCGAGAGCCCAGCTGATCTTGAAGGACGATGCCGCAGGCGGCGACGTCCACAAGAGCGCCTCCATCGTTCTCGACCAGGCGAAGCGGGTGACCGCGATCATCCGCCAGCTCCTCGACTTCGCTCGGCGCCGCGGGGCCAAGAAGTCCCGGCAGAGACTCGTCCCCCTGGTGCAGCAGACGGTCGGCATGCTGAGCTCTCTCGCCGAGAAGTCTTCGCTGACGCTCGTGGCGGAAGGCGACGGTTCGCTCTGTGCCGACGTGGACCCCGGCCAGATTCAGCAAGCCCTGACGAACCTGGCGTTGAACGCCATCCAGGCGACGAAAGGCGGTGGGACTGTTTCGATCCGCATCGGGAAGGATTCCTCGTGTCCGGACGAGGTCTTCATCGCCGTCGAGGACATGGGCTCCGGGATCCCGGCAGAGCACCTCGATCGCATCTTCGAGCCGTTCTTCACGACCAAAGAAGCGGGCGAGGGCACGGGCCTCGGCCTGTCGGTGGCCTATGGGATCGTCAAGGAGCACGGAGGAAACATCGCGGTCGAAAGCGAGCCCGGCAAAGGGACCCGCTTCACCATGCGCCTTCCCGGAGGAGCCGCGTGAGCGAGAGAGTCCTGGTCGTCGACGACGACCGCAGCATGACCGAGGTCCTCACCGAAGGTCTGCAGAAGCTGGGGTTGAACGTGGAGTCGCGCCACTCCGGCGAGGCAGCGTTCGAGCTTCTGGAGCGAGAGGACTTCGACGTCGTGGTCACCGACCTGAGCATGCGAGACGGAGGCGGGCTCCAACTCTGTGAGCGCGTCGTGGCCAATCGGCCGGACGTGCCCGTGCTGGTGATCACCGCCTTCGGCAGCCTCGACACCGCAATCGCGGCGATCCGGGCGGGCGCGTACGACTTCATCCCAAAGCCGTTCGACCTCGACTTCCTGGGGATCGCCCTGCGCCGCGCCCTCGAGCATCGGGCCCTTCGCGCAGAGGTGAAGAGGCTCCATCGCGAGCTCCAATCCGATCCCCGGGGTGGCGAGCTCCGCGGCAAGAGCGCCGCGATGCAGAAGCTCGACGAGCTCATCGCGCGGGTTTGCGATACCTCGTCGACCGTTCTCATCACCGGCGAAAGCGGAACCGGAAAGGAGCGCGTTGCCCGCGCCCTTCACCGGCGCAGCCGGCGTCGGGCCGGCCCCTTCGTCGCCGTCGATTGCGCCGCTCTTCCGGACAATCTTCTCGAGAGCGAGCTGTTCGGCTACGCGAGCGGCGCCTTTACGGACGCCAAGGGCAGCCGCAAGGGACTCTTCCTCGAGGCGAGCGGCGGCACGCTCTTTCTCGACGAGATCGGCGAGCTCCCGCTGTCCCTCCAGCCGAAGCTCCTTCGCGCCCTGCAAGAGCGAAAAATTCGGCCACTGGGCTCGAACCAGGAGATACCGTTCGATGCCCGCATCCTGGCGGCCACGAACCGCGACCTCGAGACCGCGGTCGAGGAGGGGTGGTTCCGGCGCGACCTCTATTACCGCATCCATGTGATCCATCTCGAGGTTCCGCCTCTGCGGGCGCGCGGGAGCGACGTCTTGTTGTTGGCGCAGCACTTCATCGAACGGTTCGTTTCCGAGATGCCAGGGCGCGCGCCCGCCGAGATCTCCCCCCAGGTCGCGCAGCGCCTCCTCGCGTACTCCTGGCCGGGGAACGTGCGCGAGCTTCAGAACTGCATCGAGAGGGCGCTCGCGGTCACCCGGTTCGAGCAGATCACCGTCGAGGACCTTCCTGAGAAGATCCGCCGTTATGAATCCACGCCCGTCGTGGTGGAGAGCGACGACCCGGCGGAGCTTCTGACGCTCCAAGAGGTCGAGCGCCGATACATCCGCCGGGTGCTCGAGCGGGTGGGTGGAGGCAAGACTGCGGCCGCGCGGATTCTGGGGCTTCCGCGCCGGAGCCTCTACCGGAAGCTGAAGCGGCACGGGATCTTCGAGGAGAGCGACACCGGGGCTTAGGCCCTGGCGGGTAGCGAGACAGAATGTCTCGCTGTGTCAATCCGTCTCACCTTCGCCCCTCGGCAATCCCACGTTTCTCCGGCCTTCGACATCCCCCGGCGAGGCACGATCGTTGCAGTTGTGCGCCGAGCGTATGGCAACGACCCCCGAAGGAGATGAGGCCGACGTTCGCGAAGGCACCCAGGATCGAGGCCGAGTCTTGATCGCAGAAGACGATCGGGAGCTCCGGTCCCTGGTCGCTTTCGCGCTCGAAGGTGACGGCTACGAAGTGCTCCAGGTCGAGGACGGGCGCGGACTTTCCGAGACGCTGGAACAACAATGTTGGATTGACGTCATCATCTCCGACGTTCGGATGCCCCGCAGGGGTGGGCTGGAGGCGCTGGCGGACTTTCGCCGGCGAAACTGGTCCACCCCTTTCATCATCATCACCGCTTTCGGCAGCGAGGACCTGCACGAGGAAGCCTACCGGCTGGGTGTCACTGCCGTGGTGGACAAGCCGTTCGAGATGGATGACCTCAGGACGCTGGTGCGGCGGCTGACCGTTCCCGGCTCCGAGGGGCCGGAAGGGAACGCCAGCAGGTCCCCTGAGGTCATCCGTGGCGGCGCCCGCCGACGGCGTAACCCGGGGTTCGATGTGTAAAGGAGCAGTCCCAATGAGTACGAAGAACTCCCCATTTTACTGGATGGCAACGTGGTGCGTCTTTCTCGCTGCGTCGGGCTGTTCGGGAAGGAAGCCCGCGCCCGCGCCCAAGGATGTCCCCTCGGACGCCTCCTCTCTCGCCCCGTCGCCGGGCGACGGCGGAGTCCGAGACGTCGTCTCGCCGCTCTCCCCCGAGGAGGAATGGTTCCGTTCGGCGTCGGTAGCCGATCTCCAGGCCAAGCTTTCCGACGGCCACTTCGACTACGACCGGGACGAGCTGAGATCCGACGCCCGGACGGTGATCCAGCAGAACTTCGACTGGCTGACGGAGCCGTACAACACGGTTCTCATCGAAGTCGAGGGGCACTGCGACGAACGCGGCACTGAAGGGTACAACCTGGCTCTCGGCGATCGCCGGGCCACATCCGTCGCTGGTTATCTGGCGTCGCTCGGGTTTCCGCGCAACCGTATGACCACGATCAGCTACGGGAAGGAACGACCCCAATGCACGGAATCGGCCGAGAGTTGCTGGTGGAGGAACCGGCGCGCTCACTTTCGGGTGGTCTCGAAAGGCGAGCCGGGCACGACGGACCGGTAGGGTCGCCGGCGCTGTCGAGCCGAGCGTGTACCCGGAAGGGCGGTGAACGTCCGATCAAGGGATCCGGGTATGAATCGCCGACTTTCCCGAAGTAGTCTGTTGCTCGATGCTCCTCCGACTCTGGCTGGCGCTCGAGCGGCGACTCTTGTACTACTCGATGCGCTTGTTCCGCCTCCGTGACAGCGCCGAGCGCGTGGCGCGCGGCTTCGCTGTGGGTCTGAGCGTGAACTTCTTCCCAACGTTCGGATTGGGCTGGGTGGCTTCCGGCTTTCTCGCGCGGCTTCTCGGTGGAAACATCGTGGCTGGTTTCGCGGGTGGCGCGACGCTGGCGTTCTTCTGGCCTGTCCTGTTCTATATGAACATGATCACCGGCGGGTGGGTCTGCGGGCGCTTCCCGATACGGGACCCGGAGGAAGTCACGGACGAGAGAATCAACGCGCTCCTGTGGGGCCAGACCTTTACCACGGGTGCGGTGCTCAACGCCGTCAGCGTCGGCCTCGCCGTTTACTTGCTCCTCTATTGGGCATTCGACCGATACCGCTCCCACGGCTTGTCGCGATTGTACCGGGCCATGAAAAGGCACCAAAGAAAAGTCACGTCGCAAAAGAAACTCGAGGGCGTCGGCGTACAATAGCCGCGACCATGAGACCGTTCGGGCCCCTGCTCGCTCTTCTCCTGTCGGCCGCCGGACCCGCGTTGCCGGCCGTCGTCGCGGACGCCAACCTCGAGCTCAAAAGCCGGATCCCGTGGCGGCTGTCTGGCGCGGCCAGCGGATCTCAGTTCGCCCGGCGCGTCCGCTCACTCGACGGAGCGGCCCGGGATCGAGCGGTGCTCGCGGAGCTTCGACGCGGAAATCTTCCCGACTTCCTGCGAGAGCTCAAACCCGTGCATCTATGGGGCAAGGACCGGGAAGGCCGGCTCCATGACGGCGTCGTGTGGGTTACCCCAGACTACCTCGCCGTCGGCTCCAACGACGACTTCGTGCGAGTGCCGATGGGGCTCGATGCCGCGGCAGCGCTGGCGCGGTCGTTCGGGTTCACGCTCCCGACGCAGAAGATCGTCGATGCTATCTACGAGCAATCGAGCCTGCGGCTGACTCCGCAGCCGATGGCGCCCGGTCCGCGCATGAGATCCACCGACTACTTCCTTCGGCACCAGCTGGCGATCGAGCGCCAGCGAGGCGACCGCGCCCCCGGTGAGCTCGTTTCCGGACACAAGAAAGATCTGGTGTTGACCAATAGGCTTCTCACGCGGCGCGGGAAGGTCGCAATCTACGGCTGGCATCAGCGGGATGGTCTGCCCATACAGCCGGTGAGCACGGTCCATGGGCGGCGCTATTCGGACTACAGCCACGGCGTGCGATTGGTGGCGGCGACGATGCGACTCGATTCCGAGCTGCGGTCGGTCGTCGACGTGCTTCACGATCCCGATCTCGCTCCAGTTCTGAGCGACGAGGGTCCTATCCAGGATGCGGCGCGGCTAATGGGCCGCTGAGGGTCTTGCAGCAGCGGAAGCCGAGGTGGTAGTTGTGGTGGCTCTTCGTATCCATGACGCGGCTCCCATGCCAGAAGGGAGCTCGCCAGCGACAGGCGTCCTCGTGCGCCTTGTAGCTGTCGAAGGTGAACCAGCTTCCTTTCATCTCGGTATAGCCGTACTCCCTGCTCCCGCGGCTCGCCATCTGGCTCTCGGCGAGCGGTAGGTTCATGTGCTCCGCGGCGTTTCCGTGAAGGTCATAGACCTCGAGCTTGCTCCGGCACTCGGGAAACGCCCCCGCGGGGAACGTGTTCGAGCCGCACTTCGTCCAGCTTCCGCCCTCGCAGCCGGGATTCTTGAAGCTCGAGGCGGCGCAAATGCCGGTACGATATTGAGGCCCGTAACTCCAGGACTTTTTCGCGTCCTCGGTCCGGTTGTGCGCGGATCGCATGGCGCGCACGGCGTTCGCGGGCTCCAATCCCGAAGCGAGCTCGAAGGGATAGTCCGGCTCCAAAAGACTGCCGGCGCAGGCGCCCTCCCATTCGTGAGCATCGCAAAGTCTCTTTCCCAGCGCTTCGCAGAGGAGGGCCGCTTCCCGGGCGCGCACCCAGACGACGGGATAGGCGCAGGGGATGTTCGGAAACTCGAACTGATCGATGCAGGCGGTCGCTTCTTCCGGCGTCTGGTCCGCCGGATTGAAGAGCGGCGCCATGAATCTGTTCCCGCAGATTTCACGGAACCTCGAGCTCTCGGGCGGCACTCCATCCTGCTCCCGCCGCGCCTCACATTCCTCGGGGGTCATCGGATGGGAGGCCACGGAAGGGTTCCCCTGGCCCAGGAACGGGGAGGCGGAGAACACCGCAGCGAGAGCTTCCGCCTGGCCGTCGTCGAGCCCGTGGACGTCGCGAATTCGTTGGAGGAGCTCGCGTCTCTGCTCTTCGAGGGATTTCGTTCCCGCGGTCGCGAACGGCAGGGCGACGAGCAGGCCGGCCACCGCGACCCGAACCGCGGTAGAGCGTCTGCGGTTACGGATCCACAAGGTCGGTCCCCCGTCGGGTGACGTAGAAGAAATCCCGATTATCGCCGAAGCCCACGAATCGCGGAAGGACCTGGTCTCCAACCGTCTTGTCGAGGACCTCCATGCCGCGGATCAAGTGCTCGACGACCAGCCGGTCCTCGTCCTGGTGATAGATCGCGAGATAGGTGTGCTCGAGCGCGTTGATGTCGAGCATCATGGCGTACTCGCAGCCGTAGGCCTGGAACACCCGGACCATCGCCGATGGAGTCGCCGACGAGAAGTAGGCGTAGATGAGAAAGCGCCGATCCCTCGCGCTCTGGAGGCAGGTGCCGGCGCGCACCGTCCGGAAGCTCCGATCCTGGGACCCCGACCAGTTGCCTGCCGCCCACCGGGAAACGTCGGCGCCCGGAACCGATCCACCGCCCGACGGGTCGCGCTCCAGGATCGGTAGCCCGTTCTGCCGCGCGAAGGCGATCTCGGGCAAGAGCGCGTCGTCTTCCGAGGCCCAGGTCTTCATCTCCACGCGTCCATCGTCGTGGACGAAGATCGTTGCGAGACCGGGCTGCAGCTTGCTGAGGATGACTCCGCTCTCGACGAAGCCGTAGTGACTTCCGTAGTTGCGATGGGCCAGATCGGATACGCGAAAGGCGCCGTGCTCGCGCTTGAAGCCCCCGGTGAAGGCGGCGACGGCGCGGTAGGCCGCGGCGCGGGGCACGATCCCCGTCGGCACCAGCGGAGACATGTCGTCGATTCCATCCGGTCCCGGGAGCGACGGGTCGCGAACCGTGTCGAGCGTGCGCGGCGACCAGCCGAAGCGCGGGTGCTCCGTTCCCAGGGCGAATCCCAGCTCGAACGCATCGAGATCGAAGGCGACGAGATAGACGAGCGCCGTGCTCTCGACGGGGTCCAGCACCGATACCGGCGGGCGATGGCTTGCCAGTAGATCAGGGTCGAGGAGATTGGGACTCACCACGCTGGCGAAGACGTTCGGATGGTGGCGCAGCGGAAGCCAGCTTCCGGCCGGCACCCTCCCGCCGCCCGAGTCCGGGAGCGTCAAACCGAGCTCGTCGGCGACCACGGAGCTCTCGGCGCGGCCCGGGTCGAGCCGGGCCGGGATCGGCCCGCGGTCGCGTTCGTTCCCGATGCCTACCGCGCGCGGCTCATCGGTGACAATCGTCTCCGAGGTGTTCAGAAAGGCGTCTTGAAAGAGTGTTTCCCGAACGAAAACGGTGATCTGCTCGCCCCCCCAGACGTTGTCGCGAAGAAAATCCGTAGCCCACTCCAGCGTCGTGCGCCGACCGGGCGTGCGGAGTCGAAGAGTCACGTCGTCGCCACAAAGAGAAACGTAAGGATGCCGGGACTCGGCCGCGGCGTCCAGTGAATCGACCTCGTCGGACCAGAGAGGGCACTCCCTTTGTCCAAGGTCGTCGACGAGCGTCAGGCCCCATGGGTTTTTCGGGTCCAGAGCCAGATCCTGGGAGTCGGGGTTCTCGTTCACGAGGTGATAGGCGCCTTCGCGGCCGTCGGACCAATGGAGCAGGAGCAGGTACCATTGGTTGACGCTGGGGTTGAGGTTCACGAGCACGGCGTCACCGGTGACCTCGTTCTCGCGCTCGACCGCCATGCGGGTCGTAGCGCGGGAGGGTTGGAGCTCCACAACGGATTTGGGAAGCGCCGATGCGTAGGCCTCGGCCTGCTGCTCGCGAACCTCCGGTGGAAGCTCGGATACCGGGAGCCTCTGTGGCCTGTTGGCAACGACGGGCGATTCTGGCTGCGGCACTTCGGCCTGGGGAGAAGGGGCTGGCAGGGGCTCCTGCACGGCCTGGCCGAGCCATCGAGCCCGGAGCTCGCGCCACTCTCGTGCACTCAGAGTCGAACCGTCGCCGGAAAGACGCGATTGCAGCCGCGCGGTGCCAACGCCGCCGACGAGCGAGAGCGCTGCCAGAGCCAGGAGCGCGGCGCGACCCCTCTTTCTCCGCGGCAGTTCCACGCCGTTTTCGACCAATTCGCCCCCCCTCGCGTTCCAGTGCAACCTGCGTGCCAATGGCTCTCGGCGCGGGGCGAAGGCGTAGGCGCGGGCCCGTGCTTCGGTAGGGGCACTTATTCCTCGGGATGTGTCATCGAGAAACGCGCCGCTCGAGGGTCCGTCGCCGGTGACTGGACCGCTACCGGACGTGGGCGACGGGCTGGAAAAGATCCGGCGTCAATCCCGAATCGATCTCGATCGTCCGGATCACGTTCTCTCCCGTCTTGCGCCCCTCCGAGTGGTACTCCAGGCGATGGGGAATCTGGAGGCCGGAAACCTCACGGTAGTCGGTGTATCGGTAGGTGATCTGGGCGGTGCCGTTCGGCGGTGGGCTCACCCAGGTATCGTTCTCGCGGTGATGGGTGAGACGCG
>Ga0214473_10011518_pt1 | contig 10387 bp, 6 predicted proteins | sample RVTome_7_FD_203509 | JGI IMG/M metagenome (GOLD analysis project Ga0214473, IMG submission 203509) | Soil microbial communities from uranium-contaminated site in the Upper Colorado River Basin, Wyoming, United States - RVT98D197 | ecosystem: Environmental > Terrestrial > Soil > Contaminated >... | reverse complement strand
GAGAAATCTTATTGCAATTTTTGTTGATGTTTTAAAAGAGCCAATGCTTCTTCTTTTAATAGCGGCAGGAATTATTTATCTAATGCTTGGTGAGGCACAAGATTCACTGATGCTTTTAACAGCTATTTTTGTTGTTTTAGGCATTACTTTTTACCAGGAACGAAAGACTGAAAGAGCCTTGGATGCTTTAAAAAATCTTTCAAGTCCAAGAGCCTTAGTTATTCGAGAAGGAGCTCAGGAACGCATTGCCGGACGTGAGGTTGTGACTGATGATATTCTTATTCTCCGTGAAGGAGACAGGGTTCCGGCCGATTGTGTAATTTTGTCTGAAACAAACCTAATGATTGATGAATCTCTTCTTACAGGAGAGTCCCTGGCTGTTTCCAAGTCCGAGTGGAATGGCAAAGATGAGATTACCAAAGAGGTTCCCGGAGGAGATAAAAAGCCATTTGTTTATTCCGGAACTTTAATTACTCAAGGAAGAGGGGTTGCTAAAGTGATTGCAATCGGAATAAATACCGAGATGGGGAAAATCGGAAAGTCGCTGCAAACAATTACCGAGGAAGGAACTCTTCTTAAAAAAGAAACCGGAAAATTAGTCCGTATTTTTGCTTTAATCGGGCTTGTCCTTTGTCTTATTGTTATCCTAGTCTATGGTGTAACCAGGGGAGACTGGCTAAACGGCTTTTTGGCAGGCCTTACGCTTAGTATGTCGCTTCTTCCGGAAGAGTTTCCCGTAGTCTTACTGGTTTTTTTAACCCTAGGCGCCTGGAGAATTTCTAAAAGAAAAGTTCTAACCAGAAATACCTCGGCAATTGAAACCCTTGGGGCAACCAAAGTCTTTTGTATTGATAAAACAGGAACCCTAACGGAAAACAAAATGGAGTTGCAATTACTATCTATAGACAACAAGGTTCTTGATTTAAAAAAACAAAAAGATAATCTGACTGAAGAGTTTCACTCTCTTATCGAATATGCAATTCTTGCCAGTCAAAAAGATCCTTTTGACCCGATTGAAAAAGAAATTAAAACAAAAGGTGAAAAATTACTCGATAAAACAGAACATATTCATAAAAGATGGAAGGTTATTAAAGAATATCCGCTCTCAAAAACTCTTATGGCTCTTTCCCACGTCTGGGAATCCTCGGATCAGAAAAATTGCGTAATCGCGGCAAAAGGAGCACCCGAGGCAATTGCCGATTTATGCCATTTCACAAAAAAAGAGAAAGAGGTATTAATTGAAAAAATTCAAAAGCTTTCATATGAAGGCTTAAGACTAATTGCAGTTGCTAAAGCAACGGCTAATAAAAAAGACCTACCTAAAGACCAGCATGATTTTAGTTTTGAGTTTATAGGAATTCTTGGTTTTGCCGATCCTATTAGACCAAGTGTTGCTCAAGCAATTAAAGAATGCTATAGCGCGGGAATAAGAATCTGTATGATTACGGGAGATTACCCGGGCACTGCTCAATATATTGCAAGACAAATAGGGCTTAAAAATCCCGATAGCTATTTAACCGGAGAAGATTTACAAAAACTTAATTTTCAACAATTACGTGAACAAATAGCAAATACTAATATCTTTGCCAGAATAGCTCCCGAACAAAAACTAACAATTGTAAAAGCACTTAAGGCAAATGAAGAGATAGTTGCTATGACAGGAGACGGGGTAAATGACGCACCTGCCTTAAAAGCGGCAAATGTAGGCATAGCTATGGGAGAAAGGGGAACCGATGTTGCCAGAGAAAGCGCTGATCTGGTTTTGTTAAATGACGATTTTTCATCAATTGTTGAATCTGTAAAGATGGGTCGAAGAATTTTTGATAATTTAAAAAAGGCACTTTCCTACGTTTTCGCAATTCATATCCCAATTGGTGGAATGGCCCTGTTCCCGGTTGTTTTAAACTTACCAATCGTATTTTTTCCGGCACAAATTGCCTTTTTGGAGTTAATTATTGATCCTGCCTGTTCAATTGTTTTTGAAACAGAAGGAGAGGAATCAGATATAATGAATAAACCTCCTCGAAGACTTAAAGAGCCACTGTTTAATAGAAAAAATATGATTCTTAGTACGCTCCAAGGGTTAGTTATTCTCTCTGTTGTTTTTGCGGTTTATCTTTTCTCCCTTTCACTTGAATACTCGGAAGAACACATCCGAACCTTAACTTTTACAACCATTGTTTTTGGAAATTTAATGTTAATAATTGCCAATCTTTCTTGGCATAAGAACTTTTTTATGACGCTTTGGGAAGGAAATAAGTCACTTTTTTATGTCCTTTTCGGAACCATTTTCTTTTTAATGGCAATCGTTCTTATTCCTTATCTACGTGAACTTTTTCACTTCTCCTCCCTAAATACAAATGACTTGCTAATCATTTTCATAGCAGGAGTTTTAATAACTTTGTTATTTGAGTTTCTTAAGATATTCAACAAAAATAATACTTCTTATTAAAATTGCCTCGATTTTTTGTTATAATTAAGGCCACGGAGAGGTCGCATAGCGGTTTAGTGCGTCGGTTTTGAAAACCGATGTCTCGTTTATTCGGGACCGGGAGTTCGAATCTCCCCCTCTCCGCAATTATTTGAGATAAATTAAATAGGCTTTTCCGTCGGTATAAAAATAGTCTCCCTGAAGAGTTCTTCCCTTAGTTGGACCAACAAAATTAAATTTTTCAAAAGAATTAACTCTCTTGGTATTAATAATATCTTTAAATAAAAAGTCTCTTTCTTTATCAAGATCAGGATCTATCTCGTGAGTAACTAACCATTTCTTAATTCCTTTATCAAAACTGCAGTAACCGGTATATAAAGTTTTTTTATCTTTTGTTTTAATATTTGTTTTCCAAAATCTGCAATGGTGTCTTATTCTAATTGTGTTTTCCGGGGTCGCTTTTGCAAAACTAAAAGCCTGTGCCTGATAATGCCATAAAGCTGGAGTAATAAAGCCTTTTGAATAAGGCTTGTTTTCAGCTGCCGCTTCTGCCATTCTTATTGCATTTGATATGGTAAATCGTTCTGTTAAAGCCCAACCTTCTTTATTAAAAACATCAATTAATTCCTGATCGTCTTTGGCAACTATAAAAAAACTAAGTGGTTGCTGGTAAGCTCCGCTTAATTTTTCGGTAAATTTGGGAAGATTCTCTTTTTTAAATGTCCCCAAAACATTAGCACTAATTACGGTTTTTAAAGGAGCTGGGGCTAAAGGATGGGAAAGGGTGAAGAAAAATAGAGAGGTTACTAAAATAAGTAAGGCTGAAAAGGCAGGGATTATGAGCTTGTTTATTTTAAGACTTAAGCTTTTAAAGCATAAAATTCCAAACATTAACCAGATAAAGCCAAGGATAAATCCGGCTAAAACATCACTGTAAAAATGAGCAGTTAGGTAAATTCGAGAAAATCCTATTAAAAATATGAGAATAAAGCCTAGAAAAATAACTAAAAATCTTAATAATTTACTTTTTAATATTTGCAGGGCAAAATAAATTAACAAACCATAAAAAGCAATTGAAATTACAGCGTGGCCACTGGGAAATGAAAATGATGTTTCAGAAACAAGAGACAAAAGCGGTCTTTGTTTTTCAAAAGTTGCTTTTAAAATGGAATTGCAAAGATGTCCTCCAGCAGTTGTAAGTAAAAGAGGGAAAATATATTTAAATTTCTTATATTTCCAAAGCGCAAGACAAATTAGTGCAGTTACTGGGAAAACAAACTGCCAGTTGCCTAAAAAAGTAATAACTCTAAAAAAATTAACTGCTGATTGGAAACGGAAAAAAATTGCTAAATTTTCAATCCTAAGATCAACTCCTAAAAAATAATTTACAGACTCAAGTTTTGCAATAACCAAAAAGACCAACCAGAAAATATAAAAGAAAATTATTGGTATTTTTAGTTTTCTTTTTTTATTGTTTTTCACTCCTGATATTATACAGCTAATTGACTAAACACTTTAAGTATTATAAATTTAACTTATGGCTGCCCAAGATTTGGAAAACACAGAAAATGAAAATCATGATTCTCCGGCAAGAGTAAAAACTATTCTTTCTTGGACTGCTCCCGGCCGTCCGTTTAGGCAAAAGTCAAAACAATATTACGCCACTAGTCTTTTAATCATGCTCTTGGTTGAAGTAATCTTGTTTTTATTTTCCCAATATCTTCTAATGGTTGTTGTTTTATAGCTTGTTTTTTTGGCCTTTGTTCTAGCAAGCGTTCCTCCAAGAGATTTCCATTACAGAATTAGCAGCGAAGGAATAACCATAGAAGATCACTTCTTCTTGTGGCAGGAGCTTTATGATTTTTACTTTAAAAAAAGAGAAGGAGCAGATGTTGTTCATATTAGAACTCACGCCATGATACCGGGAGAATTAACCTTACCTTTAGGATTAATCGACAGAGAACATATAAAGCAAGCTCTTCTGCCTTTTTTACCCTTCAGAGAAGTAGTAAAACCTACTTTTATGGAAAAATCTGGAGACTGGCTTGCTCGTAGTTTTCCTCTTGAGGCTAAAAAACCCTAGAAAAATTTGTCTTCGAACCTTTTTTAAAGTAAAATACAAGCTATAATGTCCTCGTAGCTCAATGGATAGAGCGCAACGTTGCGGACGTTGAAGTTGGGAGTTCGACTCTCCCCGAGGACGCCAAGGTGGGATGCGAGAGTGGCTTAATCGGCTGGTTTCGAAAACCATGCGAGATGAAAGTCTCACGGGGGTTCAAATCCCTCTCCCACCGCCTCAATTACATTAAATAGCAATTATTCCTTTGAGGGATCAGCTTCTTTAAAAGTCGAAACTACCGATCCGATCGCACCAATTACCAAAGCCATCATAATTTTTCGTAAAAGTGACTCTTTCTTTTTATCTTTTTTTAAGAGGTATTCTGTTAGAGTTTCTTTCTGTAATACTGTCTCATCGATTTCCTCTCCTTTTTCCGAAGCTTTTTTACGAGTTTTCCCTTCTAATTTTTTATAAAGTCTACTTTTTAATATTTTTTCCGGAATTTCTTCCTCAATCATTGTTTGCGCTTTCTGTTCATAATATTCGTATGCTGTTTCCAAAGCTACTTGTTCTGGACTTACAACTCTACCCGTAATTAAAGCTTCCCTGTCTCTTTTGTCTAATAGTCGACGATACCAATCATCTTTTTTAAGTCTCTCTATGACTCCTTTTGGTATTTTGCCGTATTTTTCTCTTTTTACTTTAAGATCAGAACCTTTTTTTGCCTCTCTCTTTTCATCCCCGCCTTCATCTTCTGTTCTATGAAGTTTATTTAAATCATTTTTCTCGCGTAGATAGTCAACTAAAGCAAGCTTTCTCGCGTTCTCATCCGTCATAGATTGCCCTTTTTGCTCTGCATCAAATTTTACCTTGTTCAATTTAGCTACAAATACTGGATCTTCAACCGGAACTTTATCAGTATTTATCAACTCTTCTGCCTGAGTGTTAAAAGTATCTTCCTCCGTCCCTAACGCACTTCGACCATTTTGAGGAGTTATCACTTCAGTTACAGGGACAGGTCCTAGCCTAGACCCAAGTAAGTCAGCGTATTTTGCTTTTACTTCCCCTAGCTTAGCGGATGAATCAGCCTGCTCTTCCAATCGAACCCTGATTGCATTTTGTTGTGCTCTGTTTTTACTTTCGGTGTCATTGGAATCAACTAAGTTGTCCTTTGAAATTATTTTTTTTGCAGTTACTTTCGGCATTGACTCGGCAGTTTCCGTCTGAACAGGAACGCCAATATCAGGACTGGGTGCGCGCATATAATTTACTCCTCTTTCCAGTCTATTTCCGGAGTATGTGCTTGTCAAGTTTGAATTAATATATATTGTTTCCACTTCTTTCATATATGCAAATCTTATACTGTGCGGGTGTAAATTACTTGATATTTGAATGACAGACATCTGACAGTTTAGAATCTTACCTCGTGGTTAAAATTATTCCCTGATGAATAGTATTATTTATTGATTAAAGTCAGTTGCTATAATAAGAGGATGAAATTTCAATTCTCCGCTGGTGGAATTGTATTTAAAAGAGAAAAAGATAAAATATTTATACTTATTTCGCAGCATTCAGGACATCATGGTTGGGTTTTCCCAAAAGGTTTGATTGGAGACAAGATAGAAGGTGAAAAAAAAGAGGAAACTGCAATTCGGGAAGTCAAGGAAGAAACAGGAATTAATGCAAAAATAATAAACTCAATTAAAATTAATCCTGTTACTTACTGGTTTAGATTTGAAGGAGAAATGATTAAAAAGACCGTTTATTATTTTATTATGGAATACTTGGGAGGAAATTTTAAAAATCGTGATTTTGAAATGGAAAACGTTGAATGGGTAGAAAAGGGCAAGATTAAAGATAAGCTAACTTATAAATCTGATAAACAAGCCTGGGAAGAAGCAAAATCTGCTATAATCTAAAGATCTTGGAGAGGTCGCATAGTGGCCTAGTGCGCGTACTTGGAGAGTACGTGTCGTCGTAAGATGACCGCGGGTTCAAATCCCGCCCTCTCCGCCCTTGACATCATTTTAAAAATACATCACACTATATCTAGTGAGATTAGCTGCCCGTTTATCGGTTTTTATTTCTTCGTTTTTGTTTCTCTTTTTAGTTTTATTTTTAGCCTCTCCTAAATCTTTTGCCCAATATAGTTTACCTACAAATAATCCCGATGTCCCAAAAAACTTACATACTCTTACTCAAAACGTTTTTCTAGAAGTCATAGCCGCTTTTTCTTGTCAGCTAACTGGAATTGATCCTTTAAGCCCTAATAGTAAATGTCTCGGGCTTGACACTGCGACTGGGAAAATTGGTTACGTAGACAATAATGGCGGTGCATTGGGAGGGGTAGCAAGTTTAATCGGAGCTACATATAATATCCCCGTTCACTCATCGGATTTTACAGGATACCTTGCCTCAAATTTTGGATTAGTTAAAAAAGCATACGCCCAGAGTCCAGGCTATACAGGGCTACAACCTCTTGTTAAAGTTTGGGTTATATTTAGGAATTTTGCCTATATTTTATTTGTGCTTGTTTTTGTAGTAATAGGAATGGCCATTATGTTCAGGATAAAAATTGACCCAAGAACTGTTATGACAATCCAAAATCAAATCCCTAAGTTAATTATAGGGCTTGTTTTAGTTACTCTCTCTTTTGCAATCGCCGGACTTTTAATTGACTTGATGTGGATTATTATCTACTTAATAATTAGCATTTTTTCCCAAGTTATCGGAACAAACGGAAAACCTATAATGGATGCCTCAAGCGTCATCTCCGGCTTATCCCATTCCCCTCTTCAGTATTTTCATGACGTTGGTTTTGATCTTGGCACTATTTGGCGCGCATCAGGAGAAATTGGGGCTCTAGTCACAACCATTATAAAGGATGCACTAGACGCAGTCTCTTCTGGCATACCTACTTGGCTTAAAGTTGTTAGCTGGCTCGTTCCTCCTGCGGGAGCATTACTAACTATTGGAGATCCTATTTCAAAAGCAGCGGGAGGAATAGTCCAACTTATCTGCTTCTTAATAATTCCGCTCGTTCTTTTCTTTGCTCTTTTCAGGCTTTGGTTCACGCTTCTTCAGGCTTTCGTTATGGTTTTAATAAATGTAATTTTCGCTCCGCTTTGGATTTTGGCCGGACTTTTACCGAATAAACAAACTGGTTTTGGTGGATGGATTAAAAGCATGCTTGCTAACTTATCTGTGTTTCCCGTAGTTGTCTTAATGTTCGTTATCGCAAGGATCTTTGATGGAGTAATTGCCGAAGGAGGGAGTACTCAGTTTGTTCCACCCTTAACGGGGGGTACGGACATTAATAGTCTGAGAGCTCTCCTTGCAATAGGAATAATTTTGCTTACTCCAAACGTTGTAAATATGACTAAGGCTGCCTTTAAATCACCGAACATGAATTTAGGTGCTCTAGCTAAACCAATAAGGTCAGCGGCTGCTGTCCCGACTTCTGCTATGAAAGACATTGCCGCCTACTATATGAAAACCCCACAATTAGGAGAAAGGGGTGGATTTAAGGGAATTTTTAGAAGACATGGCGCCGGATAAATTATCTTCCTTCCTTTAATGACTCTTCCAGCATTTTAGATACGGCTCCGAAGACTACAATTTTACTCGCATCTCTTAAGTATTCCAGCATTCTCCACCAAAAAGTTCCTTTAAATCTTTTTTTCAATTTTTTATCAAGGTCTATGTAAACATCTTCTTTAAATCTATTTTTGGCACTATCAAACAAATTACCACCCTTTCTGGTTACCCCCATTTTTATTGCTCTATCGATAAATTGCCTAATTCCTGTTTCTCCCAAAGATAATGCTTCCGGTCCGGAATATTTTTGAGCAAGTGAAGTTGGAGTTCTTAGGAACTTCATCGTGCCTAGAAAAACATTGTCTTTAGCAAGCCATCTTAATACACCCGTGGGAACTTCCCTCTCTTTGCCAAACAGTTTTATTTTTGCAGGATTCCTTATTGATCCCCCTGCTTCAATCCAATTAAGATAAGTTTCTAAGATCGGGAATGCTTTATCTTGGCCTGTACCGGTTGAATGAGGAGATCCAACCGCTTGCACTACTTCAAGTAAAATTTTTAATACTTCTTCTTCTGTATGAAGACCTGGGTTATCCCACAGCTTTACCACGCCTTGTCCAGCGCCATGGAAGGATGATAAATCTCCTCCTGCTCTCCTTTGATAAAAGGAAGCTCCTGCATCACCGTATTGAATTTCTTCAAAAACTACATCATTTAAAAAGGGAGTAAAAGGAAAGCGAACATTTGCAAATTCTCCGGCATAGTCATTACCTATTCCTCTAATTTTATTAAAAAGCTCCTTTTCTTCATTAGTGAATGCCCTTTCAGGCATTTTTTTAACGTATTCTTCAATTATTTTATCCAGGCTCAGGTGCTGTTTGTTTCTAAGAGCTTCCATTCGCATTTCATGGAAAAAATGCAATTTCTTAGAAAGCCCCGGCCATGCATTTTCGCTCTTTAGGTTTAAAACCCAGCTAGCCTCATTTTTACCTTTATCCTCTTCTTTATCAGAGTCCGTATAAAATTTACTTGTACCATGTAAAAGACTTGCCATTTCAAGCGGATTATCTCTGGCTATCCTTCTCCAAATTGCTTCTCTGATGTTTTCTTTTGCTCTTAGCATTTCTTTTATCTCTTTCTTGCCTATGCTTGGGTTAATGGAATGATGTTTTAGCAAAACTCCCAAAGCGCTTGAAAATTCTTCTCTAAGCTCTCCATCCTTTAAGAATTTCCACTCTAATTTCTCCCATTTTTTTAATTTCTCCCATTTTTTTAGTTCTTTCGGGTCAGTAGGCCTACCTTCTCCGTCAATATATTTTCTAATTGAATTTGGATTGTTCGGGTCTTGGCTTTCTGAAAAATAAGCATGATCTAAAATAATTAAATTTTGCCTCCAGGAACTAAAAATCCCTGCAACCGCAAATATGTTTCCTAATTCAAATTCTCTAGTTCTGAGGCCACTTATTTGTTCTAGTGTAAGCTTGCCGTATCCCTCTTCTTCGCGAAGACCTTGATAATTATCAACTATCATATTCCCAAACACTACTCCCCCTCTTGATTGAGAAATATCAAACCTAAGTCCCATCCAAGCAAACCAGTTTACCAATCTTACTAAATGTTCCTGAGGGACTCCTGCCCATTGCTCGTCAGTGCCTGCCTCGGCTTTCCCCAAAGAGATATTTTCAGCAGCTCTTAGCGAAAGGTTGTAGAGAAGTTTTGCAGCGTGAAGAGCCCATTCAATTTGCGAAGCATCAAGTGAACTAAGCTCTACAAGTTCTTTACTGGTTTTTTCTCCTTTTTCTTCGGTAAGTCTTACTATTTCCTTTGCGTCGTTGATTTGATCTCTAAATCGTTTGTCTATGACTCCGCCTTTTTTCATAAGATTAGCGTAAACATGATTATCAATAACCGCCTCTACTGCACGTGCTTCTTTAAATTCTTTGTCAAATATTCTCATTAGCTGCGGTACTCCCGTCACATTCTGCATTATCTGCAGCTGTTCTGGCAAAATAGCTCTTGCTCCTGCCACGAATTGATCTAGCTCACCTGTAATAATTTTTAAATTCATCTCATGAAACAAACTAACTGCTTCCGACATTAAAAGAATCTTTTCATACTGTTCCTGACGTTTATTTCTAACTTCTGGGGAGTTTTCCGGCCGTTGCGCTTCGGACTTCAATCTGCTTTTTATTGCTTCGAGGTTAATTCCCCCGTAAAAACTATTTGTATAATGAGACCTTTCCGCATCTAGGGGTTGAGCGATAATTCTGTTTACCAGATACTCAAGTGCTTTGTCATGCTTAATTGTACTTCTAATAATCTCTTCATCTAACCCCCCTCCTTGAGGATCCGTGAATCTT
>Ga0214473_10011515_pt1 | contig 10387 bp, 11 predicted proteins | sample RVTome_7_FD_203509 | JGI IMG/M metagenome (GOLD analysis project Ga0214473, IMG submission 203509) | Soil microbial communities from uranium-contaminated site in the Upper Colorado River Basin, Wyoming, United States - RVT98D197 | ecosystem: Environmental > Terrestrial > Soil > Contaminated >... | reverse complement strand
GGGGGGGATCTTGGCCGAGTTCCCCCTGGAGTTTCCGGTGGGCAGCGTCATGCACGTGGAGCTTCAAAGGCGGCGTGGCCCCGTGGAAATGGAGTGCCGGGTCGCCTGGACAGCGAAGGCGGGCAGGGTGATCCGCCACGGCCTCGCCTTCCTTACCCCCCAAGGGCCCGGCTTCGCCGAGGACCTGTTCTTGGACACGAATCGCTAGCCGGAGAATTCGCGAACGGCAATGTGAAATCTCTGGCTAAGATGACCAAAGACCAATTTCCAATGACCAATGTGTTCTGGGAACTCATTGGGATTTCGTCTTTGCCCCGGATAACTTGCGGAGGCCTTCGAGAGTAGTTCGGGTTAGCTAGGGCACCCGGCGACATTCAAATTGACAAGATCCTACGGCGGGGCGTACCGTGTCGGCACCCACCACACACCAAGCCTTGTTCGAGCTCGGCCCCGCCGCAGTCCTGGGGCCGCACCACCCAGCGGTTCCATTTCTGATAATACAGTCGGGGGGCCTTCCCCGGCTTCTTCTATATATTGGCGTGACGGCTCCTCCCATGGCCACGGCAAGGTGAACGCGCGATATAGGAAACCCTCTTTGCGATCAGTCGGTCAGACCCAGCGGCCCGATGCCGGGCCGAGGATACAAACTGCACCCTAGGCAGCGCTTGAGGCACTAGAAAGTCTTGCATAATTGTGGTTAGGAGCGACCCCGGGAGGCAGGCGAAATGGCTCGCAAAGTCAACTCCAGCATGATCATGAAAGCCATGGATTGGGCCTACGGCAAGGCTGTCACCGGCGTCCCACCGCTTCCATCCGCCCAGGAACTCGCAGAGGAATACCTCGCGAAAGACGGCGCGCTACGCGAGAAGGTTGACAGGTTGATTCGATGGCAGAATACGAAATGTGCCACCTCAGGATTCCTTACCGGGTTGGGTGGCATTATCACTCTACCCGTAGCAATACCCAGCAACATCTCCTGCGTCATATTCGTCCAGGTACGTATGGTCGCCGCAATCGCACACATGGCCGGCCATGACATCCGAAGTGACCCTGTGAGGACTTTGGTGTACGCCTGCCTGACGGGAAACGCAGCAAAGGACATCCTGAAAGACGCTGGGATCGTGATTGGCAAGAAGCTAACGGAACAGGCGGTCAAGAGGCTCTCGCGGGAAGTGATAACGAAGATCAACCAACGAGTGGGATTCCGCCTTCTGACGAAATTCGGTGAGAAGGGTGCGATCAACCTCGGTAGGGCGGTTCCGTTGGTCGGAGGCCTGATCGGAGGAACGCTTGACGCGGTGGCGACCAACCTTATCGGGAATGTTGCGAGGGATGCGTTCGTTCACGACCGCGCTTAGAATGGCACCCTTTAAGCAGACGCATCAGGAGTGACAGAACGAAGGGAGCACAGCGTGGAATCGCTGCTACCGGCAATGGCCGACCACTTCGCGCGGGTTGCTGGCCGACTCGCTTGCTTCCACCGTCAAGAGGTTCAAGTCGAGAGCTGGGTGAAGGGCGAATGCCTTTTCCTCTTGGAGAGGCTCAGGGGAGCCGGTCGTATCCTTGCGTTTGAGCGAGAGGTGAAGACCGGCATCGGCCGAAAGAAAATCGACCTCACCATCGACACCAGAAAGGGGCGCCAGTGGTTAGAGCTCAAGCACTGGCTAATCGGGGAACAAAAGGGAGTCCAGTGGGGGGTCGCAGCATACGTGAGTTCCCTGGATGAGGAATTCCAGAAGTTTGAGGCCGTCAAAGCGGGGAACCACGCATGGGTTCTGGCGGTCTGCACTGCGAATCCGGGGGAGGAATACTGGCGGCGTGCTATCCGTGATTTCAATGCCGCCAACAAGCTATGGAAGCTCGTTCCAAGGTCCTCGCCGAGCGAGTATCCGAAATCCCACTACTTGGGCCTCTTGCATTTCCAGGGATTGGACACCTAACCGGCCGGTGCAGTTGAACGGCCGGCCGTGAGGCTGAAGGAAAGGTATCGGACACCTTTAATAATGTTGGGGTACTCTATGGGAGCCGACCGAGATAAGAACCTACAGACCACAAGTGAAAAGAAGTGCCCTAGGTGCGGCAGTGAGAATGTTCAGTACCAAGGAATGGGTCACGGCGTCGGATTTGGCCCAACGCGGCCTAAGATTCAGAAGCATCAGTTCAGATGTACTACCTGCGATATGGTGTTCTGGTATACGGGTGAGCACCCATAGGCTGTGACGGTGAGCGAAACAACGCTTCTTTACGCGCTAAGCACTCTTGCACAAACATGTGCCGCTCTTGTGGCATTTGTCGGTGCGCTGGGCCTTTACCGGCTGCAATCATTGACATACAGGGGTCAAGAAGCCGAGAGGAATCTTCGGGGTGTAGCGGCAAGAGCATCACAGAATCCCGGGTGGATAAAAAGCTTGCCCACGAAGGAGCTCATCCAACAGGCTGAGAGTTGGATTGCAGGCGTCCATCCGGGCCTCGATCCTGGATCCGTTGAGGATATACGCAAGCAGTACGAAGAAGGCCTCAAGCAATGGAAGAGTGTTGGCCCAGGTCAACGGCGGACTGGTCGCTCACTGGTCCTATTCGTGGGATGGAATCTCCTCGTGATCTTCCTGGCCCTCATTGGGTTTAACTTCGTGAACACCTTGAAGGACTCTTCGCTCGCTTCTTTTGGCTTATGGATATTGGCGGGCGGAGCGGTCCTCGTGACCGTCCTGATGATGGTGGATATGCTTCGATCTACTCCGTAGGAAGGTTACCGGACACCTTTGGGAAGCCAACTGCGTGACTTCACAGGATCCAGTTGTGGGCTCTTGTGCAGCGAGGCGCCGGGCAAAGAGACGATGAAGGTCTAGTCGGTGGTGGGGGACCGCCTGCGCCCGGTCCTGCGGGTTGACATGCCCCGGCCCCGACTCCTGGGTGCCCACGAGCCCCCCTGGAGCAGCCCGCGTGCCTCCACAAAATCAAGAGATAGGCGGCCGAAACCTGTCCGGCACCTTTTTCTGGCCACCTTTGACCGTGTTGTCTGGATGACACCCGTAATCCAAGGGGCCGATCTTGAATGACACTCGCGAACTGACCCTCCGCTTCGTGGTCGACACCCAACAGGATCTAACCGCGACAGATTTCGTTCGGCTCTTCGAATGTGCGGAGGCCATCTCTAGGCACGTTTTCGAGATTGAGGCAGCTAATCTTCTCATGGACCTAGGCTTCCCTGAACAGGAGAGGTTTGAAGCTCTGAAGCGAATACACAGACTTGGGCGAAGGATTCCCGTTCCCGCTCAGGTTAAAACGGTGCAGCGCGGCAGTTGGATCGTAGAAGTCCTCGTGCCTGGAGCCGTCCTTCTCTTTATCCTGCGGCAGTACATCCACCCGGTTATCATGGATGCTTGGCAGGCCAGTAACCTCCGGGACCGGATCGTGACCTTCCTCCGGGACCGGATCTTCCTGGGTGCCAGACGCGACGTGGAGGCGAAGGCCGCCGAGTCTCCTCGCTACGGAAATCTTGAGGTTACGCGTGTGTCACAAACTGACGCCGACCCTGGCCATCCGGAGCTTGTCATACGTCTCGAGAGACGAGAGGTGATCGAGGCTCGGATCCCAGATGAGGAGCTGGTACAGGAGTTTCTCCGCCGCCTGAGACAATAAGCGTAATGAAGAAAGTTACCGGGTGGCTTTAAGGAGCCTAATCCCTGATTCCATGGGAGCTGGGTGTAGATCTTGGTGGGGCGACGCGCCGGAGGCCAACACGATGAAGCCCTATCTGACTTTGCGTTTCTCGCTCGCCATCTCCTCCCCACGCAAGAGATGAAAAATTCTCCCCGTGCTTCCGAAAACCCAAGCACTTGGAGGCTGAAAGTATCCCGTGCCTTTTCTTGCTGAGTACCAATTGAGGGGTACGGAAATGGGACGCAAGTCTTTCGTTCGTCTTGTGGTGTGCCTCGGGCTACTTATCTGGGCAGGCTGTGGTGTCCAAACAAAAACGGTGCGGCCTGACATGCAAGTTCCTGGGCACCGGCTTGTCGCGCAGGAGCTTGTATCCTTGCTGCGGGCTGCTGGTCGGGATCCGGGGTCGTGTAAGCTCTTCTTCATGGAGACGGAGGAATGGAATGCCGCCTCTGCTGGTGAGTGCACCTTTGGCTTTACAACTGGGCTGGCCAACACGGGGGATACGACGCTGATCCGCGGGATCGCCGCCCATGAGGTTGGCCACGAGGTCTTGGGACACGCTGATCAGCGGAAGGCCGCGATCGCGGCCGAGCAAGTTATCCGGACCGGAGTATCTCTCATACCTGGGATCGGGGGCCTGATCGCCTCGAGCGCGGTCTTGGTGGCGGGGATGATCGCTCTACCCGCCTACTCACGCTCACAGGAGGCTGAGGCGGATGAAAAGGCTGTCGAGCTCCTCCGAGCGCAGGGGGACGCCAATCCGTCTGGAACCATGGTCTACGTCTTTCGCACCCTCCTGAATCGCTATGGGGAGAAAGGTGGGGGGCTCCTGGATACTCACCCAAATACCAAGGAACGCTTGGAGGCTGTGCAGAGACCCAGAGATCCTCGGGACGGGCCGGTGGTTGCACAGGCAAGCCCGACGCCCGCGAGGCCAAGTCTAGCTCCTGCCGCGCAGGCCCTGGGCGGCCAAGGCCCGGCGGCCACCTCGGCGGCATCTCGTCCATTGACATCCTCTCTCGAACGACCTTCGTATGCCGTCGGCCAGACGTGGATACGTAACGACGGGGAATACAGACTGGCTAGGCTGGGGAACAACCTCTACGTTTTTCTGGCCGATAAAGGACGGGAAGTTCATCTAACCAAGGACCTCGTGCTGGTCCGGGCCAAGGCCGGAGCCTATGAAACATCATTTGATCCTCCAATGGAGTTGAAGTGGCCCCTCCGAGTGGGAAGCTGGGGGCAGGGCGAGACAACTTGGCAGGTTCCGTTGGACCCGATGAGGCTCCGAGTCAAATACCAATGGGCTGTCGAGGCCCATGAGGATGTGCATGTACCCGCCGGAAAATTCAAGGAGTTTCGCATTGTTTTCCAGTGGGACCCAGCGGTAACAGATGTCGTCACGATGAGCAATTTTCCAAGGAAGCGCCTGATTACATGGTACGCCCCCGAAGTTCAGCAGCTCGTGAAGGCAGAATACAGCGATCCGGGGCCATTGAATTTCCATGCTCTTGCGTCCACTGTGCTTGCGACTCCGCCACCGAGTCCGGCCGCCCCTGCTCCCCAACTCTCCGCGCCCAAAGCGCCAGCAACATCACCTACCCCCTCTCAGGCTGCCGAAGGGAGGTGGCGAGAGGTCGAAGAACAGCTGCGAAAGCTCAAGGAGCTGCGGGAAAAGAATCTTATTACCGAGGAGCAGTATCAGGCAACCATGAAGGAACTGATGAAGAAAGTGAGCGAGTAGCGTGGGAAGCTCCAAGATACGGGAGACCCTTGAGGAGCGAACTACCTGATTTCCTAAGAGCTGGGTGTGGCTTTGGTGGAGCAAGGCGCTGGGAAAAGACGGGATGAAACCCTATCCGGTGGGGGAGGGCAACCTGCGCCCAGTTTTGCGGGTCGCCATGCTCGGCCTCTCGCTTAGCTGCCCTCGAGCCCCGCTGGAACAGCCAATGCGAAGAATTGTTCCCGTGCGTCCGCATATTCAAGCACTTGGAGCCTGAAAGGCATCCTTCACCTTCTTCACGCAGATGATCTCAGCTGTCATATGTCTTCCACCTGGACTTCAAGGGATAAAGGAGGCCGGAAATGAAGAAGGTCAACCTGTGGCTTCCACTCGTGCTGCTCGCTGGATGCGTCATGGTCCCGCTGCCCACCGATGTCCGGATCGTCCCGCCCAGCCCTGGCATCCCCGAGGAGGTAGCAGCTTTTTCCGGGAAGTGGCAGGGCGTCTGGGACGACACATTGGATCACATCCTGGTGGTTGAGGAAATCACGGGAACCGAGGCAGTTGTAGTTTATGCCTGGGGCGATTCCCAAGCGTGGCGAATGAGCCGTGGATTTAACCGGCTCAAAGGAGCATTCGATGGGGCTACGCTCATTGTCAAGTCAGCACGGCCTGCGACGGTGACATACCGGATGCGGGCGGATGGGAAACTAGATGCCCGATACGAATGGCAGGGTGGAGTTGCTCGGGCGGTCATGACCAGGGTGCTTGAAGGCAAATAGAACGTGCGCAACTAGAGGCCACGATCATGTCATCCGGAGCGGCAATGGCTCTTGTGTCTGACGTGATGTGGCTGGCCCTCGGCGGCTGCGCGACGGTACCGACACAACCGATGGCAGCGGGGGACACGCGGACTCCTCGAACTGATGTTGGCGAGGGGACCGGGGGAACAGCATGCGAGAAATCTCCTCTCTTGAAGATCTCTTGATAATCACTCGGGAAACCGTAGGGAGTTTTGGCGAGACTTGGTGGCGAGGTCAGCCAATGGGCAGGCCTTTAATACCCCGTGCGTACCGAGACGGGGCAACGCATCGAATGGAATGGCTTAGAATGACACGGTTCATTCAGAAGGCAGGAACACGCTACCCGGACGTTCCTGGTCCTGAGCAATATGCCGAATGGCTCTTCATGATGCAGCATCACAGGCTCCCAACCCGTCTCCTTGATTGGACCGAGTCTCCATTGATTGCCTCTCTTTTTGCAGTTATAGCTGACAACGAGCAGGATGGATGCCTTTGGGCGCTTTCCCCATACGAGCTTAATTCTCATCAAGAGATGGGCATACTTCCGGGCCACGGGCTAATTCATCCTGATACCATTCCTGTCATGTTCGAGATCCCTTTCAAGGAGCAGGAGTTCCAGGATCCGCCATACAACAGAATCGTAGCCATCTTGACGAAGGAAAGTAATATACGAATGCTTCAACAGCAGTCAGTCTTCACGCTTCACGGGGGAAAGGACCCGCTCGATCAAGTCACGGAAAGGGACAACTTCTTGAGGTGCTTCCGAATTCCCTTGTCTGCAAAGAATCTCGTCTATAAAGATCTCCTCCGGCTGGGGATTCGGGAGTCAAGCCTATTTCCAGACCTTGATCATTTAGCGGCTGACATTTGCCGAACGATCGGACCCACTACATGATGAAGGGAATCGGACATCTTCTGGAAGCCAATACAATGATTTCCCAGGATTCGGTTGTGAATTTTCGTAGCGTGAGGCGCCGGGCAAAGACACCATGAAGTCGTATCCAGTGAAGGAGGATCGGCTTCGCCCGGCCCTGCGGGTCGCCATGCCCCGGGCCTCCAGCCTGGTTGCCCACGATCGCTGCTGGAGACGCCAGCGCTAAGACTTCTCTCCGGCCTCCGTAAGTTCAAACCGTTCGAGTTCCGAAGCTGTCCGCTTCCTCTTCCGGTACCAGATCAATGAGGGTAACCTGCCATCGGGAGCACACAGTCGAAGATGAAACCCGGCCAGGACATACCTGAAGTACACAAGGTCCGACCGCATCGCGCTCGATATGTTGGTCGCATCCAGAGCGACAAAGGCTCCTGCCACCTCATCTATGTCTTCAAGGTTCCAACTCGGATTGCAGGCAATAGGGAATTGAGAAATCAGCTTCGGCGAGGCTGTGACGTCAGAGCATGGACCAAGAAACGCGGTCATGTTGAGCAGTGGCAGTTCGTGGACCCGGATGATATGACGCGCGAGAAGGATAGGCTCAAAGAAAATGAAATCGGCCTTTTGATCTCCAGGACCTGGCGATACGTGAAGAATTTTTGGAGATGCTGCCCCCGAAGGCTGTTCTACATTCAGAGAACTTGGGCGGTTGACGAAGAGTAGCTACACAGAATCTTCCTGGGGAGCACGGCATTTCTTTACCGCCACCTTCCTCATAGGCTGCTGGAGCTCTGTGGTAAACAATCCGAGTTTATTGAACTGCCCGGACAAATCTGGTACTTGGTAGGAGGTGCCGGGAGGCTCGTGCATGAACGGACGCCACATTTCGGATCGAGTGCGTACCTGGCTGCTGGCGGAGCTGGATCTCTGGTGTGCCCAGGGGATCTTGTCTCAGGAGCAGGCGCGGTGCATTCGTGACCTGTACGAATCCACGACCGAGGTGTCCGAGCGGAAGCGGTCCCGGGGCATCTTTGCCCTGTTGGGTGTGGCCGCCTTCCTGGTCGGGCTCGCCGCGCTCCTGGTGATCGGCTACAACTGGGAGGCGATGCCCCGCGGCCTCAAGCTGGCCACCATCCTCGCGGCCATTCTCGGAACCCACGCATTCGGTTTCTCTCTGCGGTTCCGGCAACACGCCCGCACAGCTTCCGAGATCGTCTTCTTCCTCGGGTGTTTATTCTACGGTGCCGGCATCTGGCTGGTTGCCCAGGTCTTCCATATCAGCGCCCATTACCCCGACGGTGTGTGGTGGTGGGCGGTGGGGGTCCTGCCGTTCGCGCTCTGCTTCGACACTCTCTTACTGCACGGCCTGTTGGTGGCGCTGCTGGGGGTGTGGGCAGGCCTGGAGGTCTTGAACTTCGGTCACCTCGGGAGCTGGATCTTCGGTCGGTGGGAGTTCTTGCCCAACGGGGCCTACAGTCTTGCGGTGCTGGCTCTGCCGGGTTTCATCTGGGCGTATCGCAAGGCATCCGTCGCAACGGTCGGCCTGTACGTCCCATTGCTGGCGTGGTGGGTCATCCTGCAGCCATTCGCCTGGCAAGGGGCTGGGAGTCCGATCTACTTCATCGGGAGCGCGGGCGCCTGGCTTCTCATCCTGGCGGAGGCGCATCGCCCGGGCAGCCTGTACGCCATCCCCTATCGTCTATACGGCGTGCTTCTCTCCGCAGGCGTTCTGGCTGTGCTCAGCTTCTATGGATTCCAGCGAGACATGGGTCGAGCCGGCGCCCCCCAGGGGGGCCTGCGCGAAACCCTGGCCATTGCAGTGTTCTCGCTGGCGACGATCGCAGTCACAGCTCTGGCGCGGAGTCAGCACACTGAGCACGGCCGCCTGACGGTCCTGATCAGAGAGATCCTGCGCCGGCAATGGTATCCTGCGGCTCTGGTGCTGTGCATGGCCTTTTCGGCCGTGTGGCAGAGCCTTTTCCGAACCGGTGGGGGGGCGACGTGGCAGGCGGCGCTTCCACCGACGGTGCTGGCCAACCTCGCGATGATCGCCGGCGCCATCTGGCTGATGCGGATCGGCCTTCGCGAGGACCAGGGCAGACCCTTCGCCGCCGGGGTGCTCCTGTTCCTCCTCTGGGCTGTCCTCCGGTACATTGACCTGTTCGGGGACTTCGGAGGCATGCTGGGAGCGGCCTTGATGTTCTTTCTGTGCGGGGCAGCGCTGTCGGGCCTGGCCCTCTACTGGCGCCGCCGGCGGGAGATCCGGCATGCGTGACGCCGCCATGCATCAGGTCGAGCCTCCGTTCCATGGGTGGGCATGGGTGGACCGCGCCAGCGGATGGATGAGAGGACGGGAACGGACCATCCTGCTCAGCGCCGTCGCATTTCAAATCCTTGTCCTGCTGGCGATGATCGCTCTCCGAGCCGTACCACTGGTCGTGGGGGAGACCATCCTTCTCCGCGTTGCGCCCGTGGACCCGCGGGAGCTGTTCCGAGGCGAGTACGTGATGTTGAGCTACGACTTCAGCCGAATTCCCCCCGGCGGCATTGAAGGCGTCCCGCAGGACCTCCATGGCCCCGGCGTGCGGAATTGGCAGGGCCGCACGGTGTATGTTTCACTCGTGCCGGAATCCGACGGCAAGCACTGGCGGGCGGAGAAGCTGAGCGTCCGGCGGCCGGCTGGCGGCAAGCACATCCGGGGGAGGATCACCCGCTGGGGTCAGATCGAGTTCGGGATCGAGGCCTACTATGTCCAGGAGGGCAAGGGACGGGAGTACGAGGCCGCCGTGAGGGACAGACGCCTTTCGGCCGAAGTTGCCGTGACCCCGGGCGGCTCTGCGGCCCTGCGGCGCCTCCGGATCGAGTGAGGGACGTCCATGAATTCAATTCTCATCCTGGCAACTCGTGACCCCCTGACCTTCGGAAAGAGGACGGAAAAGGGACCAGGCCGTTGTTTGGTTACTTCGGATGTTCAAGAACCCTAATTCTGAGGGCAGCCGTGTCGGAGACTGAGGACTGGCTCAAAGCGACCGTCAGCGGACTGATTGGTTGAGGGCGGGCTGAAATGGAAAGGGCCGCATCCCTGGATTCGGAGACAGAAACCGGATCTAAGGGGTGCGGCCTTTTCCGTCTCCTTGGACTGGCCGCATAGAGTCAAACCGCGACAGGGAAACGCTGGGGCGTGGCTTAGTCGGGAGCGATCACGGGAAGGGGAGTTGGAGCCGGCGGGGGGACTTGAACCCTCGACCTGCTGATTACGAATCAGCTGCTCTGCCAACTGAGCTACGCCGGCTTGAAGGTTAGTCTAGTCAACTCCCCCGGGGATGG
>Ga0214473_10011514_pt1 | contig 10387 bp, 5 predicted proteins | sample RVTome_7_FD_203509 | JGI IMG/M metagenome (GOLD analysis project Ga0214473, IMG submission 203509) | Soil microbial communities from uranium-contaminated site in the Upper Colorado River Basin, Wyoming, United States - RVT98D197 | ecosystem: Environmental > Terrestrial > Soil > Contaminated >... | reverse complement strand
AGATAAATCAGGGCATGAGGAACTGCTCGGCGAGGGCCTGCCTGAGGAGTCTCACCTCCTCGTACTTCTCCGCATAGGGCTTGATGGCCTGAAGGAAGGAGACCATCTCCGCTTTCCTTCCGGTAAGGGAAAGGTAGTCCATGTAGTAGACGAGGCCGTTTGGGGTGATTAATTTCAGCCCTGCCTCGTAGAGTTCCCTTGAGCGGGCGGTATCCCCTTGTTCCTTCATCAGATATGCGTAATGGCTTAATGGTATGAAATAAAACATCTTAAGCTCCTGAGAAAAGATGTCGTCCGAGCGGTCCCTTAGCGCCCTTTCATATACGAAACGCCCGAATGCCTTTTTGAAGTCCGCATCTATGAGCGCTCCTTCCGCGCCGTATTCCTTGGGGAAAAGCCTGTAGCTCTGGATGTAGGGGACGGCGGTGAAATGCGTCCTCAGCTTCTCCGAGAGGTTCATAATGTCGAAGGCAAAGAGCCGTCCTTTCTTTTCATAGGCCCGTTCCGGTTCCTGCCCATCCGGGCCAACCGGAAAGAGTTTTCTCTTTCCGAGTCCCGGATAAAGGGCCTTGTATTTCCACGCCGGGACGGCCTGCGCTATTATGCCTTCCTTATCGGCCAGGAGGACGATAGCGTCTTCCTTTTTCCGCTCTATCAGTGTCTTATAGAAGACCGAAAAGTACGAGGCGTCCGAGTCCGTTATGACCACGCTTACCGGCGGGAGGCTCTCAAGGAGGTTGTTTGTGAAGTCCTCGGTCAGGTAGTAGTCGCTCAGGTCGGAGGTCTTCAGCGTCCCGGGCAGTATAAAGACAAGGGGCAAAAAAACCATGCCGACAGCTATGGGCTTTGCCGTGGCCCCCCAGCGCCTCTTTACCGGCCCGGTAATAAATGAAAGCCCGCATCCGGCAAAGACCGCGCTTAAATAAAGAACCGCCTGCATATAAGGGCTGAGGATGAAGATGTCCTTTTCCACAGGCTCCTTAAAGGCAAAGACCATCGCCGAAAGCACGACCCAGTAGGAGGCCAAAGACAGGATGCCGAAGAAAAACACTGTTTTTTTCTTCCAAAGCCCGATAAGGCCCGGCACGATGAGGAGACTCAGGCCGCCCATATTGTCCCATAAGATGTATTTTGCCGTGTTGAATGCCCCCCGAAGGAAGCTGAGGGGGTTTCCCGCAGGGGCGGCGAGCGTGGGGATGCTTGAGCCGTAATCTTCCCTGAAGAAAACGCTTAGGAAGTCCTTGAGCGTGCCTGAGTATGAATAGGCAAAAAGCAGGCCGTCGGGATATTTAAGAGAGCGGAGACAGCCGAACATATAAACGCCCATGCCGGTTAGAAGAAATGCGGTAGAGACGATGGCGGCGGAGGCCCGCTTTTCTTTGACCCCGACGAAAAACGCAAACAGAAGCGGAAAGGCCATGAACCCTATCGTCTGGTGGTTTCCCATCCCTATGCCCATGAGAAACGATGCGATGTAAAGCATTCTCCTGTCCGCCTCTTTGATGAACCGAAGGCCGAGGTAAAAGACGGCCATCGCAAGCGCGGCATTGAGGGTGTAGACCTCGGCCTTTGTGGATTCAAGCCACGAAAGCGGAAGGAATGCCGAAAGAAGGGCGGAAAACACGGAGGCCGCCTTGTCCCCGGCTATCAGGTATGCGGACTTAAATACCAAGACCGCGGCAAGCGTCCCGCAGACGGCGGAAAAGAGGTTCATCTTCCATGCGGTTGAGGCAAGGGGCGGAAATGTAGAGGTCTTCCCAAGCTGAATGTAAAGGGGATATCCCGGGGGGTGTGCAGGCCCCATGGAAAATGCGGCCGTATACAGAAGGGGGCTGTCCCCGTTATAAACCGCAGGACAGAGGTACAAAAGATAAATCAGAAATACCGAGGCCCCGCATAAAAACGAAAGGGAAAAGCGGGGCGGTCTCCCGCCCCGCACATGGACAGTCATTACCTGTTACAGTCCGCCGATACTCCCTATCGAGGTGATACGGCCCGAGCTGACGTTTAAATTGAAATATCCGGTTTTCCTTCCGCCGAAAATCGTGTTTGGGCCGGCAGCGAGGTAGTCGTAAGTCTTTTGATTAGCGGCGTTCAAATTCAGCGACCCGGTATCTCCGGAAAGCTGGGCTTCCAATTCACCCTCGGTCGGATAGCCCCTTACATTTGCAATCGCTATGCCGTAGGCCCCTGCAATGTGGCCGTAAATGCCACGGACTGTGGCTTCCTCGGCGCCGGTCTGAAGGTCCAGATACCTCGGGATTGCCACTGCGGCTAAAATCCCAAGGATGATGATAATCATCACAAGCTCAATCAGCGTAAAACCACTCCTGTTTCCTAACATCTAACCCTCCTTCGTAAGGTTTTAAGCCCCAAGAGGCTTTTCTTGACTGATTTTTATGCATTTGTCATGCCATGATATAAATGCTTATAAATAAATGTCTTACACTGACGGCGCACAACCTTCGGGTAACTTATTTCCCAATATGTTACCTTGCCAGTTCTCTCCCGAATGCATTATCTTAAAGGATGGCGATTGAGATAATTTATTTTCCCCCCGGGGCAAAGGGGGTAGGCGAGGGGGTCTTAAGGACTGCCATCAACGGGCTTGGGGCAGGGAGCCCCCGCGATTTTGAGGGGCCTGATTATTCGAGGGCGCTTTATCTTGTCCCCGGAAGAAAAACCGCAGAGGCCCGGCTGAGGACATTCCATAGCCTCGTAAGCGGCCCTTATATCCCGCCTGAGTTTCTTACGATTAAGGGGCTTTCAAGCAGGCTTTATTCTTATTTCGGCGGAAAGGCCCTCATCCCGGAGACCCTCGTTGCCCTCGTCCTTTCCGCTCTCTCAGGCAAAAGCATAGGGCTTTCTACAATAACCGCACGCTTCATAAGCGAAATGAGGCATCATTATCCGGGAATATCCCATGAAAAATTGAGAGGTTTCTTTATAGGCGCTTTTAACGAGCTGACAACCCCGGAGGCCGTCTCAAAACGGGTCTTCGAGGCCCTCGATACGATGAGCCGGTATGACGCCCTTATGCATGAAAAGGGCTTCATAGACGAGGTCTCCGCACTCATCGAATCCCCGCGGCTTATAGAAGAAAAACTCCCCCCTTTAGATGTCCTCGTCATTGACGGGTTCTACGAGCCGGGCGAGGCCGAAAAAAGGGTTTTAAAGGCCCTAATCCAAAAGGCTGAGAGGACTATAATCTCTATCCCATTTGACGAAAGATTTTCCAATTTAACGGATGATTATATATCTTTTTTAAAGAATAACTTTAAGTTTTCCGAAACCCTCTTCCCGGCAAGGCCGAGGGCCGGGCTTACATATCATCCGTATGCCTCGCCCGAAGACGAGGCGGAAGGCATCGCAAGGCACATAAAAAGCTCTTTCATAGCCGGAAGGCTCCGTGACCTCGACTCCGCAGTCGTTGCCTTCCCCCTGCTTGGGCAGTATGAAGATACCATCGGACGGGTATTCAGGAGATACGGAATCCCCTTTACGATGTCCGGGCCTCCGCTTTCCCATACCCGGCCTTTCCTCGATATGTTTTCCATGCTCGATGCCGTAGCCGGAGATTATCCGAGGCTGAGTTTTTCGAGCCTTGGCCTTTCTCCTTACTTTGAGGGCATTCCCCCCGAATTTAAAGCCGCCATGCCTGCCATGAGCCTCGGCTCGGGAATCATCAAGGGCAAGGGCCAGTGGCTCAAGGAATTCGGGGCGCATGGCGTCCTTGCGGAAGGAAGGCGGCTTCTAAGGAGGCTCAGACCCCTTGAGTCCATAAAAAGCAAAGGCGCATACAGCGATTATTTAGAGGCGCTGGCCGGGGTCTTTACCTCGCTCGGCTTCAATGGCCCGGAAAACGGCCCGGAGACTATCGATATCTTAAGACAGGCAGGCCTGCTCGATGAGATAACCGCCGGGCATACGGACCTTGCCGGGTTTACCGAGGGCTTAAGGCACATCTTGGGAAGGACATATGCGGAGGCCGAGCCCGGAGGGGTTTCCGTAATGGGCATCGAAGATGCCTTCGGGCTTGAGCCCGGGTTTCTTTACATCGGGGGGCTTAAAGACGGCGACATCCCCTCCATGCCCGAGGCCGACCATCTGATGACCGAGGGCATAAGGGCCAAGCTCGGGCTTACGAGCCTCAAAAGGCATCTCATGCGGCAGGAATTCATCTTTGAACACCTTGCCTCATCCACGAGCGGCCTTTACCTCAGCTATCCAACGATGCAGGGCGATAAGTCTTTCCTCCCATCGTTTTTCTTAAGGGAGTCCGCCGGGCAAAAAGAAAGGGTCTCCGGGGTGTTCTGCCCGGAGGAAGCGCTGATTAAAAAAGGCTCGGCCTCAGGCGTCGGGCTTTCACGGCATATGGGACAGTTCCTGAGGGTGAAGGGCCTGAGAAGGTTTTCCTCCGGCTCTTACATCCATGTCACGGCCATAGACGCATACAGGCTCTGCCCGAGGAGGTTTTTCATAGAGCGCGTCCTTGAGCTTAAGCCCCGGGAGATAAAGGATTTCAAGCTCGATGCCCTCACCGTCGGGGAGATGCTCCATAAGGTCATGGAAAGGCTCATCCCCGGCTCCGGAACCGCGGACTACGAGTCCTTCAGGGAAAAGGCCTCCAGAGTGGCCGATGAGACCATCGAAAAATGGCCTATTGACGGCTACTGGCTGGCCCTCCTGAAGGAATCCTTCCTCGACATGCTCCCGGATATATACAAGGTGGAGGAATCCCTCAGGGCCGAGGGTTTTTCCTTCCGGTCCGCCGAACTGAGGGTAAAAGGGGAACCCCTTAAGGGCATTAAACTCCGCGGGAAAATAGACCGTCTCGACGGGGGGGCCACGGGCCCCCGCGCTATTGGCGGCACGGCCACCTGCGAGGGGCTACGAGCCCCCACGACAGGCTCGGCCCCCTTCTTAGTCCTCGATTACAAGACGGGCGCGGCCACCCTCAGCAGTAAAGATGTGCTTGAAAAGGGCGCATCTTTACAACTCCTTCTTTATGCGGCCCTTTTAAGGCCAAAGTACAATGTCGGCAGGGTCGGGCTTTACTCCCTCAAGGAGGCCCGCATAAAGTGGCTTCCCAAAATCGCCGGGGCTCGTAGCCCCCTTGGGCTTGACGATTATATCTCCGCGGCCCTTATGTATCTCGATAACACCGTCGGGCGCATGAGGCAGGGCGATTTCACCGCCATGCCTTTAAAGGAAGGGCAGACATGCAGGCTCTGCCACGAAAGGCCCTACTGCCCGTACATACAAGGTGAGGACTGATATGGAAGGCTGGCTCGATACTTCAAAGAGCATGATCATCTCCTCGCCCGCAGGCTCGGGGAAGACCGAGAAGCTCTCAAGGCGGTACATTGCGCTCCTCAAGGCGGGCTCGGATGTCGAGAGAATCCTTTCAATCACATTCACGGAAAAGGCGGCCGCGGAGATGAAGCAGAGAATACTCGAAATACTCGAAAAAGAAGACCCCCTGCTTTTCGATTCGATAAAGGGCAAGATTCCCCTCATGAGGATATCAACCATCCATTCGTTCTGCCTGAGGCTCCTTAAGAGGTTCTCGGTGCAGTTGGGGCTTGACCCGTCCCTGACCGTGACGGATGAGCTTTCGGCCCGCGCCCTCTGGGCCGAGGCCGTGTTTGAGGCCATCGAGGCCGAAAAGGAAAGCCCGGATAGATTCTTCCATGCGATGAAGGAGCACGGCATAAGGGGAGGGGATGTCCTCATAAGGCTCCTGAACGAACTCCACGAAAAACGCACCCATATAGAGCTAATGGGGCTACGAGCCCCTGCGTCAATGGGGGGCGATATCGGGGGTTCTCCGATAATCGCAGAGGGCCGTGCCCTCCTTTCCATTTATAGGGACTGCCTCGGAAGGTACACCGCAAAGAAGCTCAAAAGGCATCGCTTAGATTACGACGACCTCGAACTCTTGGCATACGAGGCCCTATCGAGGGACCCCGAGTGGCAGAACATACTTTATGCCTTCGACGAGCATACGGACCACCTCCTGGTGGACGAGTTTCAGGACACGAGCACCCTTCAGTGGAGGCTCATAGACAAGCTCACCGAGGAATGGCGCTCCGGCATGGGCGCAAAAAGGGAAAAAGGCAAGACCCCTACGCTCTTTTTAGTCGGTGATGAAAAGCAGTCCATATACCGCTTCCGCGGGGCGAATGTGAGCGTCTTTGCGAAGGCAAAGCATTTGCTCTCCGGGTGGCTCGGCGAAGAATACAGGTTCGAGGAGGTGAAGGAAAACTTCCGTAGCCTCCCCGGGATTGTGGAATTCACAAACAGGCTCTTTGAACATCTCATGGGGGCTGCGGCCACTCCGCAAGGTGATGCGATCCCCTGCGATATCGGGGCCGAGGGGGGCTGTGCCCCCTGGAAGACCAGATACCGGGCCTTCGAGCCTGTGAGGACGGAGGGCAGGGGGGATGTGGAGCTTATAACCATTCCCTCCGGAGGCTCCACAAAGGAGGACAGGGAAAAAGAGGCCGCAGTTCTTGCAAGGGCCATGAAGGCGCAGAACGGCTCTTACGAGGTCTTCGACTCCGGGGAAAAGCGCGCCTGCCGGTTCTCCGATATGGTGGTCCTCTTAAGGAGGAGGACGCACCTTGCGGTCTTTGAAAACGCCCTGAGGAAGGAGGGCGTCCCCTTCATCGTCCTTAAGGGCATCGGGTTTTACGAGGAGCCGGAGATTGCGCTCCTGAGGGAGTTCGTCTCTTTCATGGTGGACCCGGGGGACGATTGGAGCCTATTCAACCTCCTGAGGTCCCCGGTCTTCGGGCTTGACCCCAAGAGCCTTGCCGCGCTCAGGCGGGGCAGGGCCTGCCTCCTCGATGAACTCCGGGCCGAGGGGAAATTCAAGACACAGGCGGCCCTTATAGAAGGCTGGCTCGACAGGCGGGCCGGCACGCCCCTTCCGCACCTCATAGAGGACATGCTTGTTGAGACCGGCGGATGGGCGCACTTCTGGGAGAGGCAAAGGTATATGAACATCAAAAAGTTCATCGCGCTCGTGGAGTCCCTTTCTTCGGACGGCCTCTCACCGCTTGAGATACGGGAGACGCTCATCAGGCAAAGACATGTCCGAGAAGTCGCAAAGGCCAATGTGAACACCGAGGGGATGAACGCCGTCCGGATAATGACCGTGCATGCCGCTAAAGGGCTTCAGTTCCCGATGGTCTTTCTGCCCTCGCTTGATGAGTCCGATGCGCCCCAAACCCATGCGATAGCAATAGACGACGAACCCGACAAAATTACATTCGGCTACGAGCCCGACCTGAATGCAAGAAAGGGAAACCCGCTCTTTGAGCGCATGAAGGAAAAAGAACTCGAAGAGGAAAAACGGCTCTTTTATGTGGCCGTCACAAGGGCAATGGACTACCTCTGCCTTTCGGGCGCATCGGGAGAGACCGGAAGGAATAAACAAAGCAGGCTCTCCTATATACGGGATGCGTTTGGGGGCTACGAGCCCCCCCACCCCTTCCCTCCCCCTCAAGGGGGGAGGGTGAGGGAGGGGGTGATGCCCCCGGGCAGGGAGGGCCTGCCTTTTACCGTGTTATGCGAAAGCGACATAGAGGAGCGGTACAAAGTGCGGAAGACCCGGGGCGCCTCCTTAGGCGACACCTCGGCCTTCATGGACGAGCCGGCATACACGGCGCCGCTTCTTTATGAGCCTCAAAGGAAATGGCGCAATGTTACCGAAGAGCTCGACATAAGGAGGGAGCACGGAGGCGACTGGGTGACAATCGGAAGGGCCCTCCACAGGCTCTTTGAGGAGCTTTCAAAAGGGTTTCTCCCTCCGGAAAGAATCCCCGAAAGGGCCGCCCTTATACTCAGGGAAGAAGCCCCGGGCGAAAAAAACAGGGGAAAGATACTTAAGACCATGCTTTCCGATATCGGAAAGCTGAGGGAAAGCGGCTATCTCGATGATATAGTCTTGTTTCGTGGCAGGCCGTGCCTGCCGCAGGGGCTCACTGCCCCAATATCGCAGGGGCTCACTGCCCCAATATCGCAGGGGCTCGTAGCCCCAATATCGCAGGGGCTCGTAGCCCCCCTTGCGGAGCTTCCGTTTATCCTTGAAAAGGGCAAAACGGTCTTCCGGGGGAGGATTGACAGGCTCATACTCAAAGAGGGCGAGGCCGCGCTCTACGACTATAAGACATTCCCGGTGAGGGAAGGCGAGATGCCGGAGCTTACAGAGAAGTACAGGTTTCAGATGGAGGTTTACAGGGAGGCCGCAGAGAGAATTTTCCGGACGAAGGCGAAGGCGTATCTCCTCTTCACCCACCTGCCCCTGCTTGTGGAGATATAGGCCTAAGTCCTTTTCTTTGGCGCAGGGGCTCGCAGCCCCTTAAGCTCTTCCCTGAGCGCCTTGTTTTCCCTCGTAAGCCTCGCCCATTTCAGGGCCTTCTCCACGGTATAAAGTATCTGCTCTTTCCTGAAGGGCTTCGTAATGAAATCGAAACCGCCCTTCTGCATGCTCTCAAGAGCGGCCTCCACGGTGCCGTATGCCGTGATGATGACGACCGGGATGTCTTCGTCCGAGGCCTTCAGCGCGGAGAGCAGGTCCATGCCGTCGAGTCCGGGCATCTTGAGGTCCGCTATGACGAGGTCGAAGCCCCCCTTTTTAGCGAGGTCGAGGGCCTCGACGGGGTTATTCGTGGTCATGACCTCATACGGGGTTTTTTCCCCGATGATAGCGCTCAGGAGCATGAGCATGTCGGGCTCGTCGTCTACGATGAGAAGTCTTTCCGGCATTTATGTCCCTCCTTGAGTCGTTTCTTTTGCATTGTTGTTTGCAGGCAGTGTTATTATGAATGTAGTGCCGCATCCTCCGGCCGATTCCTCCTCCATTTTCGTCTCGAACGCTATCTCTCCGCCGTGTTTCTTGACGATGCCGTATGAGACATAAAGGCCGAGGCCCGTGCCCTCGCCGACTTTTTTGGTCGTAAAGAGGGGGTCGAAGATTCTTGTCCTGTGCGCTTCTTTTATGCCGTGCCCGGTATCGCAGAACCGTATCTGCACCGCCCTGCCTTCGTCCACGGCCCTCGTCGAAACCGTGAGCGTGCCTCCGCCCCTCATAGAGGAGACCGCATTATTTATCATATTGAAAAAGACCTGCTGAAGCTCCCGGGGGTCCCCTTTGACCGTGGGCAGGCCCTCCGCGAGGCGCCTGACGGTCTTTATCTTGTTGAGGAGCAGGTTGTTGCCCTGGATGGCGAGAGCGGATTCCATGTTTTTGTTTATGTCCATCGCATCTTCCTTGCGCTCCGTGATGCGCGCAAAGCCGAGGAGGTTCTCCACGACCGTTTTTGCGTTCTGTCCCTGCCTTTCGATGGCCTTCAGCATCTCGTAGGGCTCGGAGCCCTCCGGGGTCCTCTCAAGGAGCAGGTCCGTAAAGCCCAGGATGATTGCGAGGGGGTTGTTTATCTCGTGGGCCACGCCGGCCGAGAGCGTCCCCATGGACGCCAGCTTCTCGGTGTGGTAGCTCTGCTCCTCCATCTTTTTTCTGTCCGTGATGTCCCTCGATATGCCTAAGACCGCATAGATGTTGCCCTCCTCGTCCATGAGCCTGCGGAAATTCGTGTTGAGCCAGAACTCCCTTTCGCCTACCCTGACGGGGTGGGTGCTCTGCCTTCCCTTTTTCGCCTCGAAGACCTCCTCGATGGTCATGAGCATCGTCTCTCCTCCCGGCCATGGGACTACATCGGAGATGTTTTTGCCTTTGATGTCCTCCGCGGGACTGCCGAAGAACCCGGCCCCGTACTTGTTTATCGAAAGGAAATTCCCTTCCCTGTCCACGGTGAATATGATATCCTCGGCGTTTTCCACGAGCGACCTGTATCTCTGCTCGGATTTCTTCAGCTCCTTTGTTTTCCTGTCCACTTCCATCTCCATGGAGTTTGACCAGTTTACGACCATAAATATTACAAGGCCGCCGCCAAATAAGATGGCGGCTACCACCACGGCCTGAAGGGAGAACTGCCTTATATGGATGGAATGTATGGTCCCTTCCACCTCGCTTACCGGAGCAACCACTGCAACCGACCAGATGCGCTTTCCGCCTGCCGGCATATGGATTGGCGCATAGGCGATGAGCTTTTTCATCTGCTCTTCTTTGCCCCGGTGCCAGCCCGATATGTACCAGCTTGCGCCCTCCATTCCCGTGAGCATTTTTTCCCTCTGTATCTCGTTTATCCTCGTAAAGGATATGGCCGGACGCTTCTCAGCCCTTGCCTCAAACGCGTTTTTCCCTATGAATTCCGACTCCGGGTGATAGAGGAATGCGCCGTTTTCGTTTATGACCCATGCATATCCGGTCTTTCCGGAACGGATTCCCTCGGTGACCCTGCCTATCAGCCGGGTGACA